>ERZ795060.635-NODE-635-length-46886-cov-5.705729_pt1 | contig 46886 bp, 40 predicted proteins | sample MGYA00375144_ERZ795060 | MGnify/ENA primary metagenome ERZ795060 (study PRJEB30189, sample SAMN05720157) | activated sludge metagenome | isolation source: anaerobic digester from wastewater treatment plant | place: Japan | collected 2015-05-15 ... | reverse complement strand
CACGCCTCGGTCTGCGGGTATTCCATGATCCTCTCGCTGGTGCCCGTCCTCGCCATTTCGCTTTCCATTCTCACGGCGTTCACGTCCAGCGAAGTGGTGGCCGAGGGGGATAATCCCGTGCAGCAAGAGAAATTCAGCAACCGGGTGTTTGATTTCCTCTTCGAGCATTTCGTGCCGGGTTTGTCGGACGAGGCGCTGGTGGCCAAGCAGGAATTGATGGAGTTCGTGCAGAAGACGGCGTCGCTGCGCTTTGTCATCCTCGTATTGCTGATCATCGCCAGCGTCAGTTTGTACAACAGCATCGAGCACGCGTTCAACGAGATCTGGTCGGTGCGGAACCGGCGGAGTTTGTTTGCCCAATTCCTGGCGTTTTGGATTATCGTCACCCTCACGCCCTTGCTGTTGGGATTGTCGTATTACTACACGACCGAGTTCGCCTCCAGCGAGACCGTATCGCATTTCATGAGCAAGAAGTGGGGATTCTGGTTGTTCTGGCACACGGTATCGTACATTTTCACGCTTTTCGCCTTTTTGATCGCCAACCGGTATTTGCCCAACGTGCATGTGAATATGGTGCCCGCCCTGGTGGGCAGCGCGTTGTCGGCGATCTTGTGGGAAGCGGCCAAGGTGATGTTTGATGTGTATATCAGTTACGCCCTCACCAAGGAGGGATATTACACGATTTACGGGACATTGGCCGCGATCCCGTTGTTCATCCTGTGGTTATACTATAGTTTCCTGTGTTTCCTGCTCGGCCCGGTGATCGCCACCACCATTCAAAATTACGACCGCCATTTGGCCCACCTGCGCCGGAAGCCGCGGGGATTCACGCACCGGCCCATTCACGCGTTGCACGTGTTTCTGGACATCATCCGGCATTTCCGGGACCAGAAGCGGGGGATTTCGCTGGCCGAGTTGGAGATGCAATCCGGCGTGGCGAACCATTACCTGCGCCGGTGCCTGCGGGCCTTGGAGCAAGCCCGCCTGATCCACCAGGACCGGCAGCAGCAGTATTATTATCCCAGCCTGGATCCCGACCAGGTGATGGTGGGAGAAGTCTTGGAGCGGTTGATCGGTTTGGGTCCCGTGTACGATCCCGCCCGGAACAGGCCGCCGGATCCCTTGGAGGAGAACATTCGGCGATTGTTGAAGCAAAGCGGTGGTCTGCCCATCGGTTCGTTTCTGAAAATCAATCCCGAGCGGCCGGTCCTGGGTGAGGCCCGGCCGGCCGAATCCGAGGCGGCCATGAAGGCGTACTGAGCGGATGGATCCGGGAGGGCCGTCCGGGAATCCGGAGCGGGGGAGATAGGGAAATCCTTCCCCTGATTCTCTCCCCGGGGGAGAGGGGATCGGGTTGCGTTTGCATTCCGGCTTCTGCCGCGAATCCAGCACCAAGCGGAATCCGGGTAAAAAGTGACCGGCCGGGCAGACCGCCGGATCCGGCCTTAGGAGAAGCGCAGCGCGTCCACGGGGGTGAAGCGCGCGGCGCGGACGGCGGGATAGATCGACGCGAGAAAACTGACCACCAAGGTATAGACGCTGACCCAGACGAAGTCCATGAGTTCCATCTCGCAGGGCAGATATTTGAGGTAATAGACCCGTCCTTCGCCCGGCAGTTCCGGCGGGAACATTTGCAGAAACGTGCAGATTGAAAATCCGCCCAGGACGCCGAGGCCGGCGCCCAAGGCTCCCACAATCAATCCCAGGAAAATGAAAATCAGCATGATGTTTTTGCGGCCCGCTCCGATCGCGCGGAGGAGGCCGATGTCGCGGGTTTTTTCGGTCACCACCATGAAGAGGGTGGCGATGATGTTGAAGGTGGCGACCAGGATGATGATTTTCAGGATGTAATCCATGGTGCGTTTTTCGATGTCCAGCGCCTGGAAGAAGGTTTGGTTCATGCTCATCCAGGTCTGACCGTATCCGGCCCCCCCGAGCAGTTCCTGGTTTTTTTTGAAGATCTCCAGGCCGGTCAGGTTGGTTTGGGGGATGGAATGATCGCGCAGGCGGAACTGAATTTCGGTGACGCGGTTTCCCAGGCCCAGCAGGGTTTGCGCGGCGGGGAGGGAGATATAGACGAGGGTGGAATCGTACTCGTAGTGGCCGGATTCGAAGACGCCTTCGACGACAAATTGGTCCGTGCTGGTCTGTTCCAGGGAGATGGTGTCGGTGTCGTGGCGGAGGGTGATCAGGTTGATCCGGCGGCCCAGGGCGCGGCTGTAGGCCTGTTCTTTGGTTTCCCCTTCGGCCTCCCCGATGTGAAACATGGCGGCGGCCAGTTCCTTGCCGATGAGGATGCCGTGTTTCTTGGCTTGCGCCAGTTCGGTGATCTTAACCTTGCGCCCGGAGGCCGGGGGCCGGCGTTCTTCGCGCAAACCGTCCAGGGACCCGGCGATCATGAACTGATCGAGGGCCGTGACTTGGATTTCGTAGTCCGGATCGATGCCCACGAAGTTGACCGCGTAGGGAATCCGGCTCTCGACAGGGTAGAGGAATCCCCATTCCTTAATGGTGGGTGAGCAGGCGGCGACATTGGGGATTTTAGCGAATTCCGAAAGAACTTGATCGTAATTCCCGATCCCCCCATAGTTATCGTAATAAAACACGATGTGGGAACGGACCTGCAGGATCTTGGAACGCAGGTAGTTGCCGAAGCCGTTCATGACGGACAAGACCGTGATCAGAGACGCGACGCCCAGCGCCACGCCGGCGGTGCTGATCAAGGTCAAGTGGAAGATGAAGGTGGCTCCGCCCTGGGGCCGGAGGTACCGTTTGGCGACAAACCATTCGTAGCGCATGGCGATGATCCGATTCAGCGAGGATAAGGGGTATGATAGCATGCTCCGGGAAGGGACACGAGACGCTGTGAATGCCGCATGGACGCGCTGGGCGTTGTGGCTTTTGCTGCCGGCCGGGTTGCTGGTGCGGGCGGCGGGATTGGAGCAGGTTCCCCCCGCCCTCAATTCCGATGAATTGTTGAAAGTTTTTGACGGGGCTTCCGTGTACCGCACCGGAAGGGATCACCACGGGCACGCGTGGCCGTTGTTTTTCGAGCAATCCGGCGAATACAGCCCGCCGTTGTATATTTATTTCGCGGGATTGTTCTCGGCCGCCTGTGGAATCAACGCCTATACTGCGCGCCTGCCCTCGGCGGTGCTCGGCACGGGATCGATCCTCATGACGTATTGGTTCGTGGCGGTTTGGGCCGGGCGAAAGACGGGCCTGTTGGCCGCGGCCCTGGTGGCGGTTTCACCCTGGAATGTCCATTACAGCCGCATCGGGTGGGAGGCGATCGCGCTCGTGCCGCTGCAATTGGGGGGATTATGGCTGTTTGTCCGGTGGACTCAGACCTCTTCCCTCCGTGACGTGGTTGTATCGGGTGTATTTTGGGGATTGACTGTGTACGCCTATCCGGTGGCGCGGCTTTCGACTTTCCTGATGCTGGCAGGATTGCTGCTCGTGTACGCTCCGGTTTTGCGGGAGAAGATCCGGCAGGCCGCGGCGGCCCTGCTGGTATTGACCGGAATGCTGACGCCCTACGTTGCCGCGGTTTGGCAAAACGGGGAGGCGATGCAGAAGCGCTGGCAATTTGTTTCGATATGGAACCGGGACGATTGGTTGCCGTTATTCTTTCAGCATTATTTCGGTCATCTATCCCCCCGGTTTCTGTTTCTGACGGGTAATGAAAATTCACTGCATTTCATGGCCGGGGGGGTGGCGCTGGGCGTGCTGCTGCCGTTTTTTGTTGTGGGGTTGATTGTTCTGATCCGCAACCGGCGGCGGGAGCATTGGCTGTTGCTGTTCTGGCTGCTGACGTTCGCCATTCCCTCCAGCCTGACCTATGACCGGTACGATCCCGGCAGCATGCCGAACGCGCTGCGGTCGATCAACGGCAATCCGTTGTTGGAAATCATCGGCGCGGTGGGGATCGTCACGGCGCTCGAGTGGATAGCCCATCCGCGATGGGTCCGGTTTGCCGGGGGCATCGTGACCGGGGCGGTCCTGATCAACGCGGCGGCCGTCGGCTATGATTATGCCGTCCGCTATCCCGTTTATTCCGCTCCGGAGTGGCAGTACGGTTTGAAGGAAGCAGTGCAATTCGTGGAGAGCCGCCAGGCGGACTATGACCGGATCATTGTTTCGCACCAGGTCCGCCTGCATCCCGTAGCGTTGGCTTGTTTTGCGGGGCGGGAACCCGGCCCCTTCCGCGGGGCGGATTTTCCGAAATACGTGCTGCCGTTTTATCACTACACGCCCATGTACCGTGATTTCCGCGGGATGGAATACGAGCGCTACAAGCCCGTGGCCCGCTGGTACACCCTCGCGCCGGGCCGGAACCTGATCCTTGTGAAAGCGGGAGAGATCGAAGGCGAACCGGTTTGGCGTATCTCCTATCCGGACGGCACTCCCGCCTATGAGGTGTTTGAAAGCCGGGGGGAGGGGAGATATTGAAACCATGCGGTCCGGCGCGAGTCTCGCCTGGCCTCTATTTTTCTGGGTGGGGATTCAGAGGGTCAGGATGGACCGGAGGATACTCTCCTTGATGGACATCAATCCGTACACCACGCAGGGATGAAGAAACAGAAAGGCGAAGACGGGGGAGAGATCCACGAAATCGATCCGGGCCCAGGGGAAGAGACGACGGAAAAAGTTCAAATAAGGATCGGACATGGCCCGCACGATTTGCAGGACGATGCTGAAGGGATCGGCGGCGATCCAGGACGCGAGAATGGCGAGCAGCAGGACGAACAGATAGACGTGAATCAGCATCAACAGGATTTCGAACAAACTGAGGATTACCGTTACCCCAAATGCTTTTCCGCCGTGAATCCAGACTCCACTGACCACAGCAGAGGAGAGGGAGCCCGCGAGCCACACTGCCGCGGAACTGGTTAGGAAAAGGGTGACAAGATTCCCGTTTTTGATCCAGCGGCCGGCGGTCTGGAAAATGGCGAAGGTGTTTTCTTGGAAACACGCGAAGCCCGCGTTGCCGCTCATCATCAGTCCGCGGCGGGAAATCATCATACTGGCGAACAGAAAGGCGATGACCAGTTCCGTTATCAGAACGATGCCCATACCGAAACTGACCAGAATGGCCTCGAGGATATTGAACGAGCCATCCACGCTGTGAATCCGCATGAAATCATTTGTGTACCCCGCCCCGAACAGCCAGAGGGCCAGCCCTTGGATCAGGAGCGTCACCCCGATGACCAGCAACGGCATCTGTTCTTGGAATTTGAACGATTCACGCGGGATGTACTGCTTGAAGGGTTGCATGATCCGCTCGGTGAGGGTCACGAGGGTGACCAGAATGGGACCGAAACCATAATATTGGTACCGTTCGATGAAATAGCGGACAAAGAGAACGACGATCAAGGCAGTGAAAAAGAGATGTAAAATCAAGAAAAGCATGATTTACCGCTGGGATCTCCTTACGTTGAAATCAGGCGCGCATGCTGAAAATACGGCGCATTCGGGCGGCAAGGCGATTTGCATCCGATGGGAGCATAGGTTTCACCCTGCCCGATTTCCCCTCACCCCGGTCCTCTCCCAGCAGGAGAGTAAGCCGGGAAGGCCGGTTCCAGCTAGGAGGGATTACGCCATGTCGAGCCAATTCATCCTCATCATACATCCGGGTAAAGGTTGGTCCCAAGGGCGGGAAAGAAAGTCTCTCGCTGTATGGGGAAGAAGGGAACCGGTGCCTTCTCCAGTCTTTCCCGCGCGACAGAGGAATGATTTGTCGAATACAAACCACGAATCACTTCCAGATTGGGGCAGTATCGCCCAAAATGGCACGTCTGACCATGCGAACCCATCACCCCGGCTGGATTTCCGCGGGGGGAGCGCCGGGAGGGCGGAGAAGAGCCTTGCGGATTGGAATCGAATGCACCGTGCTGACCCGTTCGATCGCGGGAATCGGCTATTACACCCACCACTTGCTGCAAGCGTTGGCCCGGCAGCCGGGCGAGGAGGAGTATGTGCTCTTCTACAACCGGCCCTTGCAGCCGATGGATCTACCGGCCCGGCTGCGTCACGTGTGGTGTGGTCCCGCGAGTACGCATGTGTGGGTTCAGACGCGGCTGGCTTCGCTGGCCCGGCGGGAGGGAATCGACTTGTTGCATAGCCCAGGGCAGGGGCTTCCCTTTCTGATGGAGAAGCCCCGGATACTGACCCTCCACGATTTGTCACCGCTGTTGTTTCCCCGCCAGAAGGATTGGGCTTCGCATTTCGTATGGACCAGCCTGGTGCCCATCATGGCCCGGCGGGCGGACCATATCATCACGGTATCGGACCATACGCGCCAGGATGTCATCCGTCTGCTGGGGATTCCGGAGGAGCGTGTCACCCGGATTTACGAGGCCGCCGCGCCGGAGTTTTATCCCGAACCGGATACCGGGAGGATTCAGAAATTCCGGCGGGACAAGGCACTGGAGCCGGGGTATATCCTGGCCGTAGGAACGTTGGAGCCGCGGAAGAATTATCCCTTTCTGTTGCGCGTGTTCGCCCAGTGGCTGGAGCGGTCGCGTCCGGACGCGACGCTGGTGGTCATCGGGAAAAAGGGATGGCTGTACGATGATATTTTCGAGACCTTTGAAGCGTTGAATCTCCGGCGGCGGGTGCGGTTCGAAGGATATGTGGGCGATCCCGGCCTGATGCGGCTGTATTACTCGGCGGCGGAATTTTCGATTCTCCCTCCGTTGTATGAGGGATTTTGGCTGCCCGGATTGGAGTCGCTGGCGTGCGGGACGCCGGTCATCGCGCCCCGCCATTCGTCCATCCCTGAAGTGATTGGCGAGGCGGGGCTGCTGGTGGATTCGTGGGACGAAGAGGATTGGGCGGCGGCCATGGACCGCTTGTGGATGGCGCCGGACCGGGACACGTGGGCGCAAAATGGCCTCGAACGGGCCCGGCAATTTTCATGGGACCGGGCGGCGGAAGAGACCCTTGCCGTGTACCGGGCGGTGATTCAAGCACGGGAGGGGGCATGAACGTTTTGTTTATCGAGCCGGCCGGCGCGGGCGGCGTCGCGCATTGCACCTATGCCCTGGCCAATGCCTTGAGCGCGCGCGGGGTGGCCTGCGAGATCCTGACCGGCACGCGCTGGCATCCCCGCCCGTTGACCGGGCCGGCGCGGGTTCACCGGGTGTTCCGGGGGCTATGGACCAATCCGGCGGCGTTGTATTACCGGTGTCTCCGGCTGCGGCGCCGGGTGGACATCGTGCATTGGCAAAGCACCACCTATCCGAAGTTGATCTTGATGTTGATGCGGATCATCCCCATGAAAAAGATCCCGTGGATCTTCACGGTGCATAATGTTTTGCCGCACGAACGGACCCAGACCGCTCTTCAGTTGTATGGCCGGATTTATGAGCGGATGGATGGACTGATTTTTCATACGCAACATTCGCTGGATTCGTTTCGGCCGTTGTTTCCGAACGTCAAGGCGCAAACGCGAATCATACCGCTGGGGGAGTATGGATTCTTGCAAGGCTCCGCGCCGGCCGAATCGCGGCCGGGCGGTCCGGTGATCCTGTTTTTTGGCAATGTCCGGCATTACAAGGGGCTGGATGTATTGATCCGGGCGTTGGCGGAGGTGAAAAAGGCGGTTCCCGGGGCCGTGCTGCGGGTAGCCGGGCAATGGTTTGTTCCCTTCCAGGATTACGAAGACCTCATTGCCCGGTTGGGACTGCAATCCAGTGTCGAATTCGAGAGAGGATTCATTCCTGACGAGGAGGTGCCCCAACTATTCGCTCCAGCCGGCGTGGTTGCGTTGCCTTACCGGGACATTGACCAAAGCGCCGTGTTGCTATTGGCCATGGCGCTAGGGAAACCCATTGTGGCCTCGCGTGTGGGGGGGATGGCGGAAATTCTGTGGCATGGGCAAACCGCCCTGTTGGTTCCTCCGGAGGATCCGGCCGCCTTGGCGGAGGCGTTGATCCGATTGCTGCGCGATCCCTCCTGGGCGGCACAACTAGGGCGCAACGCCCAAGAAGAGGTCCGCGCCCGGTTTTCGTGGGAGCGTATCGCCGAGCAAACCGAATCGTTTTACCATTGCATCAGGCAAGCCCGTGGCAGGCGATCATGAGATGGATTCCGCGTTCTTGTGAACTCCTCCGGGATTTGATACTCGCGAGCCTGCTCGTGCTGGTGCCCGTACTGATCGACGGGCATATTCGCGTGGGGGCGGGGCCTGAGACGAAATTCCGGTTGTTTGAATACGGGGTGCTGCTGGCGGTGCTTTTCTCGTTACCGTTGTGGGCCGCGCGGAACCGGAATGGCATTCCGCGTCCAGGTTTCATGGTGATCGGCCTTTGGCTGGCGTACCTCTTCGGGCGGGCGTTATTTGATCCCCACCGCGATTATGCCTTGGATCAATTCGCGGCCTTCGCGTCCTGGCTGATTTTCGCCTGGCTGATCGCGGACGCGTGCCCTGCGCCCGCGCGATTCATCCGGATGCTATGGATCCTGGCGTGGGGGCAATTGGGCCCGGTGATTCTGGCCGTGGGCAACATCTTTGGCACCGATATCTATCTGCATTGGATTTTGGGGCATCCGGATTGGAGATGGGGAAGCGAATTGATCGGCGCGGAACGGGGGGTGATCTGGTCCAGCCTGGGGAATCCTAATTTTTACGCGAATTACGGGGCGATGGTATTGATTTGGCTGGCCGTATTCCTATGCCTGGCGCGCCGGTGGTGGATTCGGATTCTCGTGGGGTTGTACGCGGGGATTCTGCTTGTCACCTTGGTTTATACATATACCCGGGGTATCTGGGCCAGTTTGACCGCAATGGGATTTCTCCTGGCCGGCATCCAGTTGGCGCCGGTGGTGGGGGCCCGGGAATCTCTCTCCGGCCTGATTCGCCGGTATGGCAAGCGTGCGGCGGCGCTGGGAGTGGCGGGGGTGCTGGTGTTGGGCGCGGCCTACGCGGTGGAATCCAGCCAGGGCCCCTTGCACCGGGTGGGGAAGCGGTTTCAGAGCGCCCTTCTGTTGCGGGACACCAGCATGCGTTCTCGCCCGCTGATGTGGTACGCCGCGTTGCGCATGTGGCGGGAGAAGCCGTTCACAGGGCAGGGGTGGGGGCAATACGCACCGCGTTACCTGGAGACGGTGTATCAAGCCGCTCAGGAGACCGAGCCCGCCCGGATTCAGCAGATCACCCGGTCCATGAATACCATCTGGACTGACCGGGCGCATAATGATTATTTGCACGTGTTGGCGGAAACCGGATTGACCGGTTACGCGCTGATGCTCTTGTTTTTTTTGGTGATCCTGGGAACGGCGGTTCAGGCTTTATGGCGCGGGGGAATATCGCGGGAACGCCAAATCATCCTCAACGGGTGCACGGCCGTGGTCCTCATGACGGCCATTCAATGCGTATACGATTTTCCCTTGCATTTGCCCGCGAGCGCCATGCTGTTTGCCTTCGCCGGCGGAGGGATATTAGGCCTATCCGGAGCGGCGCCGTTGAGGCGGTTTGATTTTCCGTTCCCGCGGGGCGGGCGGTGGCTGGCGGTCACGGGACTGGCGTTGGGGGTGGTGATGGGTGGAGGATTCATTCTGAAACATCTGGTGGCGTCGCATTTTCATGAGCAGGGGAAAAGGCAGCTGCAATCGGGGATTGACTCCATATTTAAGAGCCAAGAAACCGCATGGATTCATTTCCGCCAAGCGGACCGGTATTTGGAACGGGCGGGGATGTTATATCCGGGGAACGGATCAATCCTGTTTGACCGGGGCCGGCTTTCTGCCTATATGCGCGACAGCAGCCGCGCCATCGACTATCTGCTGCGGGCGAAGGCGACTTATTGCGTGCCGGAACTGTACCGGGTGCTGTGTGATCAATATTTGCAGATGAACCGGACCGCGCAGGCCCGGCAGGCGTCGGAGATTCTGCTGCTGATCGATCCTGACCGCAAGGAAACCCCATTCCTGGCCGGTCTCGTGGATTTCCGGGAGGGGAAATTTCCGGCCGCGGCGGTTCATTTTCAGGAGGAATTGCGCATCAATCCGGAAAACGACCGGGCTTTGGGGTATTTGGGTGATATTTATACTTCCCAAGGGCACCTGGAGATGGCGGCGCGGATGTACGAGAAGGCCCTGGAGATCCAGCCCCGCTCCGTGGATCTGCGGGAACGGTTAGCCGACCGGTACAGGCAACTCCAGGACTGGGAGCGCGCGCGGCAGCAGTATGAAACGGCGTTGGAAGGCGCCCGGATGTTGCCCGATCCATCGTTCAAACAACGCATTGAGTGGAAGTTGAAAGAGTTGGAACGGCTGCGGGAGCCCCATTGAATCAAGCGGCCTATTCGCCGATTCCTCTCATCTGGATTTTCTCCCCCTTTGGAGAGGGAGGAAGAAAAGAAAGGGAGATGGAAAAAAAGGAAACAGCATGAACGTCCATGGCTCAACTGTCCTGCTTCAAGCCATCGATCTCCGCAAGGTGTACCGCACGGGGGACGTGGATCTGGAGGTTTTGAAAAACCTGGATCTCGAGGTCTATGAGAAGGAATTCCTGGCCATCAGCGGGGAATCCGGATCGGGCAAATCCACCCTTTTGCATCTATTGGGGTGTTTGGACGCCATTACGGCGGGGAAGATCCTTTTCCGTGGACAGGATCTCACCCGCCTGGGGAATGGAGAGACCAACCGGATCCGGAACCGGGAATTTGGTTTTGTGTTTCAGTTCCATCATCTCATGCCGGAATTCAGCGCCCTTGAGAATGTGGCCTTACCCGGATTGATTGCGCGCCGTCCGGCCAAGGAGATCTGGAAGCAGGCGGAAGAGATGTTGCGGGAACTCCGATTGGGGCACCGGTTGCATCACAAGCCGGCCCGCTTGTCGGGAGGAGAACAACAGCGGGTGGCCGTGGCCCGCGCGATGATCAACCGTCCCTCGATTTTGTTCCTGGACGAACCGACCGGCAATTTGGATCACGCCACCAGCGATGAACTCATTGCCCTAATCCGGGAGCAGCAAACGGCGCGGGGGTTGACGATCGTCATGGTGACCCACAACCAGGCCATCGCGGGTCAGGCGGACCGGCATTTATTGCTTCATGACGGCTGTTTGCATTCCCTTCCGGGCAATCCGCTGGAACCCGTTTATCAATCGGCCGGCGATCCTCAAGATTTCTCCTCCTCCGCCGATAGTACATAATGTCCTGCCAAGGAAGGCAACCGGATCCATGGAGGGATCAGGCCGGTTAGGGATCGCGACATGGATCGGAACGCCTTTCGGATTCCCATTTCGTTCATCCTATCCTGACTCGGGGCGCCTCCTCATGCGGGCCGGCAGAAACCGCCAGGCCCGGCAGGAGAGGGCGCCTGTTTTCATGGATGGTCATCCGTGGATTCGGATCGATTGGGGGAAGGAAGAAGGGCGTGGTCAGTTGGGATTCCTGACCGGCTTATTCATGGCTCCGTGCTAAGAAAAGGTGCAAGCCGGCGATTTGAACAAAGGGACGTTCTTGTCTGACAAGTCCTCATAATAGAGAAGTCCGAATAATGGGGGCAGGGCAGGCAAAGCCAACCCCCCGCATCCACGGGACGCGGGGGGATTAAATTTAGTTGGGAAATCAACGTGCCGGATCAGACGATCGAAGGGATCTCGATACGGACCTTTTTCTCGGCGGCTTCTTGGCCGGCAAAGCAAGCCTGGGCGGCCAGCATGCCCTGAACCCCGGTGCAGAGATTGGGCGCGCCCCGGCGGATGGTGTCGGCGAAGCCCATCAGTTCCCATTTGTACGGTTCGGTGGGCGACATGGAGGACGCGCCCCCGCCGCCGGTGGCCTCGCCCGAGACGTGAGCGGCGAAGGCCGAGCCGGTTTCTTCTTCTTGGGTGACGGCCACGCCGGTGCTTTTTTGGCCTTCCGCGGCTTTTTTGGCGGTGGCTTCATCCCAGCCTGGCTCCCAGAAGAGATAGGACTCGTTTTCATTTTTCAGGATGATGGTGCCGAAGGTGCCCATGATTTCTTCGTAGTAGTTGTCGAAGGAATTGCTTTGGATGGCGGAATAGGTGACCGTGCGGCCGCCGGGGTATTCGTAAATGGCGTAGATGTGGTCGGCGATGTTGCGGTCATCTTCCTTGTAGGTGCGTTTGCGGTCGCGTTCTTCGCCTTCTTTCCATTGGTTGTAGTTGGTCAGGCGCAGTTGATCTTCCATGGTCTTGTAGCGGCCGGCGGAAGCCACCACGGCGGTGGGGGAGATGTTGCCGAAGAACCAGTTGGTGATGGCGATCTGGTGGCTGGCCAATTCGGTCCACATGCCGCGGGAGGTATCGCTGTACCAGCGCCAGTTCACCATATGCTGAGGATCCTTGTAGCCCCACTTGGAGGGGTCGAATTTCAGCAGGTTTTCGTAGTGTTTGTCTTCCACGAAGGTCCAGTAGTTCCAGTCGGTGTTGCGGTGCCACAGGGCCCGGATGTGATAGACATTGCCGATCAAGCCTTCGCGGATCATCCGGTAGGCGTCCCAGTAGAGGGGGTTGTAAAACCGTTGGTGGCCGACTTGAAGGTTCATGCCGGTTTCCTGCGCGGTCCGCACCATGTTTTGGCAATCTTCGACCGAGAAGGCCATGGTTTTTTCGGTGAAGACATGCTTGCCGGCTTTCATGGCATCGATGGCCATGGGGGCGTGCATATGGAGGGGGGTGGCGATCACCACCGCTTCCACTTCGGGATCGTTCAGGAGGTCGTGGTAATCCTCGTACACCCGGGGATCCGCCGAATGGCCGCATTGGCCGAGCCACCATTTGCCGATGGCTTTGTTATCCGGGCGGATATCGCACATGGCGACGATGTAGGTGTATTTGGGATCCATGGCCTGGATGAGAATCCGGCCTTCCATGCCGGTTCCGATGATCCCGATTTTGACGGGTCCGGCTTGGGCGGCGGTATAGGCAAACGCGCCGACGGCGGGAAGGGCCGCGACGGCTTTCAAGAAGTTTCGGCGTCCGATTTCTTTTTGACCTTCATTGAGTTGCATCTTCGCTTTCCTCGCTTTCGCTGTTATTTGTAAATTTTTTGATTCACTTTTAGTTATGGCCTGCCGAGAGGCCGTTCCGCCCGTTTTACGCCTCGGCGGTCTGGATTTCGGAAGGCTGTTCGTCCGGTTCTTTGGCGAACCATTGCCGGACGTAGACATCCAGTCCGCAAATCATGCCGGTGTTCACTGTCAACAAGGCGGCCAAGGCCAGGAACTCGATCAGGTTCTTGTTGACGATCATGTAGTTGCCTTCGGTGCCGATCATGTGCTTCCCCGCCCATTGGGCGTGATCGAGGGAGATCTTGTAGGGCGCCCATTGGAAATTATCGCCCCAGCGTTCGTATGGGGGCATGGCCTCGATCGGGGGAGCGGCGAGGTAGAACATGACCAAGAGCACCATGGCCAGCAGGATGGAAGAGCGGGTGAACAGGCCCAGCATCATGCCCAGCCCGGAGAGGAAGAGCATCCAGGGCATGGTAAAGTTGGCGATGTTGAGCATCCAGGGGGTTTCGCCGATCAGGCGGAAGTAGGGAGAGAGGGGGCCCCAGGAATTCACCAAATATCCCGCGGCGGTCCACGTCGGATCGCATAATTTGATCCATCCTTCGCGGAGAAAATGCCATCCGATTCCGATACGCAGCAGAACGAAGAAGAAGCTCTGCCACCCAGTCAGGTAGTAGCGCGGTGTGCTTGACACGATGTCAATAATACCTCCACACGTTCTGGATTGATGTTGGACGTGATTATCTCCGCTCGGCCTTGTGCGTCAGGCTTTTGCAAGATGATAACGCCTATCTCGGGGTGATTTTCACAGTATTTCAGGGTTTTCTCAACCCCCATCACATAAAAAGCCGTGGAAAGGGCTTCGGCGTGGAGGGCGGTGGGGGCGGTGACGTTCACGTTGAGGACAGCGTCCGCCGGCCAGCCGGTGCGGGGATCGAGGATATGGCCGTAGGTTTTTCCGCCGGCTTCGATTTTTTGCAATTCCGAACCGGAGGAGGAAAATCCCTGATCGCGCAGTTGAATCCGGGCCAGGGGGCGCTGGTGATCCAGGGGATTGCGGACGTCGATCTGCCAAGCGTTCCGCCATTGGGGCGCGCCCGAGGCGAGGACGCTGCTGAAGCCCCCGTTGAGCAGGACGGTGGTGAGGCCGAGCCGGCGGGCGGCGTGAAGGGCGTAATCCAACGCCAGGCCTTTGCCCAGGCTGGCGGGCGTCAGTTCGATGCCTTCCTTGTGGAAGAAGACGGTGCGATCGGCTTCGTTGAGTTCGACGAATTCCATGCCGGTTTTGCGCCGGGCCGCGTCGATTTCGTCTTGCGAGGGAACGCGGCCTTGGCGGGAGAAAAATCCCCAGCAGCGGGAGAGGGGCGTGCTGGTGATGTCAAACGCGCCGTTGGTTTCCGCGTGGATGGTTTGGGCCAGTTTGATCAAGTCAAAGATTTCGGGGCCGACGGGGACCGGTTCGCGGGCGGCGAGGCGGTTAATCCGGACTAGTTCGGACTCGCCTTTCCAGAGGGTCAACACCGACTCCACCCGGTCGATTTCGTCCAGGATTTTCATGGCCGTCTTCCGGACTTCCATCTTTTCGTAGTTGCAGTAGAGCACTTCGAAGTCGGTGGCCATGGCTTCGCGCCGCAGGCGGACGTAGGAGCGGTCCAATCCCAGAAAGGCGAGGGGTTCCTTGATGTCGATGGCGTCGGCGATCTGGTTCCAAAAATTCTGCCACCCGCCTTGGAAAAAATCACGGCGAGTCGGATTCGAGGGACGGGGCACGATGCGCGATCTCCCGGTCTAAGGATGGAATGCAAAACTTCGTTGGATAGGCCATCAAAACGAATTATACTGAGAGGAAATGATTTTCCATAGGTTTCAGCGCTTCCGGTTCGGCCGCGGGGTAGTCATTGCCGTGATGGATTCTTCTGCGGCGAAATCGAATTCCGGGAAGGCGGGGCCTGGATTCATATCAGCTCGGAGGAGATCAGGATTGTCGATGAAACCGGAATCCATGCATCCGGCGCTCGAGGCGGAGCGATGCCCGGCGGGCCTGGGAGTTTTGCCAGTGTATCTCGAATTAGGGAAAGCGCGATTGTCGACGTTGGTGGTGATCACGGCTTTCGCGGGATTCATGCTGGCGGGGGCGGAGAACCTTCATCCCGGCCTGCTTTTCTGGACTTTACTGGGCACGGGTTTGGCCGCGTTGGGGGCGAACGCGTTCAACCAATGGCGGGAGGCCGCGCTGGACGCGCGCATGGAGCGGACGCGGCGGCGTCCCTTGCCCGCGGGACAGTTGACGTCCCGTCACGCGCTTATCTGGGCGGGTTCTGTTTCCATCATGGGCATCGTGACCCTGGCGTGGTTCGTGAACGGCCTCACCGCGGGGCTGGGAGCGCTCAATCTTTTGATTTATGTGTTGATCTATACCCCGCTGAAACGGGTGAGTTCGCTTTGCACGCTGGCCGGGGCGGTCTGTGGCGCGATTCCGCCGCTGATGGGCTGGGCGGCCGCCACCGGAGGCTTGGATTACGGCGCATGGTTATTGGCCGCCACCCTGTTCGTGTGGCAGATCCCCCATTTTCTTTCGCTGGCCTGGCTGTACCGGGAGGATTACACGCGGGGCGGCTTCCGCATGCTCCCGGTGGCTGATCCCACCGGCCGGGTGACGTGCCCGGTGATTGTGCTCTACACGTTGGCCTTGGTGCCGGTAGGACTGGCTTTCTTTTTGGGAGGATTGAGCGGGTATTTTTTCCTGGGCGCATCCCTTCTGCTGGGCCTGTCATTTTTGTATTGGGGGACGCAATTGTTCTTGCGGCGGACAGAAACCAACGCCCGCCGGGTATTTTTGGCCAGTTTGATTTATTTGCCTTTGTTCATGGGATTTCTGGTGATCGATCAGTCGTTGCCGAATCCGCACACGCGGGGTGGGCAGGTTCTGGAGTGGCATGCCACGCTCGAACCTTAGGGTTGAACCGCCCCGGGTAGTTTTGTACCCAGGGGTGAGTCGCCCAGGGTGGAAACGCCCAGGATTGAAATCCTGGGCTGCTGCAGGGCGGCCCCTTGAAAGGGGCGCTGGGGAAAGAAGGGGGGATAGTGAAATACGGGAAGGTGTGGGGTGAGGAAAGACCCCGGTGATGGGCTACGCTGCGCTTTGAGCCCACCCTCCTGCTTGCCCTCTCCTAGAGGATGAGGGAATCGTGACGCGCTCCTTTCTAAATTCATGAGACGAATAAAGAACTGAGAAAGTTCCGCTTACGAATATAAAGTGACTCCCGAATGATATCCGTTTAGGCAGGGTTTCAATTCGTTTTTAACTGCATGGGCTATTTCCATGAATGAACAATCCAATTCTCCGGAGCCGTCACCGGGTGAACCGGTCCGCATGCTGGAATTCTCCAGCGGCGGATGGGCGATTTTGCTGGCTGTGATCTTGTGCGCGGGGGCGGCCGTCTGGCATCTGCGGTTTGAATTTCCCACGCCCGGTTCACTCAAACCGGGAGACGGCCGGCATGTCGAGACGTATGGATTCGACCTGGCCATCTGCACGATTCCCCGGGAGCAGTTGGTGGCGGCGGGGATGCCCAAGGATGGGGTGCCGGCGCTGTCCCATCCTCCCGTTCTGTCCGTGGCGGATGTGGAGAACCTTAACGAGCGGCAGCGGGGCCAGTACCTGGTGCCTTCCGACCGGGTGATTGGCGTGGTGATCAGCGGGCAGGCGCGGGCGTATCCTCTGCGGGTGATGAACTGGCATGAAGTGATCAACGATACGATCCTGGAGACACCGCTTTTGGTGACGTACAGCCCGTTCTGTGACAGTCCGGCGGTGTACCGGCGGGTAGTAAACGGGGAGACGGTGGAATTCGGCGTGAGCGGGTTGATGTTCAATTCCAATCCCTTGTTGTTTGACCGGCGGGCGAACGGAGCCGGGGAGAGCCTCTGGAGCCAGTTGTTGGGCGAAGCCGTGGCGGGTCCGGCCGCCGCCGCGGGATGGAAGTTGGAGCGGATTCCCTGCTATCTCATGGGATATGGCGATTGGGTGAACGAACATCCCGGGACCACGGTGTTGGCGCCGGATCCCCGGTACAAGGATCTTTACAAAAAGAATTTCGGGAATTATTTCGGATCGGATGTCTTGCGGTTTCCCGTGTCTCCCTTGCCCCCCGCTCCGGACTTGCCGAAAAAGACCCCGGTGATCGTGATCCGCGCGGGCGGGGAATCCCGGGCATTTACGTATGATGCTATCCGCGGCCGCGTAGACACGAAAGCCGGATGGGCCACCGCAGTCGGAGACACTCCGGTGACGTTCCGGTATTACCCGCATCCCCCGGCGGTCATTGCCGCGTCCAATGATTCCTCAAAATCCGTGGAAGTGATTTACGCGTTTTGGTTTGCCTGGTATGCCTTGCAGCCAGACACGGAACTGGCGCGGTAGGCTCGACACCAAGGACTATCCGGCGATGACCAGCAGCGCAAACATGATAATCCAAACCACGTCCAGAAAGTGCCAGTAGATGGCGCTGTATTCCACGCCGGGATGGTAGGCGGCGGTGTAGATTCCGCGATACGCCTTGCGGGTGACGATCCCCAGTTCGATCAAGCCGCCGAGCACGTGCAGGGCGTGCAGGCCGGTCAGCATGAAGAAGGTGAAGGCGTAGAGGTTCACGGAGGCGGTGACGCGAAGGAGGATCAGCTGGGTCCAGTTCACCGTCTGGCTGATCAAGAACACATAGCCCAGCCCGTTGGTGATCCACAGCCATTTTCGCAAACCCGCGGTGTCGCCGGCGCGGATGCGGCGCAGGGCCAGTTGAATCGCGGCACTGCTGAGCAGAATAACCGCCGTGCTGAACCAGAGGCCGGCGGGCAGGCGGGGCATGTCTTCGGGGGGCCAGTTTTCCTGGGGCAGGCGGACGGCCAAGTACCCGATGAGGCTCGCGGCAAAGAGCATCGAGAGGGACGCGATGAAGAAGAACATGCCGAGGCGTCCCGCGCCGGGAACGGATTCCCAATGTTCGTTCGTCCGGCCGGGGGTTTTGGAGGAATGGTTGGAGTCAAGCGGTTGCGCGTTCATCGGTTCATGAGGGGGGCGTAGCCGGGGATCAGATCCGGATAGTATTCGGTAGTGTCGATCAATACAAACACCACGAAGAGGGCGACAAACAGCAGCGCGGTGATGAAGACAATGGCGTGGAAAGGTTTGTCCCAGTACATGTGCATGAAAAACAGAACGACCAGGGAGGCTTTGAGGGTGGCGATAGCCATCGCGATCACCAGGTTCATCCCTCCCAGATCGATATAGGTGGCGCTGACCGTGAGGTAGGTGAGGATCATCAGCCCGATCCAGACGGCCGCCAGGATCCAGAACGAGACGATATGGCCCACCTGTCCGGATGCCTGGGGATGCTCTCCCTGCGGATGGGCTGCAGCCGGGACGGGATTAGTCATGACCAGTGATTCCTTTCGTGGTATTTCAGTTTTTCCCATCCGAGGCGCGCCGGGTAAGAGTTTTCGCTCACCCTAGATTTCTCCCAAAGGGAGAGGGGATTCGTAATTTGGAGCCCGCCCGTTCCCGAACATACGCCTTGGATTATGCGCATACCGTGCTATTGACTCTAAAACGATCCTATCGACTCGTCGTCAATCATTCTTTCCGAAAACGCAACAGGACCTAATGGATCAAATACAGCAGAGGAAACAAGTAAATCCAAATCAGGTCCACGAGGTGCCAGTATAGCCCCACGAGATCGACCGGGGTGAAGTAATCCGCGTTGAAGTGCCCCTGGACCGACCGGTACAGCAGCCAGGCGATGACGGCGATGCCGCCCAGGACGTGAATTCCGTGCAGGCCGGTCATCGCGAAATAGATACCGAAAAAAATATGGACGTTAGCGGGCTTGCGATTGTTCGCATGCCCGCCGTTTGCGTTTTCCGAAGCCAGGCCGGAGGGGCCCACCGCCGCCGGGGGAATCGTGGAGCGTTCCTCAACCGAGGCGTCCTGGCCGGGATCCGGGAAGGCGGGTTGGGACGCGGTGGGAGGTGTCTCCGGTTCTGAATGAGCCGGGGGCGCGGATTCCGCGTGCGGTGCCTCATGCTCCTGGGGATTGTAGTAATACCCCATCAGGAGGCCGTGTTTCCATTTCTGTTCGTATTCGACGTACTTGATGCCCAGGAAGCCGAAAGCGCAGAGGAGGGTCAGCGAGAGCAGGGCGATCAATCCCCGCTGTTTGCCCAACTGCGCGCAGCGCACCGCCCAGGCCATGGTGAAGCTGCTACAAATCAGGACCACGGTGTTGATGCCGCCCAAGGTTTTGTCGAGGTATTGGTGGGCGTACAGGAAGATTTCGGGGTGATGGTTCCGGTACACGGCGTACGCGACAAAGAGTCCGCCGAAGAACAGGACTTCCGTGGCTAAAAAAATCCACATGCCCAGTTTGCCGGATTCGAATTGCTGCTGGGGGGTGTCGAAGTGGTGTTGGAGGTAGGGAGGATGCCCGTGGGGATGTTCCTCCACCGCCGCGGCCGTTCCGGCTTCATGCTCCGTGATTGGGGTCATCGTGTTTCCTCTTTCCATCTCCCGCCGCGCCGGGGCGGTCATGATTTGGCTTCCGCGGGTTGGGGAAGGGATTTGGGGACATAGCCCGCGATCGAGCGGTCGTAGACCAGGTTGGAAAAATCGTAGGGATCGCCCGCCGAGGGGGTGGTTTTGAAGTTGTAGTACGGGGCCGGCGACGCGCAGGTCCATTCCAAGGTGGCCGCGCCCCAGGGATTGTCCGGAGCCTTCGCGCCCCGGAACAGGGAATGCAGCAAGTACCCGGCGATCAGGAAAAAGCCCACCGCCATGATGTAGGAGCCCACCGAGGAGAGCACGTGCCAGAAGGTAAAGACCTGGTCGTAGTTATAGTAGCGGCGCGGCATGCCCTGGGCTCCCATGACGAACTGCGCAAAGAACGTCATGTTGAATCCCACGAAGACCAGCAGGGCGGCGATCCGTCCCCAGAATTCGCTGTACATCCGCCCGAACATCTTGGGCCACCAGTAATGCAGCCCGCCCAGGAAGGCGATCACCGTGCCTCCGAACATGACGTAATGGAAATGGGCGACGATGAAATACGTATCGTGCAAGTGGATATCCACCGCCAGCGCGCCCAGGAACAAGCCGGTCAGGCCGCCGATCCCGAACAGGAACAAGAACGATAAGGCGTAAAGCATGGGCGTGTCGAGATGGATCGATCCCTTATACATGGTGGCCAGCCAGTTGAAGACTTTGACGGCCGAGGGGATCGCGACGCTGAAAGTCAGAAAACTGAAGATCATGTTGGCCAGGGGGGATTGACCGCTGGTGAACATGTGGTGACCCCAGACCAGGAAGCTGAGGATGGCGATGGCAATGCTGCTCATCGCGATGAACTTGTACCCGAAGATGTGTTTGCGGCTGAAGACCGAGATCAGTTCGCTCATGATGCCCATCGCCGGCAGGATCATGATGTACACCGCGGGATGCGAATAGAACCAGAAGAAATGCTGATAGAGCACCGGGTCGCCGCCCAGGTTGGGATCGAAGATGCCGATGCCCAGGCCGCGCTCGACGATCAGCAGCAGCAGGGTGATGCCCAGGACCGGCGTGGCCAAGATTTGGATCACGCTGGTGCCGTACAACGCCCACAGAAACAGCGGGAGGCGGAACCAGGTCATGCCCTCGGGGCGCAGTTTGTGGATGGTCACCAGGAAATTCAGGCCGGTGAAGATGGAACTGAACCCGAGGATGAACGCCCCGAAAGTCAGCCAGTACACGCCGCTGTGGCTGGTGGTGGTGCTGTAGGGGGTGTAGAAGGTCCAGCCCGTGTCCACGCCGCCGAAGACGATGGAGCCGATCGCCAGGAGGGCCCCCACGGCGTAGAAGTAATAACTGGTGAGGTTCAAGCGGGGGAAAGCGACATCCTTGGCCCCCAGCATGAGGGGGAGCACGAAGTTGCCCAGGGCGGCGGGGATGCCGGGGATGATGAAGAGGAAGATCATGATTGTCCCGTGCAGGGTGAAGAGCTGGTTGTAGGTGTCGGCGTCGACGATCGTTTTGGAGGGAGTCAGGAGTTCGGTGCGGATGAGCAAAGCCAGCATCCCGCCCAAGAAGAACGAGGTGAGGATCGAAATCAAGTACAGAAGGCCGATGCGCTTGTGATCGAGCGTCAACGCCCAGGAGAGGAATCCCCGGCTGTGGGTCAGGTAATTGTCGGCGTCCCGGCGCGCGTCATCCCACGCGCGCGGTGGCGTTGCCGGTATCGAGGCCGTGTATGCCATGATTGGTGTCCTTCATCCGGATGGCGGCCAGGAGCCGCTTCCGGGTTTCTCCTTTAAGGTTTTGTCAAGGTTTTGAGGTATTCGATGATCGCGGCGATCTCATCCTCTTTCAGTTTGCCTTGGTACGTGGGCATGATGTTGTCGAAGCCCGCGACGATCTGGGCTCCGGGTTCCAGGATGGAGCGCCGGATGTAATCCTCGTTGACGGTGACCGTCGAGCCATCGGCCAATTTCACGGAATGGCCGAATAGCCCAAGGAACGTGGGGCCGTCGTCGGCCGAGCCGTCGAGGGTGTGGCATTGCGCGCAGCCCTTGCGCTTGTACAGAACCGCGCCCGCCTCCACCGGGGTCATCTGTTTCAACAGGTTCGAGGCTTCTTCCAGCCAGGTCTCGTAACCGCCCGGTTCGTGGACGGTCGCCTCGGCGAACATGTCGGAATGCCCGGTGCCGCAATACTCGGCGCAATAGACGGGAAACGTGCCGGTTTGGATGGCTTTGGTCCACGCGGTGGTCAGCCGGCCTGGCACGGCGTCCATTTTCAGGCGGAACGCGGGGATGAAGAGGCTGTGGGTGACGTCTTCCGACGAGAGGATCAATTTGACCGGAGTGTCCACGGGGATGTGCAGATTCTCGTCGATGTGCCCGTTGGGATACTTGAAGAACCATTGCCATTTTTGCCCTGTGACCCAGATGTCCAAGGTATTGGCCGGTGCGAGATGGATGTCCATGTAGGTCCGGAAGCCGAAGAAGAAGATCACCAGCACGATCAGGATGGGGATCACGGTCCACGTGATTTCCAAGGCGGTGTGCGATTCATGGGATTCTTCCTCCGTCCACCCTTCGCGCTTCCGGAATTGGATCACGAAGACGGTCATGATCCCCACGATCAAGAGGAAGAAGAAGAGCGCGATCCAATAAATCAGGTAAAAGACCCAATCCACCTCTTGCGCCGTGGTGGAGGCCTGAGGGGGCATCCAAAAAGAACCAGCCGATTGCGCCCAAATCATGTTTTTATCCTGCGTGAATGCGTGATGTCCGGATCACGGATGAAGATCCGGTTGCGCTTCGTTCATGGCCCGCCGCCGGTGTTTCCGGTATTCGCGGCTCCAATAGATTCCGAGAAAAATTCCCAACGCCGCCACCGTCAGGCCTCCGCCGAGGCGCATGATGTTCATGGCCACCGGGGCGTAGCGGCTGAGGCTGGGATCGTAATGAAAGCAAGTCAGCAGAAAATGGTCAAACGTGCTGCCGATTTTTCCCTCCGACGCTTCCACCAGGGAGAGCCGCAGGGTTTGGGGATCGAACTGAATGCCGTACAGGTAGCGGGAGACGCGGCCGTCCGGCGTGCAGAGGATGAGGGCCGCGGGATGGGCGAACTCTTTGCGTTTTTCGATCCACTTGAAGCCGAAGCCGGCCGCCTGGGTCAATTTCAGGATATTCTCGTTTTTCCCGGTCAGGAAATGCCACCCTTGCGGTCCTTCGGCGCGGCCGTATTCCTTGAGGACGTTTTGTTTCTTGAATTTGGCCAGGTTGGGAGTTTCCAAGGGGTCGATGCTCAGCGTGACGATTTGAAAATCCTTGCCGGCGGTGAGGGGGATATCCTTGAGACCGTCCAACAAGCCGTTCAAGATCAAGCCGCACAGCATGGGGCAGCGGTAATAGCCCAGGTTGAGGATCACGGGCTGGCGGCCGGTGAAATAATCGGCCAGCCGGACTTCCTTCCCTTCTTCGTCGAGGAAGGCCAGATCCAGGGGAAGCAAGGTGTCCAGGTGTTCGATGACTTCAACTCCTTCCAGTTCCTGAGGCTCCTGGTTCAGCTGGGCGGGCGCGTTCCGGGGCAATCCGCCCCAGAGGACGCAACATGTCCAGCAAACGATAACTCCATGCCGATATGCTTTGTACCGCATCATACCGTCTCCCTTGTCCGAGAGGATGCCGGCGGATTGGCGCCGACGGATTGGCACCGGTCCTCATTGGTGTTCCTTCACCACTAATTCCATGGCCCGGCCGATAGGAATCGCGACCTCGCGGCCGGCCTCGTTTACCCAGCGGTAGGCGTGGAGTTGTTCTTGCTGTTTGGCGATGGTCTGGGTCAGTTCCGCCGGCCTTTCGTTGACGACCTTGCGGGCGAATTCGCGTTCCTTGAAGGCGTAGTATCCGATCTGCAGGCCGACGATCAACGCGAACAGAAGTATAGCCGACAAAAAACCGATCAAGGTGATCAAGGAGGTGTTCAAGTCATCTCGATGCGCCATGGCAAACCTCACGCGTTTTCGAAGGTCAGGGATTCACCCAGCCGCGGATCCTTCACCGGCACCAGCGAGCGGCCCCGCGCCAGCCGGGCCAGGTTGGCGAGGTAGAGGCCGCCCAAGCCCGCCAGGCAGCCGAAATCCACCCCGTTCAGCGGCACGCTGTCCGGGCTGAATTCGGGCATCACCAGCCAATAGAGGTCGATCCAGTGCATCACCAGGATCCAACCGGCCCAAAAGGCCAAGAGGGGTTTCCGCCGTTTCGGATAGCGGGAAAGCAGGCCGAAGAAGGGGATGATGAAATGGCCGAAGATCAGGATCAGCCCCACCCAGCCCCAGCCGCCGCTTTGCCGCCGCAGGAACCAGCCGGTTTCTTCGGGGAGGTTGGCGTACCACATCAGCATGTATTGAGAAAAGGCGATGTACGCCCAAAAGAGGGTGAAGGCCAACAGCCATTTGCCCAGGTCATGGTAGTGTTCCACGGTGATGGCGCGGGTCAAGCGGCCCGCGCGTTGCAGCGCGTAAACCACGAGGGTCAGGAAAGCGAAGAAGCCCAGCATGCCGCCGCTGAAGTAATAGACGCCGAAAATCGTGCTGTACCAGTGGGCGTCCAAGGACATTAGCCAATCGAACGCGGCGAAGGTGACGGTCATGCCGAGCAGCAGGAGGGCGGGGGCGCTTATCCGTTCCAGGCGCAGGGTTAATTCCACATGGCCGGACGTGTCCTGTTCCAAGGAACGGGAGAGCAGATAGTAAGACAAGCCCGTCCAGACGGCGAAATAAAACAAACTGCGCGCCAGGAAAAACACGACGTTCAGATAGGGGCTTTTCCAGGCCAGCAGGGGATCGGCGTGCGCCGCGCCGGTTTGGCTCCAGGGATAGAGAGGCTCCAGTCCGGCCAGGATGGGCAGAAAGAGTACGGCGAGAAGGAGCGTGTTGGCGCCCATCAGCTCGGCCAGCCGCCGCACCACGACGCTCCACCCCGCGCGGGAGATGTGATGCAACGCCACGAAAAACAGAGCCCCCAGTGACAGGCTTACATAGAAGGCATAGCTGGTGAGGTAGGAGTGAAAAAAGCGGCTGCGCCCGTCTTCCAGGAACAAACACATCAAAAATGTTCCCGCCAGGAGGGCCAGGCCCGCTCCTCCGGCCCACTGCGTGGTCCGCAGCCCCAGGCGTTCCAGATGACGGCGCTCTTCGAAGATTTGAGTTGGATCGGTCAGGTGCAAGGGAAGAATCCCTCCTTGTTCTACCGTACGGTTTCGAGTTGAGTCCGGTATTCGGCCGGCACGTCATCCAATGTGGCTCGTTGGCTGCGCTGCAGGGCGCGGACATAGGCCACGATGGCCCAGCGGTCCTCAGGCGGGATTTGAGTCCCATACGCCGGCATGTTGCGGATACCGTGGGTGATGGTGTTGAAGATATGCCCCACGGGGCGCGCCAGCACGGTGTCGCTGTGCAGGGAGGTGGGGGCCGTCCAGGTCCCTTCCTGCAGCCGGTCAGCCCGGATCGCGACGATTCCGTCCCCGTAGCCCGACAGGCCATGGCATGGCGCACAGTAGATGGCGTATTCTTTCTGGCCGCGCTCCATCACCGGCAGGGTCAGCGGCCGGGGAAATTCGGTTACCCATTCACCCCCGTCCTTGCCCTGGTAGAAGCGCGTGTCGCTTTGCATTTCGCCGCGCGCCACGGTTCCCGGCACGCGGGGGCGCATGGCCCGGCCGTCGGCGAACAGGGGATTGCTTTGCTGCGCTTTGAAGCGGGGCTGGTTGTCCATGTCCTGGATTAGATGGATCCGGGGGCGGTCCGACCGTGTCACCCGGGCCTTGGCGATCAATAGAAAGGGCAGCAAGGCCAGGACCAGGACGATGCTAACGCCGATGACTATCCGTGCGGGCATGAATCATTCCTCGATCAATTCCACTGCCTGCCCTCCGAGGGAAGACAGAAATTCGCGGGTTTTTTGCTTATCAAAACGGGGATCCGCCGCTTCGATCACGATGAAGAACTTATCGGTGGAGAAGCGACGGAACCGGGCGTTGGTCAACAAGGGATGATGCCAGCGCGGGAGGCCGTTGAGCGCGAACAGGGAAACCACGGCCGCCACCGCGCTGAAGAGAATGGTCAATTCAAAGGCGACGGGGATGTTCGCGGGCAGGCTGAAAAACGGTTTGCCGCTGACGATGATCGGGTAGTCCACAGCGTTCATCCACCACTGCATAAGGATAGCCACTGTCACGCCCGCCAGGCCACCCCCCAGGACGATCCAGGGCAGGATGGTGGGCCGGATGCCCATGGCTCCGTCCATTCCGTGGATCGGAATGGGGGAATGGACGTCCCACTTTTGGTAGCCCGCGCCGCGGACTTGTTCGGCGGCGCGCAGCACATCCGCCACTTCGCTGAATTCCACCAGCAGGCCGTAGGCGCGGGTTTGGGTCTTGGATTCCGGTGTTATGGATGCCGTGGGCCGGTTCATGCTTCACCCCTTCGGATGCAATGGATTCTCGGGCAGGCTGGTCTCGCCCCAGTATTCCGGTTCGTGCGCGTGGGGCACGTCGCCGTGGTAATCGCCCACGCCCCGGTGCTCGCCGTATTCGAGCCGCGCCTGGGGCATGACCGTCTTTACTTCAGCCATCGCCACCATGGGCAGATAACGGCAGAAGAGCAGGAAGAGCGTAAAGAACAAACCGAAGCTGCCGATGAAAGTCAGGACATCCACCCAGGTCGGCGAGTAATACCCCCAGCTGGAGGGCAAAAAATCCCGGCTCAGCGAGGTCACCACGATCACGAAGCGCTCGAACCACATCCCCACGTTGATGAGGATGGAGAGAAGGAAGGTGATCAGCAGGTTGGTCCGGATCTTCTTGAACCAGAAGAACTGGGGGACCACCACGTTGCAGGTGATCATGGTCCAATAGGCCCACGCGTACGGCCCGAAGGCGCGGTTGATGAAGGCGAAGGCCTCGTAGCGGTTGCCGCTGTACCAGGCGATGAAGAATTCGATCAGGTAGGCGTAGCCGACCATGGAGCCGGTGACCAGGATGATCTTGGTCATGTTTTCGATGTGCCGTTTCGAGATGATGTCGCGCAGGCCGAAGTACTGCCGCGCGGGGATCATGAGCGTCAACACCATGGCGAAACCGCTGAAGATGGCCCCGGCCACGAAATAGGGCGGGAAGATGGTGGTGTGCCAGCCGGGCAGCTGCGCCACGGCGAAATCGAAACTCACCACCGAGTGCACGCTGAGCACCAGGGGGGTCGCCAGCGCGGCCAGGATCAGGTACGCGCATTCATGCCGGTGCCAGTGGCGGTGCGATCCGCGCCAGCCCAGGGCCAGGAGGCCGTAGGCGATCTGCCGGACCTTGGTGGTGGCCCGGTCGCGCAGCGTGGCCAGGTCGGGGATCATTCCGACGTACCAGAACATAATGGAGACCAGAAAATACGTGTTGACCGCGAAGACGTCCCAGAGCAGCGGGCTGCGGAAGTTGGGCCACATTTGCATTTGGTTGGGATAGGGAGCCAGCCAGTACACCAGCCATACGCGGCCGACGTGGATGCCCGGGAAGATGGCCGCGCAGATGACCGCGAAAATGGTCATCGCCTCGGCGAAGCGGTTGATGCTTGTGCGCCATTGCTGCCGGAAGAGGAAGAGAATGGCCGAGATCAGCGTCCCCGCGTGGCCGATGCCCACCCAAAAGACGAAGTTGATGATCGCCCAACCCCAGGCCACGGGGATCATCACGCCCCAGACGCCCAAGCCGGTGCCGATCAGGTAGGCGATCATCGCGAACAAAACGCCGGTCCAGAACACGGAGACCGCAAAGGCGATGTACCAGGCCCGGGGGGGCTTGGGTTGTTCGACGATGGCGCAGACCTTCTCCGTGATCGACGCGAAATCGTTGTCCCCGGTGATCAGGGGAGCACGCCGCCGGGGATCGTTCTGGGTGTTGTCGATCTCAAGCGGAACCGTGGTTCGTAGGGCTGTCGTGATCATCCTCTTTTTCAACCAATTCAGGATTGGGATTCCACACGCGGGCCAGATACACGGTCCGCGGTTTAAGATTCAACCCGCCCAGCATCGCATAGGCCCGGTTGTGTTCAAGCAATTTCGAGACCCGGCTGGCCGGATTGTTCAAATCGCCGAACACGATGGCCTGGGCCGGGCAGGTCTGGGCGCAGGCGGGCACGATCTCGCCGTCTTGGATGGCCCGCCCGTTGTTTTTGGCCTGGATCTTGGCTTTTTCGATCCGTTGCACGCAGTAAGTGCATTTTTCCATGACACCCCGGCTGCGGACCGTGACCTCGGGATTGAAGACCATTTTTTCGGTGTCCTCGAGGTGCTTGTGATAATTGAAGAAATTGAAGCGCCGGACTTTGAAGGGGCAGTTGTTGGAGCAATAGCGCGTGCCCACGCAGCGGTTGTACACCATAACGTTCAGCCCTTCGTGGGTATGCACGGTCGCGTTCACCGGGCAAACCTGCTCGCAGGGGGCGTTTTCGCAATGCACACAGGTCACCGGCTGGCGGGCCACCCGGGGCGCCTCCGGTTCGCCGCTGAAATAGCGGTCGATCCGGATCCAGTGCATTTCCCGTCCCCGGCGGATCTGTTCCTTGCCCACGACGGGAATATTGTTTTCCGCCTGACAGGCTATCACGCAGGCGGAACAGCCCGTACAGGCGTTCAGGTCAATGGTCATGCCCCACTTGTGGCCTTCGTAGGGATGTTCGGCAAAGAGTTGCGCGGGGGGGTGTTCCTCGTGATGGAACACGTGGGGATCGGCCTGGTAGTTCTCCAAGGTGGCTTCCCGGATCAATTCGTGAACGCGTTCGCCCCGCTCCCGCAGGCCCACCAGGTCGATGGCGTGATGGTCCTGGGTGCAGGCTTGCTGATATACGCGGCCGGTTTTATCAATCGTCAGGCCGCCACTGAAATCCATGGCCCCGCTGACCCGCAGCGCGTGGACCGGAAATCCAACGCCGGTCCCCACCCGTCCCGCCTGGGTGCGGCCGTAGCCCAGCGCGACTGTCACGGTTTGGGGAGGCTGTCCAGGAAGAATGAACGCCGCTGCCTCGGTTTGCCGGCCGCGCAATTTCAGGCGGAGCAGGTCGCCGTCCTGGACGTGGAGCGCATTGGCGGTGGCGGGGCTGAGCAACGCGGCGTTGTCCCAGGTCATTTTGGTCATGAAGTCGGGAAGTTCCTGCAGCCACCCGTTGTTGGCGAAGCGGCCGTCGTAGAGTTTTGAATCCGGGATGAACACGATCTCGTATGGTCCTTCGGTTGGAGAAGGTTTCCACGCGGCGGCGATGCGGGAGGGCTGGATTGAAGGGGTGACCGGAGGGAAGGCGGTATCCGCGATCACGCCGTCATGCAGCCATTGCCGCCAGCTCGACTCGAAATCGGCGGGTTGGATGAGGTTTTGTAACGTCTGCCGGGTGATTTCGTATCCTTGGGTGATCTCGCCGGCCAGAATCCGCGCGAGCAGTTCGGCGGGGGTGCGGCCGCCGTAGAGGGGTTCGATCAGCGGTTGGATGGTGGAGATGGTGCCATCGTAGGCCCGTGTGTCCCCCCAGGCTTCCAGGTAATGCGCGCGGGGAATGTACCATGTGCATAGCGCTGAGGTTTCGTCGCGGTAGAGGCTGAGATGAAGGCTTGTGGGGATGTTGGCCAGGAGGGCGGGGAATTCCAGATCCGCGGGCGCGTCGTAGACGGGATTGCCGCCCAGGATCAGCAGCGTTTCCACTTGTCCGGATTTCATTGCTTCCGTCAGGGCGCGGATGGCTTCTGCATGCGTCACGCCCTGATATAGCTCATCCCGCGTGTAAGTGACCGTGCGGCCGGTGTTCCCCAGGAGGTCATTGAGCCAGGCCGCCAAGGCATGGAGAAACGGGGGTTGCTGATACCCCACGAACACCAGGCTTTGCCCGCGGTTCGAAATCAAATCCTTGATCAGCGCGGCCCGCCATTCCGGATGAGGAGCATCCGTGGGAGCGTTGTTCAGCACCTCCTGGATTGCCTGGGCAGACGTGGGGAGTTGAATTTCCGGCTGTTGGATGAGTTCCGCCGCCAAGGCCAGCGCGAACGGTTCGATCATGCTTGGAGGCAAGGCCAGCCGGTGATCCGCCAGGCTGCCCGTGGTGGAGCCATGCGTTTCTACCGCGTACAGGCGGTTCATGGTTCCGGATTCGGGATCCCGTCCGCGGGTGAACTCCCGCACATGTTTCAATTTGGCCGGATGCGCGCCCAGCGGGTCCGCGTCAAGGCAGAGAATGATCTTTGCCTGATCCAAATGCGGATGAACGCGCAGGGCATGGCCGAACGCGATCTGGGTTCCTGCCCGTTCGTTGTCTCCGCTGATTGATTCGTATTCAAACCAGCGCGCTTGGGGGAAAGCGTCCAGCAGACGGTGGCGGAGTTCCCGCACGCTGGGTGAGGAGGTGGCTTCGCTCAAGACGCAAAATCCCTTACCCCCTTGCAGGCGTGCTGTGGAAAAATGGTGGCGCAGGAAGGAATCAAGGTCCGGCCAGGAGACCGTTCGACTTTGATTCCCTTCTTTGATGTAGGGATATTTACCGCGGTCGGGATCGTACAGTTCTAACACGCTGGCTTGCGCGTAGACATCCGCCGCGCCTTGGTTGGAGGGATGGCTGGGATTGCCTTCCACCTTGATCGGACGTCCGTCGTAACTGGTCACCAGCAGCCCATGCCCGATGCCGCCCAGTTCCATGGAGGTCGCGTACTGCTCCGGCACGCCGGGGATCCGGCCTTCGGGACGCAGGGCGTAGGGAACAATGTTCTCCTTGGGCCAGCGGCAGGCGGTGAGACCTGCCAAGCCGAAGGAGGCGGCCATGATCCGCAAAAACTGGCGGCGGTCCGGCCCCTCCAGATACCCGGCCGCCCGGTTGGGGAATTCCCGTTCGACGAATTCCCGGAATTCCGGCGTATCGGCGAGTTCATCCAGGCTGCGCCAATACCGCTTGCCATGGCCAGCGGCTTCCGTTTTGGGGGAGAGGCGTGTTGGGTGTTTCGGAGTGTTTATCGATGGCATGTCGAACAGTCCGTTGACGGATTGATATTGTGCTTCTGGCGCAATTCTTTTCCGAGGGCCACGGGATCCCCTTCAGGCTGCCAATCCAGTTGAGTGATAAATCCGGCGGGGCGGAGATGGGGTTCCGGGTTGCGATGGCAATCCAGACACCAGCCCATGCTGAGGGTTTCGGCTTGGTAAACCACGTCCATCTTGTCGATCCGGCCATGGCAAGAGACGCAGCCCACCCCCCGTGTCACGTGGGCGCTGTGGTTGAAATAAACATAATCGGGCAGGTCGTGCACACGAACCCATTTCACGGGATTGCCGGTGGCGTAGCTTTCCTGGATGGGGATCAGTTTTTGGCTATTGGCGCGGATCGTTTTATGGCAATTCATGCAGGTTTGCGTGGGGGGAATGGAGGCCTGGGCGGCATGCTCCACGGTGTTGTGGCAATAGCGGCAGTCGATGCCAAGGTCGCCGGCATGCAGAGCGTGGCTATATTCTACCGGTTGTTTGGGCATGTATCCCACATCGGTGGTGCGGGGCGAGCCTCCCAGATACAAGAGCGTGGCCGCGTAGGAGGAGCTGATGACTAGAAAAATAGCCAGCGCCGGAGGGACAAAATTGGTCCATTTCGGAAAAGAAAAGAAATCCATTGATTTACGAGTTTTTTTCCGTTTATATTGAGAGACCGGGTAAAAGCGAGATGAGCCAGGCGAGATGATGCACAAGATTATGGTTGATCTGGCGGAAAAGGGAAGTGGTAGGGACAATAATTCTGATAAATTTTATTAATTTTATATAGATATATGTTTTTGTAGGGCTTACGGAGTTGATATTCTGGTGAAGGCGGTCGGGAATAGATAATTTGTTACCTTGAAAAAGAATCAGGGGGGAAAGAGAAATTTTGGGCAGGTATCTTATGGAATAGAGAAGTGGATCATTTTGGAATGGATCAGGTTGAATCAATTCAGAAAAGGAATAGGAGGTTAAACCGTTATGAGAAGGAATATACTTTATCTACTATTTTTAGAGATAGTTATGTTTAGTTTTATTGTAATGGATGGGGGTACGGTGGTCGTGGAGAAATTGGACCGTGGATTGATCGCCTTGGAACGGGAAGATGGATCGGTTTTTCTCAGCTGGCGGCTGTTCGCAGAAGACCCCGAGGATCTCGTTTTTCAACTGGCGCGCGTGGATGGCTCGACGAACAGCCCATTCGGTCAAGTAGAACTCGGCCGGAAGACCTGCCATGTCGACCGTTCCGTGAAAAAAGGGGAGAAATATACATACTCCTTGTCCGCTGTTTCTAAAAGCACCCCAGGGAATCCCGAGCCCATGGCCACGGTTGCCATTACGGTCACGGGAACGCCGCGGCCCTATATCGCGATTCCCCTGCAGGGGGATTACGATTTTCAGAAAGTGGGCATCGCCGATCTCGATGGGGATGGAGAGTATGAATACCTCATCAAGCAGCCGGACTTCAACACCGATCCTTATCAGCAGCCCGGATATTGGAAGAAGAGCCCAACTACGTACAAAATCGAGGCCTATAAGCAAGACGGGACCTTTCTGTGGCGTCATGACATGGGCTGGTCGATCGAGGCGGGGATATGGTATTCGCCCTGGGTAGTCTATGACGTGGACCAAGATGGGAAAGCGGAAGTTTATTGCAAGGCCGGGGAAGGGGATCCCCGTGACGAAAAGGGATTGGTGCAAACAGGGCCGGAATACTTAGTGAAACTCGATGGCGCGACCGGCAAGGTGGTGGCGCAAACGGATTGGCTGACCCGGGATGGTTTTGAGGACTATAACTACTACTGCCGGAATTTTCTCGCGGTGGCGTATCTCGATGGGAAAACCCCCTCGCTGATCATGCAGCGCGGCACGTACCGGCTGATTAAAACGCGCGCGCTGGACAAGGATTTCAAGATCCTCTGGGATTGGCAGGCCGAGGGGGAATATAAAGACTACCGCGGGCAGGGATCGCATGGGCTGATCAGCGCGGATGTGGACCGCGACGGACGGGATGAGTTGGTTCTCGGGGCGGCGGTTCTCGATGACGACGGCCAAGGCCTATGGACATTAAAGATGGGGCATCCGGATATTTGTTACGTGGCCGATATCCATCCCGGCCATCCCGGCCTGGAGATTTTCTATGGATTCGAATCCCGCCAAGAAACTGATGGGATTTGTGTGGTGGACGCGCAAAGCGGGAAAAAACTCTGGGCGCATAAAAAGCCGACCCGCCATCTGCATGGGCAGGGCCTGTGCGCCGATTTTCTGACGGAATATCCCGGCATGGAAGTGTTTTGCGGAGAACGCGATTTGGAGGAGCGGTGGCTTTACAGCGCGGATGGGCAACTGATTCAGTTCATGGAGAAGGGGAATCTCAATCCCCGGCCGGTCTGGTGGGATGCCGACCCGCAGAAGGAATTCGTGTTCGGGCGGGATGTCCGGGATTGGGAGGGGGATCCGATGCAAACGCTCGAGGGCAAAGTGATTCTCATCGCCGATTGCCTGGGTGATCACCGGGAGGAAATCATAACCAGCCTGGAGGGGGAATTGCGGATCTATTCCACCACGATTCCCACGGATGAATTCCGGCCCTGCCTGATGCAAGACCGCCAATACCGCCTGGGCATCGCCGCGCAGACCATGGGGTATTATTATCCGGCGCAGTTGGGTTTAGCGGAGGGAGGAAATAAATAGAAATCCTACAACCCAAACCGCATGATGTCTCCATTGGAGGTTAATCCGTTAGAGACTTCAAAGGGGGCCAAGTCGCCTCCCCCCGCGGCTTCAAAATCGCCGTCGGGGCCGAAACTCATCAGAGCCCATTGCTTGTTAGGGCTGGCCTGATTGGGGAAATGCCGTCCCAGACCGGTGGGGGTACGGTACCCATCCGCCATGACCGGTTCCCAGTACGGGTAGGTGTTCAAGGGTTCTGCCGGGTTTTCCAATTCGATCCGGTTGAACTTGTCTTCGGGGATCGAATTCATGTAGGGCACGGGAGTGGTCAGCTTAGTCAGCCGCAGGTAGCGGGACATTTGAACGCCTTTGCAGACGCCGGTATAGCAGCCTTCCGTGTAGGAACGGGGCGGGAGGTTGTTGTCGATCCGGTAGCTTTCGATGGCCGTGCCCAGGTTGCGCATATCCGCTTCCGCCCCGGCGATCTTGGCCCGGATTTGGGCGTTGAGAAAGTTCGGCACGGCGATGGCCGCCAAAATTCCAATGATGGCCACGACGATCAACAGTTCAATCAACGTAAATCCCGCGTTACAAAGGCGCCGCATAATCAGCCTCTTCCGAATGAAAAAATGGATGATTCATTTTATTGTACTTAGATGCAGGATTCTGTGTATGGGCATGGAATGTCTTTGCCACCGCTATCATTCATCAGGGAATGGACGATAATAGGAAATGTAATTGCAATTGATTGTTCGAATGTTCCGTGGTGCATGGATCGAAATTCCGGGAAATAACTACAATGCCTTTCAATCCAAACCAACCCCGCGCCGGCCGGCCGTCTTATCCGGCGGTCCAGGACTATTTGAATTACTTGAAATCCACCGGCCGCCGGTCCGCCCATACGGTCATCAATTACGAGCGCGACTTGCGGTTGCTCCTTCAATACCTGGAGGAATCGGGGTATGAGATCCCGGACAATCGAGCGGATTATCCTCTGGGAGTGGTGGATCCGTTGGCCTTACGGGGATTCATCACCTACCTGCTGGACCGGGGCAACTCGGCCCGAAGCATCAACCGCCGGCTTTCCGCGTTGCGTTCTTTTTTTGATTACTGGGTGCGGCGGGGGCGTTTGGAAAGCAATCCTACTCAAACTCTTCATTTCCTGAAGGCTCCCAAACGTTTGCCGGTTTTTCTGGACCAGGAGCGGGCTGGCGATTTAATGGAACATCCGAACGAAAATTTGGTCCATGACAAGGCGTTGTTGTTGCGGGACCGCGCCATGCTGGAATTGCTTTATTCCACCGGGATGCGGGTTTCATCCCTGGCGGGAATCAACCTGAACGATCTCGATCTGCAGGGACGGAGCGTGCGGATTCTTGCCAAGCGGGGAAAGGATCTGACCTTGCCGGTGGGCGAAGCCGCCGTGGAGGCATTGAAGCCCTACCTGGACGCGCGGCCGGCCTTGTTGAACCGGCCCAGCCGGTCCCGTCATCCGAAGGATCCCAACGCGTTGTTTCTCGGCCGTTTCGGCGAGCGCTTGACTCCCCGGGGCGTTCAGTTGCGTTTGCGCCGGTACGCTTTGTCGTTAGGATTGGGGAAAACCACACCGCACACGCTGCGGCATTCCTGCGCCACGCATCTGCTGGAGAATGGGGCGGATCTGCGGTTCGTCCAGGAGTTGTTGGGACATAGCAGCCTGGCCACCACGCAGCAGTACACGCATGTCACCCTGAGCCGCATTCAGGCGGTGTATCAGAAGTCCCATCCGCGGGCGGGTGATCGTCAGAAACCACCTAAAAAGCAGGGGTAGTTGTTGATTCAATGGCGGGGAAAGGATGCCGTATGCCTTTTCGAGGCCGCCCTCACCTTCCCCCTCTCCCCGGGTGCGAGGCAATAGGGGATTCCGGTTCAGCGATTCCGGCGAAGAAATACGAACCAGTCAACTCAAAAAATACACCCAATACACCGGTGCCGGATGAGCCTTTCTCATTCTCGTATACTCTGCCCTTTCATTACCCGCCGCTGGATTCGGCTGTTTGGAGGTGGATTTTGGCTTCGCGGGAGGCCTTGCGGGCGGCGGTATATTGTTTGAGGATTTCATCGGCCGAGACGCCGGCCAGGATGACCGCGCCGATGACGGCGAATTCCAGTTGCGTGGCGATGCCGAGGATGTTGATCGCGTTGTATAACACGCGGACGATGGCGGTGCCGATCACCACGCCCAGGATGCTGCCCTCGCCGCCGCGCAGGCTGCACCCTCCCAGAACCGCCCCGGCGATGGCATACAGTTCGAAGAAATTGCCTTGGCCGGAAGGTTGCACGGAGTTTAGATCCAGGGCAAACAAGATTCCTGAGAATCCCGCCGCCAGGGCGGACAAGACGTACGCGGTCATGATCATGCGGTTGGTGTTCACGCCGCTGTAGCGTGCCGCTTGTTCGTTACGTCCCAGGGCCTTCAGGTAGCGCCCGTAAATGGATTGATTCAGAAAGATCCCCGCCAGAACCGCCGCCACAAGGAAGAGCAAGAAGGGCATGGGGACCGCCAGCCAGCCGATGCCGGGGAAGGGAACCGAGAGGGGGGATCCGCTGGCCAAGTAGCGCAGGCTTTGAAACCCGGTGCCGAATCCCTGGGTGGCGTCGCCGGTCACATAGCGGGAGATACCCCGGTAGACGAATAAGCCGCAGAGGGTGACCACGAAGGGTTGCAGGCGCAGGCGGGTGATCAACAGGCCGTGGATCAAGCCGATGCACAAGGAGATCCCCATGAGGACCAGAAGCGCCAACCACACCGGCAGGCCCAAGGTGCGCACGAACATGGGCAGCAGCGAACCGACCAGCCCGACGATCGACCCGACGGAGAGATCAATGCCGCCGGTGATGATGACAAACGCCTCGCCGATGGTCATGATCCCGTACATGCCGGTCCAGCGGGCGATGTTTTGCAGGTTGAAGGGTTGCAAGAATTTGGGATCGATGAGAGCCGTCACTCCCATTACCACCAATAAAAGGACCAGGATTCCCATCACCTTTTTCATGCTGCCGCTCCCGTTGCCAGATGCATAATGGATTCTTCGCTCAACCGGTCCCGGGGCAATTCACCGGCGAGCCGGCCCTCGTGCATGACCAGCACCCGGTCGGACATGCCGAGGATTTCCTGCAGTTCACTGGAAATCATCAAAATGGCTACTCCTTCTTTGGCCAGTTCTTCCATCAAACCATAGATTTCCCGCTTGGCGCCCACGTCTAATCCCCGCGTGGGTTCGTCGAGGATCAACACGAGGGGGCGGAGGGAAAGCCATTTGGCGAGAATGACTTTCTGTTGGTTCCCGCCGGATAAATATTGGACCTCCTGTTCGATGGAGGGGGTGCGGATCCGTAGTTGCCCGGTGAGGCGTTGGGCCAGTTGCCATTCTTCGTCGCGCCGGATGAGGGAGGCGGTTTGATACCGGTCCAGCGCCGCCAGAGAGATGTTTTCGCGCACCGCCATTTCCAGAATCAGGCCTTGTTGTTTGCGGTCTTCGGGCACCAGGGCCAAGCCGGCCTGGATGGCCTCCCGCGGGCTGGACAGGTGGATTTCGGCGCCGTTCAGCCGGACGCGGCCGGCCAGCGGCCGTTCCACTCCGAACAGCACGCGTGCCAGTTCCGTCCGCCCCGCGCCGACCAAGCCGGCCAGGCCGACGATTTCACCGGTCCGGAGCGTGAAAGAGATCTCATGCGCGGGATGCGCGGGAGTCACGAGGCGTTCCACTTCCAGCACGGTTTTCCCGGGATCGTGCGGCGTGTGCACGTAAAATTGCACCAGGTCGCGCCCTACCATCAATTTGACCATGTGATCATGGTTGATTTCCTCGCGCGCCAATTCCCCGGCGTTTTTGCCGTCCCGTAAAGCCAGCACCCGGTCGGCGATTTCCTTCACTTCGCCCAGGCGGTGGGAGATATACACGACGCTCACGCCTTGGGTTTTCAGGTCGCGGATGACGTGGAACAGTTGTTCGGTTTCGTGCTGGGAGAGGCTGCTGGTCGGTTCGTCCATGATCAGAATCCGGGCGTTGACCGAAAGCGCCTTGGCGATCTCCACCATTTGCTGTTGGGCGACCGGCAGGTTCCGTACCAGGGTCCGGGGGGAACAATCCAGCCCCAGCCGGCGCAGAATCGTTTCCGTTTCGCGGTAGAGGGTGGGAAAGTCGATCAGCGGGAGGAAGGAGGACCAGCGGGGCTCGCGGCCCAGGAAGACGTTCGCGCCGATATCCAGATTGTCGTGCAGGTTGAGTTCCTGGTGGATCAGGGCGATACCCAGTTCGGTGGCCCGGGTAACCGAATCCACGTTAACGGGCCGGCCTTCGATCCGGATTTCGCCCGCGCCGGGATGTTCCACGCCGGCCAGGATTTTCATCAGCGTGCTTTTGCCCGCGCCGTTTTCGCCGATGACCGCCAGGACCTCGGCGTGATTCAAGGTTAAGTTGACGTTGTCCAGCGCCACGACTCCGGGAAACTGCTTGCAGATTCCACGGACTTCCAGCAAGGCGCCATCTGTTTGGCTCATCGATCAGGGCTCCGATAGATGGAACGAGATGCTTATGCGGTTTGCGGATATTCCCGCAAGGCCGGTGAACCGGCTGACGGTCACAGGGTGGATACCTCAATTTAAGGATATCACGGCAGGGGAAGGCCCTGCAGTTCGTCGATGATGCCCTGGCGGCGTTCGATCGCGTTTTGAGCGTCGATGCGGCCCACGAAGAGCATGATCTCACCACCATGGGGCAAGACTTCCTTAATGATTTTCCCCGCTTCCCGTCCGGCGATGTAGTTGTTGGTCCCCACGTACATCAGGCGGTTGCTTTTGGGGGCGTCGCTGTCGTGGCAGATCACGTTCATCACTTGGCAAGCCTGGTTGATCAGATCGATTTGGTTTTCCGCGTCGTTGGGACTAATGGCCATTCCGCTGATTTTCCGGGCGATGAAGGTTTCCACCATGCGTTGCTGCTCATCCGCCGTGCCCGTGGGGGGCATCTGGAAATCGCAGGCGACGTTGAATTCGGCTTCCGCCTTGCGCACGCCGGCCATGGCGATCCGCCAGAAGTCGGAGGGATTATTGGTCAGAAAGGCCACTTGGATTTTATCGCCCGGCCCGGCCGGCGCGGGTTGCGTGTCCGCCTGTTGCAGAAGGGATTTCAGGTTGTCGCGGAACTCCACAACGTTGTCTTTGTTGATGATCTTGACCGGGATGTTGAAGATCCCATCCGGCGGGATCACCGACTTGTCTCCGCGGGCGAGCGCCGCCAGAATCCGGACTGATTGGTAGCCGAATTCATAGGGCTGTTGCACGACTGTCGCGTAAATGTGTCCATCCGCGATGCCCTGGAGGGTGTCTTCTTCCTCGTCGAAGCAGACGATGGGGACTTTGCCCTGCTGGTTCGCGTCTTTGACGGCCGAGAGGATCGCCGGGCCGTTGTAACTCCAGAGCCCCACCAGGCAATCGATGTCCGGGTAGCGGATCAGGGTATCCTCAACGTTCTGCTTGGCCCGCGCCCGGTCGGTCAAGTCGGTGCGCGTGTCGATGATGGTGATGTTGCCTGCCTGGATCGCGGTGGAGGGGGATTGCGCGCGCTGGCAAGCGGTCAGGCCGGCCAGGAGCAGGCATGCCCCCAGCAGGCTGTTGAGCAGGATCACTCGATAATGGCGATTCCTTGGAAAGATGGACACCATGGTTTCCTCCCAATCCTGTGCGCGGAATGGTATTCAATAATGATAATCCGGTCGAAGAACGAACCGGCCAGCTCGGCTGGATTATCTCCATCATGGATGATTGAACGCGTTCTGACAAGATTCTTGGCGCGGGGCCGGGGACTTTTGTGGTGCGAGATTGGCTGAATTTCGCCCATGCGGGGCAATCCCTCACCCTGCCCCCTTTCCCAGAGAGTAAAGGGAATCGTGGTGCGTTCCTGCCCCTATCCAGTCCGCGATTGATGCACAGAGAAGGTGCTGCCTTCAGGCAAACCGTTGCTGTTTTCTACTCGTGATCCTCCTGGGAATCCGGGCTGTCCAGATGCCGGCAATTCAATATCCCTGTTTCTCTGCGCATTCTCATGAATACTTTATATCACAAAGTACTTGACAAGATATCACCATGGATTTATTCTGATCAGCATGGTGACCAAACAGAATCTTACTTCCACCCGGTACGGCGATCCGCCGGCGTTGCATGTGCACGCCATCAACGATCTCCGATTCATCCGGGAGACGATGGAACGGGCCGCCTCGTTCACCGCCGTTCCCGGATGGGGGATGGTGGCGATGGGAAGCACCGCGCTTTTCACGGCGCTGCTGGCCGCCACGCGGGCCGATCCCTGGGAGTGGCTGATCCTATGGATCGGGGAGGCGGTGGTGGCCATCGTCATTGGTTCCCTTACGATGGGATATAAGGCCCGCCGCGCGCAGATTGCTTTGTTTTCCGGTCCGGGATGGCGGTTCATCCTCAACCTGTGCGTCCCCATTCTGGCGGCGGTGCCGCTCACGGCGGTGCTCTGTTTGCATGGGTTGGTAGGAATTCTGCCGGGGCTTTGGCTGTTGCTGTACGGGGTGGGAGTCGTCACCGGCGGGGCCTTCGCGGTGCGGGTGATTCCCTTAATGGGTTTTTGTTTCATCGGGGCGGGAATCGCCGCGCTTTTTTCTCCCTCCGCGTGGGGGAACATTTTTCTCGCGCTCGGATTCGGGGGATTTCATCTCGTGTTCGGCGCGATAGTCGCCTGGAGGCATGGTGGGTAAGTCCAATACGCTCAAAAAGGAAGCCAAGGAGCACCTCAAGCCCCCGCCGGTGGATGCGCGGGTGCTGCGGGTGGTCCATACCATGGTATCGAAAGCCAATACTTCCGCGTTGGACCGGTTGATTCATGAACGCGTGCGCCTGGGGATTATCAGCGTGCTGGCCGTCAATGAGTCGTTGACGTTTAACGAGTTGAAGAAGTATCTGAAGACCAGTGACGGAAACCTGAGCGTTCATGCCCGGAAACTCGAGGAAGCCAGGTATATTGCCTGCACCAAGTCGTTCGACGGACGAATGCCGAAAACCGAGTACCGCATTACCGCCGAAGGCCGTCAGGCGCTGGAGCGGTATTTGTCGCACATGGAAGCCCTTATCCAGGCCATGCGGCAGAAGGAGTGAGAACAAAGGTAACCACTTCCCGGTTTGCAGTACAGTTTTGAGCGCCAACGGCGCGGCATGTGTATAACCCAGGGCGTGAGCCTTGGGAGGAATAACACAAAAGTAATCAATTCCCTCTCCCTTCCCTTTGGGAGAGGGGGAGGGTCAGGGAAGTTTTAAATGGATGAGGCATATCGAATCATTTCAATCGCATAGTCATCCGCTATTTTTTTTTCAGGAGTAACTTTATGATGCAAAGTACTTTCCAACAATCGAATTCCTTGCACGCCGCGATTATTATGGACGGCAATGGGCGCTGGGCCACCCGGCGGGGGCTTCCCCGCATCGAGGGACATAAGGAAGGCTCCAAGGCTGTGCGGCGCACGGTAGAGGCCGCGCCGGGCCTGGGGATCACCACTCTGACCGTTTATGCCTTTTCTTCGGACAATTGGAAGCGGCCGCGGGACGAAGTGCAGCAACTCATGGCCCTGCTCTATGACTATCTGCGTCACGAGAAGGACCGTTGCGTGGCGCAGGGGATCCGCCTGAGCGTTATCGGCCGCCGCGACCGCCTCTCGCCTCTGATGCGCGCCGCCATCCGGGCGGCGGAGACCGCCACCGCCGGAGGGGCCACGCTGCATTTCCGCATCGCCATCGATTATTCCGCCCGGGATACCATCTTGCGCGCCGCGTCCCGGTGGGACGGCCAGACCGCCATGACCCGGGATGCGTTTTTGGAGACGCTGGCGGATCTCCATCATCCAGGCGTGCCTTTGCCGGAGGTCGATCTGTTGATCCGCACGGGTGGTGAGAAACGGTTGAGTGACTTTTTGCTTTGGGAAAGCGCGTACGCCGAGTTGTATTTCACGGATCGCATGTGGCCCGATTTCGGCGCGGACGATCTGCGGGCCGCGGTGGAGGAATTCCACCGCCGTACCCGCCGTTTCGGCGCGGTGCCGGTGGCGGCCACGGGTTCCTGAAAAAACAGGCCGAGAGGGAAGGGAGGTGATGGGAAGCCGTACATTATCAAATTCCCTCTAACTTTCTCCGATCTTTGGAGGGACAATAATGGATGAGAAGCACATACGAAACGAAAAAGGCCAGTGCAGGAAAGGAGGCCTGTATCAACATTCCCTCACCCTGGCCCTTTTCCAGAGGCCGAGGGCAGTTGAGGGTGGTTTTCATCGATCATGATGAAAAGACGCGATCCTTCGATCTGAAAGCGATCTGAACAAACTTACGCACTTGCCGGATGACCCGAAAAAAAAACACGAAAGGAGATCTTGTGCCATGATGAAGCGGATCCAGGATCATGCCGGTTGTTTTGCATTCTTTTTGGCGTTGGGTTTGTCAATCACCGGTTGCCATCACAACGCGTCCGGGCCGAATATCCAAATCACTGGAATCGTGACTGATCAGGAGACCGGACAGCCCATCCCCGGCGCCCGGGTCGCGGATCACCTTTACAATAGTTCTCCCAGCAAGCCCTGCCAGGAAGCCTGGACCGGGCCGGATGGGAAATTCATCCTCGCGACGTGGTACGAGGAACACAGCCTCGTCGCTTCCGCCCCCGGCTATCCGCCCGTGATCCACACTCTGCAGACCAAGAATTTCAGCACAGAACCGCAAGTGAAAATGAATTTCTCCCTCAAAAAACAAACCTCGTAAAGACGTTCACCGCTTCCGCTACGAGCAGGGGCATGTTGTTCGTGCCCCTGCTTTGGTGAATCAAGTCTGTCCGGATCCAATCGGAATATTTACTGGTGAAGAAAGTCTTTCAAGCAGCTTAGGTATTCAATCCCGATCCAAAGTCCTCTGTCCCTATTTCCCAGAGACTCATTGCCTCTATTCACAATCCGGTTCGATAAGACTGTCTGAGGCTGGGCGGTGAAGCAACCGGAACCGTGACGCCCTTCCCCCAGCGCGAGGATCAGTCAGAATCCACGCCTCCCGGATCTACACCCGAAATCGAAAAACCTGTGAATCCCGGCGCGGGGTGGGCTGCTTCTGGATGAAGTGAAGGACTCCGGGCCGCCGGGGAGATCTTCGCCCCGCAAGGAAAGCCGGATCCGCCCGGCCGCCCAAGCGCGCGAGAACGGATTGGGATTCCTCTTTGCCGCGCAGGCGCGCAAGTCGATTGGCAGCAATCTCTCGTGTATTTCCTTTCTTTCCCATTCATGATATGATTTTTCCACTTTATCGAGCGGGTTTTGTATTTGGATTCAAATGGGATGGAGAATCACATCATGCCCGGCCTCATCGAACGCGTAAGTTTCTTGAAACAAGCGGCGGTTTCCGTCACGCCAGACGCCTCGAACGCCAAGATGCCTACGGGCAAAATCGGCCCTCTGACCATCAGCCGTCTCATCTGCGGGGGCAACCTCATTAGCGGATGGGCACACAGCCGCGACCTAATGTACATCCCCGAATTGTTCCGGCAGTACTTTACGGATGAAAAGGTCCTCGAAACCTTCGCCCTGTGCGAGGAAAACGGCATCAACACTTTCCTCTCCGATCCCCGCGAGCGCCCCATGCGGGTTATCCGCAAATTTTGGGAGGAGCGGGGCGGGACCATGCAGTGGATAGCCGAGGGTCATCCCAAGGTGGATGACATCCAAACCAACCTGCAACTCTCCATCGACAACGGAGCTTGCGCGATCTACATCCAGGGCGGCGTGGCGGACAATTGGGTTAAGCACAACCGGCTGGATCTTCTGGCCCAGGCGGTGGAGTTCATCAAAACCAACGGCCTGGTGGCAGGCATCGGCGCGCACTCGTTGCAGGTCCCCATGGCGGTGGAGCAACAGGGGATCCCCTGCGATTTTTACATGAAAACCTTTCATCATGACCGCTACTGGTCGGCGACGCCCAGGGAAAACCGGGAGGAATGGAACGTCGATGTCAAACGGTACGCGGAACATGACAAGGACCACGACAACATCTGGTGCATCAATCCCGAGGAAACCGCCGCGTTCATGAAGACGGTGAAGAAGCCTTGGATCGCCTTCAAAACTCTGGCCGCCGGGGCGATCCATCCCCGCGACGCGTTCCCGTACGCGTTCAAGAACGGGGCGGATTTCGTGTGCGTGGGCATGTGCGATTTTCACGTGACCGAAAACGCCATCATTGCCCGCCACGTCCTCGCCCAGGATTTGCACCGGGAACGCCCATGGCGCGCGTGAGGAGTATGAAGCCAGGGCATGCTGCCACGTGCCCCGGCCGGGAAACAATCGATCATCAATTTCACCCACCCAGGAGGATCACCACCATGTCCGGTCCGTCTGACAGCCGCCGGGGATTCTTGAAGAAATCTGTTGTGACGACCGTGGGCGCTGTGGCCGCTGTCAGCCTCGAGGAAAAAATCCTCCTGGCGCAAACCGGGCAACCCGCACCCGCGTCCCTGGAGGCTTCCAGCGCAAAGGAGATGCCCCAGGGTCAAATCGGGAAATTATCCATCAGCCGGATTATTTGTGGCGGGAACCTTATCGCCGGCTACGCCCACGCGCGCGACCTGATTTACGTCTCGTCCCTGCTGCGCAATTACTTCACGGCGGAAAAAATCTTCGAGACGCTGGAGAAATGCGAGGAAAACGGCATCAACACCTTGGTGACCAACGTCTGCACCCGCGAGGTTGAAGCCTGGACCGCGGAGGTCTTGTCCAAATATTGGAACGAACGCGGCGGCAAGATCCAGTGGATCGCCCAATGCCAACCGCAATCCGGCGACCTGGATACAGTAATCTCCATGGCCGTGGACCAGGGGGCGGCGGGCGCGTTCTTGATGGGCGGCGTGGGCGACACCTGGACCAAAAACCAGCGCGTTGATCTGATCGCCCAGGCGGTGGAAAAGATCAAACAAAACGGACTCATCGCCGGTGTCGCAGGCCATTCGCTGCAGGTCCCTATGGCCTGCGAAAAGGCCGGCGTCAATCCCGATTTTTACGTCAAAACCTTCCACCATGATCAATACTGGTCGGCCACGCCCAAGGAACACCGGGTGGAATTCAACGTGGATATCCATCAGTACGAGGATCACAACAAGGATCATGACAACATGTGGTGTATCAATCCGGATGAGACGGCGGCCTTCATGAAGACCGTGAAGAAGCCCTGGATCGCCTACAAGGTCCTGGCGGCCGGCGCGATTCATCCCCGCGAGGGGTTCCGGTACGCGTTCGAAAAGGGCGCCGACTTTATACTGGCCGGCATGTTCGATTTCCAGGTGACCGAAAACGCGGTCATCGCCAAAAAAATCCTGTCGGAAAATCTAAACCGGGAGCGGCCCTGGCTCGCCTGAGCCGTTACCGCAAGGAGAAACCCTCATGACTCAGAACCATCCAGTCGACCGCCGGAAATTTTTGAAGACTTCCATCGCCGCCTCCGCGGGAGTCGCGGCGGGAATCAGTTTCGAGGAAAAACACCTGCTCGCCCACGCGGCCGGTCCGGCCCCGGCCCAGCCCGCGGCCGCCGGGGGGCCCGCCATCCCCTTCGGGCAGATCAAGAACTTGAAGGTCAGCCGCCTCTTCTGCGGGGGCAACCTCATCGGCGGCTGGGCGCACAGCCGCGACCTGATTTATGTGTCCGACCTGGTCAAGGCCTACCATACCGATGAGAAGGTGTTCGACACGCTTGAATTGGCCGAGGAGAACGGCATCAACACCGTTCTTACCAATCCCCGCTCGGACCGGGTAATCAACGCGTACTGGAAGGAACGCGGCGGGCAGATTCAGTGGTTTTCCGATTGCGCCTGGGGAGAGACTCTCATCGAGGGGATCAAGCGCTCGATAGACAACGGAGCGCACGCCGTGTACGTGCAGGGCGGCCTGGCGGACCAGGCGGTCATGAACGGCAAGATCGAACTGCTCGGCGAGGCGCTGGAATACATCAAGCAGCAGGGTGTTCCTGGCGGCTTGGGCGCGCACAGCCTGGAAACCGTCAAGGCCTGCGTGAACGCGGGCTTCGATCCCGATTTCTGGGTGAAAACCATCCACCCGGATCAATACTGGTCGGCCACGCCTCCAGAAAACCGCAAGGAATTCTGCTGGTTCCAAGGGAATCAACTCGACCACAACGAATTCCACGACAACATCTGGTGCCTCAATCCCGCCGAGACCATCGAATACATGAAATCGCTCAAGAAGCCTTGGATCGCCTTCAAGGTCATGGCGGCGGGCGCCATCCGGCCGGAAATCGGTTTCCAATACGCTTTTGAAAACGGGGCGGATTTTGTCTGCGCGGGCATGTTCGATTTCCAACTGGTGGAGAATGTGGTCATCGCCAAGCGGATTCTTAACGATCCGGGCTTGAATGACAAACGTCCCCGCCCCTGGATGGCGTGATGGTTCTTTCTATTCCACCCCCATACGGGGAAAAGGCAGGAGGTGCGCCATGGCGGAAAGACACGTGGACCGGCGGGGCTTTCTGAAACAATCGGCCCTGGTTTCGACGGGCGCGGCGGCAATGGCCTGGCATTTTGAGGAAAAAGCTTTGCTGGCCCAGGCCGGAGAATCCCCCGCCCCTGCTAAACCGTCACCGGGGACCGGTGAATTCCCCACGGGCAAACTCGGGCACCTGACTGTGAGCCGGCTGATTTGCGGGGGCAACCTGATCAGCGGATTCGCCCACAGCCGTGATTTGATATATGTCTCTTCGCTGCTCAAGCAGTATTTCACCGATGACAAAGTCTGCGATACCCTGGAGTTGTGCGAAGAACACGGCATCAACACGGCCATCCTGCGCGTGGACGCCCACACCCTCCGGATTTGGGACAAGTACCGCTCGGAGCGGGGCGGGCAAATCCAATGGATTGCCCAGGCGAAAATGCCGTCCGCCAATCCCCACTCGGATATTGACCAAGCCGTGGACGCCGGGGCGGTGGCGGTCTATATCCACGGCGGCGAGGGTGACGCGTGCGTGGAAAACGGGCAGGTGGATCAAATCGCCCAGGCGGTGGAGCATATCAAAAAACGCGGCGTGCTCAGCGGCGTGGCGGGACACAATCTGAAAACCATCATGGCTTACGAGCAGGCGGGATTGAATGTCGATTTCTACATGAAAACTCTCAACGCCAAGAATTACTGGTCCGCCGGGCCCATGCCCCGGTTGGACAGTGTTTGGGAAGAAACGCCGAACGAAACCATCGCTTTCATGAAAAACGTCAAAAAGCCGTGGATCGCGTACAAAGTCCTCGGCGCGGGGGCGATCCATCCGCAGGAAGGCTTTCAGTATGCCTTCGAAAACGGCGCGGATTTCCTCTGCGTGGGGATGTTCGATTTCCAAGTCACGGAAGACGTCATCATCGCCAAGAAAATTCTCGCCGGCGGGCTCAAGCGCGAGCGCCCATGGCTTGCGTGAAGTTCCTTCCTTCCCTCATAATGGCTTGATTGTTTTGGCTCATCTGTCAAGTACGCAATCGGTTCAGATGGCCGGTTTCCATCTCTTTGGAGGGATTGCCACGTGCTCCTGGAAGAAACGGTGCTGGATCGCCCAGGATCGCCCAGGGTT
>ERZ795060.628-NODE-628-length-47060-cov-7.171726_pt1 | contig 47060 bp, 41 predicted proteins | sample MGYA00375144_ERZ795060 | MGnify/ENA primary metagenome ERZ795060 (study PRJEB30189, sample SAMN05720157) | activated sludge metagenome | isolation source: anaerobic digester from wastewater treatment plant | place: Japan | collected 2015-05-15 ... | reverse complement strand
TCATCCCTTCCAAACAATCCATGTTATAAATTTTGTTTAATTCAATCATATTTTTTTAATTTAACATTTCTAATGTCAATTTTTGGATCTAATTCTTTTAGTTTCATAATATTTTTACTTTAGTTCTAATTAACTCTAAATTTTCAGATTTAACAACAGTCCATTTATTTCTTTCGAGTGAACATCATCCAAATGGATTGAAGGTATAATCAGGTTTTATTTCATTAAATTCAAATTTCATTATTAATTTTTTAATACAGTATTAAATAAATTATTCACACTGAATCACAATCAGGTGCTCTACCAATTGAGCTACTATCACTATAAATCCCTCTGAGTAATATAACACTAAGACTACTTATGGATAATTACAATAAAACAAGCATACTCAGAGGGAGGGATATATATAGTTAAAACTTCTCCAAACTAATGCAAAGACCTTGTAAAGATAAAAAATTGTAAGCAATTCACAACTAAGCCATTCGCAACATTAACAATGTAGCTACTAACTTCACGATGACGGCAAAGAACCTTGTAAAGATAAAAAATTGTAAGCAATTCACAACCATTTTGTTTGGAGAAGTTATATTAGCTATTGGACCAAGCAATAGTAGTTGGATTAAATCCTGCCATTAGGCTGTAAATTATAGCTAAAATACTTAATATGAGTATAAGTAAGTTTATTGTAAATGGGATTAAGTTTTTCTAATAAATAGTTTCATCGTTTATAATTTTAATTTGTTTTAAATATAGTACATAAATAGGTAATCCTGCATATAAAAGATAATTATCTTCTCTAATAAGGTCTCCTTTTAAGTCAAGCATTTCAGCATCAAATGTGTTTTTAGAATAATCATTACAATAACTCCAACCTTCTGATATACTATCGGTTTCGGCAATTATTTTTGTGATGTTGTATAAAAATCTAGTTCATTTCTGTCTTTACAGATTTGAAGTATTTTTAATTCTTCTGGTGTCATAATTTTAGTTTTAAATTAATTTTTTTAAATAGGGTATAACTGTATTCTCTATAAAAAGAAGGTCATCTGTTTCATTACACAAAGTTGTTAATAATTTTTTCTTTTTATATATATGACAAACTTCCATTCCTTTTTCATCAGGATTATCGCAAGATCTTATTTCTCCTAGTTCAATTTTAATATTTAAGTCTTGTAACTTTTTAATATCTTATTCTGTTAGTACCATGTTATTAAATTTTAGGTGTTTTTATTAATTGTAATGCTTTATATAAAGCTTTTTCAAGCACTTCTTCATAAGAACTACTCATATCAATATGTATAGGTACATCTTCAAATATATTATAACCTTTAAGAGATTTGTCAAATATTTTACCAACTCCTACATGTTTTTTAATAGTTGCAATGTAAACATGACCATCCATATCATTAATAAGTTTCATTTCAATATGAATATGTCTTTCTCTTAACCATTGTTGTAAAAACCCTTGGGAAGGTCTTGAAAAAAATGATATTTGAGGAAAATCTTCATGATTTATATCATTCCAATTTTGTAATTCTTGATAACGTAATCCTGTATGAAGAATATTACTTATTATTGCTGTTTTGCTTATAGTATTGAATCTAAAATATTCAAAGGTGGGTTCTGCAAAGCCTTTTTTTTTGGCTAATTTTGCAGTTTTAAATGTAATTCCTATTTCTTTCATAATTTTAAAGTTAAAATATTAATTAATTTTTTGTAATAAGTTTAAATTATCAGTGTGTTCAATTAATTTAAAATTTGGATTTTTTAAAAATACTTTTAATCTGTTTTTTGAAATACAATTATAAATTAAATATTGATCTTTTATCATAATTGAAGCAAGATGTTCATTAAACCTTATAGCTGTATCTTCGCATTTAAAAGGATCATACATATATATTGCTTTAGCTTTTACTTTATTTTTATTTCTATAATTTTCACAATATTTTAAATCTTTTTTTTGTTAATGTTAGAATATCCTTTTTGTGAATATAATGGGCAGATTCAAAGCGTAATTCTTTTCCGAAATTAACCAAATCATATTCATTTTCAAATCCTTTATAATCAATTTTATTTTTTTTGATGATTAATATTATGAGAAGGATAAAATTTATATAAAATATCGCCAACTAATCCTGTACCTGCTCCTAATTCTATAAGAAAAGTAATTTCATATTTTATAAATAAATCTATTTTTTAATTTAAAAGAGAGTAGGCGTAATAGCCTACCCTCAATTTAATTATTCAGCCTCAGTTGTCTCAACTGGAGCTGCAATTTCACCATCGTGTTGGATTTTAACATCTGGTAATTCACCAGTTGGATCATACACTTGAAAACGCAATATTCTTTCACCACCTTTGGTAAGAATACTATTAGTCTTTGGGTTCTTTTTGATGTAACCACTGATTGCTTTTTCAAAGTCTGTTTTTATAAGTTCTGAATGAAGCTCGTTTAATGCTGTGACATCACCAACATCAGTTTTGTCAGCCATTCCAGTAGCGACTCTCATAGCTGCTGATTCTAAACATTCAACCACTCTAATTCTACCTGGCATTTCTCCAGTAGCATATTGCTCCTGTACTGCCTTTAACTGATCAACATGACCTCTTAACAGACATGATCTGTTTTCAGTGTTTACCCTGTTACCATCAAAAGTAACTAATGTTTGATTTAAATTCATGTACCCAAATCCTTTTGTAGAATTGGCATACTGATTGACCACTGTTTTTGTTTCTTTGTTAGAAACCATTTTAACTTTACTCATAATAATTTAATTTTAAGTTTATAATTAAGAGAACACACATCCAACAACTTTTGTTGAACTGAATTAATTATGGTCTTGTTTGTTGAATGTAAACAAAGAAACATTATATTTCTTTGTAATGCGTTAATGGTGTCTTTTTTATTATTAGTTAATTTGTTAGTCACCATTATATGAATTAATAAAAAATGAAGGTTTATAGATTACTTGTATATTAAGATTTAAATCAATTTCATTCCTGTTATTTTTAAAATTATACACCCTGTGTGCTTATTTTAGCTATTATTTTATAGTTGTAGTAATTGTAAGGTGTTTTGAGTGAATTAATAATTGGTTAAAAAGTGGTGTGGTGTGGGTCTTCTCTCCTGAGAACCTCTCCACACTCATTTTCCTGCAACATTTTAAAGATATTGCTAACTAAATTATGATAATGTTTGTTAAATATGTAATAAGAGGTTAATATTTCTTATTTTCTTTGTACCAATAGTACCATTTTTCTGTTTCTGTCCTGTGAGTACCAAGATATCTTTCTACAAATAGGTATTGTAGTTCAACACAATTCATTTCTAAAGGATTATTTATACCTATATTATATATAATTTCTATAAGATATTCATAATTATCAGGATTAAGGATATTATCATCCCAAGCAATATCTTTAGGGAAATTACAATAATTCATGATAGCATCAGATTTGTTGTACCAATCTTTTTGATAATCAAATTCTTTTTCTACTACAGGACAAGGTTGTGAGTATGCTTTATTAGAGAGTAATGCTATATAACATTCTAAAGAAACTAGTATCATTGATACTAGAAATACAAAATAAAAATTTTTTTTCATATTAAAATAATAATTTAATTAATACTAAGATACCTAATACAGTACATAATGATAATATCAGTATTATACCATTATCAATTCTATCTAAAAGCCCATAAAACTAATCTTCCATTTTATCTTTAAGAGTAGGTTTATGCTTATCAAAATGTTCTTTTTCCAGATTCCCGAGGTATTTTCAGATATAGTTACAGGAATAGAAAGGCTAATTGAAATGTAGGGATGTAGGAATTGGGTTACTATTAATCATTTTCGTAACTATTCTGTCTTAACCAGTATGCTTACTATTATATTGTCTGGCTTGTACCCATACAATGATTTGAACATTGTTTTAACCAGGACCAATCACAAGGCTATCATCTTATGTTGGATGGGTATGTAAAAATAACAAGATATAAGTGTAGAAGTGCCTAAGAGCTTAGTATTGAACCAAGCAATAGCAATTGGATTCAATCCTACCATTAGGTTGTAAATTATAGTTAAAATAATTAATAATCTGACTAGTGATCTAGTTTCAACAGATTGCATCCCACCTCACCAGCAACTGTGCGATAAAGGCTAAAAGCATTTTAAAGAGAATTAGAAAATTTAACATACTCTTTAATAAATTCAGGTTCAAAAACTATGAATTTAAAATCTCCTATATATGCTATTAAAGGGGATTTTGCTTTAACATAAGCTGGTAAATAAGTGAAATTAACATCTTTTATATCAATATCATCAATTTGTTCAAAGTAATTTTTAGTGTCTTCAACACTAAATTTCATTTTAAACATATTGATATTGTTTTCAATGACATAAAGATTATTTTTTACCAACTTTGTTTTTAAATTTTTTAAGTTGAACACTATTCCTGTATCCTCCTTAAAATCATCATCATTATTTTCACAAAAGTAGTCTAATTCCCATTTTAACTCTGTCCTGTTAAAATAATAATGAGCTATTCCAATAGCTGTCTCTTTTGCACAATACAATCTGTTGTTGTCTGTATTAACCCAAAAATCAGCCAAATCATCAGATAGATATTTTTCATCTATCCAGTTAATATCTTCTTTACGAAATTTTAAATTCATGAAGTATTGTTTTTAATATTTAACATTCGGTTATAAAAGATAAAAGAGAATAGGTGTAATAGCCAACTCTCATTTTATTTTAAGTGGTTTAAGTCACTATTAGTTAGTTTCACATTAATTCTTAGTTATTTAATAATAACTCCTATCTTTTGGTAGGTTTTTTCTTACTATATAAGTTCCCAGGCTTATATCAGAATCATTCACATCGCAAGAAAATTGTTGTTGGGCAACAATCTTGTCGGAGTTATTACTAAATAATATTTAACAATGACAGTTTTACATAGTAGAATTTCTCATACTATAACCTAATTAAATAGGTTACTGTTTCAACTTTTATTTATACACATTTAAGTCACTATTCGTTAGCTTATTATTCTATTTTTATTAAACATGGAGAACATTCTAAAAACTCCTCTGAACCTGTTTTAAGTTAGTTTTTATTATAGATTTTTACCTTGTCTGCAATAGTAAATCATCAGATTGTTTACGTGTACATTGGGTTACCTATGCTATTCTTTATAAAATTCACCATCTGACCATTGAATATCATCCATATCAGAATAATGGGAATCATTAAACTCTTGAGCCATATCCCCATTAAATTTAAACTCAACTTTAGGTTTAGCTTGTATTGCTTTTTCATGATTACGGATAATCATTTTAAGCACATTACGAAGGTGGTTAATATCCATGTCATCCACAGATATTAACTTACCATTACGCATTTTCCAGTAAACTGTATTATCCTTCATAAGTTTGTAATTCAAATGAATTTAGTTCTACTTCATTTTTTTTTCTTAGTGTAACTTGTAATTAGCCCTTTATACCTATTTTCTCTTATCATTTTATCAACCCAAATGTCAAATTCTTCCTCATTTTCAAAATGATAAGAGTTATCACCCAGTTCTTCTAAAAGCAACGCATTATCTATTTTTATAGACAATGCTAAATCAGTCATTACTTCTTCCATAGTTGTAAATTTTTTGATTATTACTCTATCCATTATGGTTATGTTTGTTGAATGTATAAAATATAATTATAAAATATATAGAGGAATTTACCAGCTATTTTTCAATATTTACAAGGGTTTAATGTCAATTTATGTACATCTTACAGTATAGTTTTATACATTTTTTAAATATGGCATTCCATGTGATGTGATTTAATAAAGTATGTTATATCATGGGCGTACATTCCCACTCCTACAGAACACAAAAGACTCCTTAACTGGTCTTTTTTACATTATTTCCCTACTTGTCTTGCATTCCAGTCAGTGCACCTAGAGGTACTGGACTCTTGTAGAGAACAAATGTTCCGTATGTCTCAGGATTACTCCTGTTGGCATATAACATACTTTAAGAAATGTACAGCTTTACCTAATGGATTTACCTGTACTTGTCTAGTTTTGCATAGAGTTAGCAGTTGGTTTAATATAAGTCATTATTTGAACCAACAAATGGTAATGACTGTATTACAACCCTTTATATTACTCTTAACCAATAATCATTGGTGTACGTGAGCATAATATAAAGTTGTTAGTAATTATTACTAACAGTTGCTGTTTGTTGTGCATGACTGTTTTTACAGTACTCTTCTCACAAACACAATACTGAATAATTTACGGTGATATTTGTTGAATATAGAAAATATAATTGTAAAAAAGTAATGCTCACCTATAAGGCGAACATTACATTGATTTTACATTCTACATTGATGAAACACCCATTATCAAATCCCTCTTCATCAGAATACATAAACTTGATAGGCTTATTAGCCGTAATACCTTGCTGAGCCTTATAAATCTTATCATTAGCACTTGCAAATAATTTACCAGTCTCAGCATTCCAAAGGAATCTGATTTCATCACAACCAGTGATGGTTTTAAATTCTTCTACAGATAAAAAATTCATAGCCGTAAAGTTTTAAATTAATACTGAATAATTTATTGTTATGTTTATTGCCTGTATATAATATAAAGGTGTATAGTTAATGGTAGGGGGGTAGGATGGAAAGTTTAAAGTGGGGTAGGGGGAATATGGGAGTACCCATCACATCCTCTTACACATTTGAATATTGATTTACAAAATTAATAGGGGTAGCTTTTATAATCCGCAAATTTATAATTCTTTAAGAAATACAAAATAATTTTATTTTATTACCCATTACATTCTCTTACACATTCCATAACTAATTACCAATAATTTAATTATTAATATGGGGGGGGTCTTTATCAATTACATTATAAGATTAATAAGATATATTTTCACATTTTTAAAAAATATTTTACTTTTTATTTGCATTATATTATTTTTTTTCTTATCTTTGTATCGTAACCATTAGTCACCCTTATTACCAGAGTAATGTCTAAAGGAATGAGGAGAAGCAGGATGCCGAAAAGTAGAGTGATTGTGTAATAACAATGTCATCTTGAAATTGGGTAGTCTGTAGTTACAAAAGTTGTTGATCAACAAAGTGGTGCTACTACGCAGTGTCGTTGAGGTAAAGTAGCTTTAGGGAAAAATTAACCGCCCACTGAGGAGATTAACGAAACAAGTTTTTAAGGTAGAAAATGCAATCTGCTAGGGATTTTTTATTATTAAAACTTAAAGATTTATAACATATTAATTATATAAACAATTTCTTTCTTATTAAACTTGTATAGATAATGATATTATATTATTATTTGTGCCATTAGTGTAATTAAAAATCAGAAATATGGGTTATTCACAAGTAGTAAAAGAGTATGTTAAGGTCAGGGCTGAACAGACTGAAAATAATACTGTGATTGCTAGAGAAGTAAAAGCAAAATTTAATCCACCTCAAGAACTAGATAAAATCAGAAGGTGGATTTCTTGTTTTAGAAAAAGGCTTAAAATTAAAGCTAAACAACAGCCCATAAAAAGGTTATTTTTTGACATAGAAACAAGTTATTATACTTGTAGGTTATGGCATATAGGAAAGGTGGATTATGTCTCTCCTGAAACAATTATTACTCCAAAACAGATAATATGTATAGCTTATAAATGGCAGCATGAAGATGAAGTACATATATTAGATTGGACAATGGGTGAAAAAGAAATGTTAAAAGCATTTGTAGAAGTACTAGCAGAAGCTTCAGAAATTATTGGACATAATTGTAATAAATTTGATTTAAAAGAACTTAGAACTAGATGTATATATTATGGATTACCAATGTTTCCTACATATAGAACTTTAGATACACTTTTAAAATCAAGAGAATATTTTAACTTTGCTTCTAATAAATTAGATTATATTGGTAAATATTTACAAGTAGGTAAAAAGCTAGATCATACAGGATTTCAATTATGGATTGATGTTGTAGAGAAAAGAGATCCTGATGCTTTAAAATTAATGTTAGATTATTGTATTCAAGATGTAGTACTATTAGAAGATGTATATACTGTATTAAGCCCTTATATAACCCACAATAATAACTTTGCTGTATTAACAGGTGGAGAAAAGTGGGAATGCCCAGAATGTACATCTAATGATGTTGTGTTGAGTCATACTTATGCTACAGCTATGGGTACTATAAAAAGGAATATGAAATGTAATGCTTGTGGTAAACAATATAAGATTAGTAATAAGAGTTACATAAAAATGTTAGAAAAAAGTATGAAATAAATTTGTATATTTAAAATAAATGTTTTATATTTGCATTATAAACTTTAAAATTTAAAAAAATGGAATCAAAAGAAATTAAAAAAGAAGGAGAATTATCTACAGACCCAATGTCTCAAAAAGCTTATAAAGAGCATATGAAGAATGCCATTAATTTACTAAAGCTTGAACATGAGTATGAAAAACTTAGATCTGAAATTTTACAGTATAAGCTTATCAGTTATCGATGTATAGAAGGATTAGCAGCATATCAAGGTAAAGAACAATCTACAGATAAACAAGCTACTTCTACAGTAGAAAAAAGTCCTACAAAGTAATAAACAATTGTCTGATAGTGTAATAGTAGCACCTCTGTTTTTGAAACAGATAGTCTAGATTCAAGTCCTAGTCAGACATCAAATAAAGAAATCAATGGGAATAGAAGTTAAAAAAGTAGAAAAGAAATATAGGTTATCTCGGTATGAAGCTGTAAGGTATCAATTACTTACAGAACTTATATTCTTGCGTAAAGAACAAGTTACATTAAGTGATATAGATTTATTAGCTTTATTGGCTATTTATAAAGTAATAGAGCTTAGTAAGTTTTGTACTATTGCTACTAATTATTTTCATCCTGATATACCTAATCATCAATTTGTAAATAAATCTCAAAATATAAGAAATAAATTAAATAAACTATTAAAGCAAGGTATTATTAATAGAGATAATCAAAGAATATCTTTAAATAATATACCAGTTGTTACAGATAAAGCAATGTTATTAACTTATAATTTTTTAAGTGTAGATGGCAGCGACAAAGCGTAAATATCTTGTAGAGAAAACTGCTAAAGAATTAAATATGTCAGCAGATGATATAGATGATATTGTTTATTCATATTATAATCATGTACTGAAGTTAATTAATTCATTAGAGCATACACGAATTTATGTGAACAATGTTTGTACATTTAAATTTAGAGTAGCAAAATCAGCAGCATATATACAACATGCTGAGAAATTATTGGAAAGATGGAGATTAAGAAAACCTACAAAATATTTATTAGAAAGTATATCAGAAGTAGAAAACAGAGTAATTAAACTTAAAAAATTAATTGAAATTATGTATCAGCAATATGAAGTGAAAAAAATTAAAAGAAAGGAAAGATATGAGTTTATTAAAAGTATGGCAAGCTAGGAATCAGATACTGGAAGGGATATTAAATAGAATATTCACTAAAGAGCATGTTGAAGAAATTGCTTTAGAAAGAATGAGTATTTGTAAAGATTGTGAGCATTATGGTACAGAATGTTTAATGCCAGGCACAGCACCTTGTTGTGCAATATGTGGATGTTGTTTAGAATTAAAAACAAGATCTTTATCTTCAAATTGTCCTGAACACAAATGGGAAGCAATAATGACAGAAGAAGAAGAAGATTTATTAAATGAACAATTATAAAAGTATTTAATATGATAAAATTTCATATTTTAGATAAAACAAGAAAAGATCAATATTATTTACCATCTGTTATTCAAGCATTGACAGAACAAGGATGGTTGCAATATAAACATCATCCTGTATTTTATAAAAAAAATGAAAATTTAATTAATGGTGATTATACCATAATGATTCCAAAAGTAGAAATATTAAAATGTGAATTAATAACTAATAATAATTATCAAAGACAATTAATTGTTGATTTTAATAATATTATTAATAATAAAATTTTGCATGAGCATTCAGGATGGCATGTAAAATATATTAGATTAGAAGACTGGAATACTTTAGAAGAACCTTTATTAGAATTAACCATAAGAATGTACAAAGAAGGAGGATGTTATACAGAAGCATTGAAATACTGTCCTAAAGGACAAGAGAAATATTATAACCTTGCATGGGCTAAATATTATAAATTAACTGATTACAATAGAAAAAAAATTAATATAATTACTATATTAATCAAGCCTTACTATTATTTTTATAATATATTAAACTCAGTAAAAATTTTTATTTTACTCAATTGGTATAAATTATCACTATGGTTTTATAAACACGACACAATAGGACAAATTCTTAATAAATAGTTAAATAAAAAATAAAAATGACTTTAAAATTTAAACCAGATAATCACCAATATATATCAGATGATGGTACTAGATGGACTAGTGTAACGACCATTGTATCTGCTTATAAACAACCATTTGATGCTCAAACCATAGCTGAAAAGTGTTCTAAAAATAAGAAGAGTAAATGGTATGGTATAGATCCTAAAGAAATACAAGCAATTTGGAAAGCAGAAGCAGATAGATCAACTACTCTTGGGACTTATTATCATAAGCAAAGAGAAAAAGATTTATTAAATTGTGATACATTAACTAGGTATGGTTATGAATTACCTATAATACCTTCTTTAGAAGATGATAATGGTTGTAAAATAGCACCAGAACAAAAGTTAACTGATGGTATATATCCTGAACATTTTATTTATTTAGCATCAGCAGGATGGTGTGGACAAGCAGATTTAGTAGAAGTTGTCAATGGTGTAGTTAATGTATCTGATTATAAAACATCAAAAAAGATTGATAGAGAATCTTATAAAAATTGGGAAGGTATTTCTAAGAAAATGTTATCACCTTTACAACATTTGGATGATTGCCACTTCAACCATTATGCTTTACAATTATCAATATATATGTACATGATATTAAGACATAATCCTAATTTAAAACCAGGTAAACTATTAATACATCATGTTAAATTTGAAGAAGCAGAAGAAAAGGATAAATATGGATTTCCAATTATACTATTAAACAATGGTGAACCAATTGTAAAAGAAATAGAATATATAGAAGTACCTTATTTAAAACAAGAAGTACAAACATTATTAAAACAAAAGATATGATAATGAAAGATTTTATAGATATGAGAGGTGTTGTTGAAAAGTCTTTTATTCCTTTAAAAGGTATTAAGATATTAGAAAACGAACATAATCAATTCTTATGGATTAAACCAAATCCTTTAGAAATAGAGAGATGGGGTAATGCAAGTTTAAAAGGATTTGTAGTAACAAATAAAGGCAAAGATCTTATGTATGTTTATCTTGGTACAGGATTTTTTAGCACTTTAAAATACTTTTTAAGAAGAACTAGTCCAATGTGGAATAAATATGAAGGTAAACCAATGAAAGAACGTGATTTATTTAAAATTTAAAAGATATGATAAAGTTATTTGAAGTAGAAAATGGAGCTATAATCCCTACAGAACACTGTGATACTTTAGAGACTTTAAGGAAAATTAAAACTACTTATAAAGATTATATGCAAGTATATCTTTATATTTTTTATATGACTTGTCCTAATCCAGATCAAAATCCTTTCTTTGATGTTAGCGATACTAATAAAAAAGAATTAATATTAAGCCAGCTGGGGGATATTCAATTTAATCCTGAAGATGAAGAAGTAATTGCAGGTATAAATCTTTTAACAGAACTTTATAGTACGCCTACATTAAGAGCATATCAAGCTATTAAAGGTGCTATGGACAGACTAGCAGAATACATGATGACTGTAAAGATAACTGATGGTAGAGATGGTAATATTACTGCTCTAGTGAATGCTGCTGCTAAATTTGAACAAATAAGACAAGCTTATAAAGGATCTTATAAAGAATTAATGGAAGAACAAAAAAGTGTAGTAAGAGGTGGACAACATTTAGCATATGACCAAAAGAGAATGTGATATGAAAGCAGACTATGAATTTGAAGAAAAACTATTCTTACAGTTTAATACTGAAGAAATAGATTTGTTAGATAGTGCAATAACTAAGATTAAAAATAGTAATAGTGAAATTGGATTTAAAAAGAGAATCTTAAATAAAGAAGAAATACACTTATTAGAGGTAATACAAGAAGTAATTATAAAATTGAGAAAAGAAGAACCTGAAAAAGAACAATATAAAAGCAGTAAAAAAAACCAGTAGAAATTGATTTCTATGAAGTTAAAACATTATCTTCTTATGACATAGGAGAAATGACAAAATGGATTAAAAATATGGGAGAAAATCCAGATGAAGTATAATATAATTTTAAATTAAATTTCATGTACAAATCAGTCCCTTTGTATGATGTAAAATTAGGGAGGTGGGAGAGAAGAGACTTTCCCACTCAATCTTCTTATGTAGATTGGTTATGGTCTTTATGGAAAGAACCAGGACAATATGATTTTGATGATACAGTACATTTATTTAATGAACAAGCTAAAATTTTTGATAAAAGAGGTGTGTATTGTTTATATCCTACTAATAGTAAAGATTTTGTAACATATTGGGAAGATCAAAAAGATAAATGTAGGAATGGAGCAATATATCGAAATGGTAATAAAGAATGGTTTTTACCTAGAGAATATTATATGTTGTTAAATTTCTTAAAAATTTATAATAAAGAAAAAAAGGATTTTACATTTATAGATGTACGTGATGTTCAGTATCATATGGCTTTGTATGAAGAGTTGGCAGAACATTCTGGTAAACATGTGGCTATTTTAAAGAAACGTCAGATATTGTCTTCATATTATCATGCTGCAAAATTAATAAATAGATTTTGGTTTGAGAGTGGTTCTATATGTAAGCTAGCAGCATCATTAGGAACTTATGTTAAAGATACATGGAGATTTATAGATGAATATAGAAACTTTTTAAATCAACATACAGCATGGTATAGACCTTGTAATCCTGATAAAGATCTATATTGGCAACAGAAAATTGAGATTAAACAAAATGGTAAAAAGATGGATGTTGGTCTTAAATCTGTAATGAGGGGTCTTATATTAGATAAAGACCCAAGTGGGTCTGTAGGAGGTCCTACCACTCTCTTCTTTTACGATGAGGCAGGTGTAGCCCCTAAAATGAATCAAACTTTAGAATTCTTATTACCTGCTTTAAAATCTGGTATGACCTATACTGGTATGTTTATAGCAGCAGGTTCTGTTGGAGATTTAAAAGATTGTGAACCATTAGAAGAATTAATAAGAAGACCTAATACTAAAGATATACTAGCTGTTAAAACTAATCTATTAGATGATAAAGGTACAATAGGAGAATGTGGATTATTTATTCCAGAACAATGGTCCATGTTACCTTATGTAGATGAATATGGTAATTCAAAAGTAGAAGAGGCTCTTGCAGCTATAATGGAAGAAAGAGAAAGATGGAAAAAAGAATTAACTCCAGCAGATTATCAATTACGTATTTCACAGAAACCTACAAACATTGCTGAAGCTTTTGCTGCTAGAGAAGAATCTCCATTTCCTTTACACCTTATATCACAACAAATAGAAAGAATAAAAAATAATACTTATTATTTAGAATATGTAGAATTAGATAGAGATATAGAAGGTAAAATAATAATTAAACCATCTAGGAAATTACCAATATCAGAATTTCCTGTTAGAATGAATGCTGAAAACAAAGAAGGGGTAATAGTTATGCATGAAAGACCTGTTGAAGGGGCTAAATTTGGAACTTATTATGCTTCTTTAGATCCTATAAGCTCTGGTAAAAGCACAACGAGTAATTCATTGGCTTCTATATATATTTATAAAAATGCTACAGAAGTTACTATTATTAAAGATGGTGGTAAAATAGAACACAGATTAGAAAAAGGAAAATTAGTTTGTTGGTGGACAGGTAGATTTGATGATTTAAAAATGACACATCAAAGAATAGAAATGATGTTAGAATTATATAATGCTTGGTGTATTGTAGAAAATAACGTATCATTGTTTATTCAATATATGCAAGAAAGGAATAAACAAAGATATTTAGTACCAAAAGATCAACTTGTATTTTTAAAAGATATAAAAGCTAATACTAATGTATATCAAGATTATGGTTGGAGAAATGTTAATAGACTATTTAAAGATACCTTACTTCCATATGGTATAGAATTTTTATTAGAACCTTTAGATATTGAAACTAAACCAGATGGGGAAATTACTAAAACTTATTATGGAATAGAAAGAATACCTGATATAATGCTTTTAAAAGAGATGCAAGCTTATAAAGATTCATCTGGTAACTATGACCGTTTAATTGCTTATTGTGCTTTAACAGCCTTTATAGCAGTCCAAACTGCAAATAAAGGTAACAATAAAGAAAGAAGATATGAAACAAAAAATTTGGATAAATCAAAAAATAATAGTAATTTAGTAATAAGCCCCTTTAAATCTATAGGAAATAAAGGTCGCAATTTAAGTCAAAAAGGAATACAACGTAGTGCATTTAAAAAATTAAGATAATATGGTAAAAGTTTACAATGCTCTTCAAATCAAAGCTGGAGCTAAAATAGATAGAACTAGAATGGGTGTTTTAACACAGCCTATACAATTTCTCTTAACTAAAGATAAAGATGATGATTGGAGAAAATGGAACATGGATTGGCTAGAAAAAAAAGGATTAGAACAAGTTAGTCTTAAATATAAAAGATTATTAAAAAATTATCGTTTAGCCAATGGTATTATAGATAGATCTGATTATATTGTAGAAGAAAATAATGAAACTGCAGAACTAATAGACATTCTTACAGAAGACGATTCTTCAGCTTTAGAACTTAAATTCTATCCTATTATTCCTAATGTCATAAATGTACTCACAGGAGAATTTGCTAAAAGAAATGATAAGATACTTTACAGAGCTGTAGATGATAGATCTTATAATGAACTCATAGAAGAAAAAAGAAAAGCTATTGAAGATGTATTAATGCAATATGGGCAAGCAAAAGTCCAACAACAGATTGCACAATTAGGATTAGATTTGGAAACAGAGGAAGGTGCTCAACAAGCACAACAAATGATGTCTCCAGATGTAATTAAAAAATTACCTGAAATAGAATCTTTTTTCAAAAAGGATTATAGATCTATGGTAGAGCAATGGGCTACACATCAACATAATGTAGATGAAGAAAAGTATTCTATTAAAGAATTAGAAAACATTGCTTTTAGAGACATGTTAATAACAGACTCTGAATTTTGGCATTTTAAAATGAATGAGGATGATTATGACATAGAGGTATGGAATCCTGTTCTCACATTCTATTACAAAGCTCCAGAGACAAGATATATATCAGATGGTAGTTTTGTAGGTAGATTTGATATTATGCCTATAGCAGATGTTATAGATAAATATGGATATAAAATGACAGAAGAGCAAATTGCATCTTTGGAAGAATTATATCCAATACAAAACATGCAATATATTTTGCCAGGGTTAGATAACGATGGTGCTTTTTATGATGCTACAAAATCACATGAATGGAATACAGAAGGTCCTTCTTTAGGAATGAGACAATATACTTCTTTCCATGATACTTTTTCTGATATAGATTTAATAGAAGATATACTAAGTCAAAATGAAGATTATTCTGTTATTAATCCAAATACAAAAGTAAGAGTAACAACAGCATACTGGAAATCACAGAGATTAATTGGACATGTTACTAAAGTTGATGAAACAGGGTTTGTAACAGATTTAATTGTAGATGAAAATTATAAAGTTACAGATAAACCAATATATGATACTTCTGTAATGAAAGGTAAATCTAAAAAGAATTTAGTATTTGGAGAACATATAGAATGGATTTGGATTAATGAAGTTTGGGGTGGAGTTAAGATAGGACCTAATAAACCATTACAACATTTTGATGAAAAAGCATCAGGATTTACTCCTATTTATTTAGATGTTAAACCTCTCAAATATCAATTTAAAGGTAATACTACTTTATATGGCTGTAAATTACCAGTAGAAGGATGTATATTTTCAGAAAGAAATAGTAAGAGTACTTCATTAGTTGATAAAATGAAACCTTATCAAATCGGATATAATTTGGTAAATAATCAAATAGCTGATATGTTGATAGATGAATTAGGAACTGTTATCTTATTAGATCAAAATTTCTTACCACAAAATTCAATGGATGAAGATTGGGGTAGAAATAATTTAGCTAAGGCTTATGTAGCAATGAAGAATTTTCAAATATTACCTGTAGATTCTACATTAGCCAATACAGAAAGTACTGTAGCAATGCAACATGCTCAAGTATTAAATTTAGAACAAACTAATAGATTAATGACTAGAGTACAATTAGCTAATTTCTTTAAACAACAATGTTTTGAAGCTATAGGATTATCTCCTCAAAGAATGGCTCATATAGCATCACACGAAACTGCTACAGGTATAGAACAAGCAATTAATATGAGTTATACTCAAACAGAAATGTATTTTGTAAATCATGCTGAACATTTAATGCCTAGAGTACATCAAATGAGAACTGATTTAGCACAATATTATCATTCTAATAATCCTAGTGTAAGATTACAATACATGACCTCTATGGAGGAAAGGATTAATTTTACAATTAATGGTAATGATTTATTATCAAGAGAACTTAATGTTTATATAACAACTAAGATTAATCAAAGAATGTTATTAGAACAAATAAAACAACTTGCATTAACTAATAATACAACTAATGCTACAATTTATGATTTAGGTAATATTTTAAAATCAGATTCTATTACAGAAGTTGAATCAGTTCTTAAAACTATAGAAGAAAAAACTAATGAAAGAATAAGACAAGAACAGCAAGCTGCTAAAGAATTAGAACAAATGAAGCAACAAGCAGAAGAAAGAAAATTCATGCTTAAAGCAGAACAAGAAGCTACACAAAATGCTTTGGATAGAGAAACTAATATTAAGATTGCAGAAATACGTGCTGCAGGATATGGTTCTATGGTAGATTTAAATAAAAACAAACAAAGTGATTTTATTGATGCTATGGAATATCTTGATAAAAAAGAAGCTATGCAAGCAAAAATGGATATGGAAAGAAATAAAGAAGAAAGAGTAACAATGATAGAAAATAAAAAATTAGCAATGAAAGAAAAAGAGTTACAAGTAAGAGAAAACATTGCTAATAAACAGTTACAAATAGCAAGAGAGAATAAAAACAAATATGATTTCAAAAAGACAAAATAGCTTTAGCTATGTATTTGACTATAGTTGATTTTTAAATTTAAAAAATGTAAATGTTTAAAATTTATTTTATATCTTTATAATAGAAACAGTAGCCAAAAAAGATAAAAAGTATGGAAAACGAAAATGTAATATTAGATAATATTGATGATTTTCTCCCTATACCAGGAGCAGAATCAGTAGTAACTTCTCCTAATGTATTAACTACGGAAAAAGAAGAAACAATTGACATTGATGAAGATTTTAAAGATAAATTAGAAGATGTAATTCCCTCACTTAATTCTGAAGAAGAAGAAAATGAAGAAAAATTTAAAACATCTGCAAAAGGAAAAATTAAAAACAATGCTGATGTTTTTAAATCTTTAATTGATAAAGGATTATTAATTCCTTTTGATGATGATAAACCTTTAGAAGAATATACTGAAAAAGACTGGGAAGAATTAATTAAAAGTAATTTTGAAGAAAAGGAAAAAGAACTACAAGAAAAAATTCAAACAGAATTTTTTGAAGCTTTACCTAAAGAATTACAAATGGCAACTAAATATGTATTAGATGGTGGTACAGATTTACAAGGTATGTTTAGAGCATTAGCACAAACAGAGCAAGTAAAACAATTAGATGCAGAAAATCCAGAACATCATGAGCATATTGTAAGAGCTTATTTATATGCTAAAGGTTTTGGCACACAAGAACAAATAGAAGAGCAAATAGAAGAATGGTCTGAAATGAATATGCTTGGTAAGAAAGCAAGACAATTTAAACCTGCTCTAGATGAAATGCATGAAGAAATTGTACAGCAACAAGTAAAAAAACAAGAAGAGTATAAAAAAGCTATGATTGCTAAAAGAGAAGCTTACATTAATAATGTAGCAGATGTATTAAAAACAGGTGAATTAGGTGGAGTTAAGATAGATAGCAAACGTCAAAAAATGTTATTTGAAGAAATGACTACTACTAAATATCAGAGTATGACTGGAAGACCTACTAATTTACTTGGTAAATTACTAGAAGATTATCAATTTGGAGATAAACCCAGATATGATTTAATAGCAGAAGCACTATGGCTTTTAGCAGAACCAGATAGTTATAGAGAAGCTATCATGCAAGTTGCTAGAAATAAAACAACAGATGAAATTACTAGGAAATTAAAAACAGAACAAGATAATAAAGCTGCTACTACTAATGCACCTGAAAGCAAACCAGAAAAAAGAACAATTAAAAGACAAAGTAGAAATATATTTGAAAGATAATAGTATTAACAATTTAAAATTAATAAAATGAGTGCAGTATTAAACAATGGTATTTTTGTAAGAGAAACCAACGTAAAGATTGGTGGACACCTTGATTCTTACCACCTTCATAACATGCTTAAAGGAACATCAGCTCATGATTTGGGTGTTGTTGACCTTTGGGTAATGGCACAAAAGGTAGAAATGCCTTTGTACCAAATGTCAAATTTTGGTGGAAAGAATATCATCGAAGTAGATGATCCAAATGGAGCTTATAAGTGGAAGACTCCAGTAGTATCTGATTTACCTTATATCACAGAAGATGTAGAACCAACTCGTTCTAATCTTGGTATTGATGGTACAACCTTTAAAATTAAAATAAACAAACGTGCATTTGGACATGGTGATATTATCACTTATGACAAATACAATGGGTTGGAAATGTATATCACAGATGATGATATTCTTCCTTCTGCTGATGGTTATGTTTACACAGTTCAATTAGTAAATAATGACAATCTTGCTGCAATAGACAAGAATTATCTTAAACCAGGTACAAAAATCTTCAGAATCGGTTCTGTAAGAGGAGAATATGGTGAGAAATTCTCAGACATTGGTGATGTAGAAAGTGGATATCGTGAGTACTACAACTTTGTAGGACAGGCTGAAGCTCATTCACATTTCACTGTTTCTAGTAGAGCAGATTTGATTTTGAAGAAAGGTATGACAGCAGATGGTCTTTTAGTAATAAATGAATTGTGGAGAAACTTTGATAAGAATTTAGATCCTTCTATTACCTCTCTTGATGATATGGTTAAGAAAATGGGTAAAGATTATGTGAAGAAGGCAGTAGAAAGAGGAACTCTTACCAGATCATTCATTACTAAATTAGAAGCTGCAAGCCTTACTAAAATTGCTAATGATATTGAAAGATATTTGATGTGGGGTAAAGGTGGTAGAGTTAAACAAGATGGTCCAGATGATATTAGATTATCAGTAGGTCTTTGGAAACAGTTAGATAACTCTTATAAAAAGATTTATACTAAAGCTGGATTTAGTCTTGATATGTTCCAAATTGAATTGCATAATTTCTATAATGGTAAAGTAGAATTTAAAGGTCCAGACCCAAAACGTGAGATTATAGTTCAAACTGGTTTAGCTGGTATGAGACTTGTTAATGAAGCAATTAAACGTGAAGCTTTGGGTACAGGGTTAACTGTAAATCTTGATAAATCAGGTATAAATGGTATTAGTGGTAGCAATGCAATGGATATGCATTATGGATTTGCTTTCACAAGTTATACTATTCCTTTCTTAGCAAATGTTAAATTTGTTTTGAATCCTGCTTTTGATAATGTTCACACTAATGATATTGAAAATCCTATCATTGATGGTTTTCCATTGTCATCTTACAGTTTTATAATTTTTGACATCACTCAAAATACAAATGATAATATTTTCTTGTTAAAAAAGAAACATGATAGTCAATTGAGATGGTGGTATCAAAATGGTACTATGGACTATTTAGGTAGAGAGAGTGGATTTGCTAGTTCAGGTAACTTTAGTGGATACAAAGTATTTATGACACAAGCCATGCCTGCTATCTGGGTTAAAGATCCAACTAAAGTATTGAAATTAGTTCTTAGAAATCCAATTACAGGTGGATCTATGTAATTAACTACTTAATAATTAATCGTTACCTTGTCAATATGGTGTGTTGGGCAGAAATGTCCAACCACCTTTTTTAAAAAGAATAAAAGAACCAAAAGAAAAGAAATATATGGAAGCAATAATTGAAAAACATAACACGTTAAAAAGAAATAGTTCTATTTCTATAAAACCTTATGTAGATCCTTCAATACCTAATATGGGATTAGAAAAATATAATATGGTATTATTTGAAGGTGTTGTACACGAAGAATCTATTATTTATTTAGATCCAACAGGAAGTGGTAAAAGACGTTATATAACAGGTCTTAATGAATTTGCTCCTGAAGTACAAATGCTCCCTGTTGATGAAAAAGAAGCAAAAATTAAAGATATTAGAGAATGTGTTGCTATTATAGAAAGATATTTTGGCAATCCATTAGATGTTACAGATAAAGATTTTTGGTCTAAAGTACGAACTGCTAGACCTGATAATTATGATTTTTGGGAAAAAATTGTAATTAGATTGTCAAATGATCCACTTTTTTTAGATCCTAAAAATGATATTTATGATTTAATTAAACTAAAAGCTATTGAGGCTGGTGGTTTTTCTATGATAGCTTCTTCTTTAGATGATGTTCGTAAGAAAGCATCTAAAGGTGTAAAATTTTATTTAGATAAATTTGAACAAACAGCTACTATTAGAACAGAAGTTAAGAAGTTAAGAAATGCTGCTTTAGCTGCTTTAGATAGATTATACAAAACTAACATTGATAAACTATTTCTTGTATGTAAAGTTGTAGATGATAATTCTGCACAATATAAGAAAAGTACTCCAATTGATGTATTATATGACAATATGGATAGGTATATTAATGGAGAAACTGTAGAAACAGATAAAAAGAAAACAGCAATTAGATTTTTAGAAATTGCTGATTTAGATATAGATATTCTCAAATTGAGAGCTATTGTAAAAGATGCTACTTATTATAAACTTATTGCTATAAAAGGTGATGGTTTTATTTATCATGTTAGCTCAAATACTTTAATGGGTAAAAATCCTTCTGATGTAGTAGAATTTTTGAATAATCCTCTTAATGAAGACATTTTAAAACATTTATTAAAAAACGTAGAATCTTTCTGGAATGAATAATTTAGAAATTCTTATAAAAGTAAAAGAAGGTCTCAACAAGCTTGATTCTTTAGATTATGATAACATGGAATGTTGGCAAATCTTTAATGCTTTTAATAAAGTACAAAAAGGATGGGTAAGAAAACAATTACATGGTTATAATGCAAGAAAGCAGGGTGATGAGGCATCAAAATTTTCTATTGATGATTTACAGGTACTTCTTGTAGAAGTGCCTTTAAATGCGTCAAAACAAGTAAAATATTATGAAACAGATTTACTTCCCAATAATTATGTTTATTGGAAACGTGTTTTAGCTGATACAAAAATGAAATGTTGTCCTCCAAGAGCATTGAGAATACATTTAACAGAAATGGCAAATGTAGAAGATATGTTAAATGATGATTTCAAAAGACCTAGTGCAGAATGGGGTGAAACATTTGCAACTTTAATTGGTAATAGAATAAGAATCTATACCAATGATGAGTTTGACATTCAAAATGTTAAATTAATTTATTATAGATTACCTGTTGATGTAACTCATATTGGCTGTGTAGATTTAACTACAGGAGAACCAGCAACAGCAGAAGTACAATGCGAATTTAAAAATGATATAGCAGAAATACTTATAGATGAGACTATTGCATTATTGGCAGGTAATATTGAATCTATTAATGAATATCAAATAAATAAAACATCTGTAGTAGAAAAAACATAAAATATTTGGATATTAATGAAAAAAGAGTTATATTATATTATATTATTAACTTAAATTTTAAAAATTATGGCTTATTTTCCACATGCATTTCAAAAAATGCTTTTAGGTACTAATAGTACCCCATTTCGAAAAACTGCAGGTTTAACCACTTTAATTGATGCTGGTCAAATTGGTATTGTTGATAGTTTAGATCATCAAACTATTTCACTAGCAGCTCCTTATGCAACAGCTTCTTATGCTTTGCATCCTATGGTGTATTTAGCACAAGGAAGTTTTCACACAACTGATAAACTTGGTTCTAGCTTTCATGGTGGTTATCAAGAAACAGTAAAAACAAAAGGTATTAATCCTAAGTATGTAAGTAAATTCTATGTAACAGAACCTGGAACAGCTCTTAATGATGTATGGACTGTTTGTGCAGAAAAAAATTGTGGTTTAGAATGTGAAACTACATACAGATTGAGAGTTGATATTAAAGGATCTCCAGTTCTTAGAACTTTAACCAGAAATATGTATTTTACAGTAGATGCTTATACTGGTTGTTGTGATGATCCTGATAATCCTTCTGCTGTAGATCCTAACGTTGTTCTTTTACAATGGGCAGATAGAATTAATGAATATCCTTTGACTTCTCCTTTTGTAAAGGCTTTTGTAATGAATAATCCTGTTGAAGTTGAAGTTGCTTATGCAGAAGCTAGTACTCTTGTTACTGATGATGCTACTGTAGTTCCTGTTGCAGGACAAGTTGTTGTAGGGGAAGGTATTCCCGTAGGAGCTTATGTAGGTACTGTAACACCAGTTGGCGGATCGCCTATTACAGCTTATAAATTTACAGTAGTTGATGTTGATGGTAATCTTTTAGAGATTGCAAATGATTATGATAATTCTGTAGAACTATACACAATTATTGATTCAGAAACTTATGTTCCTGCAACTACTTCTGCAGATATTGCTAATATTGTTTCTTGTCTTGTAGTAACAGGTGCTTATGTTGATACTACTTTTGGCGATTGTTCATTTAGCCCTTGTGACAAATATGAAATTGAACCAGTTCATATTAATTTATCAGTTGTAGATGAAACAGGTGATCCTTGTGTTGTATCATGTTTAACAGTTACTGAAAGACAAAATGCTTATCAAGGTAAAGGATATGGAGAACCTCTTTTAAGAGAATACATCTTATCTAAACGTTATCAGCAAGAACCTTGGTTTGATGATGTAAGACTTCGTGAGATTAATGATAATACTACTATGACTGATATTAATAGGTCTGGTAAATATTATGTATATCATATTCTTCACTCTGTACCTCGTAAATCAAATTCAGATGGTATGTTAGACAACGATCAATATCTTGTAAAGATTGTAGTTAAAGCTAGAGATGCTGATTTTGAAGCTTGGATGAATGCTTATTTGGCTAGTGCTAATAATGGAGTACAACTTGAAGTTGTTATCTAAGAAAAAAAATATTTAAAGAAAAGGGAGAAATTAATCTTCCTTTTTTTTGTTTTATATAAAAATTTTTACTATCTTTGTATTATAAATGATAATTGTATATTATGGCTATTAAGCATAGATTAGCATTAGAAATATTAGATACAGCATGTGACCATGCTTTAAAGATTTCTGATATGTCTTCCTATGGACAAGGTTTACCTGTAGAATGTCCTAGATTAGATATAACATTGCCTGGTTTTTATCAACCTGTTTATTTAAATAATCTTACACCAGGATTTAATGAGATTATAACAATGATAACATTAGGTTATCAAGAAGCTAATGCTACAGAATTAAATGGTTTTCCAGATGGTTTGTACACCATTAGATATAGTGTTTCTCCTAATGATAAAGTATTTGTTATTTATAATCATTTAAGAACTACTTGTATAACTAATGAATATTATAGAGAATTGTGTAAATTACAATTAGCTGAATGTGAACCATCTACAGAAATAAAACAAAAATTAAATGATTTAAGATATATAAAAATGCTGATTGATGCTGCTAAGGCTAAAGCAGAATATTGTGACAGTTGTGTACAAGCTACAGATATGTTGGGATATGCTCAAAGAATGCTTAGTAAATATCAATCAGGTAATTGTTTAACTTGTAATTAAAAAATTATGGCTAGTACTTGTGTTTGTGGTAATAAATTAGGATGTTCATGTCAAAGACGTAGAGCATCAGATGGTACAATGAGATGTACAAAATGTATAGCAGCTTATGAAGCTAAATTAAAACAACTAAAATTAAAAAAATGATTTATGATTATATTGAGAATACAAACTTAGAAAAAATATCAGAACTGTTTGTTCATAGTATTCAAGAAGATTATATCAAAAGAAGATTTGGTATTAAATCTTGTAAAAATATTATTGATTATAATTATGCTTATGATATTTTAAATCTATATAAAAGAGCATTAGAAAGAGATGCTTGTAATATATGTGATGAATCTTATTGTTGTACAAATCAAATTGAAGAAAGAATAAAAACATTATAATATGAGCAATTGTGTTCCTACATCATCTAATTGTATTATCTGGCAAGGTCCTAATATTGAATGTATTGGGTTATGTCAAGGAGATACTATTACAGATGTTATATATAAATTGGCAACAGCATATTGTGAATTATCAAACCAATTACAGGCTGGTAATTTTGATATATCCTGTATAGAATGTCCAGAAGGAATAGATTGTACTGTTGATAATATTCAAGATTTACTTGATATATTAATTGCTAAAATTTGCGAATTACAAACTTCCGTTGGAACTCCTGGTGAACAAGGAATACAAGGACGTCCTGGTCCACAAGGACCTCCTGGTCCACAAGGTCCAGCAGGTCCACAAGGTCCACAAGGTCCACAAGGAGAACCTGGTGTTACAGGTGCTACTGGTCCACAAGGTCCACAAGGTCCACAAGGTCCAATTGGTCCTCAAGGTCCTAGAGGGGAAAGAGGTCCAGCAGGTCCACAGGGAGAACAAGGACCGCAAGGAGAACCTGGTGAATGTCCTTGTTGTAATTTTAGAGTAAAAATTACATGGTATGATCCTGGTCCTTATGATGCTAGATATGTAGGTACTGTATATGGTGGAACACCTCCATATACATATATGTGGAGATTAAAAGAAGGTCCTATTTCCAATTTAACAATGGTATATCCAGATTCAATACCATCAAGATGTGGAATTTATCAATTAAATCCCAAAAATGGAATAGGACTTATAGAGATAGAAGTAACAGATGCAAATGGTTGTAAAGCTTTTGATACAATATTATATATTAACTTGTCTAATATAATTTAAAATGGCATTATCCAAAAATTGTACACCAGTATCATCATCTTGTGTTATTTGGAATGGTCCAAAAATAGAATGTATAGATCAATGTCAAAATGATTCTATAGAAGATATTGTATATAGATTAGGACAAATAATATGTTCTTTATCTGAAATGTCTCAAAGTGATTGTAATTGTGATAATAAAATAGATAATCTTTTATATAATTGTCTTATTACTGATCAACAAATTCCACAATGGGGAGAAGGGGGAAAAGGATGGACAGGGCAACAATTATTAGAAATATATGCTGAAGAATTATGTTCAAAAGTAAACGGTAATGTTACTGTTCAAGACCTTGTAACTCTTCACAAGAAAATAAATCAACCATTAGCTTTAAAAGATCATTTACAATATGAAGAAGATGGACAAACTATTACAGAACTTACATACGATCAATATATTTTATTATTAGCACAATGGGTTTGTGATTTATATGATACTCTTGTTACACAACAAAGTAATATAACTACAATACAAAATGACATTTTAATAATTCGACAATGGATTGATAATTATAAAGAGCCTAATAAATTAACTATAACTTCAGGTTATGCTTCAGCAGCTAATCCTGGAGAAACAGTGAATATAGATACTGCTTTTGAAACATTTGAAGCTCGTTACTGTGATTATATTTCTGTATTAGGTAGTACTACAAAATGGACTACCGCAATGTCCACCATGTGTCCAAGGTTAGCTACAGAACCTCAAATGCAGAATTTAGATTTAGATATGAAAGATTTAGCTAATTGGATACCAAATCCAAATACAGTAGCTGAAAATTATAATAATTTATGGTTAACTGTTTGTGATTTAAGAACAGCATTACAAACATTATTAGAATCTAAGGCAATACTACCATGTGTGTTAATATCGCCTAATTCTGTAACTATAGATTCTTATAATACTATAAGTGCTAATATCAGTTGGACAATATCTTCTTTAACTAATATTCAAAGTCCAATAGGGTTTTCATTAGAAATATGGGAATGGAATGGTACAACAGAAGGTAATTTAGTTTACTCAAATACTTACGGAGATGATGTATTTACAGCTAATGTAATAAGTACAAGTATTATAGCAGGAAGAGAATATATAGTTAAAATAAAAGCTTTATATTCTTGTGGTGAATCATCTGCAATTACTGTTATAGGATATTTAAAAGAACCAATTATACTTTATAATATAAACATATCTGAAAGTTCAGATGTAGGTGTTACTACATCTTGTGATGAAGGTGAAGGTCCTTCTGATTATCCTTATATAACAACTACTACAACTTATGATTTAGTAAATGCTAATACAGGACTTCCTGCAACATTGGCTACTGATTTAACAATTGTAGTAAAACATACAATAACACATCCTGATTATGGTGTATTTACATCTAATGTACCTGTTACCATACCAGCAGGTAATAGTACAGTAGATTATACATATGTTTCAGAACAAACTATATTAAGTAGTCGTGGTACTTGTGAATCAGTTACTAGAGTATTGACTTGTGGTATATTGATCAACAATAGTAATTGTGCTTTTGGAAAGGGAATAATAGCATGTTAAACAATTAAAAATTAAATAAAATGGCTTATAATAATAATGGATGTAATACATGTAACCCAGTAATACCACCTCCTTGTGTAGAACCTCCACCTGTTTGTGAAGGAACTGAATGTGAAGAAATATATCCTGGTACTTGTGTAGTATATTCTGGACCAGATATTTCTTGTTTAGGAATAACAAATGGTATGTCTTTAAATGATATAATACAGATTATAGGAGAACAACTATGTTCTGAAAATGGTTGTACAAATCCTGTATATTGGTTATTAAATTATGCTAAAAATGTCTATGACATTCATGTTGAGAAAGGATTAAATCCTGATATATTAAAAATTCTAGGAACTTTAATAGGCAATGGTATTTATACTTCCTCTTGTAATATATGTTGTCCTGATTGGCGGTGGTATATTATAAGTGATAAAAGTATGATTAGTAGAATAAGAACAGCTATTTCTTCAAATGGTCCTCAAACAAACAGTGGTATCACAAATTTTGATTCCTGTATGACATTATTAAAAGCAAGAAATGCAAACATACCTAATAGATTTATTAATGTTCCTTCAGACTCTTTATCTGGAACAGAATGGGGTAGTATTCAAGGACAAACAACAATGGGTATTTTTAATGAAATATTTGATTCTAATACGTTTTCAGGTCAAATAATGTATGATATTTTAGATTTAGTTATAAAATCAGGATTAACAATACAATGTCAAGATGGAATATTAAGAATTTTAGATATAAAATTATTTCTAGTTGCTAACAATATAATATTATTATAATTATGAACTGTATAAATCCAATTTATAAATTAGTAGAATACTTAAATTCACAAGTAACTTCTACAACATCAGATGCTGAGTTTAGAAACTTACTTCAAGCAACTTTAAATACTACTGCTAACGGGTATTCAATACCTAAAAGATCAAATCCAAATGTTTGTTGTCCAGAATGTTCAACAGACGCATATAATGGAGGTACTTATTTTTTAGGTAATATAGTAAACATGATTCAATTTGTATCAAACTATAGCGCTAGAAATAAACAAATTTGTTGTGCAAATATACTAGGATCATACGCAGCTATTACTCAACCAGGAGTTTCAGAATTAGTAAAATTACCAATATGTTGTAATAGTTTTTCAAAAGGTTATGTAGATAGTCTATTATTGTCAATGGAAACATGGTATGATAAAGATAATCCTATACATAAAGAAATGTGTATGAATTATCCATATAATACTATAATTTTTAATGGAATAGTAGAATATTCATTATTTAATGGAGATAGTGCGATTTATGATTTTATAACAGCAGCCAATCTATTACCTACTGATTCTTTTAAATTTATATTTTTAATGTATATTATAATGCAAGGTGTAGTCATTACTTGTTCACATTGTGCTCAAGAAAACAATACTATAAACATTATGACAACGGCAAATTTTATTAATAATTGTTTAGGAAGCTAATATGAATAATCTTAAAGCACCTAGATATAGAAAACCAAGAAAAGGAAGTTTAGATAATGATTTTTTTAATTATATTTATCAAAAATATCCTGAGTTCAAATATAAATATACTAAACAACAAATAAAACAAATAATTTTAAAATTTAATAAACTATTAGGAGAAGAATTAATTTCAAATAGAGATGGAGTAGAACTACCTGTTTTAGGTAAAAAAATGATAATGATGTCCTATTTAGCTAAAGAAAACTCTACATTGGATTATGAAGCATATAATAAAAGTAATGGACAAATTAAAAGAAGCATGTTAAATTTACATACTAATGGTTATAAACTAAAAATTGTATTTAAACAATATACTAAAAAAGCTAGAATTAAAGAAATGCATTTTTTTGGTGCAGATCCTGAAAGATCTTTAAGTAGAAAATGTGCTGCTGCTTTTAAAACAAATTATAATTTTTATAGTACTCTAAGCCCATTAGAAGAAAAAGAACATAAAGAAGATAACTATACAAGAACTAACCTTAACAACTATAATGAGTTTGAATTATGAAAATTAGAGAAGCAATATCAAGAGTAAGAAATACATTTAAAGCTGTAAAACAAGACGCAGCAGGATTATCTGATAGATATATCTATTCTCTTATTATGAAGTATGGTAAAACATTAATGAGAAGGCAAGATAATTTAAACAGAATACTTAAATATAATAGTGTATGGAAATCTCTTGATTGTGTGCCACTAATAAAAGTAAATAGAGTTAAGTGTGGTTGTGTAGAAGGATGTGAAATATTAAGAACTAAAGATAAATTACCAAAACTTATTGATGGTTACTGGGGTGTTTTAATTAGATTTGTAACTTCTATAGATCAATCAGAAGAACTAAAACCTACTACTGCTATAGAATATGAAAAAATGTTAAAGCAAAAGAATTTTAAATATAATAAAACAAAATATTATTGGTATTTAGATGGACATCTCTATTTTCCTAATATAGATTGGGATAGCATAAGATTAGAATGTATTCCAGAAGGTGATATTTCTGCTTATAATTTAGATACTCCAAATTGTACTTATGCTCAAGATTTAGATTGCCCTATTCCTGATTTTTTATTCACAGAAATAGAACAAATGATAGCAGCAGAATTAGGTATAAGTCTTAGAATACCAGTAGATCAACAACATGATAATATAAATGTAATAGAATAATGATTACTAAAGAAATAGAATATAGAACATTTGATCAACTACTTGATAGTGTTAAATTAGATTTCAATACATTTGATATTGAAAACATGATTAGTACTCAAACACTTATTAAGATAGCTCAGAAAATTAATCAAGAGTTAGGTCTTAAAATACATCCTTCAAAAGGGAAAGTGTTAGAGGTTGTTAATGGTAAAGCTAAATTACCATCTGATTTAAAAGTACTTAATTTTGTACTTTTGTGTGGTGGATATGATGTATATGATTTAATAGGATTTCCTTATTCTTACAAAACATATGCAGAAGGTGTATTAGATGGAAAAAGACTAGCTCAATCAGAATTTGATGCTAGAGGTGTAAAACAATATACTACAATTATAGATATCTCACAAGGAAATAACAGAATTGATCATTACTTAGGAACTAATAATGTCATTATACAGGCATTTAGTCCTTCTGGTAATCTTTTAACATTTGATATTAATGTTATAAATAGAAATTCTGTAAATATTATATCTGAAAGTTCTGAAGTATTGTCTAATATTAAAGTTGTTATAATTGGATCTAGTTCAAGTTATGGTGTATATTGTCCACCACCTACTAATCCATTATGTCCAGTAGAACCTGAAATTGTACCTGTAGAAATACCTGCTTGTGCAGAATTAACATGTAATCCTTCAGGATGTCATTCTGTTGCTTATAGAGATAACAATAAATTAAAAAAATATCATGAACTTACTCAGTTAAAAATAGAATCAAGAACATCTGATACTTTTGATGAAGTAAGTACTAATAGTCAAAGATTAGGAACAGTAACAGTAAAAAATGGGTTTTTAATTACTAATTTTGATGAGGGTACTGTATTTATAAATTATCATGGTCAAATGGAAGATGAGGATGGTAATTTGCTTGTATTAGATAATCCTATTGTAAATGAATATTACGAGTATGCTTTAAAAGTTAGAATATGTGAAAATCTTATTGCTAATGGAGAGCCATTACAAAACTTATTCAATCTAATGAATATACAATTGAGAAAAGCTAAAATAGATGCTATAAGTTTTGTTAGAACTCCTAATTTTAAAGAAATGCACAAAGCATGGCAAATGAATAGAAAAGCTATGTATATGAAATATTATGATATGTTTAAAGGATAATTATGGCAAATAATTTTCAAAATACCAGTATAGTAAAAACTAATACTTTTTCAAAAGGCATGTTTAAAGATACAAATGACATGTATATGTCAGAAGGTCTTTGGAATCATGCTGTAAATGCAATTAATAATACACATTATGGAGAAGTAGGTACAATAGGAAATGAACCTTCTAATAAAGAATGTGCTTCAGCTCCTTATACTATTATTGGTTATGCCTATAAATCTAACGGACAATGGGTATTATTTTCTACAAGACAAGGTACACATGGTTCTATCCCTGATGAACCTAACAGTGATATAGGTATTTTTGATGAAGCTACTTGCACATATACTTCTATATTTAATTCTAATGCTAATACTATGTGTTTAGATTTTGCAGTAGTAAGTCCTATTACAGCAGTATGTAAAGAAAATTATGATTGCACATGGTCAGTATATTGGCAAGATGGTCACAATCCTGATAGAGTTATAAATTTAGATAAACCTGCTTATATTCCTAATCCTAATAGTGATGATGATCCTTGTACAGATGAAGGAGTCAGTGCTACTTTAGATTGTGATGCTATTAGATTACATCCATTAGTATCTCAACCTTGTTTAAAGATTAGAAAATCAAAAGGCGGAGGACAATTACCAAATGGTTCTTATATGGCTGTTATAGCTTATTCTGAAAATGGAATAAGATTGACAGATTATTCAATGCCTTCTCCTGCTGTTGGATTATGGTCACATGAAGGTATTGGTGGTAGTATAGAAGTACTTGTAAATAATACAGATGAAAATTTTAATGAATTTGAACTTGTAGTAATAGCAGTTGTAAATCAACAAACTATTGCTAAAAAAATAGGACATTATCCTATTAATATTGAAACCATACATTTAGATCAGATACTTCAATCTTTACCAACTGTAGATTTAAGTACTATACCAATGAAAAATATGGTATATGAGAAATCTGATAAAATGTTTGAAATAAATCATCATTTAGTTAGATGTGGTGTTACATCTCAACCTTATTTTAATTATCAACCTTTAGCTAATAAAATAAAAAGTAAATGGGTTGCTGTAGAATATCCTAAAGAATATTATTTTTCAGGAGGTACTTCTGTAGGATATATGAGAGATGAAGTATATTCTTTTTTTATAAGATGGATTTATAAAACAGGAGCAAGGAGTGCTTCTTATCATATCCCTGGAAGAGCACCTAATGCTACAGATAGAAATTCTGTTGTAGGAGATCCTAATAGAGTATATACTACAGAAACAGAAAGATGGCAAGTATATGACACATCTACTGAATCTAATAATTTAATTGGACAAACTATTAATGATAGTATAGAAGGTGTCGAAGGTGTTATTGTTAAATCAGGTGAGATGTCTTATTGGGAATCTACAGAAAAATATCCCACTAATCCAGAAATATGGGGTGATTTATGTAATAAGCCTATAAGACATCATAAAATGCCTTCTGATGAAACTATTGCTATAAGTAGAAAAGATAATGATGATAAAGAATATATAATAGTATTAGGTGTTAAATTTGAAAATATACTTCCACCTGTAGATACAGATGGAAATATTATAAAAGATATAGTAGGATATGAAATATTAAGAGGTTCAAGAGAAGGTAATAAAAGTATTATCGCAAAAGGATTATTCAACAATATGCTTGAATATAAGATACCTGATATTACTCAAAAGGGTTTAGTTCAAAATTATCCTTACAATGATGTTAGAGAAGATCCGTTTTTAGCAGTAGATGCTACAAATATGACTAACTCTAATAGACGACCTGAATTAATTCAACCTGATAGCTTTAAAAAAGATATATTTTCATTTCATTCTCCTGAAACTAATTTTATTAAACCTTATATAGGAAATAGTTATATCAAATTATATAGAGAAGTATCAGGATATGCTAAAGGTAAATTTTCAATACCTTATAAACATCCACAACATAAATTGATTACTACAGGTGCTTTTGCATTAGCAATTCCTGTAGCAGTTGGTATAGGTATTGTAGCAGGATTAGGTAAAACTACATTTAATGCTGGTGTAGAAGCTGAAGTATTAGTAGCAAGCACTGATGCTCACGCTATTAGAGATGCTGGCTCAGCTACAGCAATTCCAGATTTAATTGCTAATCTGGGTTACCAAGGAAGTTCTGGATTGGGTGTTGGCGGTGTAGTAGCTACATTAACTGGCATTGTAATTATGGCTATGAATTTTACTTATTACTTTGGTCAAGGAATGAATCAAGTATTGAATATAGTCAGAAACATAAGCAAATGGAGAAATTATTTATTACAATATAATAGTCATGGTTTATATGATAAATGGCATGAAATATCCCGTGCAGCATCTGGAGCACCTGATGATGTTAAAAGAAGTATTAGGCGACCTTCCAAAACTGTAAAATATATAGGTTCTCATGTACAAGATCTCAACTCAAATTATAGAATAAATAATATAAATAGGAACAAATATGTATGTGTACAAGTTAATAAAGCAATTTCAAATGTCGCTTCTGTAAAAGATAAATCTAAACAAAGAGTTAAGAATCATAACAACCCTTTTGAAGAAAGACGAACTCCAATTTGTTCTTATTATGGAGCAATAAAAATAGATTATCAAAATCAATATGGACAATTAGATTCTATAGTTCAATTACCAACTAATCATTGTGTATATCCAATTGGAGATAAACCTACAAGTACAGATGTTATTTTTGGTGGAGATGTTTATATAAACAGATATACTGAAAAAAATCCATATATGTTTTTTAATACATGGATGTTTGACCAACCTAATGGTATAGAGTTTAATTATAGAAATTATGTAAATGGTCCTGTACCAGCTTATTGGGTAGATACTAATTTATATGATTTATCAGATACAAAAATTAGTTTTGATGTTATTGGAAGTTGGTTAAGTGGATCTCATAATAATGATCCAAATACAGGAGATCCAGATAATCCTAATACTTATTTTGGAGAAGAACCTATTATAACATTACCTCATAATTTTTTTCATTTAGATGAACCAGAATCAATATCAGATAAAGGATGGTTGATAAAGAAAAATTCTTATGCTTATTTGTTTTATAATGGAGTAAGAGATTTCTTTGTAGAATCAGAAATAAATTTAGCATATAGAGATTATGGTGAAAAATCTTGGGAAAAATTTCATGATACGCATTATGAAAATGAATTTTCTAATCTAGATTTAATGTTTAGATCTGACTTAATTACAAAAAGTATTTATTATAAATATGATATGTCTTTAAGTGTATCTAAATTATTCAGTGGATTTGGTTCTTGGGGTAAAATATTACCAAGAGATTACAATCCTTCACTTTATACTACCTGCTTTGAATATTTACCTAAGAGAGTTGTTTATTCATTAAAACAAATAGAAGGTTCTAAAAGAGATAATTGGAGAAACTATTTACCATTAAATTTTAAAGATTTTAAAGGCAAAGTATCTGTGATGAAGTCTTTAAATGCTACTGGTACAGTTATATTATTTGAAGATAAAGAGCCTATATTCTTTCAAGGTGTAGATCAACTACAATCACAAAGTGGTAATAAATTTACTATAGGAGATGGTGGTTTATTTGCTAATGTAGAACAAACAATGGTTAATGCAGATGATTCTATGGGATATGGAGAATGTATATCATCTAGATCTGCTGTAAATACCCCATATGGGTTGTTTTGGATATCACAAAAGTCAGGTAAAATATTTCAATATGATGGTAAACGACTAAACGAGATTACTAGAAATGGTATGAAATATTGGTTTAATGAAAACTTACCTTCTCAATTATTACAAATATATCCTGACTATCCACATTATGATAATCCTATTATAGGAGTAGCTTGTCAAACAATTTATGATCCACAATATGAATTATTATATTTTATAAAGAAGGATCATAGACCAAAAGCTCATACATATACATTTACTAAAGAATCACCTTTAGTTACTATTGTTAATGAAAACTTACCTACATTTACTTCAACATTATATAATACACAATATTTTGAAGATGTTTCTTGGGTAGTAAGTTATGATCCTAAATCTAAAATGTGGATTAGTTTTCATACTTGGATTCCATCTTTAGTAGTACCTTCTTTAAAACATTTTTATACAGTTGATCCTGTATCATCAATTCCGTCTGATTTAAACATGTCATATAATTATGACTACAATACAGGAAAAACATTGTGGAAACATAATGAAAGATATGATGATTTTTGTACATATTATAATGAGCCATCTTATTGGGAAATAGATTATCCTATTGTAACAAACAATCAAATTACTACCTTAAGAAGTGTAGAATATCAATTAGAATGTTTTTCATTAGCTCAACATGAATATGATAAAGCTCATAAATTAGATGAAAATTTTGATAGAGCTTTAATATATAATTCAGAACAAATATCAGGATGGTTGTATCTAGTCAATAAACCTAAAAATAATCCTTATGTAATGATGTCATACCCTCGATATGTAGATACACCACCTCATTATGAAATACTTTATTCTAAAGAAGAAAATAAATATAGATTTAATCAATTTTGGGATATAGTAAAAGATAGAGGAGAATTTTCACATGATGGTAGTCGTCTATTTATTACTAGTGCAAATGGTGTAGATAGAAGGATTGTCAATACTGCTGTTGATTATTCAAAACCTGTTACACAACGTAAGAAATTTAGACATTATGGTAATAATTTATTATTGAGAAGAGTACGTAGAGATGAAAAAGGAATAATGCCTAAAATGGTACTTAAATTAGCTAATAATAAACTTTTAAATAGTCCAAGATAATGTATTCGATAGAAGGTTATAAAAGAAATAGTCCAGATAGACATAATCCTTTTAACATAATTAATAGTAATAGGATTACAATGAAAGATGTTGACTTTCCTGTGATGGGTGTTTCCAATACAGGGCATAAAATACTTATGCAGCCTGGTCAAGATTATGTGTTTGATGGTGATTATGTAATAGAATATCCTTATATGCAAAATGGTGGTACAGCAGGAATGGATGGAATGATAAAGGCTAGATTGGCAATTGATTCTCACTTTGGCAATCCTACTGCAAAAAGAATGACTAATTATGATACAAGATATTATGAGTTTCCAGATGGTAATAAAGGTAATGTTTATGTTAGTTCTTATGATAATTTAGTAACACCACAAATACAAGATGTCAATGGTAAATTAATGTTTATTGATAATCCTTGGAGTAAAGAAAATGCTGATAGAAGTTATAATCAATCTATGAAATTTGAAAGAGAAGAAGATGCTAGATATTTTGGTGAGAATTATAAAAAATATGCACCAATGACAAATTTATATAAAAAACAAGAAGGAGGAGAAATGAATGAAGAAATAATTATGAAAATTCGAGAGGCTCTACAACAAGGTATGACTCCTGAACAAATTGTTAAAGAATTACAGAAACAAGGTATTACAGAACAAGAAGCAATACAATTAGTATCTGCAGCTATACCACAACAAGAAGAAATGCAACAATATCAATATGGTACTACTGTAAGACATAATTATGCAGATAATATAAATTTTGATAATAAATTTAATGCAACAGCATTAGGTTTAAATGCTGTATCAGATCCACGTAATATGATATGGGCTTTACCTGATACAGGATTTGGTTCAGGGTTAAAAGCTATATCAGGATTAGCATCAGGATTAGCAGGTAGTTATTTAGGGTATGCTAAATTGTTTAGCAAAGATAAAGTTACTAATAATACTCCTACAGCTACTATAGGCAAGAATCCTAATGCTCAAATACAAGTTCCTTATATAGGAACAGATAGTGAAAAAGAATTGTCTAATAAAATTCCTATAAGTCAAGGAGCATTCTCTATGATTCCTGGTACAGAAAATCCATTATATAATGGTAATCCTAATATACAAGGTACTAATCAATACTCTACTTATGAAAAAGGAGGAATGAAAAAATATCAACAAGGGGCTCGAGTAATGGATATGACTTCTATGAATCAAATGAATCCTGAATTTTTAAATCCAGAAGCATTTAATATTACTTTTAATAGTATGTACCCATATTTAAATAATACACAATCTTTTACTACAACACAACAAGAACAAAATAAACCTTATAATTACAATGAGGATTATGGAAGATATAAACAATATTTAGATAATTTTGCTAAACAAGATTTTTCACAAATATCAGAAGAAAAACAGAATAAAAAAGAAAAACAGAATAAAAAAGAAAAACAGAATAAACCTGAAGGTGATTCTACAATAACTTCTATGAATGATGATGCTTTAGGATTTATAATTGCCAACAATGCTTTAATAGGATTTCAAAATTTTAATGATGTACTATCAGCAAGAGATTATGAAAAAGAATATAATCAAATGCTAATGAGAACTGGTAATTCAGATCAAAGATATAATGCTATTAATCCTACTAATCCTTATGGAATGTACACACCTAATGCTGGTATTGGTCCTAATTATGGATTAGTTGCTAACAGTCATATACAAGATTTTGGTACAAGTATGGCTTCTGCTAAATGTGGAGGAATAAAAAAGAAATACAAAGAAGGTGGTGTATACAATCTTACACAAGAAGAGATAGATTATATCTTAAAGAATGGTGGTGAGATAGAAATACTAGATTAAATTTGTAAAATTAAAATAAATTTTGTATCTTTGTAATAATAAATAAACTTTATTTATATGCCTACCGTAAGAATTAAAAAAGCACCAAGAACAGGAGAACAAGATGATTATGCTCTTGTTTATAATAATGTAATGACATCAAAATCGAAACCTAAAGAAGGTGTTAAAAATACAATGACAGCTGTACCTAGAGAACAAGCTACTATTGAAGTAGAAGGTGGAGAATCAGTAATAGGAGATATTAATCAAGATGGTTTTTTAGAACTTATGACCTTTCAAGGAAAAAGACATTCTGAAGGTGGTATGCCTGTAAATATTCCTGATGGTTCATTTATATTTTCAGACACATCTAAACTTAGAATAAAAAATCCTAAGTTGCTTAAGTATTTTGGTATGGGTAATAATAAGAAAGGTTATACTCCAGCTCAAATATCTAAAAAATATCAAATAAATAAATATATTGATATTTTAAAAAATGAAGATGCTGATGATATTGCTAAAAAAACAGCTAATGAAATGTTAAAGAATAATACAAAAAAATTAGCAGAATTGGCAATTGTACAAGAATCAATGAAAGGATTTGAAAATGGAGTTCCTGATTTTGCAGCTAGTGTTATGGCAGGATTACAAGGAGAACAATCACAAATGCAATACGGTGGGTGGTTGCCTAAATATCAAAACACAGGACAAAAATCTGGATTAGTTTTAGAATCTGCAATAACAGATGGTTCGCAAAAAATAACAAAACCACCTATTACAAAACCAAGGCAAGATCAAATTTATTATTTTAATGGAGAAAAATATCACCTAGATGTAAATTCAGAATTAGGAGATTATAGTAAAGGTCTTTACGTATTTAAACCTTTAAGTAAAAAACCTGGTTTAAAACCAATTCAAATAAAAGATTCTGATTTTAAAACTTATTTAGACTCAGATGAGCCATATAAACATTATTCAGGTACTAACGTATCAAATGCAAAAATAAATTATTATTATCTATCTACAAAACCTGGTAAAGTTTACGAACCTCCTACTACTGTGAGATTTGGTGAAGTAGAATTACTAACAAAAAATACTCCTATATATAATATTACACCAGATAAAATTACAGATTTTACTAGAATTATAAGAGATAAAGACGGTAGATTATATTATTTAACCGATGCTAATATAGAAGAAGAACCTTACATGGAATCTGAACTTATTCAGAGTCAGAGAGCTGGACTATATATAATACCTGGCGTTGGTCCGGCATCTCCTCCTCCTCCTTCGTATAACTCACATCTTAAATGGAAGCCACCAATTCTAAAAGCAAGAGGAGTAGAAGTAGTTCCTATTTTTGATAATAATGATAATGTTATAGCTTACAAACTTGCTAAAACGTATACGATTGGTGAACATAAGTATGCGATACCTAAAATTTTTACAGAAACAGATTTAGCTTCATCTAATATAGAATTTTTAGAAGCACCTACTGATAATAATAATAATCAACCAACAATTGAAGAAACAGTTAATGCTAAAGATCAATCAAAAAAAACTCCAAAATCTTCTACAGGAACATCTTCTAATCAAACTATTGAAATAATAAATGACTCAGAAATAATAAATGACTCAGATATACAATCTTTTAAAACAGGTGGAGAATTAAAAAAATATGTAAATGGTGGTGATAAAAAACAAGAAAGCATAGATAAATATGGTTATTATAAAGAAATACCAGAAAATGTTTCACAAGGTGTATATGATTTATATTTTGGTAATCTTAGAGTTAGATATAAAGATAATAAAGCTGTCGCAGTTGAATTAAAAGATGGTACAAAATATAAATTAAACACAAATGGAACATTTACTAATGTAAATAATCCTAATGATATTAAACAATTTCCACAATATGATGAATTACCAAAATTGATTTCCATTGCTACTGAAAGAGGTGTTAAACTTGATCCTACTGAATTTACCAATATAGTAAATATTCAAGCCCCACAAAGAGGTAGTATTTATGGTATTGAAATGACACCAGAACAATGGTCAGATTTTGAAAGAAGGCACGGTCAATTTATAGAAAAAGTTACTGGTGATAAATTTGAAGATTGGAAAGCTAAAGTTGAAAAAGGAGTCAAAGGTACTGTAGCTAAATTCCAAGAAGCATATAATGATTATACAGGTTATGAATATTTTAAAAAAAGAAATTCTCACAACGATCCTTATGGACTTGATGATAGATTCGGATGGATTGTATTTTCTGCTCCTGGTTTATATAAGGAATTAGAACAACCTGAACCTAACAAATCACCAGAACCTAACAAATCACCAGTTGAAAATAAAAGAGATCTTTTTACAACAGATGATGTAGAAACTGGTAATGATTATACTAAAGAAAAACCATTATTAGACACATGGTTTGCACCAGATATTACTAATTTTGTAGGAGCTATTACAGATCCTATTAATAGATATGAACCTGTACAAGGTAAAGTTGATTTAGTAACTCCTGGATATGATTTATTAGATCCTACAAGACAACTTGCTGCTAATCAAGAACAAATGGCAAGGTATCAATATATGTTAGAAAATTCTGTTGATCCACAAATAGCGTTGTCAGCTTCTTTAGCAGCATCAGGAGGAGGATTTCAAAATGCAGCAAATGTACTAGCTAATGTAGAAAACGCTAATGTAGGTATTGTAAATCAAGCATATCGCCAAAATGCTGCTATTGAAAATCAAGAGGCAATAATGAATGAAAATGCTAGACAAAAATACATAGCAGAAATGGCTACTCTTAATGAGAATACAGATAAAGCTAAAAATTTAAAAAAATGGAGAGTAATTCGTGCTTATAACCAAGGTTGGCATAATTTTAATAAAGATCAAATGATGGAGCAAGTATTATTTCCACAATTTCGCTCCAATAATATTACAGGACTTATACAATATTCTGGTAATGGTAGAGCTTTAGATGAATATAATACATATTCTCCTGCTTATGGTAAGGGCAATTCACAAAATCCAATACCTTCAGTAGATGCTTTAAAAGCTTATTATGATGCTTTAATTGACAAAAAATTTACTCCTGAGTTTGCAGAGAAAGTTTTATTAGATCTAATATCAGCTAATAAAAATAAAAATAATAGATCTATTGATCAAGATTATGCAGAAGCTCTAAGATTACTAACAGAACAATTTGGAGGAGCATTTAATATTAACGATTATATAGGATTTTAACATGGCAAATTTCTTACCAATGAACAGCAGTCCATTTGGACAAATGCATTTATATACACCTGATTGGAGTTTTCTAACTACAGTCATGGGTACAAGACAGGCTGAATATGATAGAGGATTTAATATTGTTAAATCTCATTATGATAATCTTAGATATGCTCCTCTTACTAATCCTGAAAATATAGAACAAAGAGAGTATGCTTTTAAACAATTAGAAAATAATATTAAAAGTATTGCTAATTTAGATTTATCAAAAGGAGAAAATATCAATAAAGCATTAGATGTAATGAAACCTATTTCAGAAGATAAAGCTATTATATATGATATGGCTTATACTAAAGCAATGGCTTCTGAAAGAAGTAGAATGGAAGATATTAAAAATAGTACAGATCCAGAAGTAAGAAAAACATATAATAGATATTCAGAAATGGAAATGGCTTATGCAGATTTAAACATGCGAGAAGCTCATAGAAATGATGGTTCTATATTTGAAATAAAACCTATTAAACATGTTGCTTATAGAGATTATATAGGCGATTTAGATAAGAAAATGAAAGATGCTGGTATCAGTATTAAAGCATCTAATGTTACAGGAGATGGGTATATCATAGAAACTAAGAATGGTCCAATGTCTATTCCTTATTTTACCTTCTGGGCACAAATGCAAATGGGAGATCAATATGATGAACAATTTGCTGTAATAGGTAGAGTACAAACTGAAACTGCTATTAGAAATACTATGGATACTTATGGTGTAGATAGAAAAACAGCACAAATTTATGTAGCAGAACAATTAGCACCAATCCTTGCAGATAAAGAAGCACAAAAAGAATTAGCTTATAATGAAGCTTATAGAAATATATCTAATAAATTAAATATATTTAAACAAGATTTAATTAAAGCTGGTATAAATGGTGTACCTGCTAGTAAATATCCAGAATATCAAGCATTGCAACAAGAATTAGCAACATTAGAAAAAATTGCAGAAAATGCTGCTTTAGAAAAAATTAAATTACAAGATCCTTCTTATATATTATCTAACATGTCTTATTATTTTGCTAATAATGCTAAAGATCAACATATACAAGAATGGGCTTCTTCTACAGCTATGGCAACTATGGAAGTATCAATAAAAGATGATAATGTTTGGTTAACCAAATATAAAGAATCACAAGCTAATTGGAGACATGATCAAAGATTAAAATTTGATATGTATAAGTTTAATACTGAAATGCAGTATAAGATGGATACAGAAGGGGTTAAACAAAATGCAGATGGTACTTATACAAAAACAGGAATTAATAGTGTTACAGAGGTTGGGCATTATACTTCAGATAAAACTTTATTCAAGGTTGATGTGTTAGAACAAACAAGAGTTGATGCAGAAAATGATTTATACAATACCACAATTAATTCTGATGATGGTTTATTAAATATGATTGTTAGATTAAATAGTAGAGATGGTGAGTTATCATTAGATGTATTTACTAATTATCAACAAACTCTTAATAGTTTAAAAGAATATGCTAATAGAGGAGGGACAGTACCTTATTTGAATAAAAAGAATCTTGGTAAAATAAAACAAATGATTATAGATTTAGATTTGGATGCAGAAGCTCCAGTATTTATACCAAATAGTGCTGCAGCAGCTCAATATTTAAACTATTTAAGTGTTGCTATTTATGAAAAAGCTTCTGAAATAATAGAAAGAAATCCAAATGCTGTAAATGTTAATTCAGACCTATATAAAGGACTAGTAGCTACAAGAGAAGCTATAGAGAATAATTTACAAGTATTAAATGATATATACGATTTTTGGGATAACGTTGGTCCTGAAATAATGAATAGTAGAATGTTTTATGTGAATCCAATGAATACAGTTGGATTTACCCCAAATGACAATCCAATAATGAATCCAGCTAAATTAACTGATGCTCAAAAGAGTATTTTAGATAAATTTGCACCTGATAATATTATGTCTGGAGTACCTGTTACTAAAATTTACAATATTGTAGTGGATAATCCTAATAGTATAAGTAGGTTATTAAATAAAGATATTATAAAACCAAATACATTTAAAGGTACTGATGATTATAATAAAGATATTGAAAAGATTATAGAAATGTTTCAAAAAAATCCTGAAATAATTTCTAAAGAATTTGGTAATAGTATAGATGTAGCTTATGATCCTGTAGATAAATCTTATATATTTTCATTAAAACCTGGTGAATCTAAAGATAAGAAATCAGGAAGTATTACATTTAAAGTAGATGAATCTGCAATAGAATCAATAGGTGTTTTAAGAGACACTTATAGTCATGTTAAAAATACATCTCAATTGCCTTCTACAATGTTAGGATGGGAATGGGGAAAACTACTTAATGATAGATATCATATTATTGAAAGTGATCCTGTTATATCAGCACTAGGTTTTAGATATCAGATCAAATCTAATGATTATGGTGGATATACAATGCAATATGCTTTTCAAAATCCTGATGGTAGTTGGACAAAAGGACAAGTATCTAAGAATGAGAGCACTCCTCAAGAAAGCTTAGTAGCTTTAAAGGCTGCAGTTCGTGAATGGGAAGCTTATTATCTTGCTAGTAAAAAAGCAGCACTAAACAATCAACATCAATCAGAAAAAATAATACCTTTTTAAGATATGCCTCAACCAGATTTCACACAAGATATGCTATCTGTAATTAATAATGGATTACAGAATGTAGATAATATAGCAGCAGAATCTTCTAAAAAATATGCAGGAGCTACTTTGGTAGATCCTGACATGATTAATCAATATAGATATCAAAGGGATTTTGATCCTATGACTTTTAATCCATTTGATGAAAGTAATTATGATAGATGGGTTGCAAAAGAAACTTGGGCTACCGCTTTAAGAAAAGGATTTGATGGATTTGCTACTAGGTTTGGTAATACCTTTGTTGATTATTGGAAAGACTATGGAAGAATGGTAAAAGCTTTGATTAATTGGGATATGGATAAAATGTTACCTTCTGAATCAGAGATGTATGCTCAATATTATAAAGAGCAACAAAATATGTTTAAAAATAAAGTCTTTGTCCCCTATGGTGAAGAAGATGGTATTTTTAATAAATCTGGTATATCCGAATTTATATCTAATGCTGGTTTTATGATGGGTACATATAGTGCATTTGCTGTAGAATTATTAGTAGATGCTGCTATAACTGCTGCTACTGTTGGATTTGGTGCTGAAACATTTGGTGTTACAGGTGCTAAAATGGCAGCTAAAACAGGAGCAAAACAAGTAGCAAAACAAGGAGTAAAACATTTAGATGATTTCTTTAAAGGTATTTTTAAAGTAGGTCACATGGATGATTTTGCTAAAATTACAACTAAATCTGCTAGTGCAGTTGATAATATGGCAAAAGCTGGTAAAAATCTTACTAACATGACCAATGCTAGTAAAGCTGTAATTAGTGATGGTTTTGATATACTGACTTATAATGTAAAGAATATATTAAAATCTAAGTCAGCAGGTGAGTTCTTTTTAAATGCTGCTAAAGGAGTACCTGTAATTGGTTCTGGTGTAAGACAAGCTGAAAGAATTGTTAAAGCAGGTAAAGCTGGTTATGGTATTGCTACAATGGCTGGTATGGGTATTAGAGGTGTTCAAAGAATGGCTAATGAATTTAACATGTCATCTACAGAAGCTGTTTTTGAAGCGATTAGTACTTATGGTGAAACATTAGATTTCATGCTTAAAGATTATCACAATCGTCATGGAGAAGGTCCAAATGAATTAGACTTTTCATTAATGCAAGATAATGCTTTAAAAGCTGCTACAGCTAATTATCAAACTAACTTGGCTATATTATTAGCAACTAATAAAATACAATTTGGGGTTTTATTTAATAAATTTCCAATGCATAAATCATGGCTTACTAGAAAGATAGCAGATGAAGGTGTAGAAGGAATTGTACATGTTACAACTAAAGGAGTTGGTAAAGTATATGATACTAAATCTATATTTGGTGGTATTAAAACAGTTGCTAAAATAGGAAAAGAGTTTGGTTGGAAAAAAGCATCATGGGAAGCAGCTAAATTATTTAGAAAAGATTTTTTAAAATTTGAAGTAATAGAAGGAATACAAGAAATTATACAAGAAAGTTCTAATATAGCTTGGAAAAATTATTATGCTGCTCAATATGCAGGAGCTGAAAAAACTATAACAGAAGCATTTGGAGAAGGCTTGGGGGAACAATGGTCTAAACAAGGCTTAAAAGTATTTATTCATGGTGCTATGACTGGTGGTATAGTTAGGATACCTACTAGAATTATAGAAGCCACATTAGAACAATCTCAAAAATATGTTAATGATAGACTATATGGAAAAGAAAATAATCCAATAAGACAAGCTAAAGCTCAAAGAGCAAAAGATATTGAGACTGTAAATAAGGCTATGTGGGCTGCTGATTATAATAAATCATCTGTATCACAATTGATAAATACTTTAAAAAGTTCTATTCAGATGGATGAAGCTGTAAAAGCTAATAATGAATTTGAATGGAATAATGCTAAAGATAACATGATGATACAAGCTGCTATTGCTGCTAATAGATTAGGAATAGATGCAGCTTATACGAGAGCTATAGAACACATGGCAGACGATATGACTGTTGATGAGTTTGATAAAGTAATGGGTATTAAACTAGAAGATACTAAATATAAAACTCCACAAGAATATGCTAAATCAATTGCTAAACAAGTAAGAGACTATTCAGATACAGTAACAAAAATTAGAAAGGAATTTAATAACTTAGTTGACCCAATGGCATTTGCTCCAGAAAGCATGAATCATTATGCAGCTATGATTACAAGAGCAAAACAAGAAGAAGCTATTGAAATGATAGCAATGATGAGAATTAAAGCTGATAGAAATATTGATAGAATTAAAACTTTAAAAGAAGAAATAGCAAAACTTCCAGGATTAGAATCATCTTCTCAATATGCTTTTAATGTTTTAACTTCATTAGAAGGCTCTAAATCAGAATTAGGAAATATACAAAGCAGAATACTCACAATAAAAGAATCTTTAAAATTACAAACTTTAACAGCTTCTGAGAAAGCTAAATATGAAGAACAATTAAAAGATTTACAAGAAAGAGAAGAAGATATTAAAACTTGGCAAAGTTTTTTTATTAAAAATGATAAAGGTCAAGAAGTTTTTATAGGTGAAACTATTACAGAAGAAGAAACTGGTAAGGTATTACAACATGATACAGAAAGTAAAAAAGTAAAAGATTTATTTAGAAAAATAATTAATAGTAAAAATAAAGAAGAAGGTTTACCTGAAATATCAGAAAAAGCATTTCAAGAATCAAGTATAAAATTATCTGATATTATTAAATTAACCAATCAGACTAAATCTTTAATGGATAGTTATAATTCTCTTTATAATGCTGAAAAGTTTCAAGAAGTAGTTAAGAGAATGCACGAAGGACATGTTAAATTTATAGTAAGTAATAACTTAGAATATTATATTCAAGTAATGGATAGGAATATTTTAAGATATTTAGCAAAGAAATATAACATATCAAAATCAGAATTAGCTAAAGAAAGAGAGCTAATTGCGGGAACTAATTATAATCTTAATCCAAATAATCGAATGAATTATGTATTCCAGTTGGATACTATTTATAGTATTATGGATAAGAATTCTAAAATGAAAGAAGATTATAAAAAGTTTAGAGAACAGCTCAATTTACAATTAGAAAATAATAAAGCATATCAAGAACTATTATCTTTAGTAGTAGATCCTTCTAAATTTGAAGAAGATATTGAGAAGATAGAAAGTTTAATGAAACAAGTAGGAGATGTTATAATAGCATTTGATGTTAAAGTATTATCTGAAACAGATCCTACATTTGCTGAACAAGATATATCTCCTGATATAACTTCAGACACCATTACTTCAGATGATATTATAAGAATAGCTGCTAAGTTAAATAAGGATATGAAATTAGCTCCTAATGAAGCTAAATTATATGAAGATAAAAAAGTTAAAGAATTAGTAGAAGAACAAAGAAAGAAACTTAAAGATATTGATTTAAGTATTAAAGATGATGATCCTAATATTATTGAAGAAGAAGAATTAAAAGATGAAGTTATATCTGATGAAGATTATGATAATGAAATATCAGATATTGAAGCTAAAAAAGCTGATATAAGTATAGGCAAAATACCTAATACAGAATATGAAGTAAAAGCAGATGGTGTATATCATAAAGGCAAGAAACTTGACAATCCTAAAAACTTATCTCATAAGGAACTTATTGAAGTTGATATAGAAAGAAGAAGACAAGAAGAGTTAGA
>ERZ795060.620-NODE-620-length-47380-cov-32.197993_pt1 | contig 47380 bp, 40 predicted proteins | sample MGYA00375144_ERZ795060 | MGnify/ENA primary metagenome ERZ795060 (study PRJEB30189, sample SAMN05720157) | activated sludge metagenome | isolation source: anaerobic digester from wastewater treatment plant | place: Japan | collected 2015-05-15 ... | reverse complement strand
CGGAGGGCAGACTCTGTTTGACCGCGCTGATCGAGGCCGACAGGCCCATGCCCACGGTGATACTCACCGAATCGCTGAAGGTCGCACCTGCTGTGTCAGTGACCGTACAGGTGAAGCAGTAGGTGCCCGGCGTGGCCGGAGCCGTGAAGGTCGGACTCGGCACGTTGGTGGCACTCAGGGCCGCAACAGCATTACCACCCGAAGGATCAACAGCAGTCCAAACGTAGCTATATGGGGCGGTGCCACCATTGGCTATGGCCAACAGTGAGGCTGTCCCACCGGCGGCCGGAATGCTGCTCTTGGTGGCAATCACATCCAGTGACAAGGGCATGCCCACCTGCAGATGCAACGTGGCCGGGAAGCTGGCCCCCGCCGCGTCGCTGACCGTGCAGGTCAGCCGGTAGGTACCGGCGTTGGCCGGCGCGGTGAAGGTCGGGTCCGGGACATCGACAGCACTCAGCGCTGTGGTGGCATCATCACCGGCCGGATCCAGCACGCTCCAGGCGTAGCTGTACGGAGAGGTACCGCCGTTAACTGTGACATTCAGCGCTGTTGTCTGGCCGGAGGGCAGACTCTGTTTGACCGCGCTGATCGACGCCGACAGGCCCATGCCCACGGTGATGCTTACCGAATCGCTGAAGGTCGCCCCCGCCGTGTCGGTCACCGTGCAGGTGAAACGATAGGCGCCCGGGGTGGCCGGGGCGGTGAAGGTTGGGCTGGCAACGCTCACGCTGCTCAAGGTGGCAGCCGCATCCGCGCCTGAAGGATCAACTGCCGTCCAAGCGTAGCTGTAGGGCGCTGTACCACCATTGGCTATGGCCAACAGAGAGGTCGTCCCACCGGCGGCCGGAAGGCTGCTCTTGGTGGCGATCACATCCAGTGACAAGGGCATGCCCACCTGCAGATGCAGCGTGGCCGGGAAGCTGGCCCCCGCCGCGTCGCTCACCGTGCAGGTCAGCCGGTAGGTGCCCGCACCGGCCGGGGCGGTGAAGGTTGGGTCGGGAACGTTGGTAGCGCTCAGCGCCGCAGTGGCATCATCACCGGCCGGATCCAGCACGTTCCAGGCGTAGCTGTACGGAGAGGTACCGCCGTTAACTGTGACATTCAGCGCTGTTGTCTGGCCGGAGGGCAGACTCTGTTTGACCGCGCTGATCGACGCCGACAGGCCCATGCCCACGGTGATGCTTACCGAATCGCTGAAGGTCGCCCCCGCCGCGTCGGTGACCGTGCAGGTGAAGCGATAGGTGCCTGGTATGGCCGGAGCGGTGAAGGTCGGGCTCGCTACGTCGGTGGCACTTAGGGCCGCAACAGCATCACCACCCGAAGGATCAATAGCAGTCCAGGCATAGCTGTAAGGCGCGGTGCCCCCGTTGGCTACGGCCAGCAGTGAGGCCGTCCCACCGGCCGCCGGAATACTGCTCTTCGTGGCCAGCGCATCCAGCGACAACGGCATGCCCACGGAGATGATGAGCGAATCGGTGAACCGCTTGAGCACGGAGTCGGTGACGGTACAGGCAATTCGATAGACGCCGATACCTGGCGCGGTGAAGATCGGTCCGGGGATGGTCGGATCGTCCAGTGCCGTGTCGATCAGCTCTCCGCCAGGCCCGATGACCGCCCATTCGTAGATGACAGGCGGCACACCGCCCAGTACCACTGCGGTGAGGCCCGCCTGCGTGCCCGGAGCCGCAAGGGATGGATGGGTCGTGCTCACATCCACCGAGAGGCCCTGGTCGAGGCCGCCGCCCACGACCAGGCTGGTGGAGAGGACCGCCACAAAGCCGGCCGCATCGGTCACGGTGCAGGTGAAAGTAAATGTGCCGGTCAGCAACGAGCTGGTAAACGTCGGCGTGGCGATGAAAATGTCGTCCAGGCGTTCATTTTCAATCTGGCCCAGGGGATTGCGCACGCTCCACACGAATTGATACGGCGGAATACCACCGCGCGCATCAGCGGCCAGGTGAGCCTGTCCGCCGCCGGCGATCACGTCGGTTCGGTCGCAGGTGACGTCCAGGGTCACGGGTTGACCGACAATGAACAGCAGCGCATCTTCGATCTGCTGGCCGACGGCATCGGTCACGACACAGGAGGCGCGATAGATGCCGCTCATCGGTCCGCTGGTGAATGTGGGATTGGCAGCGGTGGGATCATCCAGGAAGCTATTGTCGATCTCGCCGTCGGGGGCCACCAGTGTCCAGGCATACGTGAAGGGGGCAATTCCGCCCGTGACGTTGCTGAACAGATGGGCGGTGCCGTCAGGACCACCGTTGGCCGGTATCTGAACGCGATCCATGGTCACGGTCACGCTCAGCAGGCTGTGCACAACAATCTTGACCGAATCACTGGCGGACATGCCGGTGGAGTCGGTAATTGTGCAGGCAACCCGGTAGGCGCCCAGCACGTTGGAGCTCTGGAAAACGCGCGTATTCGGAGAAGAGCCGGTCAGTCGGTCGGGCGCGAGTTCGCCGTTCGGATCGATGACAACCCAGGTGTAGGTGTAAGGAGGCGATCCGCCAATGGCCTCGGCGGTGATGGTGGCCTGGCCATTGGGCCCGCCGCCGCTGGTAACCCAATCAGAGCTGGGATCAATTCCTCCCGGCTGAGCACCATGGGCGGTACTCACCGTGACTTCGGCCGACAGTTGCTGGCCGACCACCAGCACAAGGGAATCCACAGCGACCTGGCCGAGGGCGTCGGTCACCTCGCAAACGAGTCGATAAGTGCCCGGCAGATTGTTACTGGTGAAGACAGGCGACGGGCACTGGAAATCATCCAGCAGGTCGGCGGCATCCTGGCCCATGGGATCGAGCACGGTCCAGCGATGGGTATAAGGGGGCGTACCGCCCACAACAATGCTGGACAGCGAAGCCTTTCCGGTGCTGCCGCCCTCGGCGGAAATGCGCTGGCGATCGGTCAGGACGCTGATGGAGAGCTGCTGATCGACCAGGATAAGCATCGAGGCCACCACTTCCTGGCCACGATCATCGACGACGGTGCAGACGGCGCGGTACGTTCCCGTCTGGGCCGGGCTGGTGAACAAGGGAGTTTTCGAGGTCGGATCGTCGAGCCAGTCGCCCTTGAGACCGTCCGGCCCGAACATGGACCAGGAATAGGTATATGGGGCGGACCCTCCGGAGACGTCGGCAACCAACAGAGCCTGGCCCACGAGTCCCCCGCCGGGGGTAACAACCGGCCGGTTGGATGAGAGATTCACGGACAGGAGGCGGTTGACGACTACCTGAGCCGTTTGGGAGGCAATCGCGCCGGTTGCGTCCTTCACCGTGCAGGTGATCCGGTAGGTGCCCAGTTCCGACCCACTGGTGAAGACGCGCGAGGCATTGGCGCTGCCGGTGAGGCGATCGTCGCAACGGACGTCGTCGGGACCGAGCACACTCCACTCATAGGTATAAGGCGGCGAACCGCCCCAGATTTCGGCCGTGATCGTGGACTGGCCGTTGCTCCCCCCACCGTTCGGCACGACCTGACGGTCCACGCTCAGAGAGATGCCCAGGTCTTGACTGACGTAGATGATGGCAGAATCGGTGACAAACCGGAGCAGTGAGTCGGTGACCCGGCAAGTCAGAAGATAAGGGCCGATCAAGGGACCGGGGTGAAAAACCGGATCGCTGGCATGCCGATTGTCAAGGAGATCGTCGCGATTCTGGCCCATCGGATCCTTGACCGACCAGATGATGACATACGGAGGCTGGCCGCCGGAAACATTGGCATGAAGCGTGGTGGTCTGGCTGGTGATGGCTTCAGGGTCGGCCGCGCTCATTCTCAGGCGATCGGCCTGAACGTCGATGGCCAGCTCCTCCTGGCGGGGTGTGCAGGCCATTGGCAGCACAAGGGAAGCAGCAAGCCATGCCGCCCAGTACCCATGCCGATAACGGCGTGTTCTACCGTCAGTGGTCGGCGCGGCGGGGCGTGTTCCAGCGATCGTGAGTCCGTTCCTCATCTGCGTACACCCAATTGCTCCCTGGCATTCTGAGGGACACTCACCAGAGTTATCGGTTATCGAGCGGTATGAAGTGATTTATTTGCCCTCTGGGAGAGGCGCGCAGGACCGATAATCACGCAAGATCGGCGAATGGACGACCGATATTCCCGGCATCCACCCGGCCAACAGCGGTTCACCTTGCATGGCCCCGGGAATTTGGCATTCGGGGTCCCTTCAACCTGCCGATAACGATCCGGACATGGCGTAAATATTCGTGTGCTTCGATTTTCCTCCCGCAGGGTCTATATCGTATGTTTGGAACGGCTTCCGCGTCGCCGAGGTTGTGGCCGGCGGAAGACAGTCAAACCCAGGGGGAAACATCGATGCACCACCTGAGTAAGCGAGCGGAGAAAATTCTGGCTCTGGCCCGCGAGGTGGCTCGCGAGTACGGGCAGGGATTTGTAGGGACGGAACACCTGTTGCTGGCGATCATTCGGGAGGGTTCCGGGCTGGGGGCACGGATCCTGCTGGAGCATGACGCCGACGAGGAAAAGGTCAAGGCGCGAATCGCCGAAATCACCAAAGACCGCCTGCAGGAGACCTGGGTACTCGGACGGCTGCCGGGCACGCGTCATTATCGCGACGTACTCAGCAAGGCGGCCGAGGCGGCCCGGGGGCGAGGCAACTGGCAGATCTGCTCCGTGCATCTGCTTATGGCCCTGTTGTCGGAGCGCGATTCGACAGCGTACCGCGTGTTGCGGGCCCTGGGAGTGACGGAGGACAGAGTTCGGCGAGCCATCGTAAGGGAGGTGTCAGCGCACGTGAGCTGACAGGCGCTTTCCGAAGGGGGAAGGGAGCGTCTGCGCAGAAGGCGGCAAAGGACTCGAAGACTGCCTCAGTCTTCACTCCTTTGACTGCCTTCTGTTCGTTTGGGGCCCATGCTGACCACCTCGCGTGAGCCATTCCCCGGCCAGCTCGTCGCGCAGGAGAAGCTGCCGTGCCGGGACACAGAGCCGGCCCGACGATGTACGATCGCAAGGCGGAGAACCGCGGCCCCGGCCTGCAGAGGCAACAAGAGGGATAAGCCTCTTCCGGACAGGCGGGCTGTCCTTCCGTGCCCCGCTGAGCGCAAGATCTCTCTCAGGTGGCGGTGGGTTGTGGACCTTGCTCCCACCGGCGGGCCACGAACCAGCACAGAGTCAGCGTGGGGATCGGGCCCGTGAAAGGAATCAGGGCCTCGACCGTGGCCACCTGGCGGAGGGCCTTGAGGTTCAGGCGGTCGAGAATGATCCAGGTAAGCGGCGCCGCCAGCACATCCAGACTCATGTCCAGCAGGTCCAGGGCGACCACCAGGCCCAGCGGTACGCAGCGCAGCGTCTGAAAAAAGCCCGCCTCCGAGGGGACGTTCAACCGGCGCAACCGATGATAGAGCAGGGCCAACAGGAGTAACCCGAGCAGGAAAGCGACGCCGGACACAATCAGGATAATCCTTAGAATTTCCATGGCGACCTCCGCGATTTTCCCTTCCGCGTCGGGCAATCACCTTATTTGCAGACGCAAAAACAGCCCCGAGGCGCGCCCCCTGCCACTTAAAGGCCTGATTCTCAAATACTTATGAAGTAGTACCCAAGGGGTAGCAATACTTTGTGACACTTGGTACGATGTTGGACAGCGAGGACCAACATCATGAACCTGACCTACTACACGAATTACTCGCTTCGAGTAATGATCTACCTGGGATTGCATTCTACATCTCTGGCTTCCATCACTCAGATCAGTGAGGCGTTCGGGATCTCCCGAAATCACCTCATCAAAGTGGTGCACAACCTGGCCAAGCTGGGTTATCTGAAGACGACCCGCGGCCGGGGCGGTGGGTTGCGGCTGGCCCGGGACCCCAAGGAGATCAACATCGGAGAGGTGGTCCGCAAGACGGAAGCCAACCTCAACCTGGTGGAATGCTTCAACACCCTCGGCAACACCTGCCCACTGACGGGAGCGTGCGAGCTCAAGCGCATGGTCCTGGAAGCGGAAGAGGCGTTTTTCTCGGTACTGGATCGCTACACGCTGGCCGACGTGCTGGTTCGGCGCAAACAGATGGCGTCCTTGCTGGGAGTCACGTTCACGCGACAGACCCCCCTGTGGCGACAAGGCTGCACCAGCCGGCGCAACGGCACCAATCAGCGAAGCTGACGCCCCGGCCCTGGAAAGCAGGATCATTCGCGCCGCGGCCCGGCGAGGACGGTTTGTGCGCCTGTTTTGAGGAAGGAAGGCTCGCCTCGCCGCGACGGCTCATGGGCGAACCTGGATTCAATCAAACAGGTCTTCCAGGTCATCGAAGAAATCATCAAAGAAATCATCGTCGTCATCGATGTCGACGAAGAACCCGTCGCCGAATCCTCGCACCCGAATGTCACAGTCGCTGCCCAGCGACAGGGCGCCGAACAAGGCAATCAGGCCAATCAGCCACCACTCTCGCAACCTGAACTCTCTCAACCTGGACATACTGGCCTCCCTTCTGGGGGGATAAAATCAAAGTGGGCAGTCCACGCCGCATCGTCCTTAATATCGTAGAGGGGTCCCCTTAAGGTTGAGCATGACCGGGCCGGATCGAGCGATTGATTTTTCGATGCAGCCGGCGCGCGGGGCCGGCAGAGCCGCTCCCGGGTCCGGCCGACCCGGCTGGGCCGTACGGCTGTTCGAGCCGGTCAGCATCGTCCTACTGGTCTATATGCGCCTGATCTTCGGGGCCCTGATGCTGGTGGAGGTGACGCGATATTTCAAGAACGACTGGATCCATGCGCTATTCACTGAACCCTCGTTCCATTTCAGCTACTACGGATTTGCGTGGTTGCGCCCCTGGCCGGGGCCGGGAATGCACCTCCACTTCGCCGCCCTGGGGCTGCTGGCCGTCTGTATACTGTTCGGCTACCGCTATCGCGCGGCCGCGGCGCTGTTTTTCCTCGGCTTCACCTACGTGTTCCTGCTCGAAGAGGCGCTGTATCTCAATCACTTCTATCTGCTGTCGCTGATCAGTTTCCTGATGCTGATGGTGCCGGCGCACCGGGCGTTTTCGGTGGACGCATGGCGACGGCCGTCGATTCGTAGCCCTGTGGCCCCGGCCTGGGCGCTGTTCCTGCTGCGGTTTCAGGTGGGCGTGCCCTATTTCTTCGGCGGCATCGCCAAGCTCAACGCCGACTGGCTGCACGGCGAGCCCATGCGCATGTGGCTGGCCAAACGCACGGACTTTTGGCTGGTGGGCCACCTGTTCACGCGCGAGGAAGCGGTCTATTTTTTCACCTACGGCGGGCTGTTGCTGGACCTGCTGATCGTGCCGGCGCTGTTATGGCAGCGGACACGGCTGTTGGCGATCCTGGCCATGGCCACCTTCCACGTGATGAATTCGATGCTGTTCAACATCGGCATCTTTCCGTGGTTCATGCTGGGGGCAACGCTGATATTCTTTCCGGCAGATACGTGGGCACGCTGGGGACGGCGTTGGCTGGGGATTCCGACGCCCTCAGAGACAAACGACTCGTCTGGTGAAACCACAACAACTCCGGCATCTCCCATGTCCGCCTGCCCGAGTACGGGCGTGTGGACCTGGCCCCCGGCGCGATGGGGACGCCTCTGGCACCAGCAGTGTGCGATCACCGCGTTTGTGGGCTTGTGGGTACTCGTGCAGGTGTTGATGCCCTTTCGACACTTTCTGTACCCCGGCGTGGTTCATTGGACAGAAGAGGGACATCGCTTCTCCTGGCACATGAAGCTACGGGCCAAGCAGGGGCGGCTGTTCATGTATGCCTGTGACCCCCACAGCCAGGCGTGCTGGGAAGTCGACCCGTTGCGATACGTCACGGTCTGGCAGTTGCGCAAAGCCGCGGAGATTCCGGACATGGTGCTCCAGCTTGCGCACCACGTGGCCGCCGAGCTTCGAGAGCAGGGATACCCCGACATCGAGATCTACGTGGATGCCTGGGTCTCGCTCAACGGGCGCGAGCCGCAGTTGCTGATCGATCCGAACGTGAACCTGGCCAGCAAGAAGCGCAGCCTCCGACCGGCCGATTGGATTCTGCCGTTGAAGGATACGCCTCCGGGCCGGTGGCCGGCATGGCCGGAGCGCCCACCCCAGGAGCCTCAGGAGGAGGAACCGGTGGGCAGCGTTCTTTCCCCGCCCCCAGTTCCGCGCGTCTCATGTGAGCTTGGCCGGCCCCCGATTTTTGCCTGAAACCCGGCGAATGCTGGATGCCGGGTTGTTTCCTGGGGTAGCGGCCGGGCTCCGTACCGGCCGTTTCGCGGACAAAGCGCCTGCCCCTCGTTTGGCTTCTCGAAGGCAGGCAGGATGCCCACTCTCCGTTCGGAATCAGAAAGGCGGGCAGGATGCCCGCCCTCCGTTCGGCTTCTCGAAGGTGGGCAGGATGCCTGCCCCCCTGCGCCGGCGAGCAACCGGCGCCACACTGGCTATTCCGCCCCACCCAGGAACCCTTCGTGGAAGAAAACCGGCTCGTAGCCGTGCTCGGTTACCCAGCGGATGGCCGTATCGAGCCGCTCGGCATGGTCGGGCACATAGTTCTTGTAGAACTTCCAGAAATACTGCTCGTGGGTGAACAGGTCCATGATCTCGGCCTGGTTGGGGTCTTTGGCCAGCGGCTCGAGGGTGGGGACGATCCGATCAATCGGCGTGGAGTTGCAGACGATGTCCACCTTCGAGAAGACGATGCCGCTGTCAAAGTCTTTCAGCGCGTCGTGCCGCGAGAGATATTCGGAGCGTTCGTCGTCGAGCAGGTAATTGATGTCGTACCGGCCGTTCACGCGGATGAAGTAGCCGCTCAAGACACGGACGCCGCGCTGGTAGAGCGGCTTGAAGGCCGATGGCTGGGTCATGGCCCAATGGATGACCGTCGGAGGCGTGCACGTCCGCTCGCCGGCAAAGCGCAGAATCTGCTCAGTGACCTTGTCATAGTCGGCGATGAGCGTCGCAGGCGAGGCATGCTGGTAAAGCCGGTCGGGGAATTCGGAACGGGCATGGAAGGCGAGCTTGAGCCAGTCGGCATTGTCCTGCCATTCGCCCTTATAGCGGTCGGGAAACTCAGACAGCTCAAACCCATCCTCTGTGGCATAAAACACGTTGAGAACGAAACGGGTTTTGTACTTCCGGTGCAGGTCGCGCAGGATCTTCAGATAGAAACAGTCGAAGAGCGATTTGTACTTCTTCTGAGCGATGTCGCGCAGGAAATAGCTGTTGTCGTCGATGGAGAAGCGATAGCGCGGCTTGGAGAGCCGGTCCCAGACGACGCGCACGCGATGTTCCGCCTGGCCGAGCGAGCCGCGGGTGGCCGCCACAATGTCCGTCTCCTTCTCCCGGAGGACGATCTCGGCGGTGAAGGTCCGCCCGGCGCGCTGCGCGACGACACCATTGACCGTGACCTGGTCATCCAGCGGGGCCTCGCCGCGAACGCGGATTTTCAAGCCGCCATCGACGGACTGGCCATGACGCCGGTTGAGAACCGCGCCGTGAAACGGCTCATCAATGCGCAGCCAGCCGGTCCCGCCCGCGCAGGCCGTTGAGGCAACGCCCAAGGCCAGGCCGGCCGCCCCGGCACTGGCCTCCAGAAAGTCACGTCGTCCAATCATTTCATCTGGCATGGATCACCGTCCTTGCACTCCAACTCCGCGCGTGCGCGGGATGCTGAGCCGGCCGGCTTCCCGGACCCGACACATGCAGCAACGCAGTCCCGGCGAGCCCACCGTCCCAACCCGCGGCCGGCAGGTATTCTAAACCCCCGCTCGCCGCCTCACCAATAAGAATACCGGCGACCAACCACCGCTTGCCTTCGCCCTGCTGCCGTTGCCAGTACACCAGTTTCTCGGCGAATGAGGCGGGTTCCCGGCGAATCGGGGGGATCTCATCGGATCAGGCGGGCAAGATGCCCGCCCTCCAGCACAGCCGGCCGGCATTGTCGGAGGGCGGGCATCCTGCCCGCCTCAATGCCTCGGGGGGTGGGCATCTTGCCCGCCTCAATGCCTCGGGGGGTGGGCATCTTGCCCGCCTCATAGGTTGAAGCGCAAAACGCATGGACCGGAAAAGGGTATTGGGGCCTCTGTTGCGCGAACGACCGGTACGGAGCCCGGTCGCTACAGCGCGAATGGTCGGTGCAGAGCCCGGTCGCTACAGCGCGAACGGCCGGTGCAGCGTCCGGCCGCTACGGAAGCGAGGAGAACAGCCGGCACCCAGCCCGGCCATCGCCGACAATGGCCCACTTGGCACGGCGGCATTAGAATCGCGGCATGTGCGGCATCGCCGGGATTATCGACTTCTGCGGGCGGCCCATCGACCGGGCCGTGCTGGAGGGGTTTTGCGCCGAGCTGGCCCACCGCGGACCGGATGACCGGGGGATCTGGATATACGAGACGCCGGAATTCAGCGTCGGGCTGGCCCACACGCGTCTGGCGGTCATCGACCCCACGCCCGAAGGGCACCAGCCCATGGCCGATCCGGCCAACCGGTGGGCCCTGGCCTACAACGGTGAGCTTTACAACTATCGGGCGCTGCGCGCGGAGCTGGGTGGCGAGTTCCGCACCGACAGCGATACCGAGGTGGTGCTGCGGGCTTGCATGCAGTGGGGGCCGGAGGCGCTGCGGCGGTTCGATGCCATGTGGGCGCTGGCCATCGTGGATACGGCCGGTCGCCGGGGGCACCTGTCACGCGACCCGTTTGGGATCAAGCCGCTCTACTACGCCCACCTGGACAACCGGCTGGCATTCGCCAGTGAGATCGAAACGTTGATGCGCTTGACGGCCATCCCCCGCGAGATCGACATGGAGGCCGTCTCGCTCTACCTGCACCTTGGATATATCCCCCATCCGATGAGCATCTATCGGCACGTGCGCAAGCTCCCGCCGGGGTACGTGCTGGAATTCGACGCCAACGGCCCGCGTGCGCCGCGGCGCTATCACCACCTGCCGCCCCCGCCGGCATTCCCCCTGCCGTATGAGGAGGCCGCCCGCGAGCTGCGCGCGCGGGTCGAGCGGGCGGTAGTCAGTCAGCGCGTGGCCGACGTACCACTGGGGGCGTTCCTCTCCGGCGGGCTGGATTCGACCATCGTGGCCGGCTGCCTGGCCCAGGCCGGCGGCGAACGGGTCAAAACGTTCAGCATCGGCTATGCCGATCACCCCACCTACGACGAGACGCAATACGCCCAAATCGCCGCGGAACATTTCGGCACGGAACATCACGCCTTTCGCCTGACCTTCGCCGACGTGCTCGCAGCCGTCGAACCCATGTTGAATCATCTCGGCGAGCCGTTTGCCGACAGCTCACTGCTGCCCACCGCGCTGGTCAGCCAACACACACGGCAGCATGTGACGGTCGCGCTGAGCGGCGACGGCGGCGATGAATTGTTCGGCGGGTACTGGCGCTATCTGGGACACCACTACCTCGTGCGATATCGGCGCATTCCCGGCCTGTTGCGCAAGGGCCTGATCGAGCCGCTGCTGCGCGCAGCGCCCACAGGCAAGTCCACGTCCTGGATGAACCGGCTGCGACAGGTGCGCAAACTCCTGCGCGGCGACCTGCCCGATCCACTCCTGCGGCACATCGCCTGGGCGCGATTTCTTGACCTTCCCTCCGCATCCGCGTTGATCGGCCCGGATCGCGCCCGCAAGACCGCCGACACGCTCCAACAGCTCGCGCGCGATGCGGCACGAGGTTGGCGAGCCGGCGCGGCCCCACCGCCGGGCCTCGACGAGATCCTGCTCGCCGACCTGGGCATGGGCCTGCCTGACGATATGCTCTTCAAGGTGGACATGGCCAGCATGTACCACAGTCTGGAGGTGCGCGTGCCGCTGCTCTCGAAGGAGCTGGTGGACTTCATTACGGGTCTGCCCATCGAATACAAGATCGCCGGTGGACAAGGCAAGCGCATCCTCCGCGAGGCCTTCCGTGGCTTCGTGCCGGAGGCGATCCTGACGCGCAGGAAGATGGGTTTCGAGGTGCCGGTGGGCGAGTTCCTGCGCCACGAGCTGCGCGACATGTTCCACGACGTGGTTACGCCCGACGCGCTGGGGGCTTTCTCCATCAACGCGGCCACCGTCGCGCGGATCTACCAGGCCCACGCCGCCCGCCGGGAAGACTACACGGAACTGCTGTGGGCCTTGCTGGTCCTGTGTTGGTGGAGACAACGGCACTGAAGATCCCGGCGCTCTGCAGTCCAAGACCGTAGCGGCCGGGCTCCGTACCGGCCGCCTCTCGGATAAAACGGCCGGTACGGAGCCCGGCCGCTACAGCAATTTGATGACCTTTGCGCCATAGCGCAAGCCATTTCGTCATTCGACATTAGCCATTCCTTCGTCATTCGGGTTTCGTCATTCGTCATCTTTGGACATTGGGATTTGGACATTGGTCATTCCCCCCCTGCCACCTCCGCCACCGTTCGCCTGTAGAAGCAGATGAATTCCGGTCGACAAACAGCTCCCAGCGGCCATGTGTAAAACGATGAGCGACGATGCCAGCGACGTGCCCGCCACCCTGGCGGGCGACCGGGAGGCCTTCGCGCGGCTGTACGAACGGCACGCGCCGGTCATCCTGTCGCTGTGCCGCCGCTGCGGGTCGCCGGCCGAGGCCGATGACGCCCTGCAGGAAGTGTTCCTGCGCGCCTTTGGCCGGCTGCACCATCTCGCTGAGCCGGGCGGATTCCGGACGTGGCTGTACTCCATCGCCCGTCGGGTCTGCTCGGAACGGCGGCGATCGAGCCGTCGGCGAACCCGACACGAGATCGAGGCCACCATGCGACACACGGAACTCGATCCTCCCAGTCCGAACCCGGCCGCGCAGGCCGAGCAGGCCGAACAGCTCGACCGGCTGACCGCCGCCCTGGACCACCTGCCCGAGGACGAGCGGCTGGCCATCCACCTCTATTACCTGGACCCCGACCCGCCGGCAGCGGCAGCGGCCGCCCTGGGGCTGTCCCGTAGCGGGTTCTACAAGCTGCTGCACCGGGCCCGACAGCGTCTGGCCAAGCAGCTACGGGAGGCGCGAACGTCATGAATGACAACCACTTACGTCCCGATGACGATCTGAATGCGCCCAACGGGGGCGAGATGGAGAATTGGAGAGATGGAGAGTTGGAGAGCCCCGGGGTGCCCCACCTCTTCAGAGGTGAGGGACACGAGCCCCCACCTGCCAGGGTGCCACACCTCCTCAGAGGTGGGGGACACGAAGACCCACCGGTTGATATTAGCGCCAATAATCCCGGCCCGCCGCCGGAGGATGACTTGGACGCCCTGCTGCGCAGTTGGCACCAGATTCACACCGCCCGGGCCCTGGAAGCACAAGACCGGATCCTGGAACAGGTTCTGGTCGGCTCACGAGAGAATTCCCCAATCTCTCCATCGTTCACACGCTCCGTCTCTGCATCGATGGAACTTTCAGCTTCTGCCGGCGTCAAAGACTCCGGAAGCGCGCAACGGACCCACTATTGGAGGTCGATCATGACCCGGTATTCTCCGATCGCGGCAGTGCTGGCCCTGCTGGCGGTATTGATTCCAATGATTATGCCCAATGGGCCGGTCCAACCCGCCCGGGCCCAGGACATCATCTATGCACCCGAAGGCGGGAAACTCGAAGCGTTCAACCCCAAGGGCGAGTTGATCGGCCCCTGCCCGCTCAAGGGTACCGACGTGAACGTGGCTATCTCCGGGCGGTTCACGCGGGTGACGCTCAAGCAAACCTTCCGCAACCCCTATGAGGACAAGATCGAGGCCGTCTACACATTCCCGATGAGCCACCGGGCGGCGGTGGACCGCATGACCATGACCGTCGGCGACCGGATCATCGTCGGCGAGGTCAAGGAACGACAGCAGGCCCGGCGAATCTACGAAGCCGCCCGCGAACAGGGTTACGTAGCCAGCCTGCTGGAGCAGGAACGGCCGAACATCTTCACCCAGTCGGTGGCCAACATCGAGCCGGGGGCCACCATCGACGTGCAGATCAGCTATGTCGAACTGCTGGAGAGCAAGGACGGCACGTTCAACTTCGATTTCCCGATGGTGGTCGGGCCGCGGTATATCCCGGGAACGCCGAAGACGAGCCTCGCTGAGGCGCCCGGCCATTATCAGCGGCGCGCGGGGCTCATCCTGATGGCACCAGCCAGCGTGACCATCAAGGAGGAGGGGCCTCAGCCACTTCACAAACTGAATGGTCAACAACTTACGGCACTGCTCCAGAACGCCATCCCCATCGAGGCCCCCGGTGGCGACCGTCACCTGTGGTATGGCTTCGAGGCGGCCTACGTGGATGGGTCGAAAGAATCAGGCATGTTGTGCAACGATGGCGTGGGGCACGTTGGCGGGCGCTGGTTCTGCCTGCCCAAAACGTTGATCGCCAAGCCGGGTGCCGCCTTTTCACCGGATACGGACCAGGTGCCAGACGCCAGCAAAATCACCCCCATGCCCGTCCGGCCGGAACAACGCGCAGGCCACGACATCAGCGTCAGCGTAACCATCGACACCGGCGGGCCGGGCATTCTTGACCTCAAGTCCGAACTGCACGACATCATCACGACCAGAACCGTCCAGCGTGATGACGGCCTGCCGCGCCGGATGACCATTGAGCTCAAGAAAGAACGCGAGATCCCCAACCGCGACTTCGTCATTTCCTGGCGGCAGACGGCGGACACGATTGAGGAAGCCACCTTCACGCACACCGGCAAGCACGGCAACTTCTTCTCGCTCATCCTCCAACCGCCGGCACGGGTGACCGACGCCCAGGCGGTGGCCCGCGAACTGGTGTTCGTGCTGGACACCTCCGGGTCGATGTTTGGCTTCCCCATCGAAAAGGCCAAACAGGTCATGAGCAAGGCCATCGGGGCCCTCCGGCCGCAGGACACCTTCAATCTCATCACCTTCTCCGGCGACACGCACATTCTCTGGGACAAGCCTCGACCGGCTACCAAAGAGAACATCAATTCCGCCCAGCAGTTCCTCGCCACCCGCTCCGGCCGTGGCGGGACAGAGATGATGAAGGCCATTGAGGCGGCGCTGGTACAGCAATCCACCACCGGTGATTCTCAACCTCTTACACCGGATGATCTGTTGAACCTGCCGGCGGATGGCCGCGAAGTGCAAGTTCGAGTCCAGGGCAAGCAACTCATTCATGCCATGATTCCGACTGTTTTGACCGCCAGGGGAGAGACCAGCATTAAGGTCGATGATCAGGTCGTCCCCGCGCCCGGTCTGCCGGACGACTTCGCCGAGTTAAAAAACAAGGAACTCATCATCAGTGGACGGTGGGTCACTGAAAATCGCCGCCGCGTGCTCCGGGTATCCAGATGGAGTGAAGCCGGCACGGCCGCCGCTGCCCCCATCCGCATCTGCTGCTTCATGACCGACGGTTACGTAGGCAACGACCAGGCCATCATCGACGTGGTGAAGCGGAACGCCAAAACCACGCGCGTGTTCAGCTTCGGGATCGGCAACAGCGTGAACCGCTACCTGCTGGACGGCATGGCCCGGGCCGGGCGCGGCGAGGTGGAATACGTATCACTGCAAAGCGACGGCGATGCGGCCGCGAAGCGGTTTGCCGAGCGCATCCAGACGCCGGTGTTGACCGATATCGAATTGACTTTCAGCGACGGACTGAAGGTCACTGAGATGGTCCCCAACACCCTCCCCGACCTGTTCGACGTGAAGCCGATCATCCTGCATGGCCGGTATACCGCACCGGGCTCCGGCACGCTGACCATCCGCGGCCGGACGGGCAGCGGGCGCTACGAGCGGACCATTCCGCTCGAATTGCCTGCGAACCAGCCCGAGCACGACACCATCGCGACGCTCTGGGCCCGGGCCAAGGTCGAGGAACTGATGAACGAGGACCTCCGGGCCGCCCAGACCGGCAACTTCCCCGAAGAACTGCGCAATGAGGTCGTGAAGCTCGGCGAGACCTTTGGGATCATGACCCAGTACACGAGTTTCGTGGCCGTCGAGAAGCAGCGGGTCACGATCGGTGGCCAGCCGCGGCTGGTCCACGTGCCCATCGAGATGCCCCAGGGGGTGAGCTATGAGAGGGTGTTCGGCCAGGAAGCATTATTCAAGCTGGTCGCGACCTCGCCTGAAGATCCTGAAGATGCCGCACCCCGAATACAGCTTGGCTCGGTGATCATCGTGAACCAGCGTAGACACAGGTCATACGACGAAGCCAACCAGCCGGGGAATGTGCCGATGGGCACTGCCCGGAATATGTGGGCACTTTCGCGACAGAGTGGCCACGTCGGCGGCTTCGGCGGATTTGGTGGCGGCGGTTCGGGCGATTCCTACGGCAGTGCCAGCTATGGCTACCAGGTCCCAGCCATCGGCTCGCCGGCACCGCCGACTATGGATCAAAGAATCGTGGGGCTACCTCGGAGCCAGCCCCCACACACCAAAGGTGTGCAACCGATCATTGGGGATTTCTATGACACTCGGCAGGAAAGGAGGGCCTTGGCCAAGCGAACGGACTCAGCCGCCGCCGGCCGCCCGCCAGTCTCAGCGGGGGATGTGAACACGCAGCAACTACCCGCCCGGCTGGCGGCGCTGAAAGCAGCCAACCGGCTTGACTGGGCACGCCAGATGATGGTGCCCCAGCGCGTGGCCATCCAGATCGGCGAACTAGTCAAAGCCGGTAAGCTCGACGATGCCAAAGCCCTGGCCGAGGCGCTGGTCAGGCTCGATGGCGAATTCAAGATCGGCGTGCAGATGCGCGACGTGCTCAACGACCCGAAGCTCGCTGCCGCCGAGCGCGATCGCCGGATCGCCGCCCTGGCGGACGAAGCCAGGAAAGCCTTCGACCCCGTCATCCGCGAGCTCAAGCTGCGTCAGCGGGTGGACGACCGGCTGCTGGCTATCGCCCAGGCCGGCGCTGCCGCGGCGACGCAGCCGGCCCCCGCGGACCTGGAGCTGGTGAATAACCGCCTGCGGGTCAGCGTCATCACGGCGGATATGGAGCAACCGACGCTGGATGCGCTGCGCCAGGCAGGCCTCCAGGTGGAAGCAACGGCGAAACCCGCACGGCTGGTGATCGGCCTGATCGCCCGCGAGAAGCTGGCCGACCTGGCCCTTCTCGACGTCGTCCGGCGGGTGGAGCCAACACGGATCGAGAAGTGAGGAGCATGAGAGATAAAATTCACTCTCACTCCTCACTTCTCATCCATCTTCTTACCAGGAGCAGTAAGGGCGCCCGAACAGGAAGCCCGAACGCCGCCGCCGTCTCAAGACAACTTCTCAGCGGCGATACTCGGGCGTGCCGGCCGCGGCCAGCACCTCGCCGAAGTACATGCGGTGATAGTCGCCCTGGTAGTTGGGCGCGATGAAGTCGGCCAGGAAGTGGGCGGGTTCGAGGTCGTCGAAATACATCTTCCGGCATTCCAGGATCAGCTTGGCTTCGGCGAATCCAGGAGTGGGGATAAGCGACAACTCGATGGGCGTCAGCCCGCACTCGGCCATCTTCGCGGTGTCCCGCCCTGATTGCCGACCCAGCTTCTCCAGGGCCGGACGGTATTGGTCATCGAAGGCGCACAGGCTGAAGGTGTTGTGACGCTCCATGAACTGGCGGGTGTAGCGTTGCGGACGGACAACCACCATCACGAAGGGCCGATGCCAGATGACCCCCATGGCCCCCCAGGACACGGTCATGCTGTTGAAGTTTCCCGCCCCCTTCTCCCCGGCCGTCAGCAGGAACCACCCGGGCTCCCAGGCGCCGAAAGCAGGCAACTTCAGCTCGGTCAGGGGAATCGTCTCACGGCTCATGGTATCCTCCTCTCCACCATCACGCGCACCGGCGGCCGGCGAGCATCCGGCCACCAGGCAGGGTTCGTGGCTTTGATGGCATGAGCCTACCCTGCCGGCCGAGCAGATACAATATCTCGGCCAGGACGCCTCGGGCGTGGATGGCAGGACCGGGCACGGCCCCAGCCCCCAATCGCGGCAGGTGCCGCCATGTCCTTCCGACTCACCAGCCCCCACGGGGTAGAATAAAGGCCCTGGAGACTCATCTGATGCCGGAACTGGAGCTCGTCCTGTTTGTCGGCTTGCAGGCTTCGGGCAAGACCTCGTTCTACCGAACCCGGTTTGCCCAGACGCACGTCCATGTCAGCAAAGACCGCCTGCGGAACAACCGCCGCCCCGAACGTCGTCAGCAGCAACTGATCCGGGAGGCGCTCGGCGAGGGGCGCAGCGTGGTCGTGGACAATACCAACCCCACACGGGCGGATCGCAGGCCTCTGATCGCCATTGGCCGTGAATTGGGTGCCCGGGTCATCGGGTATTACTTCGCCTCGGACGTGCGGGAATGCCTGGAACGCAATCGCGGCCGTACCGGAAGAGAACTCGTACCAGAGGTGGCCATTTACGCTACCGCTGGCCGTTTGGAACCGCCCGTTGTGAGTGAAGGCTTCGACGCGTTGTACTGCGTGCGGTTGCAGGAGGGCGGCGGGTTTGACGTTCAGGGATGGCGGAATGGGAAAGTAACCGATGCACCCGGATGAGTTCAAGCGGCGGATACGCGTTAGAATGTTGCCACACCCTGCGGCTGCTGCCGGATCAAGGCGGATCACGATCTGCCGATGAAGGCCGACTACTTTAGGTTCATTCGTGGTCTCATCCGGCAAGTGGAGAAAGAGTCTGGGACAGCGGAGCCGGGATGACCGCCACCGTGATCGCAACTCCTCTGTTTTCTTGATCCGGGAAAGTCGAAGTTGAATGAGAGATGTCCGATGAACCCAATGGACACGCAAGATCAAGGCCGGACATCCGTGCGATGGGCGACCGAGTGGCCCGTGAGATACCGTCGTTTCGCCGGATTCAGGAGGCGCGTTGCGGGGCTGCGCCAGTGGCTCTGGAAGCTGGGCAGCGTTCCCGGCCTTCCGGCTGCAGGTATCATGGCTGACCAATCCAGCGGTTCGGGCATGGTGCTCGTTGACAGCCTGCAACTGGCCTGCGATGCCTTTCAGGCGTGCCGTCACGGCGGAGCCCGCCCTGAAGTCGTGAGGATCGTAAGCCTGCTCACGAGCACACTGGCGCGAGTCAGAGAGAGCGGCGTCTTGATTGTCAGGATGCCCGATCAGGGCTTCCTGTCGGCCGGCTCGTGCATTCAAACGGCAATTGAATGGGAGCCACTGGCCGGACGCCGGCCATTGAACACCCTGTCCCCGCAGGGTCGAAAGTTGCTGGCGTACACGGAAGTGGCCGCTGATGAATTACTGAGATTGTGCCAGGCAGGTTCGGCCATCGCGGTTCGCTCCGTGGGATATGCCATGCAGTGCATCCCCGGCTTGATCCGGTCGGAACAACCGTTCAGACCAGAATCCTACGAGTTCTGCCTCCGAATCGCTGCTTACCGCTGGTTTGAGCTGTCGAGACAGTTTCAAGAGGCTATCTGCGATCTGATGGACGTTGACCGCGCCGAAATCGACAGGCTCGCAGGCGAAGAAGGCTTTGCGATCGACCTGTTCGGCTACTCCCCGCGAGGGCAGTGCGATGCTGATTGAGGGAGCCGTTCATCCCGTTGCCCCGTTCGACATCGTCAGCCCGAAGTGCGGCGGCAAGACCCGCTTCCAGTTCGATGCAGGAACAGCGACAAGCCTTCCGCCGAGCGGCAACATAGGAGTAAGATGGCACCATGCACTGGTTCTGGCGAGCGGCGATTGCGGTCTTGGCGGGCGTTCTCGGGGCGGGAGCGTGCTTCATCGTGGCCCTGTTCCTGGCCAGCGGAAGGAATCCAAACACCATCGCGTTCAGGGTGATCTGGCTTTTCGCGGTCGCCTCCGTTTTCATTCTTTCGTCCGTCGTGGCCGTTGCTGTTCATGGCCGGTTGATTCGCCGGTATGGCATGGAGGTTCGCGAAACCCGCTGCCGTAAATGCGACTACATCCTGCGGGGCATCAGTGAGCCGAGGTGCCCCGAATGCGGGGAGAGGATATGAGGCCGCGTATCCCGCTGACGTGCGGACTGCTTCTGCCGGCTGGTGTCCTTTTTGTCGCCTGGATGAGCTTCGGTTCCATCTCCATCAGGTAGGTGTCCCCTTCGCGGGAACACACGTTCACTGTCGCCGATGGTTGCCTGCGTTACGATCTCGGGATCGCGTACAATCGCTCGGGGTGGAAATTCGAGTCGTCCCTGATGCGTCCGATGCAACTGCTTCCCAAGTTCTCACGTTACGGGCGGCGCCCTTCAGTAGATAGACTCGACCCTCGTACTCGCCCCCCTGCTCGGCCTGATTGGGAATGACTCCAGATTCAGGGGTTATGTTCGGATATGCCATCTGAAGGGCATAGTACCGCGGGCTTTCGACAGAAGCAGGAAAAGGATACACTGTCCTGAGGTTGGCCCATCGCCTCCAAGCAGGTGATGCCATGAGCATCGAGCCACCACGTCCTTACCGGCCGTTACCGAAGCATCCCGAACAGGTTCCACCTTCCCATGGGAAGTGGCGCCCCTTCGGAAGTCTGCTGGGGCTCTGCATGATCTTTTCGTCCCTTGGCGCGCTCCTCCTGGCCTACGCGATCGTTGGGGTGCGAGCCCTGTCTTTCTGGGTTGCGTTGTTTGGTACCCCCTTCCTGACGAGTTTCATGTTTACGGAGGCCGCTGTTTGGCGCGGACGCTACGGCCTGGCCGTGCTCGGCACTTTGAGATTGATCTTTGTGTGTTCGTTCGCGATGGTCTGCGCGTATTACTGCGAGTATTACTGCGGGCTCCTTGATTCTCATCTAGAGGTTGATCTGCTGATCTGCTCGGCGATCTGTGGCGCGACGACTTATCTATTCTTGTCAAACCGCCCACTCCTCCCACTGATGGGACTTCTGGCCGGCGCCGGCGGAATGTGGCTGGTGATCGTGCTGACTGAGGCGGGAAATGCTTATTGGCCAGTCCGCTACCAGCGATGGGAGCCGCCTTACCTGATAGTGATGCTGCCCTTGTTCGGACCGGTCATGGGCTTGTGCATGGCCCTGCCGTTCACGATCTTTCCGGGGTTGCTCAGGCCGCCAAAAACGCAACATAGGGAGGGATTCTGCGATCAGTGCGGCTACGACCTCACCGGCAACGTATCCGGCATCTGCCCCGAGTGCGGCCAGCCCACGCCACAAAAAGACCCGGCCCCCCGCGAACCGGAGCTCCTCTCGAACGACGACCCTAAAGCCACATCCTGACTTCTCCTGCCAGATGCGGCATGGTGAAGTTAGTGCGCGCGAAGGAAGCACATTTCTGAAATTCTCATGCATTCTATCCTCTTGCGTACGGCGATGTTGTGTTCATCGAGCAGCGGTTGTCCATTCAAGACGATCTTCCCTGGAGCGGCTCCGCTGGTCTGTTTACGTGAGCTTCAGCTCAGCGACCATGCAAAAACGCAGCGTCCTTGTTATCTTTAGCCTGAGGAGGTGACCATGAACACGCTGCGCCGTCCGTGGACGCTGCTGGCCTGTGCCGTTCTCGTCGCGGGATGCCGCTCTCAGGCCCCGTCCTCTTCAGTTGCCGTTGACCCCCACCCCGATACCCAGGCGGCGATGCACGACCCGGCCCACCCGCCCATCGACTGCCCGCTGCGCAAGGCGGGGGTCAATCCAGGCCATCTGCGTCCGTTCGAGGACATGGAACAGTACATCGCGTTTCTGGAACGGCCGGACCGGGCGGTGTGGCAGAAACCTGATGAGGTCGTAGCGGCACTGGGGCTGGAGGGCACGGAGATCGTAGTGGACCTGGGAGCCGGCTCCGGTTACTTCACGTTCCGGCTGGCGAAGGCCTTGCCCGGGGGAAAAGTGGTGGCTGCGGACACCGAGCCCGAAATGGTCCGCCACATTCACCACAAGGTCGTGTCGGAGGGTTTGCGGAATGTCGAAGCCCGGCTTATCCAGCCGAATGATCCTGCGATACCGCCGCAGGCCGACCTGGTGTTCGTCTGTGACGTGCTGCACCACGTCGCGGATCGCTCCGCCTGGCTGGCCACACTGGTCTCCCAAATGAAGCCCGGGGCCCGGCTGGTGCTGATCGAGTTCAAGGAGGGTCATCTGCCGGAGGGACCACCCGAGTCGGTCAAGATCGCTCGCTCCCAGATCATCAAGCTGGTAACCGACGCCGGGCTCACGTTGACCGCTGAGCGCGCGGATCTGCTCCCCTATCAGACTTTTCTGGTCTTCCGCAAGCCGAATGGTCGGTAGCTGTAACCCGGCGGCAGGAGCGCATTGGCTTGACTGTCCCGCGAGGCCCGTGTTCGCATGTCTTCGGCAACGCCCCGGCCACCGAACGCCCGCACGGTCGTGCCGAGCACATCGTCGATGGCCTGGCCCAGCAGGGTTCCACGGGTACGACGAAGAATGTCAGGATCGCTCATCGCCCTTATTTCTCCGGGTGGCCCCAATCGGCGGGAAGCAGACCTCGCCCCAGTCTTTCGTCTGGCCGTTCTCGATCATGATGTCGATGAACTCCGGCAGAAACTCACCTATAAGCGTCGCCCCCTCCGTCAGCGTGCGCCGGTTGAGAGAACTCCCTTTGGTGGCCGCCCCGTGCATCAGTTGGTTCCTGAGGATCCACAGTCGCTCGAAGGCCACCTGGAGGATGGGGCACGGATTGTGGGCATTGAACCTGGGCATCAGAGCCTTGACCTTCTGGTGCAGGGCATCTTCGTGGTTCGCGCCGGGGTCCAGCCAGAACTTGTCATAGAGAAAGCGATTCTCCACCAGCCGCAGAATCGGGAGTTGTCGTTTGAAAACCAGATGCCGCAGCCGGCCCCCGTGGTCGATTCCGCAGATGGCCGCAAGGAACGCGCCGAACGCCTCGCGGTCGCCCCAGGCCCGCTTCTGGTTATCCAGTCGCCCGTACAGGGCGTTAAACCCGATCCACCCGGCGATGAACCGGTCCTCGGCGTCCTGGGCCTGCTCGACGCGCTGCAACCATGACAGCGCCCGCCAGACCCGGATCGCGAAAGACTGGTTCGCCTGCCGGACTGATTCCGGGATGGCCTTGAACTTACGGCGAAGCTCTTCGGACACCACGACCGCTCTCCGATCCGTTGGACATGCCAGAGTGCGGCGAGTTGGTTCCCGCGCCGGGGCAATTCCCGCCGTCAGCAGAATACCACAGCCGGGGCGCAGGACAACCATCCTGCTGATCATCAATGAGAGGGCTTCCCGTCAGGACAGTGCCGCCCAATCCGGCTGCCCCGGCAGCGGCTATGGCCGAGGCGAACAGAACCGCTGGCAAGGCGGCCAATACCACCATTCGCTCGATTATCCCCCGCAACCTCACCAGTAGCAGTGCGCAGCGACAACACCCCGGCGCGGTCCGGCGCGATGAGGGCGACAAAAAACTGGCAGGGTGTGGTTAAGACGGCAGGTTCCATAAACGACGCGGGGGCCGCAACTTCGTGCGACCCCGTGCAATCAGATACGAATGGAAACGGAGAGGCAGGGATTCGAACCCTGGGTACAGGTATTATCCCGTACAACGGTTTAGCAAACCGTCCCCTTCAGCCACTCGGGCACCTCTCCAGAATCTATAATGTCTTGGCTCGCAAGATCTTACGCGCAATCCACGCCTGACGTGCCCCGCGCGGTCGTGCCGAGCCATCTGGACCGCACATGAAGATAGCAAAGTATAGCCCGGAAAGCAAAGCCTGACCGGGGAGATTTCCACGCGCATCGGGTCAAAACGATCGTGATGAGCATCGCGGGATCAACCCCCGGCGCGAGCCCGGCCGGCTGAGCGGGTCGGGCCGGCCGGAAAGCCCTGCGGGCCCGGATGGGGTCGGCCCGGTGAATGAGGGTGTCACCCTTGATCTCCGGCTGGGATCGTCCCCTGAATGCGGGTGTCGCCCCTGGCTCACAGGGCATCCGCGTCCGGGGACTGCCCGGCGACAGGGATGTGCCGGGGATGTGCCGGCCCCCACCGGAAGCGCTGTTGAGCCGCGATGGCGCGGTTCATTCCTTGAACTGCACGTCAGTGTCGGCAAGCCGCGAGAAGCGATCCGCCGGCTCGCCGGCCGCCCAAGCGATCCCGCGAAACACCAAAAGCCGGAAATGCGGATCATTGAAGGACCAGTTGTAATGGCCCAGGATGTTCACGTAAACCCGGCACTTGCCGACCCGGCGGTTCCAAAGAGGGCCCCTTCTCACCGGGGCAGCGCTGCCGAATTGTGGCGAATACCCAGTCCAGGTGCAAACAAAAAACAACGCCGACTGGCCAGACTCTTCGTCCGGGCAGTCGGCGTGATCGGCGAACGTCAATAATCCGGAATGCGCTTCAGCCGCGAAGCTTATGGCTCCCAGCGGACGAACGCTTCCATGCCGTAATACTCCGGCAGGCCAAGGCGGTTGTACCGCGCGGCGGTGTCCGTGTTGCGGGCCTCGGCACGCTGCCAGAACTCGCGATCGTCGTAGGGGCCGGGGAAGAGGGCCTTGTCCTTCTGCGACTGGTGCTTGAAGATGCCGAAGATCTTGTGCGTCAGCTCGCTGTGCGAGAGCGGCACGGCCAGGTCGATCAGGTCAATGTCCCACTCCTGCCAGGCGCCGCGATAAAGCCACACGATCTCGGGCATTTCCTCGGGCTTGCAGCGTTTCAGGGCCGCAAAGATGGCCTCCGCGCACAGGCGGTGCGTGCCGTGCGGGTCCGACAACTCGCCGGCCACGAATATCCAGTGGGGACGCACATCGCGGAGCAGCTTGTAAACGATGTCGATGTCCTCAGGCCCGATAGGCCGCTTGCGAACCTCACCGGTCTTGTAGAAGGGCAGATCCAGAAAATGGGCCCGCGACTTGGGGATGCCCATCCACCGGCAGGCGGCCACGGCTTCCGAGCGCCGCAGGCGGCCCTTGACCTCCTGGAGCTCCTCGATGTCCACCTGGCCGGGCTGCTTGGCGGAGAGGAATTCACGAACCTTCTTGTCGAAGGCCTGGGCCTTGGGCCCATCCAAGCCGGAAGCGCGATTAAGCTCCTGCCAGAAATCCATCATCTGGAGGGCATAATCGTCAAAGACGGCAATGTTGCCGCTGGTCATGTAGGCCACGTGGACCTCGTTGCCGCGTCGCACCAGGTGGCTCAGCGTGCCGCCCATGCTGATCACGTCGTCGTCGGGGTGCGGGCTGAAGCAGAGGATGCGCTTCCCGCTGACCAACTGGCCGTTGTCGGCAATGGTGGCGAAGAGCCGGCCGTAGACCCGACGGTTGATCACGTCGGCCGATTCGGATTTCCGCAGCAGCGAGGCCAGGTGATTCTCGTCGTAATCAGAAGCATCCAGCTTGAGCAGGCTCTTGTTCAACTTATTGCTCAGCCAGATGACGGCGCGATGTTCGTTGTAATCAGTCCACTCGATTTCACCCAGCACCCACGGGGTGGCCACGCGGGTGAGGGCCCCCGCCGCCGCCACATCCACCACGACCTCCGCCTGGGGATGATTCTGCAGAAAGCTGGCAACCACGGCATCCGTCAGCGGGCCTTCCACGGCCTTGCGCACAACCGAAGCCTTGTGCTCACCGAAGGCCAAGCAGAAAATCCGGCGGGCCTTGAGAATGGTGCCCACGCCCATGGTGATGGCCCGACGCGGCACATTGGCCTCGCCGAAGAAGTCGCTGGCAGCGCCCCGGCGAGTGGCCGAGTCCAGGGTAATCAGCCGCGTAACCGAGTCCGGCGACGAGCCCGGCTCGTTGAAGCCGATATGGCCCGTCCCGCCAATGCCCAAAATCTGGATATCGATCCCACCGGCGGCCTTGATCTTGGCCTCGTAGTCCCGGCAGAAGGCCTCAACCTGGTCCTCAGGCAGCGAACCGTCGGGAATGTGGATGTTGGCGGCCGGAATGTTCACATGGTCGAACAGATTCTCTTTCATCCAGCGCACGTAGCTCTGGATGCTGTCCGGCGGCATCGGGTAATACTCGTCCAGGTTGAAGGTGATGCACTTGGACAGGTCGAGGCCATCCTCACGGTGCAGGCGAATGAGCTCGCGATAAACGTCAATGGGCGTGTGGCCGGTGGCCAGCCCCAGGACCGTGTTCTTGCCACGGCTGTTGTTCTCACGAATGGTCGCGGCAATGATGCCGGCTACGCGAGCGGCGGCGGCTTGCGCATCCGGATAAATGGTCGTGGGGATCCGTTCCAGACGGGTAAAGATCTCAGAGGTCGGGATGGGAGCGTTGCGTTTCACGATCTATCCACTCCAGGTGGTCAAAAGCGGGGATTATATAATTCCGACAAAGGAGCGGCAAGAAATGCAGCCCTTCGCCGGAATCCGGGCAGACGACCATAAGCTTATTTCAAATAAAGACTTATCAGCCGACGCGAACGCGCCATGCGGTCAAGCCCGGTCGAGCACCCGAATCAGCCGAGGCCCAACGAACCACCGGCTGCTACACGTTGCGGGCCAGAAAGAAGGTAATACCCGTCAGAGCGGCCAGCAAGCCGGTGGAGATCACCTGCAGGGTGGTGTCGCAGGCGGGGGTCTGCAGCAGAAGGCAGCCGGTGGCAATCCATAAAAGCAGGTTTTTCGAACGGGAAAACATGGGTTCTCTCCGGGTGACCAGCCGGGCAAGTGCCAAAGCGCCTCTACCGGCCGATGTCCACAATAATGGGCTTCAAGTGTACTCAGCAGCGCCGGGCCGTCAAGTCTTCTCCATTTTCACCTTAAGTCCATTCCCCACCCTACCGATAGTCGGTGCAACCCCGGCTGATATTGGTTCAGCCGGACAATCGCGTCCAAAGTCTTTTGGAGACAAAACTATGCCAAGTTACACCTCCCGTCGCGCCACCGCATCGCGGAAGACCACTGCTCGCTCCAGCAGCAAGGCAGCCACCAAGGCCAGCCGGACGGCTCGCAAAGTGACCGCTTCAGCCAAGTCCAGGAGCACCTGCCGCAAGGTGGTGGCGAAGGCTGCGACGGCCAAGAAGTGCTGCAAGACCACGGCCAGCCGCAAGACCAGCCGGACGCGGTAACACCGCCGGCGGACTGGGGGCCGGCACGACGCCGGGCCTCCGCGGGCCATCTGCCCGCGCGGCCTCGCACGAATGCGGGGGCACGTCCAAAATTCCGGGACAAAGCCCGGTCAATACTTGAACCCTTACGAACATATGCGGGTATAACCTGCTGGAGCGTACTGCCCGCTCCCACCGGCCGATGAGCCGTACACTGCCCTGAAGGGGCATTCCAGAGCGACAGACGACCGCGGCAGTCCTGGCGGTCGGCTCCGAAGCTCGCTCACACCGGAGAGGTCATTCAGCGTTGGTCGAGAATGGCCTCTCCTCAATTTACGTTCAAAATTTCCCCTGTTCGGACGCGATGGGGCTCGCCGTCAACAAGCACGGCGAGCCCTTGTCTTTGGGCCCTGCGTCGGGCCGGCCTTGCGGACGCGTAGGCCCGGATCCCGAGGGTCTGGGCCACCCGCGCCGACTCGTGGTACACTACCGGCCATGACTACCAGCCTGACTGATCGTGTGGGCCATTTACCCAAGCCGCAGCCGGACGTTCAGCGGATCAAGACCGCCCTTTCCCACGGACAGCCCGACCGGGTACCGCTGGCGGAGTTGGCCATCGCCGAGGAGGTGATGGCGGAACTCGGCGGACCGTTGCCCCCCCTACCGGCCAACCCGACCGGCCAGCAGCTTCGTGAGTGGGCCCAGGCCCGGGTGGGGCTCTGGTGGCGACTGGGCTACGACTACTACCGTGTACGCGTGGAGATCCCCTTCACGGTGGACCGCCTCCCCGCGGTCGATACGGCCAATGCCCAAAACCAGCGTCAATGGGTGAACGAGCATGACGGCATCATCCACACCCTGGCGGACGTGGAGCGCTACACCTGGCCGGGCCGGGCCGACATGGGTCTGAGCCAGGCCGAAGCGGCGCTCGCCTGCCTGCCGGAGGGCATGGGCGCGATCGGTTTTTCCGGCGGGGTGCTCGAATGGACCACCGCTCTGATGGGCCTCGAGCGTTTCATGATGTGCCTCTATGACGAGCCCGAGCTGGCGCGAACCGTAGTGGATCGGGTCGGGGCCGCGATCCTCCAGGGGTTTGAGCTGCTGTGCGAGATGGACGCGATCTTCGCCCTGTGGTTGGGCGACGACATGGGCTTCAAGACGGCCACGCTGGCCAGCCCGGAGCACCTCCGAGAATACATCCTGCCCTGGCACAAGCGCTACGCGGAACTGGCTCACCGCACCGGCCGGCTGTTTCTGCTGCACAGTTGCGGGCATGTTGAGGCGATCATGCCGGACCTGATCGCGGACGTGGGCATCGACGCCAAGCACAGCTTCGAGGATGTGATCATGCCCGTGGAGGAGTTCCACCGCCGCTGGGGCGGAAAGGTGGGCGTCATGGGCGGAGTGGACGTGGACCTTCTGTCGCGCAAGTCCGAAGAGGAGGTCCGTGAGCGCACGCTGCAGATTCTGGAAGCCTGCGCACCGGCCGGCGGCTACTCATGCGGATCGGGGAACTCGGTGACCAACTACGTGCCGGCCCGGAACTATCTGGCGATGGTTGAAACGGTGCATCGCTTCAACGGCCGGCTGTAGCGGCGGCCGGCCCTGAGGCGGCCCTGACGCTCCGCCTCCCGGCTTCACTCTGCAGGTTTACTCGCTCACCCGCCGCACTCCCACGCGGCCGTCCAGATAAAGGGCACAAGTGGCCCCTTCCTTCCGGGTGGTCAGAAGGGAACCGCCGGTGGTCAGGTGAGGATAGTATCTCTGCTTCGCGATGATCGTATAGCCGCTGAACGGGCCCTTGAAGCCGGTCAGGCCGGGTTGCCAGCTATAGTTGTCGTACACCCATGGAACCTGCCTTTGAGTGTCGTTGCGGCTTATCTGGAAGAGCGTCTTTGTTGTCAGGTAGGCCGAAATACTGAACGCATAGGTATTGCGATACTGCTGCATCTGCTTTGATTGAGCCGGACAAATCCACACCGGCGACCGGCCGGGCAGATTCCTGGTCGTGTGCAGAATGGCCGCCAGGCCGTAGGTCTCGGGTATGGCGCCCCGATCGCGCGGATCCACCTCGCCGGGCGCCCGTCGGAAAGCGTGCAGACCCAGCGTATCCGCATCCGGCAACTTGTCCCGATGAGCGGTCGCGTAAGCCCACGACGCGGCGCCGATCTGCCTGAGATTGGTCATGCACATCGTGCGGCGCGTCTGGCTCCGTGCGTGGTGCAGGGAAGGCACCAGGATGACGATCAGCAACGCGATGATCGCAGCCGCGACCAGCACCTCAATGAGGGTGAAACCGGCGGTCAGGGGTGAAGACTGGCTCTTCACGGCACGCTCCAGGCATACCCAACCGTGCACTCAATCAAGGCAATCCGCAGAAGCTGGAACCGCCGGCCCGCTCAGACAGGTGGCAAACAGGCTCACATCATCCTCGTCTATGTCGCCATCCTCGTCCAGCAGGCCGAAATAACAATCCGCATCGCTCAACGCGATGCCGGGGCCGGTGATGCAGGCTTGAAGGTAGCCGAAATCCTCCTGGTCCACATCTCCGTCGAGATCGAAATCGCAGGGCGACTTTCCGGGGTACATGAACTTCCACAACATGACCCGGTCTCTGGCGGTTACCAGGCCGTTGCCATTGAGATCGTATTTGAGATACTCCACGTAAGCCGGGCCGTCACCAATCAAATCGTTCCCGTTCGCATCACTCGGACTTTCATAGTATGTCTTCTTGGCCGCATCGTAGAAGGTCCGAATCGGCGTTATGATCATGTTCTTAAACAAGGCCAGGTCGGCCTCGTCCACATTATTGTCGCGATTGAAGTCTCCGGTCTTGAAAGCCAACAGGCCGCCGACAAGCCTGTTGCTGGCTGCATCCTGGAACAAGAACTGCGGCACGGTAATCGTGGCATAAGGCGCCTGCCGGAAGAACTGCAGGCGCAACATCGTGGTCTGCAACACATTGCTCGCCCCCAGGACCGTGTTGTATTGGACGCGCTGAGCCTTACTCATGACCACGGCCAAACGCCCCTGACCGTCCAATCGCCAGACGGCGCCGCCGGTGGTTTCAAAGAAGTAGATGTCGCCGCCCAGCGTCGTGATGCTGGAAATGCTCACGACCTTATCGACATCTACGCCCGGATCGGTCTCATCAGGGTTGGCCGGCCGGGCCAGATAACGGCCATTCCATTGGATGAACCTCTCCAGTTCGGCTTCGGTGAAGAGCGCATAGGGCCCGAGGACAGACGTGCCGGTGTCCACCAGGTAATCCAGGCCGCCCACGTTACCGGAGGCGGAGGAACCACGAAACAGGATCTGGTCTCCCACGGCGGGATTGTCCGGATCGAGATCGCGCACAGAGGTGTGCAGGACGCACGGTTCGCATTCAATGGCAACGTAGGGGGGAGGCCCACTGGAAGCGGCATCGGCAGCAAAAATCCGCGTCAGGGCCCCGGTGGCCACCCGCACCTTCCAGATCCCACCATAGCTGGAACTGCCATCATTGAAATAGAGGCTCTGACCGTCGCTGGACCATGCGAACTGCCGGCCAACGTCGCTGGTGGTGCTCGGGGGGTCGAGCCCGATCACATCCGCCATCTGCTGGAGCGTCACCAGCGGGGTCATGACCGTACTGGCGTCAAAATCAGCCGGGACCTGCAGATTATAGCGGTACACCCGCTTGGTCAGGTCGGGGCGTTTGGTGCTGCTCAAATCTCCGATCACGCTGTTCGCATCGATAATCCAAGCCTGAGTGTACGGCGGATAGAGCGGCGTCACGCCATCGGTATCAAAGATAGTCAGTGGATTAAGCAACAAGCTGCCACAGATTGGGCTTCCACCGCTGAAACTGGGATTGGTCTTGGTAAACCGCACCCACTCGCTGGGAGAAACCATCTCCTCAAAAGCCTGGGCTCCGGTAACATTCGTCACCTTGCGGATCCATGCGCTCCCTCCGTAGCCGGCAACCCAGAGCGTGTCCGTCGTGGGGTCATAGCCGAACGCGCCAACGGCCGGACCACCGGTGGCAATGTAGTTTGGCACCACCACCATCAGATTGTCCGGCATCTGTGCCATCGACACCGACACCATAAACACCAAGGCGAAGAGAGCAGACCCGCTCCTTACGCCCCACCCGAGCGAATTACATCCAGACATGCTTTCAACGCCTCGCGACTGATATAGACAGGTTCCTGCGTCTTCCCTGTCAGAATACCGTCAGGCGCCGCCCCCGGCAACTGCAAAACTTGAATACTTCACAACCGAGTCATAACAAGTTGCACACAGCCCAATTGCCAATGCACAGAATACACCGGCCCGGAAATAAGATCGGTGCCGACTCTATCCGGAGCTTGCCCGGACGGATTACGATGCTTACCGGCCAGGCTCGAAGAACAAACACAGTTAATCGCGCACTTGGCTATGTCACTATCGCGTCTGGCCGTTGACCGGAAACTTCGATGCCTGATGGAGTCGTGAGAGGTGCATTCAGGATCTGGACGATGTGGGTGAACGTCGATCTGACAGCCGCAAAGCGGGAATCTTCACCGGCACGGATGCCGATGGCCACTCGGTGGACAGCCCATTGGCCAAGTCGGCGCGCAGGTAAAGCCATGCGCACAACTTATTGTGGCATGGCGACCTGCACCCGGCCGGAGTGGCTTTCGCCGGAACTCAATTCATTTCGCCCCTCCGAAAGACACGACGACCTTGCTTCAGGTGCGATCGCCGGCCTCCGGGCTACTTCCCTGCCGCCCAGTTGGCGGAAACGCAAGACGAGGAATCTACTCTGTGATACGTCCGCGCACGACACCCGCGCCGCAGCCGCGCGGAGTATATCAGTCGCGACGGACTATGGATATAGTCCAACAGGCTGGATCTGTCAAGCCCCGATTTCAATGATCCGAGCAAGGATCGCAACGTCAGGAACCCCGGGGTACCAGAGGCCGGGCCTCAGATTTGCCCACCGTCACGGCCAGGCCGGGCAGCTTCGCGCGGATGTCGCGCAGCCCCTCCTCGCTGACCTGAGTCCCGCGTAAGGCCAGCACCTGCAGGGTGGGCAGGGTTTCGAAAACCTTGAGGCCCGCATCGGTGATCGGAAGGTCCGGTCCATTGATGGACAAGACTTCGACGCGCCGCAACCCGCCCAGATAGGCCAAGCCCAGATCGGAGAGATTGGGGGTATGAAGAGCAAGGTGTCTCAGATTCTCAAGCCCGGTCAGGCAGGCCAGGTCGCCATCCAAGAGCTCCGAGGTGATATTCAGCCTGAGGCACTCAACCGTGGCCGGGATCCGCAAATGGCACAACCCGCCGGGCTCAAGGCTGATCCGCACCAGGTTCAACTCACTCAACGCGGGAAACGCGCCCAGCGCTTTCAGTCCCGGCCCCTGCAACGTCATGTTGTGCAGGGTCAGCTTGCGCAGGCCCTGGAGTTGAACCAGTTGAACCAGGCCCGCGTCACTCACCGGCGCGCTCAGATTCAATTCACGAAGTGAATGACACCGGGCAATGTAGGGCAGGGCGGCGTCCGTCAGCCCCGGCGCCCGGATGTGCAGAGACTCCAGGGCGGTCATTGACGGAAGGATCCGCAGGCCAACATCCGTCAACGCCGAGCTGGTAACAGGCCACAATCGTTTCAGCGATTTCAATTTGCTGAGATGGTAAAAACCCGCATCAGTGGCCGCCCGGCTGGGAATCCCCAGCTCCTCCAGGGCCGTCAACCGGGACAAGGAGGCCAGACCGGCCTCGGTGATATTGGTCTGGCGAACCACGAGCTTGCGAAGCTGCTTAAGATTCTCCAGGTGCCGCGCGCCTGCGTCTCCGATCGGCGTACCAGACAGGTCCAGTTCCTCAAGATTGGGCAACGCCGCCAGGTGAACCAGGCCCTGCTCGCTGATCGAAGTGCCCTGCAGATCTAAACGGCGCAGCCGGCTGAGACCTTTCAGGCAGGCAAGGCCTTCATCACTCAGCGCCGACTCGGGAAACCCGAGGTTTTCAAGTGCGGGAAGAGAACCAATGTACTGGAGATAATGGTTCAGCTCGGGGTTGCTGTTTTTGACGAGTTGAAGCGAGCGCAGCGAGTGGAGCGAACCGAGATGAGCCAGACCCGCCGCCATCCCCGGATGACCGCGGATGAGCGTCAGCCGCGTCAGTGACGTCAGTTGGCCAATGGCGGCAAGTTGATCCTCGGTGATCTCAGTACTGGGCACATCGAGTTTCAGCGGCGCCTCGATCTGAAGAGCGGTCAGTGAGGGCAGCGCCGTCAGAATTCCCAGGGCCTCCGCATCGATCGCGCTGGGCAGGCAGAGACCCTGGAGATGTTCAAGCGCCACCAGGCTCTGGATCGCGGCCAGATCCAGCGGCGGATCCGATTTCAGGAACGCGTCGCTGCCACAGAGGCTCAAGCCGATGAGGCCGCTCAGATCGGACAACGCCCCGATCTCCCGGGCTCCCGGTCGACTGCAGGCCTCGAAGGTGAGAATCTGAATGTCATCCGGATTGAGCCCGGCAAAAGGACGGTCTACCAGGAAGGTCTCGGGCGTCACCTTGAGCTTGAGCATCATGCCGGCGGGGACGGTGATCGTGCCGCGGGCTTCCAGCGGGAGGGAGCCCTCGCCGGCGGCGGAGATCGAAAAAGCTTCCGTGAAGAAGTCATCCTCCACGAGATCGCGGCTGACAAACGTGCAATAGCCCAGGGACCGATTCTTCGGGAAATGTACGAGTCGGGGGGCCGGACTTTCCGTTTCGCCCTCCTGCCCGGAGACATCGCCCGGATCCCGAACCGTCACCCCGACCGCCAGGATCACGCCCGACAGCAGCAGCACGCCGGCCAGGGAGCGGACGGTCAGCCTGGGCGCTGAGGTCACCGAGCCGTCCAGAAGGGCGGCAATGCGCCGACCGATCTGAGTACGGGTCACAAACAGACCACCGGCCAGGCCGATCCGGCGACGATCCCGTATGGCCCGGAGGATCTCAAAGAGGTACTCCGCATACTGACCGGCCTGGGGGAAAGACTGAACCAGGGCGTGGTCACACGCCGTCTCTAACGCCTCGGTAAGCCGCCGACTCCCCCACCACACCGCCGGGTGGAACCAGAACACCGCTCGGACAATATCTCGAATGAAGATGATGAGCGAATCCAACCACCGCCAGTGAACCAGCTCGTGCCGGAGCGACCAGCCGACCTGCTCGTCATTGCACTTCTCCGCCAGCCACTGGGGCAACAAGATCACCGGGCGAAAAACCCCGACCAAGGCCGGCGACTCAATCCGGTCACTGATCAGAAGCGACGGCAACGCGCGCAAGCCCAGAGATCGGCCCAGTCGCTGGTACGTGGATTCCAACTCCGCATTCGGCCGGGTTGCGACCCGAACGAGGTTACGAAGTCGCAGCAGGGCATGCATATAACGGGCCAAGCCGATCCCAACGCCGCCGAGCCAGACCCCGAGCACGACCCAGTACAGTGGACTGCCGGCGCTGCGGGCCGGGCGGGACTGTCCGCCCCGGGTGTCGCGACTCACCGTCAACCGACGCTCGGGAACGTCGGCCTGCGGGGGTTCTGGCGGTGGCGGAAGGTTTTCAGCCGCCGGCGCGACGGCGGGACGCTCAGGCCCGCTTGGCGTCACGGCGGGCGCGACGTTGCGACTTTCCACCACCGGGGCCGGCAGCAGCGACGCGTTGAACAGCGGAACGGTCAGGATGCTTCCTGCCATCAAAGAGAATAAAGGCTTGATCAGCACCGCCAGCCACAGATAACAGATCATCCGTGGGCAGCGAATCCGCGCCAGCACAATAAAGAGATGGACCAGGGCCGCCACCCAAACCAGTTCGGCACTGACAATCAACAATCGGGCCAGAAGAAGATCTGGACTCAATCCCCAGAAGCTGGCGTGAAACGAGATCACGACACCTTGGTTCCTCGATCTCTACGGGTCTCGATTAACTTGCGAATCTCTTCCAGATCCGCGTCGGTCATGTCGCTGTCGTCCAGCATGCAGGCGATCGCCTGCCGGGGGGAACCCTGAAATAGTGTGGCCAGCAGTTCACGCAGGGAGCGACGGGCCACGCTTTCGCGGGGAACCACCGGATGCCACATGAAACCTCGACCGATGGTCGGAATCGGCTCGATGTAACGCTTGTCGCGCAAGCTGGAAAGGACCGTGCGGATCGTGGTCGGGGCAAGTGGGCGTTTCTTCTGAAATTCGACCGTCACCTGGGCGGATGTGCAGTCACCCAGGCTCCAAACGGTATCCATGACCTCCAGCTCAAGGGCACTGAGGGCCGGCCGACTCTGGGGAGCGTTTCGAGATCTTCTGGCCATGACCTTCCCTGGTGAACAAATCTCACCCTGATCAGACGGATTGGCCTATAAATATAGTCGAGAACGGCTGAGCCTTGAAGAGAATTTTCGGCTTGACTTTTGTGCGCCGCCGGCGACCCCATGCGGCATAAGGGCCGGGCAGTGCCTCACCCGACCGCAATCTGCTGTCACACCGACACTTATGGACTATTCACCCCGCTTCGCCACCGGCAGGGCCGACCGAAGCATCCAGGCCGGGATGGTGAAGTACAGTATTGCGAAGTGCAGTGGCTTCCCCCGCGATTGGGCGTAGAGCCTGTGCTGGCAGGCGCTGGCATCGCCCTCGCCGAGGCCGGCGCAGGCGGTGCGCCGGCGCCATACGGTCTGCCGAGGCAACCCCCTATCCGCGTCTGTCGCGCTGAGTCTGCGGCGGTACGGCCGCTGCAGACCGGCGGGCTTGCGGCTCTTGCGAACCAGGCACCGTTCGCCGGGCCACTGCGTCGCGAGGTGGCGGGAGCAGCTTGCCCTCGGGGCTGATCCGCGCGGCCAGCATGGCAGGCCGGGAGAGTACATCGTGATGCTCGGCAAAGAACCGAGCCAGGGTGGGCCAATCCGGCATGGTCATGGCCTTCCGGCCATACCGGTCGGCGTCTTTCTCATTGACGATCAGCGCGAGCATGCGGTTGTACGTATAGGCTTCCACATCCGCCCGCTTATCCCCAATGCCGATCAACAGATTGGGCCATTGCTGCCGGAGGCGGGCCAACGTGTTGCGTTTGAAATTGGTCTGGCTGCGCCACTCGGCCCAACTCTCCGAGACCATCACCGGGCCATCGGGAAAGCCATGTTCGCGCAGCCATCGGCGCGTGCGTTCCAGCATGAAGCGCGGCCGGGCGGTCACATAAGCGATGTGATAGTCTCTCGCCAGCGCGGTCATGGTCTCCCGAGCGCCGTAAATGGGTCGCGAGCCGCCATCGTGCCGGGAGAACAACAAATCGCCGTAGTCGGTGACGGAGAGAGTCTCGTCGATATCCACGACGATGATGGTCCGGCTCGGATCCCAGTGAAACACCTTGCCGGAAGTCCGCAGCGTCCGGCCCTTGAGCCGGACAGTGGCCTCGAATTGCGAACAGTCGGGATCGGGAAGTGTGCAGACTACACTGGCATTGCCTTCGTCCCGGGTCCGGCCAGTACCGATCGGCTGGTTCCTGGCGGAGAACTGAACGGGGACTTCTTCCAGGCCATTGCGAAAGCCCAGACCCACCGGCTGTTCGAGATAGGCCGTCAGGGGAGCCTGGACGCCGCCCATCACCACCGCATCGTTCACACTGAGAACCGGACCGCTGCAGCCGAAAGCAGAGAGGAACACCAGCCCGCAAAAGATACCGGCAGAGGCGAGGCGAATCATTCGCATCGGCAGTCTCGTCCCTTTCTGATTGGAGGTCGCGATCGTACGACACGACCAGCGGCGACGCCCCCGGCACATCCCGTGCGGTGACGAACATCCGTCCACAATGGGCACTATAGCCAGTCATCGGCAAGGCTCAAGTCCGATAATAAGCAGCCCTGAGGGGTAGTTTCCTTAATCCCGCCAGCCTCCATGGGCTGGCGGGCGGCACCGGCAGGGTGGACAGGCGTTGCCGGAGCGTGTATCACCTTCGCCTATGACTCGAACATATCCCTTCTTATGCGTTCTGGGCGTTGTGTTTTTCCACTCCCCGGCGGTTCGCGCGGCCGATACCGCGTCACCCACAACCCAACCTGCGCTGCAGATCGTCGGCGGCCCGTATCTTCAGGCCCCTTCACCAACGAGCATGACCCTCGTGTGGACGACGAACCGCAAGTGTACATCGAAGGTCGAATACGGCGCCTCGGCGGACGATCTGTCCCAGGTCGCGATCAGCGTCCGGCACGGGCTGATCGACGCCAACACCACCCTGCACAAGATCACCGTGAGCGGGCTGCGGCCGGGGACAACCTACCACTATCGCGTCATGTCCACGGAGATCGTGGAGTTCAGGCCCTACCGGGTGAAGTACGGGGGGACTGTTGAAAAAAGGGGAGAGTTCACCACGCTCGATACAGATAAGGAGAGATTCTCCTTCTGCGTGCTCAACGACCGGCACGACAGGGTACCCGCTCTGCGGCAGGCGCTGGGCTCCATCCAGTGGCAAGGGGTGGACATGGTGGTCGGACTGGGCGACATGATGAACGACCCCATGAGCGAAGAGCAGATCTTCCGCAACTTCATCAATCCCTGCACCGAATTCTTCGCCGGGCGAATCCCCCTGATCATGGTGCGCGGAAACCACGAGACTCGCGGGCTGCTGGCCCGCAGTCTGATCGATTACTTCCCGAACCCAAGCGGGCGCCACTTTTATTACTCCTTCGACCACGGCGGAGTGCATTTCGTCGTGCTGGACTGCGGCGAGGATAAGAGCGACACCAGCCCTGAATACAGCGGACTGGCGGCCTTCGAAAACTATCTGCAGGAGCAGACCCGCTGGCTGGAAGAGGAACTGCGCAGCTCCGCGTTCCGCAACGCCCGCTTCCGCGTTTGCCTGGTGCACATTCCGCCGGTCTCATACCGCGAGGAAGACGACGCCAAGTTCATCCGCCCGGGTTGGATCCGTAAGAACTGGAACCCGATGCTCAACCAGGCCGGGCTGGACCTGATGATCTCCGGCCACACCCATCGCTATGCGGAGTTCCCCCCGGACGAAACCCGCGCGTTCCCGCTGGTGGTAGGCGGAACCAACACGGTCATCCGGGTGGACGTCTCGCCGGAGAAGTTGCAATTGACCACCTTCAAAGACGACGGGTCGGTGCTGTCCCGGCCACCAGAGGTACCGCGCAGGAAGTAATACGGATTCCAAATGGATCTTGCGCGTTGGGTGCCCTACCTTTTCAGAGGGTGAGGTACTCCGAACGCGCGAAGATTTGAGCGCTCAGCAGCGCGGCGACCAACAACCAGGCAGGAACCCACTGCCCTCTCCCATCCAGCAGTTTCGCGCTTCGACCCATGAGGCGGGCAGGATACCCGCCCCCCGGCAACGTCAGCCGGCTGTTCTGGGGGGCGGGCATCTTGCCCGCCTGAATCCCACGGAGGGCGGGCATCTTGGCCGCCTGCTTCGCCTGCAAACTGATGTACCGGAAACGGCCTATCTCCACATCTGATAGCCACCGGCCAGGTTGTAGACTTCGCCGAAACCGGATTGCATCAGGATTCGCGCCGCGTTGTAACCCCGCTGGCCTACCTGGCAGAAGACCACCACTGGCCGTGTGCGATCCAGTTTGTCCAGATGCGCTCGCAACTTCGGGAGCGGAATGTTGATCGCACCGGGCAGCGTGCCCCCGGCGAATTCATCGGGATTGCGAACGTCCACAAGCTGACCCTCGGGGATCGGCTCGCCCGGGGCCACCTGACACACCCGGCCGGCGCGCTGGTTCTGGGCCACGAACGCCGCAATGTGCAGCGGGTCTTTCGCCGAGCCGAACTGCGGCGCATAGGCCAGGTCGAGCCCGGCCAGATCGTCGATCGTCCCGCGAAAATGCAGAGCCGTCGCCACCACGTCGATGCGCTTGTCCACCCCCGCCCCGCCGACCGCCTGCGCGCCCAGCACGCGGCCGTCGCCGGGATCGTAAACCAGCTTGAGGATCATCGGCTCCGCGCCCGGATAGTAGCCGGCATGATGCGGACGGATGGCATAGCTCACGGCGTGAGGCACGTTCAGCCGGCGGGCGGCCTTGGCGCTCAGGCCGGTCATGGCGGCCGTTCGGCCGAACAGGCCCACGATGGCGGTACCCATGACCGGGGCGGCGTCCGGAGCCGCTCCCAGTGCCGCCCGCTCGCCGGCCAGCCGACCGTTGCGATTGGCCGGGCCGGCCAGTGGAATGCGCACCGGCCCGCCGGTGATGCCGTACACCGTTTCGGCGGCATCCCCCACCGCGAGGATGGCTGGGTCGCTCGTTTCGAGTCGCGCGTTGACGGCGATGCCGCCCGTCGGGCCCAGGGCCAGCCCGGCATCACTCGCAAGCTTGACCACCGGGCGAACGCCGATGGAGATGAGCACCAGGTCGGCCGGCAACTCCTCGCCGGTGGCCAGGCGCACAGCGGTGACGCGATCCTCGGCGGCCACGAGGTTCTCGACAGCCGCCCCCAGGTGCAAGGCGACGCCGTGGGCCTTGAGCACGGCCTCAATCTCGCGGGCCATCTCCGGGTCCAACGGCGGCAGTACCTGCGGCTGTTGTTCGATGACGGTCACCGTGATGCCGCGCTCGACCAGGGCCTCAACCATTTCCAGGCCGATGAACCCGGCACCGATGATGGCGGCGCGGGCCGGGCGGTGGGTCTCCACGAAGGCCTTGATGCGATCCATGTCGGCCACATCGCGAAGCGTGAAGACGTTCGGCGAATTCACCCCCTCCCAGGGCGGAACGATGGGGGCCGCGCCCGGCGAGAGAATGAGCGTGTCGTAGGGCTCCCAGAAACGCTCGCCTGTGGCAAGATTGAGCACTTCCACGCGCTGGGCGGCACGATCGATACGCAACACCTCGTGGCCCGTGCGAACGTCCACATTGAATGCGCGTTTGAAATACTCCGGCGAAGCCAGCAGCAGCCTGTTACGCTCCTTGATCTGGCCGCCGATGTGGTACGGAAGCCCACAATTGGCAAAGGACACGTGCGCGCCTTTCTCAAAGACGGTTATTTTGGCCCGCTCGTTCATCCGCCGGGCGCGGGTAGCCGCGCTCGCCCCGCCGGCCACGCCACCAACGATCACGATTCTGGGTTCTGCCATAACGTTTGCCTTTCGTAAGTCCCCTCTCCAGGGCTCAGGCCACTGATCCCTCGATCCTCAGCGCATTGGCCCAGCACCGCTCATCCCCTTGTCTCCTTGTCCCCTTGTCTCCTTGTCGCCATGTCCCCACGTTCCCGCGCTTCAACGCTCACGAACAACTCGCGCCCGTGTGGCACGAAACCGAATTCCAGGGCATCTTCTCCAGCAGCCGGGCCATCGGACAGAAGCCGCTGAAACCCGCAAAGGTCAGGCCAGCCGCCACGAAAACATCGATCAGCAGAAACGCCGGATGCACGAACGACAGGCCCAAGCCCGCCAGCAGCAACAATCCGGCTACGATCATGACCTGACGGTACAACGGGATGCGCTTGCGGTCCACGATGACGTTCACACCCTCGCGCTTGCAGGCATCGAGGCCGCCTTCCACGGCACAGACGCTGGTGAAGCCGGCCGCCTCGAGCTGCCCCACCGCCTGCCGGGCCCGCACACCGCTCTTGCAGATCACCAGCAGCGGCTCGGCGCGATCCCAGCGGCTCGCCGAAGCGGCCAGCGTCCCCAGCGGCACGCATTCAGCCCTGGGCAGCCGTTCCCCCGCGAACTCATCCGGGTTGCGAACGTCGATAATCCGGCCAGTCCACTCCGATACCTGCTTCGGCTTCAATGTCACCATCTCCATACCTCACGATATGCACACATATCTTCACAAAAAAAGAGAGTCTTATTCTTCCGCCGGCTGGTGGCCGCGGATGCAGTCCAGCAACCAGCAGGGGCGTTTGTCCACCACCTTGTAGTACACGGTCTTGCCCTCGCGCTCGCGATCCAGAATCCCGTGCGCCTTCATCAGGTTGAGATGCTGGCTCACCGCATTGGGCGGAATCTTCAGATGCTCGGCCAGCTCCCCGACGGCCATGCGCTCCCCCAGCAGCAGATCGCAGATCCGCAGCCGATGCGGATGGGCCAGCACGCGAAGAACCTCAACGGCCTTCTCGAGCTGCTCCATGGGGATCAACTTGTGGCGCGTCGCAGTCATCATTTATCAATATATCATGAATTCTACACATGTCAAGCGCCAAGCCGCAAAATTTTCCCCGCCGACCGCCGACAGGTGATCATCCACAGGAACGCCCCGGGCAAACGGTCCCCACGGAACGGATGCACCGGCAGCGAGGCCGGGGATTCCGGCCGTATCGAAAAAGCAGTATTTCCAATACCTTCCCCATCGTTTCCACGCTCCAGCGACCGCGCCGGCTCGCCTGGAAGCGAGTTTTTCTCCCCGAGCTTTTCCCGCGAGCAGTCGCGGCAATCTGGAAAATTTTGCTCGCCGGGATCGTGGCCTTCCGGCTGCAACTGCTCAGAAGCCGGCCCGTATAAAGCTGCGGCCATCGTGGCTCGGCGATTCAGGCATTCCCCGTATGGACGTCTTAGGGGGGACTGCTCTTTAATACTCCACTTGGCTTGCCGGAACGTCCGATACATGGCTGGTCACGAATAACAGGCGCTGGAGGCGTCTGTCGGTGAGGCAGGGCCGGGCCAGGTTTCACCGACCGAAATCACAACCCAACTTTGAAACGAAAGGTGGCTTGATGAGAGCAGGACGCTACCTCACCAGGCGTTCAGGAAGACACGAACTACGGAACCTGGCCCTGCCTCCTCTGCTGGCCCTGCTGGCCGCCGGCTCAGCGGTCGCGGCAACGAAGCTTGCAACAACCCAACCGGCGGATGCCGACAAGTCCTCCCGGACGCGGTCGGCCGCCACCCTGGTACAGACCGTGGTGGCTGAAGATGCCGCCCCCTTCGCCGTCGTAGAACTATTTACTTCAGAATCCTGCCCCAGTTGCCCCGCCGCCGACCGGCTCCTCAGCGAGATGAGCGCTGAGGCCCGCAAACGCGGTCAGCGCCTTATGCCGCTGGCTTTCCACGTCGATTATTGGAAAACCGGCAGTGCCGCCGACCCGTTCAGCGATCCCGCCTTCGCCCGCCGACAGAGGTTCTATGCCGCCATGTTGAGCAGCGAAGACGATGTCTACACCCCCCAGATGTTCGTCAACGGACGCGCCGGTTTTGTCGGCTCGGAGCGCGCGACTGCCGAGCGCCAGATCAAGTCAGCCCTGAGCCGTCCCGCTACCGCCACAGTCAGCCTGGGCATTGAGGCGGGCAAGTCGGCCGACACGCTCCAGGTCAACTGCGACGTGCGCACGACCGCAACCAACGCCACTCTGCAACTCGCCGTCGTCGAGCGGGGCTTGTTCGGCCACGGCCGAAGCAAGCTCGATAACGTCGTGCGGGTCTTTAAATCCATCCCTTTGAGCAAAGGCAACCACCAGAGCGTTGAGCTGCAATTGCCACGCGACTTGAACCGTAAGAACGCCTCGATCGTCGGTTACATCCAGGACAGCCGTAACCTGAGCATCCTGGGCGCTACCAGCGTCGATCTGGAGTCCGCCCCCGTCGAGCGGGTTGCCCGCTCCAAGTAGGCCCGTTTCAACAGCTTGACCGCCGGCCATGCCCCCCGGCATGCTTTTCCTGAATCCACTGGATCCGTTGAGAATCCAGCGGCCCGGTCGAAACCGCCCCTGAAGCATCGTGGCCCCTCGGCGCCCCCAGCGTCTCTCCGGCAAAGGCGAGACTCCCCGGCTGAAGGTGGCGCTATGATGAGGGGACATGACAAGGGAGGATTCGCCATGCCGCAAGCCTTTGAAACGCACGCTGACAGCCCCACCCACGAACAGATCCGCGAACTGCTGACCAGGGCGCGGACCATCGCCGTCGTGGGCCTGTCCGACAATCCCAGCCGGGACAGCCACCCTAACTGGTCCTTTCACCTGCTACCCGTTGCTAAGTGATCCGCGCTCCCGAGAGGGAGAGGGATAGACATGTGTAGATCTTACGGCAGGGGAGAGGCGCTTGAAAGTGATCCGCGCTCCCGAGAGGGAGAGGGATAGACATATAAGGGTTGCTATTGCTGTTTGCCCTGTCGATACGTGATCCGCGCTCCCGAGAGGGAGAGGGATAGACATTATTTGGTCAAATACGTTACGCCCTCTGGACCCAGTGATCCGCGCTCCCGAGAGGGAGAGGGATAGACATCTCACCAGGAGGGACGGTCAACCGGAAGGGGTAAGGTGATCCGCGCTCCCGAGAGGGAGAGGGATAGACATAACTGGCGGCCGGGGAAGTGGGTTATGTCGTGGCTGTGATCCGCGCTCCCGAGAGGGAGAGGGATAGACATGCGGAAATCGGGAGGGTCTAATCATGGAAGTCCCGTGATCCGCGCTCCCGAGAGGGAGGGTTGATGTTTGCTCATGCAGCGGATGTGGAGGTGATATGACAAGAGGGAAGCTTCAATCAATCTGCATCAAGCAGGACAACGCTCGCAGCATAACAGACGAGCAAAGAGGCTGGCGAGCAAGAGACTGCGAAGGTTCACGACTCAGGAACAATCTGAATAACATACTCGCTGCTCCTTTCTCATTTCCGCGGAGATGATGACGAGCATAAAGGGCGAGTTTTCCGGGACGTAGTTCAGCCTGGCTAGAACGCTTGACTGGGGGTCAAGAAGTCGGAGGTTCAAATCCTCTCGTCCCGATTGAGGTAGAGTTATGACTTTTGAGCAAACGCATTGCAGCTTCGTGTTCATTGGTGGCAAAAGATGTTCGGACTTGTCACCCGCCCGTTTCGTCGCTGGATTTTTCGATTCCGACATCATGTGGGATAGTGTTGGTAATATGCAGCCGACCGGCATTCGGGCCGGGGGTGCGGGTACTAAACCCCGCCTGTCGGGGATGTTAGTTTTGTCCTCGTAGCTCAATTGGATTAGAGCGTCGGACTACGAATCCGAAGGTTGCAGGTTCGACTCCTGCCGGGGATATTCAGAGGAGTAGCCCTCGATAGGGCGGTATACCATAAAGGCTTGACATTAAATCCAGGAGTGGTATACTATGAAGGTGATCATTAGCAAGAAAAGCTTTGACCCAAGGGTGCAAACCCTCAGGCATCGCATCTATGCCGCTGGGCTCTCTCGCATTCTACATGACGCGATCAACGGTCCCTTTGCAATCCTCTCTGCCTGGAGAGGAAACGTCAAAGAGCATCCTGAGCTGCTGGGTCCGAATAAAGCTGACGACATCGCCCTCCGCAGTCTGATCAACGAAGCTGGATACGGTTTCGTCCGACTCTACGGCATCTACGCTTACATGGGTCCAGAGCAGGGGCGGCTGGCGGCGAATGAGGAATCCCTCTTTATCCCCGGCATCCCCAAGGAGTTAGCCCACCAGTTGGCGCAAGCATGCATGCAGGAGTCCTTTATCTGGGGCGACGGTGGCAAGTACGCTCTCTTTGAGACCGCCACCGGGAACGTCTTCTACGGGGTCAAGGGCGACGTTGCCACTGACTTCCGCATGATCCGGGATGAGGAAGACCCTGACTTTGCCAGTACCGAGAAGGGTCCGATTCGGACTTCGCCGGATGGCAAGCTCATTCGGGAGTGGACTGACGAGAAGGGGCAGAAGCGAAACCTGCGTCTCTGGAGACTCGACGACTCCCGGTCGAAGCAGAAAGAGGAGACCGAGGTTCCGGCTGGATCAGAGACTGTGGTTGCCTCAAAGGATCGCAAGTATCTGTTCTACGCTTACGGTCTGATGCGGACGCCATGCCAGATTCAGGGGAATCTCTCCGGGGTCATCTACGAGGGACAGTATGGTCCTGGTGGTCCGGACCCAAGAACCTGTGAAGCACTGATCCCTCTCAAACCGGCTTATCCAGGTATGTTCTAACTGGACGGGGAGACCCGTCCCTCTGTGGGCGAAGCTCAATTGGTCGAGCGCCAGCCTTCCAAGCTGGATTTTGCGGGTTCGAGTCCCGTCGCCCACTTTAGTCCCGTAGCTCAATTGGTTAGAGCCCGTCTAACCCCCGAAAGGGGGAGGACGAGGTTGGTGGTTCGAACCCACTCGGGGTTATTGAGCGATCCCGTTCCGTCGCTGTCTCCCGCTGGGAGATAGAGGAAGTTCGCGACATCTCCGCTTAATGGGGGAGGCGATGAAGCTTCGGCTGAGCCGTTGAGACCCCAGAGGATGCAACCCAAACAGTCTGAGACGGTGAGCAGGTCTGTGAGGACGGGTTGGGGCTTAGACGAATGACGGAAAATCAAACTGAATCGCGGCTATGAGGGTTGCTCATCTTCATCATCCCAGAGTCCTGCTTGGCGCAGATTCTCGATCAGCTTATCGTTCTCTCCAACGATATGCCGCCACTGCTTTGCCTTCAGGACCGACAAGGCGTTCCCCAGCTCCACGGCTGCGGGCTTCTGATCGTCCCGCAGCGTCCCTCGAAGGGCTCTAAGGATTGAATTAAACTCGGCTTGCGTCACTATAAGGGGGGTGAGAAGGGGGTCTCGTTACAAAAAATCCGCGGAATTTTTGAGCAGTTTTCGCCGCTGGTGGACCAGTGAAGGGTAGAGACAGTAGCTCAACGGCAGAGCCCGGCAGAATCTCTCTCTGTTTGACGCTGAATCTCGTCGTGAACTTCGGCGTGGCATCTCACGCACAGCAGATCGCATTTGTTGGCTTCTCTTTCTGCTTAGGGTCTCGGTGGTGAAACGCATATGCCGCGTTGATGGGCTTATCATAACCACATCGTTGACAGCAACTGCCCAGGTACTCAATGAGCTTGCGTTTTACGGTGCGAACTCGTCTCAGAGTACAACGCCGTTTAACCGCTTTTCTGAGCTGGACGCGTTCGCTGCCGGTTGCCGGTATTTTGGAGGTGTTATGCTCTCCAAAAGGAGAACAGTCTAAACAGAATCTTCGTCTTTGCAGGTTCCTTCTCTTACCTGAGATGACCATCCACCCCTGAAACTCTCCTCCGCATATTTCGCACTTTTTCATAAGAGCCTAATAGTCTCTAGGAGGAAGAAGTAGCTTTCTGGTGATCGCAGCAAGCGGTCGCCTGCCCAAAGAGGGCAGCACTAGCGTCGCTGCCGTGAAGCTGGATGATCCACTGTTTCTTGTTCTCCGCGCCAAATGCAGCAAGGAAGTCAGGAAACTTCTCATGCCATTTGAGGAGACGACGACCAAAATTGAGCTGAATGCGTCCGAAGCCTTTGAGCATGCCTGGACGCTCGGTAAACAATGACAAATCGGCAGCAGCGAGTTCTCGGACCCACCTGCCGCAGACATGGCAGCTCATTAGGACTGGCGTGCCTTTGGTCATCCCCAGCAGGTTGTCGATCCAGGGTTGCGTCGGATAGCGAGGATTGCCCTGATTGTTGGCAGATATTAGGATGCCCCACTCGACGAATGGGTTATCCTTGGAAATCTTCAGCAGTTCCACGGGATCGACGCTGTCATCAGCGCCGGTAAACGTTATTCGGACGAGCATAGAATCCCCTTATAAGCCTGCTGAAGCTTACGATATGAAACCCGGAGAGACAAATCATTCGCCGTAACGGTCCCGGAGATGAGCTTTTCGCTCCTGAAGCGTCAGGCGATCTTCTCCCTTCCAGGTATGGCGAGGATTACGGCACATGAAGCAGTTGCAGACTGCCAGATGATCACACCAATACTCCGCTTTCGGAGCCATAGGGTAAACCTCCCTGGCTCGGCGCTTCATACGGGCTTTGTGTCTGCGGCGAATAGCGCGGCTGTCGGACTTCATTCGCATTCTCCTTCGCGAGAACTGGTTTGATGTTTTGAATACCGGCCTCGTCCCACAAACAGCCGCCATCGACTGTCCAGGGCTGTCGGGTCTGAAGAAGCTGACGGTCGTGACCATCGCAATGAGCGGTGGGAATAATCCGTTCCAGGGTCTGAGCATGCCTGAGGCGCTTGCTTTAGCAGGCGTTCTCAATATCGACGTAACTCTGTCCGAAGGTGACGCCGGTCAACAGAAGGTCATTGACATCCCGGTGGTCAATCTCGGCGGAGCCCAGGCTTTTGCAGCCGCCTGCGCGGACTAAAGCGATGTACGGTTTACCGAAGTTAGCTGAGTGCGTGACCGAGCGTCACAACGCTTGGTATTGGTTGATTCTGAATCTGTTACGCTTGCTGAAGAACTTGTTATGACGAAGAACTGGGCTGTACCAATCGTGTTATTGTTGACCGGGGCTTACGCGCTCTGCTATAGTGCGCTCAAACTCCCCCACTTATGTCGGCTACGCCAAGGGGCAGCTCCACGAAGCTGCCAAGGTTCCCACGAACCGGGGGCAGGGTCGGCAGGCGCTGGTCCAGAAGTACGGGTACGATACGAAATTTGCGATGCATACCATCCGGCTTCTGGAAACCGCCCGTGACCTGTTGAGGACCGGTGAATTAAAAGTCCGTAGAAGCGACGGAGAGTGGCTCAAAGCGATCCGAGAGGGTGCCCTCGGGTCTTATGTAAGCGTCCGGTGAACCGCATCTGGTAGTCAGCCCGCACCCTGCCCACAATGCG
>ERZ795060.619-NODE-619-length-47383-cov-5.481258_pt1 | contig 47383 bp, 47 predicted proteins | sample MGYA00375144_ERZ795060 | MGnify/ENA primary metagenome ERZ795060 (study PRJEB30189, sample SAMN05720157) | activated sludge metagenome | isolation source: anaerobic digester from wastewater treatment plant | place: Japan | collected 2015-05-15 ... | reverse complement strand
GCTCTGTAAATACCGAAAGATCATTTAACAATTTTATAGAGATATTGCTGATTGGTGTTACCATTACGGGACTCTATGGAATATATCAGGCCAAAATATTGGGTATACCCGTTGATCCGTCATATACCGATATAGTTACAAACTCCGATGCAAAAGGGCGTGTGTACTCTACTGTCGGAAATCCAAACAATTATGCTGAGATACTTCTTATGACAATACCTTTTTACTTTGCGGTGGTATTGAATTCAAAAAGCATTATTAAGAAGATAGTGTACTCATTACTGGCCGTACCGTCGTTAATATCACTGGTATGGACAGGTTCACGTGCCGCATGGCTTTGCTTTGCAGGATCCGTTCTGATATTTGTATATTTTAAGAATAAAAAGCTTTTGCCTTTATTTATACTGGCTGGAATAGCATTTATGCCCTTTATGCCCCAAAGTATATACAGAAGGCTCATGTCTTTGACTCAAGCCGATTCGTCGGCCCTGTACAGAATTAAGATTTACAAGACCGTTATACCAATGTTTATGGATTATTGGAAAGCCGGGATAGGACTTGGAACAGATGCTTTTATGGGCATTTGTAAAAACTACTATCAATATACGTCAAAAGTTCCGCCACATTCACACAACCTGTTTTTGCAGGTTTGGATTGAAATGGGATTAATGGGGATAGTATCTTTTGTTTGGTTTATTGGAAGGCTCATTAAAAAGTGTATTCTCAATTTATCAAACAAGACAGATGCAAACATAAACAATATACTGATTGCCGGTATATGTTCGGTAATAGGCGTTTCGGTTATGGGGTTTGCAGAGTATATATGGTACTATCCGAGGGTTATGTTAATTTTCTGGGTAGCTGTGGCAATAGTTTTGGCAGCACTGAGTATTTCCATGAGAAAAAGGGAAGGAATAAGCCATAAAAGCGTAGAGTATTGATAAAATCGTTTATTTTGTATTGAATTTAGATTAAATTCAGTAATGTTAAGTTAAAATGTTTAAGTTGAAAATGTTAAGATTAATTAAGTAAAATATTACTTCCCCTTAGCTATATTAAATACGTTATTAATCTTACATTTAGCGATAAATGTAAGAGATTAACCGCATTTAATATAATAGTGATTAAAGGTAAGTAATATTTTATTTATTATTATGTGGCAATTAATACTTGTAATAATGTATGGCAATTAAATATAGCGGTTAATATGGTGATTAATAATTGTGGCAGGGAGGTTTTAGTATGAAGGTTGCTACGCCGGAGCAGGTCGGCAGAATGGATAATGAGACTATAACACAAATTGGAATACCGGGAATTGTACTTATGGAAAACGCCGCACTAAAGGTGGTTCAGGAGATAATAAAGAGTTTGGGAAATGTAATAGGAAAAAAGGCAGTTGTTTTGGCAGGCAAGGGGAACAATGGAGGAGATGCTTTTGCCGTTGCAAGACATTTGCATAATATTGGCGCTCAAGTAATAGTATTTATTACATCAAAAAAATCCGAAATAAAGAATGATGCTGAAATAAACTTGAAAATAATCGAAAAAATTAATATAGAGACTGTAGAGATCATGAGTCAGGATGAAGTTTTGAGGCTCAAAAAGGAACTTGAGACCTGTGATGTTGTAATAGACGGCATTTTCGGAACAGGCTTTAAGGGCCAAATAAGCGGCATTATAGGTGAAATAGCAGAGCATGTAAATAACTCTTTAAAATATGTTATCGCAATAGATATTCCCTCCGGTGTAAACGGTGAAACCGGAGAGGTTTCAAATAAATGCATAAGGGCTCATAAAACTGTAACATTCGCTTTTCCAAAGACGGGACTTTTAATAAATCCCGGCTGTGAGTATACAGGTGAGCTTGTAGTTGCCGATATAGGCATCCCACAAATTGTAAGCGATGCTGTAAATATGCAAACAACTTTATTGGATGAGGACCATATATCCGGCATAATTCAGGTAAGACCCAGAGAATGCAGCAAGGGTGATTTTGGGAGAGTTTTAATTGTGAGCGGTTCAACGGGTATGACAGGCTCGGGATGCCTTTGTGCAAAGGCTGCATTAAGAGCTGGAGCCGGACTTGTATATCTTGGGGTTCCATCATCATTAAGCGGTATTTATGGTTCTCAATTGGTGGAGCCCATAGTTGTTCCCTTTGAAGATAAGGGTAGGGGATATCTTTCAAAAGAGTGCATTAATGAACTTCTGGATAAAATGGAAAAAATGGATGCGGTTGCTATTGGACCCGGTGTTTCATGCCGTGAGGATATTGTTGAAATTATGGGTGAGCTGCTTACAGCCGCCACGGTACCGTTGGTACTTGATGCCGATGCATTAAATGCAGTATCAAAAAATGTTGATGTATTGAAAAAGTCCAAAGTACCTGTAATAATTACACCACACCCCGGTGAAATGTCAAGGCTTACAGGAGCAAGCATTGAAGACATTCAAAATAACAGGATAAAATACGCCAAAGAATTTTCTGATAAATACAATGTAATAACTGTATTAAAGGGGGCAAGAACCATAATTGCTGCTCCTGACGGGAAAATATATATTAATCCTACGGGAAATCCGGGAATGTCCACTGCCGGTACAGGTGATGTTCTGACAGGTATTATTGCAGGTTTTTTAGGCCAGGGCATAAAGCCTGAAGATGCGGCAGCGGCAGGTGTTTTTCTTCATGGCTTGTCAGGGGACATGGCAGCTTCTAAGAAAGGTGAATATGGACTTATAGCAGGGGATTTGGTTGAAGAACTGCCCGGCGTAATAAACATGATTTTACAAAAGAAGGGATAAAAATGGATTATAAATTTAACAGAGCATGGGCTGAGGTTGATCTTGATGCTATTGCTCACAATTTAAGAGAAATTAGAAGAATAACAAATAAAAAATCGGAAATAATGGGAGTAGTAAAGGCAGATGCATATGGACACGGCGTTATGGAAGTGGTTAGGACAATATTGGAAAACGGTGCCACATGCCTTGCCGTGTCAATGCTTGATGAGGCTATACAGCTTCGAAAAAACAATATTGATGTACCCATATTGATTTTAAGCTATACGGATCCCATAAGGGCTGCCGATATTATAAAATATAATGTTACTCAGGCTGTTTTCAGCCACGATCTTGCAAGAGCATTGTCTGAAGAGGCTGTAAGGCAAAGGAAGAATGTAAAAATTCATATAAAAATAGATACGGGTATGACCAGGGTAGGCTTTATGCCAGGATACAGCACTGTTAAAAATGTATTGGAAATAAGTAAGCTGCCAAGGATCATAGTGGAAGGGATTTTTACCCATTTTGCCTCAGCGGATGAGAAGGACAAAAGCTATACCAATATGCAATTTGAAAGGTTTATGGGGATCTGCAGTGAGCTTAACAGGATAGGAGTTTATATACCTATTAAGCATGTGGCGAACAGTGCTGCCATAATAGAATTCCCCAACATGCATTTAAACCTTGTGAGACCTGGTATTATTCAATACGGAATGTATCCATCCGATGAAGTTGATAAGAGTAAAATTGATTTAAAATCTGCAATGACTTTAAAAGCAAATGTAATACTTGTGAAGGAAGTTGAGAATAATACATATATAAGCTATGGAAGAACATTTAAAACTTCCAGAGTAAGCAAGATCGCAACTATACCTATTGGATATGCAGACGGCTATACAAGGCTTATGAGTAATAAAGGAAAGGTTTTGATAAATGGAGAGTTTGCACCTGTAGTTGGAAGAATTTGTATGGATCAATGTCTTGTAGATGTTACAGATTTTAAAAGTGAAGTTAAGGTTGGAGATGAAGTGGTTATATTCGGCAAGCAGGGAGGTAACGAAATCACTGTTGAGGATATTGCTTCAATTATGGGGACCATCAACTATGAAGTTGTATGCATTATAGGTAAAAGAATACCAAGAGTTTATTTGAAGGGAGGCAAAATACAAAAGGTGCTCAATTATCTTATATAGGAATATAATAGAATAAAAAATATATAATAAAATAGAAAACGGTTCGATTTATTGGGGGTATCTTACTTAAAGCTTGATTGCCAATAATTACAGCGATTTTAAGACAGGAGTAATATTATTTTAATTTGACCCATGAATATTAGGGAATATATAATTATATATATAGTATTAAATGCAGTATTTCAAAAAGCAGTATCCTTTCTATTTATGGCTTTAAAGAGTACATACCGCTGCATAGCAGCATATAGCTTTTTCAGCATATAGCTTTACCAGCAGTGAGTCCCGTAAGTCATTTTAAGATAGGAAACCCGAAAATAAGAATGGGGGGTTATTTTTGTCTGATTTAAAAAAAATATTGGTGAGTCTTCCTGACAATCTATTAAAAGAGGTTGATGAAATAATCGCTGTTGAAAAAATAAACAGGAGTGAATTTGTCAGGAAAGCAATGAAGCTTTATATAAGAGAGAAGAGAAGAATCGAAATGAGGGATAGAATGAAAAAAGGCTACCAGGAGATGGCTGAAATTAATGCTAAACTGGCAGAGATGTGTTTTGATGCGGACAATGAGCAGCAGCAAAAATATGAGGAAAGTCTCGGGGAGTTGGAAATATAGTGGTAATAAAGCGTGGAGATATTTTTTATGCCGATTTGAGTCCGGTAATCGGATCTGAACAGGGTGGCGTAAGACCTGTTTTGATTGTTCAAAATGATATTGGCAATAAGTATAGTCCTACTGTTATAGCAGCAGCCATAACATCCCAAATTAATAAAGCGAAGCTTCCTACCCATATAGAAATAAGTGCTATGGAGTATGGTCTTTCGAAGGACTCTGTTATACTGTTAGAGCAGATCAGGACTATTGATAAAATGCGGATTAGAGAAAAAATAGGACGACTGGACGATGAATTGATGGAAAAAGTAAACGATGCTATCAGCATCAGTTTTGGACTGCAAGATATATAATTTCCAGGGGGTACAAAAGATGAAGAGATCGAAAATATTTAATTATAAATATACTATATTGTCGTTTGTTATAATAACAAGTTTTTTTACTGTACATATTGTGAGGGCAGTGACGGCTGTTTCGCCTGAACCCGGTTCAGAGGGCGATCCGGTTGTTTCCCAGAGCTATGTGGATTCCAAAATTTCCGGAATTACCGCAAAGCTTGATGCTGCAAACTCAACAATAAGCGATTTGACGAAGAAGCTTTCAGAAGCAGAGACAAAAATAAGCAAGCTTACTTCTGAAAATGAGCAAATGAGCAAGCAGTTGAAGGAACTTGACCCTGAGTCATTCAAGTTCCAGCCGTTAGAGCTTAAAGCAGGGCAAAAGCTATTGACAGGGGCAAGTACCGAGGTAGTTTTAAGGTCCGGCAGTGCAAAGGCCATATCAGGCACATATGGCGGACTTTCAGATATAACTGCTGCACAAAGTGCAGATTTGACTACAGGTGCACAAATCGCACTTAACCATTTGCTTCTCTCATCAAGAGATGACGGAAGAGGAATAACTGCGGAAAAAGGATGCTGGCTCATAGTTAAGGGAGCTTATAAAATAATCGATAAGTAATGGCTAAGAAAGATGATGACTATAAGATAATAAATGAAAGATAATGACTAAATGACATTGACTAAGAAATAAATGAGAAAAAACTTATAAATAATAAAATAATGTTCACAAAGATATAAACCTGTGGTAAAATATAAATTAACAAGAGTTAATTAATTACTTTTGTTAATTTATCAATTTATACAGGTTATATTTTTGATAAATTATTATTGAAGTAAGTGAGATGTAGTAGTTGATACCTTTCTTATTGCAGTATTTCAGGCAGTTTCAAGAAATTCTTATTTCAATTGTTAACACAATTTAATTGAAAATGATTGAATAGTTATTTGCAGGAATAATTAACTGCAATTATGTATAAAAATTAATGGATAATTAATGGATTTTTATACGTCTATTCAATTCATATAAATTTTTACTGGATTTAGAAATAGTTATTTTGCATTTTTGATTATATAGACATTATTGCAGAATGTGTATAAATCAAATAAATGTAGAATAATTATTACTAACTCCATATTGTGTCCTGTATTAAGTTTGTTCTCTTTGACAGGAGGTGAATTGCGAGAAGAGGCTTTTATACAGGGTATGGGAATATATAGAGATTATATACAGAATATTTATAATTAACATGTACTTAATTGATTGTAAGCTTAATATTATTTTTTATGAATTGTTATCCAGATAAAAAGCGATATATACAGAGATAAGTAATGTGAATAGGGGAGTTTAATATGGGAAATGAAGAATTGAACTTGATGCTTGAAAAGCTGACAAAGCTTAGGGATCAGCTTATTAAATTAAATGAAAAAACCGGTGCTCTTGAGAGGGCCAGGAGTATGAGAGAAGAGATATTAAAAGTGGGTTGGAAGGGTATCATGGAAAAATACCACCCGGATGTGAATACCCAAGACCCAGCAGCAAATGAATTATTTAAAATGTATAAATATGTTTATGAGGACATGAAGAAAAAGCTGATGGATATGTAAGCGTTGTGGATATCTAATCGTTTTTTCCGATGTTCTAAAACAGTTGCCAATGGTATCTTAAATACCCGGCAACTGTTTTTTACTGCTCACTATGCTCCTTGCTTTTTTCCAACTCTAAAAAGCCTCACCTTTGTCACCTTCATAATAAACTTCGGCAGATCCAACATTCGCTTATATCGCCATGGTTCCTTACATAGTCTGTAAAACCATTCAAGGTGATGCTTCTGAAAAAACTCGGGTGCCCTTTTTGCATTGCCGGAAAGTATATCAAAGCTTCCGCCTACGCCTATGCAAACCTTGACGTTGAGAATGCTTTTATGCTCGTGAATCCATATCTCCTGCTTCGGTGCACCAAGAGCTACAAGAAGGATGTCCGCTTTTGACGAATTTATTTCCTCAATAATATCCTTTTCATCGGAACTGCTGAAGTAACCGTTCCTTATGCCTACAACTTCAATATTTTTATATTCTTTCAACAAATTATCCCTTGCTTGTTCCGCTATGCCGGGCTTGCCCCCGAAAAGGAAGAACCTCATTGGTGTGTTTTCCGTTTCGGCAAACAGATTTTTTATCAAATCAAACCCTGCAACTCTTTCGGGAAGCCCCACACCTAATATCTTTGAGGCCATAACTACACCTGCACCGTCTGCAACCAACAAATCAGCCTCACAAAGTATATCTTTAAGGTATGGATTTCTATGGGCTTCCATCATGATTTCTGCATTGGGTGTATATACAGCATGAATTTTATCTTCAGATAAAAATGATTTTACAGTGTCGACTGCTTGTCTCATATTGAGATTATCAACAGGAACACCTAATATATCAACAGTGTTTCTCATAAAAAAATCTTACTCCTATATATAAGTATTTCAAATAAGTATTTCTATAGACTTTGCTTATTATAATGGACTTTACTTAGTTATAATAAATCTATGGCTATCCTTGCATTTTCCATTGCCTTTTCCTTAAGGGACTCTGAAATGCCTATCAATTGTTTGCTTATAGTTGATCTGTTTTTAAGCACGTCCTCGATTATTGTTTTGAGGTTTTCATAATCGAGATCCTTAACATGTCCTGCAGAAGGCTGATTTATGGATTTCAGGAAGCCTTCAACCTTGGGCTCATATACCAGGCCCACCAACGGTATGCCCTGGCATGCGGCAAAAATAAGTGCGTGAAGCCTCATTCCCACAAGTATATCCATACGGCTTATTATTCCTATTGTCTCTGGAACCGAGTATTTGTTTTTTATAATACTGGCTTCACCGCTCATTTTAGATACGATTCTTTCGCATATGGCAAGGTCCGAAGGGTAATGCATGGGTATAAAAACAGGCTTTAAGCCGTGTTTCTTTGATATATAATCGGCAGTATCGGCCACAATGCGTTCATATCTGCTCTGGTTATGCCACTTTCTTATAGAAAAGCCGATATAGCGGCCGCCTAATTCAATTCCTTCATTAACAAGGATTCTATCTATATCCTCTGAGGGTGAAGGCTTTATTGTGGTAGCAGGATCGGCAGTTATTATAACTTTAGGTGCCGTAACAAGCAGATTGTCGATTTCCTGCTTTGATGGAGAAGTTTCTCTTAATGTTATTACATCGGTTTTATTTAGTACATAACGTGTAATTCTTCTGTTTATTCTCCTGTTTATGGGGCCGATACCGTTTGCATACAACATAACCTTCATATGCCTTTTCTTTGCCATCCAGATCATAAAAAGATAATACATAAGGGATCTGGTACTGGTGTTATCCTGTATAAGGTTACCTCCGCCGTTTATAAACAGCTTCCCTGGTTTCATTGATTTAAGTATTCTCAATATATTAAAACGGAACATTGAATCAACGTTATAAAGGCCTATTGTCTCATTTGGCTCTCTCGACAATACCATTATTTTGGCATTTTCTTTTTGTACAAGCAAATTTTGGGTAATTGCCATAAGCATGGCATCATCCCCAATATTTTTAAAACCATAGTAACCTGAAATTATGATATCAGGTGCAGAATGGCTTGGTTCCTTCTTGGCCTTAAGAACTGATTCATAAATGTCCAACTGTGTTTTGCACATGTTTTTAAGGGAAAATTTTTCGCTTGCCTTTAAATAAATTCTGTTGCCCATTTCTTCCCTTAAGTTTTTGTCGTTGGCAAGTTTTAATAGATACTCCGAAAGCTTCATATAATCTCCCGAATTAAAAAGAAAACCGTTTACACCATGATCGATAAGGTCGGGAAGTCCTCCTACATTACTGCTTACGGTGGCTCTTTTTACTTTGGTCCCTTCAAGAATGGAGTAGGGGAAGCTTTCGCTTATGGATGTCAAAACATTTATATCGATATTGCTCATAAACTCGTACGGGTTATTGACAAAGCCTAAAAAAAACACATTATCCGTTAACCCCAATGAGTTTACTTTTGATTCAAGAGATTTTTTTTCTTCACCTTCACCGCCAATGAGAAATTTGACATTCGGATTCTTTTTCACTACTTCTTTGGCGGCATTTATAAATACACCCAGTCCTTTTACAGGTGTCAATCTTACTAATATACCTATAAGAACATCGTTTTGATTGATGTTTAGATTGTATTTTTTCACGAATTCGTCTTTGCTGTAAGTACCTACATCTGTATCGAAATTTATTCCATTATAAACAGTGAATATTTTATCAGGTAAAAAATTCCTGCTTATAAGCATCTCTTTAAAATTTCTCGAAACAGCCACATAGTAGTCTATAAACCTCAGTGCTATTGTGTTTATAATACCGAATGTTATTCTTTTTATAAAGCTCTGAAGGTAATCAAGCCTATAATCGCTGTGAACCGTCGTAACAGTGGGAACTTTTGTATATCGGCTTGCAATAACTGCTATCATGTTTGCTTTTGCACCATGGGAGTGTGTCAGGTCATAATTTCCTTCCCTTACAATTGAGATGACCCTTCTTATATCCTTGAAAATATTTCCCGATTGAATAACTTCAACATCTATGCCCATGGCTTTGGCATCATCGGCAAATTCGCCTTTCCTAAAGCTTATAAGCTTTACATCTATATGCTTGCCCAATTCTTTCACAAGGGAAAGAACATGGGTTTTTGCACCACCAACATCTCCGCCGCCTATTAAATGAAGCACTTTCATATTTTATCTCTCCGTTCATAGAGTTAAAACCCGTGTATATTATAGCATACCATAGTAAAATAGCAATAATTCTTTACTGGCAAAAGAGCATCATTGGTGTATCATTTTTTGTATATTGAAAATAATAAGATTGGATTATAATTCTTGAGGCTATACTGTGTTGTGTAAAAAACTAGTTTTTTATTATATGGAGCATGGGTGCTGATATGAAAAAGATAATGGCAAAAATAAAAAACAATAATTTTTGGAAAAACAGCTTTTTGATAGTTTTTGGTTCCTTTCTTACTGCTGTTTCTATCAATGTGTTCATGGTACCCTATAAGATTGCTCCCGGAGGAGTTAGCGGTATAGCAACCGTCATATACTATTTGAGCAATCAGAAGCTTCCGGTAGGAACCATTATGCTTATTTTGAATGTACCTCTTTTTATTCTCGGATTTAGATTCATAGGCAGAAAGTTTATATTAAGAACATCTGTAAGCACAATACTCCTCTCTGCATTCATAGATTTTCTTGAGCCATATACCAATTACTTTGTAGACAATTATATGGTTAAGTTTGAACCTCCGGAGGTTCCTGACCTGTTTTTATACAGTATATTCGGCGGCTTTCTCATGGGACTTGGACTGGGGTTGGTTTTCAAGGCCGGTGCAACTACAGGTGGAAGTGACCTGGCAGCAAGAATAGTAAACCATTTTATAATAAACCTCACTATGGGCCAGCTAATATTGATCATCGATACCGCTATAATATTATGTGCTACCATCGCATTTAACAGTTTTCATCTGGGGATGTATGCAATAATAACTCTTTATATATCTTCTAAGGTAATTGATTCGGTGCTGGAAGGCGTTAATTATGCAAAATCCGTTTTAATAATCTCCGATAGAGCCGATGATATAGCGTCAAGGATAATGGATGTCATGGATAGAGGAGTCACGGCACTAAAGGGAATTGGGATGTATACCGGCAAGGAAAAAAATGTACTGCTGTGTGTTTTACATAGAGGGCAGCTTCAACAGTTAAAGGAAATGGTTATGGAAATAGATGGAAATAGCTTTATGATTCTTACCGATATAAGGGAGGTTTTAGGAGAAGGATTTAAGACATATGAAGGTAAAAAATAGGAGATAATATTTTGAACATTGCTTATAATACTATGGACTAATTACATTAGCTATAGTATACTTTTAATAATAATTTATTTAAAGCTTAATTGTGGTTTTTATTCTAATATAAGGAGTTGTTGTGATGGATAGACAAAAAATTAAAGAATTAAAACGTAATGCTACAATAATCCGTAAGGATATAATTGAGCAGGTTTATTGTGCATCATCAGGACATCCCGGAGGATCATTGTCCTGTGCTGATATTTTGTCAGTGCTTTATTTCTATGAAATGAGAGTTGATCCTAAAAATCCTCAATGGGAGGACAGGGACCGTTTTGTTTTGTCTAAGGGACATTGTTCGCCGGCATTGTATGGTGCTTTAGCACAAAAAGGGTTTTTCCCCAGAGAAGACTTACATACTTTTAGAAAAGCAGACAGTTATCTTGAAGGGCACCCCAGTATGAAATCCGTACCTGGAGTTGATATGTCAACAGGTTCATTAGGACAGGGAATATCTGCTGCGGTTGGAATGGCTTTAGCCGGCAAGCTTGACAATAAAGACTATAGAGTTTACTCAATTTTAGGAGATGGTGAGATTCAAGAAGGTCAAGTATGGGAAGCTCTAATGTGTGCAGCACATTATAAGTTGGATAACCTTACTGTTTTCCTCGACCATAATGGTCTCCAAATAGATGGTAAAATTACAGATGTTCTTTCACCCGAGCCGGTGAAGGATAAGTTTGAAGCTTTCGGCTTCAAGGTAATTGTAATTGACGGTCATGATTATGAGCAGATTATCCAGGCAATTGATGAAGCTAAAAAGACAAAGGGCCAACCGGTTATGGTAGTTGCTGAAACTATAAAAGGTAAGGGCGTATCATTTATGGAAGATAAAGCTGGCTGGCATGGCTCGGCTCCGAATAAAGAGCAAAGAGATGCGGCAATTGCTGAGCTGGATGAATTTTTAGCTAAATTGGAGGTAGAATAACCATGGAGATTAAGAAGATAGCTACGAGGGAAGCGTATGGCAGTGCATTGCAAGAATTTGGAAGTGATCCCAATATAGTAGTTTTGGATGCGGATTTATCAAAATCAACTAAGACTGATTTGTTTAAAAATAAATATCCTGAAAGATTTATAAATATGGGTATTGCGGAAGGCAATATGATGGCTACGGCAGCGGGAATAGCTACATGCAATAAAACAGTATTTGCCAGCACATTCGCAATGTTCGCTTCAGGAAGGGCGTTTGAGCAGGTTAGAAACTCAATATGCTATCCTGCACTGAATGTTAAAATAGGTGCTACCCATGCAGGTATCACAGTAGGTGAAGACGGAGCATCCCACCAAACTGTAGAGGATATTGCTCTTATGAGAGCTCTTCCAAATATGACTGTTATAAATCCTGCAGATGCTGTAGAAACAAGAGCAGCGGTAAAGGCAGCAATAGAAAACAAAGGACCGTTTTATTTAAGGCTAGGCAGGCTTGCATGCCCTGTAATATTTGATGAAAGCAATTACAAGTTTGAGCTTGGAAAGGGTATAGAAATAGCAAGCGGTAATGATCTTACAATAATAAGCACAGGATACATGGTTCATCTTTCTTTGGAAGCAGGCAAGATTTTGGAAAGTGAAGGAATAAAGGCAAGGGTTATAAACATACATACCATAAAGCCGATTGACAAGGATATAATAATAAAGGCTGCAAAGGAAACAGGTGCAATACTGACTGTTGAAGAGCACAGCATTATCGGCGGTCTTGGCAGTGCTGTGGCTGAAGTTGTAGTTGAGAACTATCCTGTAGCGATGAAGAGAATTGGAATTAACGACAAGTTCGGTAAATCCGGTAAGCCCGATGCATTGCTTCAAATGTACGGACTCACTAAAGAAGCGATTGTTGCAGGTGCTAAGGAACTGCTTGGTTCAAAAAAGTAGCCGTAGGTTAATACTTTGCCGGGTATTCCAATAAGGACTGCCCGGCTATATTATTTTAATCACAAGTGTTTTTACGCTTTTTAAACCTTGAAACCGATACTTTTTACGGTTTTTTTTCTTGTTTTCCAAATCCGTTGTATATTGAACGAAATTATTATATTATTTTGTTATGTAACCCCCTAGCAGTTGTAGGGTTTATAATTATATGCTTCTTGAAAGCACCAAAGCAGAAAGCTTCACATTAACGGCTTGAAAAACTGCAGAAATTTTATTTAAGAAAACAAAGGCTGTACAAAAGGATAGAACCTTTTGTGCGGCCTTTATTTATGTTACTGCCTAAATATATATAAAGATTTTTTGTTAATTATTTCTTAACCAATATGTAACTTTTTATTCATCCAAATTTAATATAATAGATATGGGATAAAAAATTTCATATTGTGTTTGAAACTTTACTTTTCTTATACCTATCTTAGGGAAATTTAAGTTTTGCAAGATGGAGGAAATTACCATGGTAATTCAGTGGAAAAGCACTTTGTCCAAATTTATTATTATTGCCACACTATCCCTTTCTTTGCTTACATCATGCGGTAAAATAGAGGAGGAGCCTTATAACAGTCCTCCAGTGGAGGCAGGTTCTATATCGAAAAACACTACCTCCGGAGATAATTCTTCCGGAACCAATTCTCCCAGGGAGTTGATTTATAATACATTTGAAGAGCTTGCATCAACCAATGATGAATACTCATTGGAGATAAGAAAAAAAGGTGATGCAAAGACTTATAAGGCATCGGATATGTTGAGATATACTGTTTTGGACATGCTGCAAAAATCCGAGACACTGGATATGTCAGTTATTAATGATTCGGATTTTGACTACAACAAGTATGACTATATTCTGCAATTTGACGGTGCAAATGAAATTCTTCTTTCTATTGAGTATAATACTTTTTATATGAAAGAGGATGAAAATATATACAAGCTTTGGGGAGACAGCAGTAATTTCTGGAGAAGTTTATTAATCGATGATCAAAAATCCACAATGGATTTACCCGACGGACAGCAGGAAATTATGAGAAAGGTCTACGAACATGATGCTGATGGCGACGGCATAGCAGAGGACATAGAGCTGGCATTTTACAAGGCACGTACAATGGATTCTAACGGTCAGCTCAAGTTAAAGGTAGGTTTAAGCGAAGTGAGCGTCGAGGACGATATTGGGTGGGTAACAGAACCTTTTCATATAATGAATGATGCACCGACTATAGAGTTTATCCCTGTAAATAAGGGAGCCGTTATCGCCGTATCATATTCATGGATGACCAATGGAGAGGGAAGCACCGGAGAGATTAAAGCTTATGAATACAAGGACAAAAGATTAAATGAGCTAAAGGTTGATTTGCCTCAAATGGATTTTAGTTATGTAAAGGGCGAAAAGGTAAAAATCAGCTTTCCTCAGATTAACAAGCAGTTGACGGCTGCACCCTCTAAAGAGGAGATAAAGTCCCTAGAAGAAAACAGCGGGCAGAAGATAGAGAATATTTTAAATGAAAAGGCGGGATTTTCTCCGCATATTTACAGGTATATTTATAAGGATTATGACGGGGACGGAAAAACGGAGCTGTGCTCTCAAAGTCTTTTAAGGTTTCAATTGCTTGAGAAAATGAACTTAGGATACCTTTATATCATATACAAGTATGATGACGGAAGAATAGTACCTGAAAGCGTTATTCTTCTGCCTCCATACGATGAAAAAGACAAAATGAGAATGATAAAAAATGATGTTGTTGAAAACTTGTTTAGTTTAGGGTTTTTGGATTTATCAATAGCCGAGGATAAGGAGCTGTGGAGCGATTTAGAGTTCCAATATGGAAAAACTGATTTCGAAAATGCTGTAGCTCAGCTTGTGGAGGAAGGTTATATAAAGAAAGATGACCAAAAAGTATTTTTAAATATGTAACCTTATCCCGCTATTGCGATGGCTCTATATCTTAGGGCCTTTTTTTATTAAGCTGTGAAATTTCACAAAAAGCTGATAAAATATATCAGTTATGGATTAAGTTCATGGTTTAAAGCAATTTTATGAGTTTATCAAAAATTGGGGCGTAATGTTCATCTGTAATTCCAAAATCCATTTTTTTATATGTCCATGCAGCTCTTCCGATTCCAAATTTTTCAAATGTGCTGTTTATATCGGAATACCATCTAAGTGTTGATTCAACATCTGCTCTATCGATTACACCATATTCACCGCAGTAAAGTGAAGTGTTTCTTTCTTCTGCAATTTGAACAGCTTCAGAAAACAACTTTTCAAAGAAACTCTTATCCATCTTGTCAAGAGAAACACCTTTAAATATATCACTATGCATTGGAGGAAAATACTCTTTTGTTTTTGAGATGACCTCAGCAAATTCGTTTGGATATGTCATTGTAAAGTCTAAAGGCATGTCCTTGACCCAGTATGCTGATTGATGTGTGAATACTGTTGGTTCGTAAAAGTGGAAATTATAAATTACGTGTTCATCATATGGTATATCAAGGCCCTTAAGAGTGCTAATGCTGTTATTATTTACTCCGCCTATAAGAATATTTATATCAGGTGAATATTGTCTTATTGTCTTTATGGCCCGTTCGGCAATTCTGTTCCATATTTCGGAAACGTTTTTGTCAACAATTTCATTTAACAGTTCAAATGTAAGACGATCTGAGTATTTTACATAACGTTTAGAAAATTCATGCCACAGAGCGATGAATCTGTTTTGGAGCTCTTCGCTTTTGAAAAAACCTATGGATTCTTCAAATTCATCAAAAGAGTAACCGGCTGTTTTATGTAAATCAAGTATCATGTTAAGCCCATATTTTTTGCACCATTCAAGGCAATTGTCAATATACTTGAAACCCTCTTCAATATATTCTCCGCTAGCAGTTTCAATAAGCTCATAATCCACAGGCAGCCTAATATGATCAAGCCCCCATGTTGAAATTCGTTCGATATCCTTTTCAGTGATAAATGTATCGTAATGCTGTTTGCTGTGTTTGCACTGGGACAACCATCCACCTAAATTAATACCCTTCATGTACCCTGTAAATTGTTTCATTAAAGCATATCCTCCTTTTTATTGGTGATTGTGGGGTCATATTGTTATGGATATATTATATAAAATGTTGTGCTTTAATTCTACATCAAAAGTATTTTATCCGATATGGAACATTTTAGCACCGGATTATGCAGGTGTAAGTGTGTACAAAATATTTTTTTGAGCAAACTATATTAAATGCTATTAGTATTTTGTAAACAATGGGAAAGGAGTGCGGGATATTCCCTAATGAGTGATATGAGTGCTATGGATGGTCAAAATATTAAAATATTGGTGATAGTGCCTGCATTTAATGAAGAGAAAAGTATTTCAAAGGTAATAAGAAGCTTGTATGAATCGGGCCATAATGTTGACATGGTGGTGGTAGATGACGGCTCTTATGATAATACATCTAAAGTTGCCGAGAAAAACGGTGTGAAAGTACTGAAGCTTCCTTATAACCTGGGTATAGGTGGGGCGGTTCAGACAGGATATCTTTATGCTAAGGAAAATAATTATGATATTGCAATTCAATTAGATGGGGACGGACAGCATGACCCTGCCTATATAGGCGATCTTATAGCCCCATTGCTAAGTGGCCGTGCCGATATGGTTATAGGCTCTAGATATGTTAAGAAAACCGGATATACCTCCAAATTATCAAGACGTATTGGAATGCTGTTTTTTTCCGGACTTATAACGCTTTTAACAGGAAACCCCATAAAAGATACTACATCAGGCTTCAGGGCGGTCAACCGCAATATTTTAGAGTATTTTGCCGACAATTATCCTGAGGTAGATGTATTGGTAAGGCTGCATAAAAAGAAGTTTAAGGTTATGGAAATACCTGTGGAGATGAAGGAACGACAAGGAGGGACTTCTTCCATAACTCCCCTTAGATCCGTATATTATATGATTAAAGTGAGCATTGTTTTATTAATTAATTCTATCAGGTCGGGTGCTTTATCATGATAATAAATATTTATTTGCTTTCTATTGCCTTTAGTGTCATATTTTTGTTAATTGTTGTTGAACTCGTGAGGAAAAACAAGCTGTCGGAAAAATACTCGTTGCTCTGGATTTTGTTTGGATTTGCAATTTTGATATTATCCATATCGCCAGTATTTATTGAGAAGATATCGGCTCTAATCGATATAAAATACGCTCCTTCGGTATTGTTTGTGTTTGGATTGCTTTTCTTAATTGTATATTCACTTCAAATCACAATAGTACTGTCGAAGCAATCAAAAAGAATAATTCGCCTGACACAGGAAATAACATTGATTAAGGGAAAAATTGAGGAGGACAGGCTTCGGAATTCTAAAAACAAAGTCATTTCAAAAGAAGAGCAGGCTGATAACGAGGCGGTATAGCATTAATTACATAAAGAAAATGATGCATATAATTATTATGATATATATCCCGGTTGTTGATTATATTGACAGCCGGGATTATTGTTGATTATGTAAAATTAATATAGAGTTTATTGATATAGCAAATATTCATAAAATACTTGAGATTGACAAAATAAAATGAGATAATTTATGGAGTTAATTGTGTTAATTATAATTATTTGAAATTTATGAAAAACAAGTATATTTTTTTATGATTAGGAGATATCATGAACACCGGCAGCTATATCAATAAATTAAACAAGAAGTTCAATTCAATAATCCAGAAACCTTATAGTGAATATATTCCGTTTATCCTGTTGTTTTTAGTAATGCTTTTTGTACATAGATTCATTGTTCTGTATTCGGACGATAGTTGGTTTTATAATGAATCCCAAAATAAAGGATATTGGGAATACATAACGTATAGATTTAATAATTGGACTGGCAGAATGAGTGTAGAAACTACTGTTTATTTTATATTTAAAGCAGGTCTAATGCTGTGGAAAATTATAAACCCGATAATGATATCTTTATTTGCCTATTTTTTTTCTAGAATTCTTTTAGGTAAAGATAATAAATTGGATAAAAAAGTGCTGTTCTTATTTAATTGCCTTTGCTGTTTTTTAATTGGATATATCAATATTTCTGTTACTTCATCCTCAATGTTTTGGGCTACAGGTTCCATGTATTATTTATGGGTATGGGTTGCAACTCTAATCGCACTTATACCATATAGGGATTCTTTAGAAAAAAAGTATGATTTTAAGTTATTGCACTTTTTAGGCTTTTTATTTTGTGCTGCGTTTGGGGCATGGGGTCAAGAGCAGAGTGCATTGGTTATGTTAATAATATCTGTGGCTGTTTTATTATATGATTTAATTATTAACAAAAGGGTTCAAGTGCCTCTTATTATTGAAACAATAGTAATAATAACATTTAGCATCATACTTTTTACGGCACCCGGAAACAATGCGAGATTTCAAGCAGAGATGGAAAGGTGGTATCCCGATTTTGCTGACCTTTCATTAACACAACATTTACTCACCGGTATACAATGGTTATTAAACTTTGTTGTTAATGAGGGAAAAATTGTTATTATTTTTATATGGATATTATTAAGTAAAGGCTTATTTGATAAATACAGACAATCAAATAAAAGATGGATTGCTATTATTCCGATACTAGGAGTAATTTTAATCTCATCATCCCTTATATCAATAAATAATTTGATACAAATTCCAAGTTCAGTCGATCTTGACGCTATTTTAAAAAGAACTTTACTGACTTTTAATGAAATAAACCTCCAGAATCTTCATTTGGCTACATTACTATCGTATTCCATCTGGGGGGTATTATTAATGTTAACTCCGGTTATGATTGTGTTGCTATACGGTAAGAGTAGAAAAAGCAGTATTTGCGTTTTACTTTTGGTACTTGCATTTTGTTCAGCAGCAATGATATTCTTTTCACCTACAATTTTTGCTTCCGGACACAGAGTATTTTTTGCAATGAGCATATTGTTGTTGCTTCTTTTAGGAATATTAATATTAGACAATCTATGGGTAATTAAAACACGGAATATAATTCTATTAAGTTTTTTCCCTTTATTTCAATTATTGCTTGTTATAGTTATGTGGATAAAAGAACATCGTACATTCATTTAAGTTTATGCAATAAATAAATATTATAGATTATATTGCTTAATAAATTTTATTTAGCGAAAGTTTTGGCTCAATATCAATTGTCTATGATAATTAAAATTGGCATAATTGTAATAAACTCTCACCTTTTAACATATTGAATAATGAGGTGAGATATTATGGTCATTATTAAGGTCAAAACGAGGCATATAGGAATTCTCTTTGCTTTTTTATTGGTGTGTGCTATTGGACTCAGCTTTTATAGAAGCAAAATGAACACTGCTGCAAACAACAGATTTGAAGCTATAGGCTCAAGCATTGGTGAATTTGGAAGTGACAATCTTGTAGCATTTTTGGCAGACTCAGACCCGGAAGGTGTAAATAGAAATGTTGAAATATTTGATATTTCCAAAGGAGAAGTAATCAGGGAGATGGAAACAAGCTCTGTCATTCAGAAGGAGGCAGAGAATTATTTGAAAAATATTGACGGTATGTTTGTTAAAGCTAATGCCATTCCTGAAAAGGGGTACATTATCAAAGTAGCTTTCGAACCTCCAGCAAAAGTAGATAACAAATGGCTTGACAGCTATGGCATAAATTCAGTAGATCAGGTATTTGTAATATTCCCTGAGAACGCAATACCTTATTTGCTGGTTTTGGACAAAAAGAGCAGGCCGTTGTTTTACAATTTTGAGGGAAGAACAAATGATTTGCTGCAAATATTGAATTTTCAAATTTAATATTTTCATTGACTTTTGCCATGACATTTTAATATAATTAAATTCAAACAAAATATTAGTATGATAAAAGCCTGGGAGATATTATATAATATCAACCATGGCTTTTTAATTGTTAAGTAATTTATATTTATTTATATTGTGACATGGCGAAAGGAGAACATAGTTTATGAATTGGATAACATTGATTATTGCAGGCCTGTTTGAAGTAGGGTGGGCAGTGGGGTTAAAGTATTCCCAAGGGTTTACAAAAATTATACCAAGCATTTTTACAGTAATGGGAATGGTAGCAAGCTTCTATTTTTTGGCATTAGCGTTGAAGAGCATTCCATTAGGTACGGCATATGCCATCTGGACCGGAATCGGTACGGTTGGGACTGTGATTTTAGGAATAGTGCTTTTTAAAGAGCCTGCTGATATAATAAGGATAGTATGCATAGGACTTATAGTGGTCGGAATAGTAGGGTTGAAGCTTGTATCTTCCCAATAATCTTATGCTGTTAAAGGAAGGTCTTATATAAGGGGGAAAATGTTGAAATGAGTGAAAGAGTAAAATGTGCTGAAGATATGTTTAATAAGGGATATGTCTGTTCGCAGGCAGTTTTCGCTGCATTTTCAGATATGTTCGGTCTTGACAAAGAAATGGCATTAAGAATCGGAAACGGTTTTGGAGGAGGTATTGCAAGAAAGCAAGAGATATGCGGAGCTGTGTCGGGTGCAATAATGGTAATTGGATTAAAACATGGAAAGGTTGAGGCAGACGACAGTTTGTCTCATGAAACAACATATGACATGATAGATTCTTTCTGCAGCAAGTTCATTGAAAGAAATAAATCAATTAATTGTTATGAAATTTTAGGCTGTGACTTGCTAACTGCAAAAGAAAAAGGACTGTTTTCTACAGTTTGTCTAAAGTGTGTTAGAGATTCTGCAGAAATAATTGAAGAGCTGTTTCAATCACAAAAATAAAAATAATAATTCCACCCCCTCAAATTTTTTGAAGTTAACGAATGGTTTTTTAAAATTATTTAAAAGTATATTCAGGTGGTCATACGTCACATGGAACAGAATTAGCAGTTTGTATAATTTTAATAATGGTGGAACGAATGGAGCTCTGGATTTGAGAGACTGTCCGTTTTCCGGTGCAAGTGATTTGGGTAATCCCAACTGGACCGCGTGGGCAAGTGCTACAAGAACATATTTGAATGGCCATCCTGAAGTAAATGTAATTATTTGGGCCTGGTGCGGACAGATGAGCACGGCAACCGAGGCTGATATAAATACCTATCTCAATCTAATGTCCGCTTTGGAAAAAGATTTTCCGAATGTGAAATTTGTCTATATGACAGGTCATACTGATGGTACCGGCCTCACGGGAACTTTGCATTTGAGAAATAATATGATAAGAGAATACTGTCAAAGAACTAATAAAATTCTCTTTGATTATACTTTTAAAAAATAATGGGGGAACCCAATATGGATAAAATTAAGCAGATAGTTAAAGTTGCTGGGTTTATCAGTGATGTTCATGCTGAGGATGCTGTATTTAAAACTTCAATAATGTTTATAAAAAGCCTGGGAATAAAGGATATTTATTGTCTTGGAGATTTTTGTGACGGATATGGTAATGTTGATGAAATCATTTCAACTATTCCGTAATGAAGGAATAATATCGGTTAAAGGAAATCATGATAATCCTTGCTTTGCAATTGTTGATTTTGTGAGTAAAAATGTACATTTTTATGATATTATTAATGATGTGGTAAAAAATGAGCCTTGTGTAATAAGTTTTAAGAATTTATGAAATGTAGGTAAAGACAATGCTTTTATTTATGGGGGATATTATGAATGACTAGAACTATTCACAATAAACTTGTAAGAGATAAAATAGTAGATATAATTGAACAATCAGGTAAAAAAGCATATTCAAGAATTCTGAGCCCAGATGAGTTCTTTAATGAGTTGATGAAGAAGCTTCACGAGGAAGTTAGTGAATTTCAGGAGTCTAATGATGTTGAAGAACTTGCTGATATTCTCGAAGTGGTAGAGTACTTAGCGATTGCAAAAGGTGCTTCAATGGATGAACTGCTTAAGATAAAGGAGAAGAAGAGTTTAGAAAGAGGCGGATTTAACAAAAGGATTTTCTTAGAATCTGTAGAATGCGAGGGTTCGCATGGGAATAAAAAAGATTACTAGATTAATATAATTGGTTTAAGGAATATGCAGAATATGTAAAAGAGCAAAATAATATAGTTATCATAGTGAGGAGGGTTATATTGAAAAAAATTATTATATTATCAATGTCTTTGATTATGATTTTAATTTTACAGGGTTTTTTATATTCGAAGTTAATGCAAAAGTCTGTACATCTAAATATTTCCAAAGAAGATATTGCAGATATTCAGGTTTATGGGAGTGCAGGAACAAAAAAGATAGAAGATGTAGCAATGATAGACAATATAATTAAGTGGTTTAATCAGGTGGGTGATATAAGAGTTAACAAAGATTTTGCAGGAACAACGCCTGAGTCGGGCATAGAAATTAATCTTAAATCCGGCAAAAGAATTTTGATTTTGAATTCGGGCAGTGATTTTGAGATTCAGAGAAATGATGTAATACCTGAAAATGTTTCTTATTGGGCTAGACAACAGGATATTAAGGACTATCTTCAAGGGTTGATTGAAGGTGGTAATTAATTAAGCTCTATATGCTCGTATATGTCAGATGCAGTAATAAATAAAAAAAGAATTGATAAGTGGTCGAATTGAGGATAATACTAAATCACACTCTTGATAACAAAATATACAATTAATTGAGAAAGTAACTCAATTGTTTATGATGCATTTAAATTCATGAGTTATTATGTAAGTGAATCGTTTAAATTTGGAGGAGAAAGCAACAGTAAGCAAAAGAATGATAACCAATATGCAAGAGTAACACCATTCTTGTTTGACAAGCAGAGTCGTGAAAATGAGTCAACTTTTGAAGTGTTTTTTATAGATTCCAACGATCATCATCAGAAATCCTATCAATATGGTTTTTCTGTTAATCAACATGAAGTTTTAGAAGAATGGCTTTATGTAAAAGCAAAAACTGCACGAGAATATAAGACAGTGTTTTATAGAAAAAAAGGTCAAGAACTTGAGTTGCCAGGAATTCCAAAAAGCAGTGCGGAAAATATTCGTGTTGCTTTAGAGAAAGAGGTTCTTATTGTTTCATTGGGTGCTAAATTAAAGATTGCAAAGTTAAAAATGATCAGAGATTGGTTTATAGATAACGAGATAGTGGACTTCGGTGGTCCAACTGAAAACTTTTTTAGATCAAGAATGATACCGGAAGGTTTTGTAGATGATAAAAATGTCCAAAAAAAGGTAGTTGATTTCTTTTCATCATTTGATGAGTCGATTCAAGGATTTAGTATTGAAGAAGTCAAAACCGAGAATGATAAAGATGATGAAAAAGTTTATGTTATAGAATCATTACATAAAATGGTTGATTCGAATGAAATGACGTCAATACCTTTAAAAAATGAGTCAAATGGAACACTTAAGATGTTTGCACTTTTTCCTTCCTTGCAGGAAGTTATGGAGAAAGGCAGTGTACTTTGCATTGATGAATTAAATGCAAGGCTGCATCCATTACTTGTTAGAAATATAATTTTGACATTTTTAAATCCGGAAATAAATAAAAAAAATGCACAGCTAATTTTTACTACTCATGATATATGGCAGTTGTCTAATGATTTGCTGAGAAGAGATGAAATTTGGTTTGTTGAAAAGGATAAAAATGGCATATCATCATTATATTCATTAGCAGACTTTGTAGATGAAAGTGGAACCAAAATAAGAAAGGATGAAAGCTTTGCAAAAAACTATCTGTTAGGTAAATATGGTGCTATTCCATCGCTAAAAGCACTGGATATGCTGAAGGGGGAATAGTAATATGAGTGGTAAGGAACGTAGAGGTAAAAGAATGGATAGAAATAGAACACTATCTACTAGAATACCTACACTTGGATATTATTTAATAGTAACAGATACGCAGGAAACAGAAAAGAACTACTTCGAAGGCTTAAGAAAAATAATTCCTGAGAACTTAAAAGATAGGTTGGTAATCAAAGTTGAGAAAGCTCGAACTGTAGATTTAGTAGCAAGATGCAAAGACCTCGTCTCAAAGGATCAGCAGTATCGTATTCCATGGATTGTTCTTGACCGAGACCAAGTAGAAGGGTTTGATTCAATTATTGAAAAAGCTGCGAGAAATGATATCAGTGTAGGATGGTCAAATCCTTGTATTGAAATATGGTTTTTTGCGTATTTTGGAATAGGGGAAACCTTGAAACGTCTTTATAATTATAGCTACCAGATATGTGGAGAAAATATTAGTGCAAATTATAGAGTCAATGTTGTAGAATCTCACCATATAAAACCTTTTGTTGAGACCCTCAATAATGATGCTAACAATCTGATTGTTATTTGCCCAAATCATCATAGGATTATTCACAAAGCGAAACCTGTTTTTTTACAAGAGAAAATTATTTTTTGTTTATCATAATGGATTGGAAGAAAGGATAGTATTGAATCAGCATTTTTAATTTCAATGATAAAAGAAAAAGTATTATAATGATTTTAAATAAAAACTTAAAACTGATTATAGAAGCAGATAGGTTTAGAAGAATATTGTGAATTGAAGGGTGGCTAAAATGGATCAAATAAATATTAGGGAAGTAAAGGTAACAGATTATAATGAAATATACTTATTAAATCAAGAGTTAGGATATTTATACCCAATTGAAAAGGTTAAAGAGAGAATTGCATATATAACCCAAAACACAAAGGATATAATTTTAGTTGCTGAGCATGATAATGAGGTAATTGGTTATATTCACGGAAGCCCATATGAATTGCTTTATTCTGATTCTTTAATAAATATTTTGGGTTTTGTAGTAAAAGAAAAATATAGAAATGCTGGTGTTGGTAATTTATTGATAAGTAACCTCGAATGTTGGGCAAAAGAAAACGGGTATAGTGGAGTAAGATTAGTATCTGGATATGATAGGTTGAATGCTCACAGATTTTATCAAAAACATGGCTATGTTTATAGGAAAGACCAAAAGAATTTTATAAAAATATTTGATTAGGTTAAAGAAAGTTTGCGTTAAGATAAGAGTATAGATTCTAGTTTGCCTTATCTAACTGAATGATCATTATGAGCATAATGTTTAGTTGTTTTGCAACATTTGTAAAATGTGAATCGGGGGAGTTGATTTGCTGTGAATATTGAATTTCGTGGAAATCTCGATGGTATTGGAAGTCCTTGTGTTATTGTAGATGGTCAGTATTATTTAGTTAAAAAAGCAACATTTGAAAAGTTTAGTCATTGTAGTAATGCAAAATGCCTAGTTGAGTCAATTGAGTGTTTTGCATATGAAGAGATTGTTAAAAATGGGTTAGCTAACAACGAATATTTTGAAAAAGCAACCAAATGAAATATTAAGTATTTCACTTTAAAGTGAGTTGCATGGATTTCAATGATATAAAATTGGATGAAGAACTACAAGAGTATTATGAAACAGACAGCGTGGATGAGTTGGCTGACTTGTTGGAAGTTATTGTGGAATAGGGGTGTGTGGTGTGGAAAATGAGATAAGATATACTTCTAGCTTGGCAAGTGGAGCTGAAGATTTGTTTGTGGAAATATTCAGTGAGGTTTACGGTCCGGAAAAAACACAATATTTTTCTGTACAGCATCCTTTTGTGGATATATACGGCAAAAGTAGATTCATTGATTTTGCCTTCGAAAGTGATAACTTGAAAATAGCAATAGAGATTGACGGAGAAGGATTTCACGCTCCCCATAGGGTTTCCAAAAATAAATATTATGACGACCTGCTGAAACAGAACAGTTTGATATATAACAATTGGAAAGTATATAGATGGACAGACGGCCAGTTAAAGAATCAGAAGGAAAAGGTTAAGGACGAGTTAGTGATTTTTATGGGCGAAATGCCCCAGTTTAAGATGCTGGAGGATTACTTGCCAAAGCAGAAGGGCGAGGTAATTGAGCTGAAAGATCACCAACAGTCTGCAGTTGAAAACCTTCAGAAGATGAGGGACAGGGGAGAGAGTATCGCACTTTTGTATCATGCTACAGGAACGGGAAAAACAGTGACAGCAGTCAGTGATGCAAGGAACTTTGGTGAAAGAACCCTTTTTCTGGCTCATACCCGTGAGCTTGTGATCCAGGCTAAAAAAACATTTAATAATATCTGGTCTGATAAAAAAAGCGGCTTGTATGTGGCTGAACAAAAGGACAATGATGCTTACATAGTATGTGCAAGTATTCAGAGCGTTGTACAGAATCTTGACCAATTTAGACCGGAAGATTTTGGCTATATAATTATTGATGAATGCCATCACAGTGTTGCAGATTCATATAGGAAAATACTGGGATATTTTAAGCCTAAATTTACTCTTGGACTCACAGCAACACCCGAGAGGACCGACGGAGAAGATTTGCTGAAGCTGTTCAAGAATGTTGCACACAAACTGGACCTTAAGACGGCAGTTGAAATAGGTGAACTGACTCCAATCCGTTGTATACGTGTCAAAACAAATATAGACCTTTCTACTGTAAGAATCAATGGTATCAAATATTATTCCCAGGATATTGAAAGCAAATTGTTTGTACCGGAAAGAAACAAAATTATTGTTGAGACATATTTGCAATATGTGAAGAATAAGAAAACCGTTGTGTTTTGTGCATCAGTAAAACATGCGGAGGAAATCGCCGGACTTTTTAGGGACAATGGAGTAAAATGCGAAGCTGTTTCGGGAACAATGAACAGGAACAAAAGAGATGATTTATTGGATAACTACGAAAACAGAGATATCAACGTGCTTTGTGCTTGCGACCTTCTCAATGAAGGATGGGACAGTCCGAAGACAGAAGTGCTTTTCATGGCAAGACCGACAATGTCAAAAACTCTTTATATGCAGCAGTTAGGCAGGGGAATGAGGAAATGTGAAGGAAAGGAATACCTTATGGTATTTGATTTTATAGATAATGCAAATATGTTTAACATGCCGTATTCCATTCACAGGCTGTTAAATATAAAAGAATACCGTCCCGGGCAACTGGTGCTTGCTCCGAAGAAACAGATGGAGTTTGACCGGGATTTATTGATGAGAGGAGAGAAACCGGAGGTATTACTGGATTTTCCTGTGAATGTGACGGATTATGAATTGATTGACTTGTTTAATTGGCATGAAGAAGTCAAAAATATGATATCGCAGCTTGAGTTTGTCAGAATGGTGGATGTCCAAAGTGAAACCATTGAAAAATACATTCGAGAAGGAAAGATAAAACCTGATTTGGAGGTTCCGATAGGCGATAAACGCAGCTTTAAATATTTCAGGGAGGAAACGGTTAGGAAGTATGCTTCTCAATATGGTTGGGACTTGATTACGCCTGCAAATATGAAGGATAAGTTTATGGAAATGGTAAACACAATGGATATGAGTTTTTCCTACAAACCTGTTCTTCTCAAGGCTATGTTTGACCATGTTGATGAAAATGGAAGAGTTAGGGTGGAGGACATTGTGGATTACTTTATTGAATTCTACAGTGATCGAAAGAATAGAGGACTGGTTGTAGAGAAAAAGACCAGCATATACTGCAAAGAAAACTATACAAGGAAGGATGTCGAAAAGAATATCTTTGCCAATCCGTTTAAGAGGTTTGAAGACATGCGTTTTATGAAAAGATGCAGGGAGATTGAGTATGTGGAATTTAACAGGCATGTGTTCAGGAAATTGACGAAAGACGATATTGAGTGGATCAAGAAACATTGTGACAACAAATTGGAGGAGTATTACAAAAGAATGGGAAACTGATTTAGCAGGTTTTGATAAAAATTCATCTATCGACATATTCCCAAAATAAAGAGCTGATACTATATTTGCACATGTTAATCTTGTTCTGTCTATTCTTGGAGAACCATCACAAATATCTTTTGTGCTTACAATTTTTTTAACAAGAGGAACTCACCTCAATCTATGAATGATTTATTGTCCCAAGATGTATTTTTCCGATATTCTATTTTGACGTTTTTGTCCCATCGGAGTTCCCATGGACCTGATGTGAAGAATTTGCATTCACAGTTGTTGCATTCAGAACAATAGGATGAACCCATCTAAACCTCCGAATTGAAAACGTTATAATACAAATTAATGTATAAACGCTTCTTATAAGGTTATCCTATTCATACTCCTTAACAAGCAAAGCACGGATATAGCCGCGATCGGTTGAAGTTGACTCTATGTAAAAGCCTCTTCCATAATAAAATCTAATCAAATCCTTGTATTTTGAGGCTGTATGCAGCGTAACTCTTTTGATACCCTTCTTCTTGACTAATTTGTCAATAAGGTTGATGAGTGCTTTACCTATACCTATGTTATGGTATTCTGTATTGACTCCAAATCTGCTTATGTACCCTGTGTTATCAGGATTTATCTTTAATCTTATTGTTCCTACCGGAACATCATCGATGAATGCCACGAAAACTTCCTTTGTCTTTATATCCTCGATGATGTCCTCGATAGATTCTTCAAGAGCTTCCATTGTACCTAGACCCGTATTTTCTATATATTTCTTAAAGGCTATTCTTGTAATTGTTTGAATAGCCTCCGCATCATCAATAGTTGCTTTTCTAATGATAAACGAGTAATTCATATCTAAAACCTTCCTGTAACCATAACCTTTCTGACTGCTATGCCATGAGTTTTACCATGATGGCTTTTTGTACATGCAGCCTGTTTTCTGCTTCGTCAAATACAAGGGATTGAGAGCCGTCTATAATATCGGAGGTCACTTCATAATCCCTGTATGCAGGCAAGCAGTGGAGGAAAATAGCATCTTCTTTAGCTTTTGAAAATAGGTCGCTATTTACCTGATAAGGCATGAAAATTTTAATTCGCTCTTCTTTTTCGGCTTCTTGTCCCATGCTCACCCATGTGTCCGTATAGATAACATCCGCATCTTTTACAGCAACATAAGGATCTTCCGTAAGAACAATTTTAGAACCTGAAACCTCAGCATCCTTTTGTGCCTCGGCTACTATGTTTTTATCACACTCATAACCCTTAGGTGAAGCTACCGATATGTCCATGCCTACTTTAGCACAACCATGAAGCAGTGAATTTGCGATGTTGTTTCCATCACCTACATATGCGAGTTTAAGTCCTTTAAGTTCACCTTTGTGTTCGTATATTGTAAATAGATCGGTTAAAATTTGACATGGATGCATGAGATCTGTCAAACCGTTAATGATGGGGATGCTGCCGTGAGTTGCAAGCTCTTCCACATCACTATGAGCAAAAGTACGAATCATAATACCGTCCAAATACCTTGAGAGCACCTGTGCAGTATCGTAAATCGTTTCGCCCCTTCCTAATTGGATATCGTTGGAGCTTAAGAAGAGAGGATATCCTCCCAATTGGTACATGCCGACTTCAAATGAAACCCTGGTTCTTGTAGAGGACTTTGTAAATATCATTCCAAGTGTTTTGTTTTTTAAAAGTTTATGCTCAACACCTTCTTTGAGTTGCCTTTTGAGCTTCTCGGAAAGTTCAAAAATCTCATTGATATCTTCTAATGTTAAATCATAAAGACTGATTAAATGCTTCATGGTAATTACCTCCTAATTTGTTAGTATTATTTTTTTGTTTCCTTAAAGGACTGTTCTTAAGGAACCTTATCTAATTACGGAATTTGCCTAAGCTTAGACGGAATATTCGTCTAAAGAATAAACCACAGCGTCTTTTTTGTTCATAATATTTTCAAGAACTTCCAATATGGCATAAGCCGTGTCAATAGAAGTAATACATGGGATGTTGTACTCCATGGCGGTTCTTCTTAACTGAAAACCAAGCCTTGTCGGTATCCTGCCCCTTGTAGGTGTGTTGATAACAAGTGAAACATTGCCACTTTTTACATAATCCAGCATTTCTTCATTTGATATGGCATCAACTTCTATTCCTGTTCTTGAAAGATACAAATAAGTATGCTCACTTGCAACGAGCCTAAAGCCCATATCCCACAGCTTCTGTGCAATATCCCTGCATTCCTGCTTGTTCCTGTCGGCAACGGAAATCAATGCAGTGCCGCTTGGGGGAATATCCAGTCCTGAGGCTACAAAGGCTTTATAAAGTGCGGTGCAGTAATCTTTGTCAACTCCCATAACCTCACCTGTAGACTTCATTTCCGGTCCTAAGAATGTATCCCCTGTAGTAAGCTTCGAGAAAGAGAAAACAGGTGCTTTTACGGCATAAAATTCACTTTCTTTATAAAGACCGGGTGTGTAGCCTAAATCCCTCAAGCTTTTGCCCATAATAAGCTTTGTTGCCACGTTAACCATGGGAATCCCCGTTATCTTGCTCATAAACGGTACTGTTCTGCTGGCTCTAGGGTTCACTTCGATTACATAAACCTTGCCGTGGTCGTCTGATACAAATTGTATGTTAAAAAGCCCTATAATATTCAGTGCTTTGGATAGTCTTATAGTATAGTCGGTAATAGTGTCCTTTATTTCCCTAGATAAAGTTCTGGAAGGGTAGACAGATATACTGTCACCCGAATGAACACCTGCTCTTTCAATGTGTTCCATGATTCCGGGAATCAGTGTATCTACACCGTCACAGATTCCGTCCACTTCAATTTCCTTACCTTCTATATATTTATCAATGAGTATCGGATGCTTGGAGAACAAATCAACTGCCTTGCTCATATACTCATCGAGCATATGATCGTTGTATACTATTTCCATAGCTCTTCCGCCAAGTACATATGACGGTCTTACTAAAACAGGGTAACCGATATTGTTGGCTATAGCCTTTGCCTCTTCAATGGAGAATGCGGTGCTGCCGGGCGGTATGGGAATATCTAAAGATTCCAAAAGCTTTAAAAATTTATCCCTGTCCTCTGCAACGTCTATGTTTGTTACAGATGTACCTAGAATCCGAACACCGGCATTATTTAGAGGTGATGCAAGGTTTATTGCTGTCTTACCTCCAAACTGGACTATTACACCCACAGGCTTTTCTTTTTCGATTATATCAAGGACGCATTCTTTTGTAAGCGGTTCAAAATACAGTTTATCGGCTATATCAAAATCGGTGCTTACGGTTTCGGGATTGTTGTTAATTATTATGGACTCATATCCCATTTCCTTCAGTGCCTTGATGGAATGCACGCTGCAGTAGTCGAACTCTATTCCCTGACCTATTCTTATGGGACCTGAACCGATAACAAGCACTTTATTTTTCTCCGATACAGCCACATCGTCCTTTTCTTCATAAGTGGAGTAGTAATATGGAGTAACAGCTTCAAATTCACCGGCACAGGTATCAACTATCTTATAAACAGGATTTATGGGATATTTGTTTCTTAGTTCGCTGATTTTTTCTACCGGTACACTGGCCAGGTTTGCTATGTATGAATCTCCAAAGCCTATTTTCTTAGCTCTTGTATAAAGATCATAATCTAAAAATGCTATTCCCGCGTTTTTAATGTCTTCTGCAATTCTAACAATTTTTTCTAGTTTTTTAAGGAAAAACATGTCTATTTTTGTTATTGCTGACAATTCTTCGCAGGATGCATTTTTTTGAAGTGCCTTGCATATGGCAAAAATTCGTTCATCATGGGGATGTCGTATAAACTCCATGAGCTCTTCAACCGTCATGTTGTCAAAGAGGCTTAGTCCAAGCTGATAATTGAGCTTAATATCAAGTGAGTCTATGGCCTTTAAAAGGGATTCCTCAAATGTGCGGCCTATAGCCATAACCTCGCCTGTAGCTTTCATCTGTGTGCCTAAGCTTCTGTCTGCCGTATTGAATTTATCAAAGGGCCATCTCGGTACTTTCGTAACAATATAGTCTAAAGATGGCTCAAAGCATGCATATGTATTTTGTGTAACCGAATTTTTTATTTCATCAAGGTTTAAGCCTATGGCAATCTTTGCTGCTACCCTCGCAACGGGATATCCTGTAGCTTTAGATGCTAAAGCACTTGAACGGCTCACCCTTGGATTAACTTCTATAACTACGTACTCAAAGCTGTTGGGATTTAGAGCAAACTGAATATTACAGCCGCCTTTGATATCGAGAGCACGTATTATTTTTATTGAGGCGGATCTTAGCATTTGGTACTCGATATCCGATAATGTCTGGCTTGGAGCTACAACTATACTGTCACCCGTATGTACCCCAACGGGGTCAAAGTTCTCCATATTACATACGATTATACAGTTGTCGGCACCGTCACGAATAACCTCATACTCGATTTCCTTCCATCCTGCGACGCTTTGCTCAAGCAGCACCTGGTTTATCATGCTGAGCTTAAGTCCCTTGCCGCATATATATTCAAATTCGTCCATGTTTTGTGCAATACCGCCGCCTGTGCCACCTAATGTGTAAGCTGGTCTTATTATAATAGGAAACTTATTTTTGGAAGCAAACTCCTTTGCTTCAGACATGTTGGTAACAATTGCACTTTTTGGAACTTTTTCATTTATAGCATTCATTGTTTGCTTGAAAAGATCCCTGTCCTCTGCAAGCTTTATGGATTGCAGGGAAGTTCCGAGAAGCTCTATCCCAAGTTCTGCAAGAATACCGCTTTCGGAAAGTGCCACAGCCATATTAAGGCCCGTTTGACCGCCTAAGGAAGCCAGTATTCCGTCAGGTCTTTCTTTTATAATAATTTTCTTTAAAAATTCCAGTGTAATGGGTTCGATGTATACACGGTCGGCAATCTCCCTGTCCGTCATAATTGTAGCAGGATTGCTGTTAACAAGAACTACTTCAATGCCTTCCTCCCGCAATGATTTGCAGGCTTGTGCTCCGGAGTAATCGAATTCTGCTGCCTGGCCTATTATAATAGGGCCTGAGCCAATAACCAGAACCTTCTTAATATTTTCTCTTTTTGGCATATTGACCTCCTATAACCTATAATAGTTTCAGAAACTCGTCAAAAATGTAAGCGGAGTCCTGAGGGCCGGGCGAAGCTTCCGGATGGTATTGCACGCTTAGAATGGGCAGAGATTTATGTCTGAAGCCTTCTGTGGTGTTATCGTTTATATTTACATGTGTAATTGTCACATCATCGGAAAAATCCCTTTCCAAAGCGTAATTGTGATTTTGTGAAGTTATGTAGCATCGGCCTGTTGTAAGATCCTTAACAGGATGATTTCCGCCATGATGGCCGAATTTAAGCTTGTATGTAGTACCGCCCAATGCGATTCCAAGGAGCTGGTGGCCTAAGCAAATCCCTAAAATAGGCTTTAAACCTATAAGGCCCTGGACTGTGTTTTTTACCGATAAAAGCTCCATAGGATCGCCAGGTCCGTTGGATAAAAGTATTCCGTCAGGCTCATGCTTCATAATCTCATCTAAAGTTGAGAAGGCAGGCAGAATGCTTATATGGCAGTTCCTATCCTGTAAGGCTTTAATAATATTGTTTTTAACGCCAAAGTCCAAAATGACAACTCTTTTTCCCGGACCTGGCTTATATACAGGAATTTTTGTCGTAACTTCCATCACAAGATTGCGTTTACGTGCTTTGTCTGCCTTAAGTCTTTCAAGGAGAGTATCTATATTGCCGCATTCGCTGGAAATGACTCCGTACATGCTTCCAAACCTTCGGATATACTGGGTGAGAGCCCTGGTATCAATGCCTTTAATCCCGGTAATATTGTTGGATTCAAAGTACTTGTCGGCGTCCATGCTGCATCTCCAGTTGCTCGGATAGTCGCATAGCTCACTGACTATGAAGCCCTGTATATGGGGCTTGTAAGACTCGTTATCTAGGTGATTGAATCCGTAATTGCCTATTAAAGGGTATGTCATAGCGACAATCTGCCCGTTATAGGAAGGATCGGTTGTTATCTCCTGATATCCGGTCATGCAGGTGTTAAAAACTATTTCCCCAAAGGCTTCACCTTTGCGGCCGAAACTTTCACCTGTAAAATATGTGCCATCTTCGAGAACTAAAACAGATTTCATGGAATTTCTCCTTAAAAATCAATTTTCAATTTATATCAATTAATATTAATAAGTTTAATTTTAAATGGGTTTAATACTTAGCTGTTAAACTTTGACAGTATATCTTCCAATACTTTTATAAATCCGTCCACATCATCCTTAGTCACAATAAGAGGAGGAAGAACCCTTATGATATTAGGGCCAACATTTCCAACGAGATAGCCGTTTTCAAAGCAAGCTGTAACAATCTCTTTAGCCTTTCCGTTGTTTAACTCGATACCTATCATAAGACCTTTGCCTCTAATTTCAGCTATAAAACTGTATTTTTCCTTTAGCTTATTTAATTGGCCAATGAAATATTCTCCAATTTTTGCTGAGTTTTCCACGAGTTTTTCTTCGAATATGGTGTTCATAACAGCGAGACCTGCTGCACATGCGAGAGGATTTCCTCCAAATGTTGAACCGTGATCACCAGGCTCAAATGCTTGAGCAACATACTCTTTAGCACACATAGCACCTATGGGGAATCCGCCGCCTAATGCTTTGGCAAGTGTAAAAATATCAGGCTCTACATCGAAATGCTGATATGCAAAGAGCTTTCCTGTTCTTCCAAGGCCTGATTGAACTTCGTCAAGAATGAGGAAAATACCTTCCTTGTCGCACAACTCTCTTACACCTTTCATATACTCGGGAGAAATGAGATTTATTCCTCCTTCTCCCTGAATAGGCTCAAGCATAACAGCACAGGTATTGCCGTTGATGGCTTTTTTCAAAGCTTCCAGATCATTTGCCGGAACGCTTGTAAATGATGGTGTAAGAGGACAGTATGGTTTTTGATACTTATCCTGGCCTGTTGCTGCAATTGTAGCAAGAGTACGGCCATGGAAGGATTTCTCAAGAGTTATTATTTCATACTTTTCCGGCTGTCCCTTTTTCTTAAAATAAATACGTGCCAGCTTGATGGCTGCTTCATTTGCTTCTGCTCCGCTATTTGAGAAGAAGACCTTATCCGCACATGAGTTTTCTACAAGGACCTTTGCCAGCTTTGCCTGAGGTTCTATGTAATACAGGTTTGAACAATGAATAAACTTTTCAGCCTGTGTTTTAATTGCTTCAACAAGCTTTGGATGGGAATGACCCAATGCACTTACTGCGATTCCAGCAAAAAGGTCGGTATATTTCTTACCGTCTGTGCTCCATAAATTTATACCTTTACCGTATTCAAAGCATACAGGGGTCCTGTTTCCAAATGTATTTACAAAATATTTTTTATCCAGCTCCATAATTTCATTTAAATCCATGCTGATAACCTCCTATCGGAATCAATATTTTCGTGTTGGCCTTTCAATATGTGTTTTACATTATATGACTTTTATTGTTAGTCATGCAATATTTGAATTTCATGGTTAGACTTACAATATTTGTATTACAGTTTTTCTTTATTGTGATACAGCACCTTTTCCTTCATTATCATAGTACCGATACCTTTGTAAGTGAATATCTCCAACAGAATGCAGTGGGGTATCCTTCCGTCTATTATGTGGGTTCTGCCTACGCCTTTCTCCAATGCATCTATGCAGCCAAGAACTTTAGGTATCATGCCGCCCTGAATAACCTTATCTTCAATTAAGCGATGAACCTCATCTATGGTGAGTGCTGAAAGTATTTCATTGCTGTCCTTTGAAGGTTTCACACCTTCAACATCCGTCAAAAGCATGAGCTTTTCAGCCTTAAGGTATGCAGCGATTTCGCCTGCCACGGTATCTGCATTTATATTGTAGCTTCGGCCGTCCTTTCCCACACCGATAGGTGCCACAACAGGGATATATTCGTCTTTTGCGATTAAATCCAAAACCTTTGAATTGATGTTGGTTATTTTGCCCACATAGCCTAAGTCCGTCGCTTTTCCGTCTACCATGGTTGTGTATTGCTCGCATTCAATGAGATTGCCGTCAATACCGCAAAGTCCGATAGCCTTGCCTCCTTTTTGGTTTAAAAGGGAGACAATTTCCTTGTTTGTTTTACCCACAAGAACCATCTGTGCTACTTCCATTGTAGCCGAGTCTGTTACACGAAGGCCGTTTATAAACTCGCTTTTTATATTGAAATTGTCAAGTGCTCTGTTTATGTCAGGTCCGCCTCCGTGAACAATTACAGGGTTAACGCCTATATATTTCAATAATGTAATGTCTTCCATCACGGAATTTTTCAATTCTTCATTTATCATGGCATTACCGCCGTATTTTATTACTACGGTTTTTCCGTTAAGCTTTTGAATATATGGAAGAGCTTCTATAAGAATCTCTGCTTTTTTTATTATTGTTTCCATAGATTTATACATTAAAGTGAACCTCCAATTATTTCTATATATCTCTTAAACATTATTTCTTAAACATTCTATAAATCTTAATCATTCCTTAATTTAATAGTCCTTAATATTATGAAATGATTTATAAATTTCTATAAGTACAAGCCCGGAGCTTCAAGGCCGGTTTTCTCATCATACCCGCACATGATGTTGAGGTCCTGAACTGCTTGAGCAGATGCTCCTTTGCCCAAGTTATCAAGGCAGGAAAGAACTACTACTCTGTTAAGCCTTTTATCAACAACGATGCTTATGTCAATGAAATTTGAGCCTGCTACAAACTTTGTTTCAGGAAGCTTACCTTCGTCGAGCACCCTTACAAAAAACTCATTCTTATAAAATTCTCTATAAAGATTGATCAACTCACTTGTTGATGTTTCTTTTTTGAGATTGCCGTAAATTGTAGCAAGCATTCCTCTCTTCATAGGAGTAAGATGAGGAGTAAATGAAACAAGTATGTTTTCATTTGCTAAAAAGCTCAGCTCCTGCTCAATTTCTGAAGTATGCCTGTGGTTTGAAACCTTATATGCCTTGTAATTTTCGGTACACTCGCAGAACTGGTACGGAAGGTCGGTACTGCGGCCTGCTCCCGTAACTCCCGAGGCGGCATCTATAATAATATTTTTGGTCTCTATAATATTGTTTTTCAAAAGCGGTGCTATACCGAGTATTGAACAAGTGGGATAACAACCGGGATTCGCAACGATTTGTGCATCTTTAATTTTATCGCGGTATAGCTCGGGCAATCCGTAGACGGACTTTTCAAGAAGCTCGGGCATTTGGTGCTTAATACCGTACCACTTCTCATAAACCTCTACATTTTTATATCTGAAATCTCCGCTGTGGTCTATTACCCTTTTATCCAAAGCTATAAGCTTGGGGATTACTTCCTTTGATACTCCATGGGGCAGTGCTGTAATAAAGAGGTCTGCTTTTTTTGAGATGCTTTCTATGTCAAGTTCGTCACATTCCATATCAAAAACATTTCTTAATGTCGGATATATATCTGAAACCTTTTGTCCCACGAAATTTTGAGATACAATGGTAGTAATCTTTACACCGGGATGTCTGCTTAAAAGCCTTAAAATTTCAATTCCGACATATCCGGTTGCACCTATAATTCCTACATTAATCATAAATTACCTCCTGTAAAGCAATAAATTCTGTATTAAATGCGATTTATCACATTGATAAGCTTAGTAATAATTATTTCATAATTATACATCCTGATGCATAAAAATGCAATATATTATTTACAACAAATAAAATTACATTATTTATGGCAAAATTACATTATTTATAATACATTTATGCAAAGTGACCAAGTTGATGATATAAAATTTGTTAAGAACTATGTCTGTTAAAATTCTGTTATAGATGTTATAGTAGTATTGTGAGTTTGTAAAAAAATTAAAGCGTATTTAACCTAATAGGAGGAGAAAAGATGGCTAGTGTTAAGCTAAAAAATGTATACAAAAGATATCCCGGTGGGGTTACAGCTGTTAACGATTTCAATATGGATATAGAAGATAAGGAATTCATAATATTGGTTGGACCTTCAGGTTGCGGGAAAACTACTACACTGAGAATGATTGCAGGTTTGGAAGATATATCTGAAGGCGAGCTGTACATAGGCGACAAGCTTGTTAACGATGTAGACCCCAAAAACAGAGATATAGCGATGGTTTTCCAGAACTACGCTTTGTATCCTCATATGTCTGTTTTTGAAAACATGTCATTTGGTTTGAGACTCAGAAAAATACCGAAAGACGAAATAAAAAGAAGAGTTCATGAAGCAGCAAAAATCCTTGATATTGAGCATTTGCTTGATAGAAAGCCAAAGGCTTTATCAGGTGGTCAGAGACAGAGGGTTGCGTTAGGTCGTGCTATAGTTCGTGAACCTAAAGTATTCTTGATGGATGAGCCTCTCTCAAACTTGGATGCTAAGTTGAGGGTTCAGATGAGAACTGAAATCAACAAGCTCCATCAGAAACTTCAGACAACTTTCATATACGTTACACATGACCAGACTGAAGCTTTGACAATGGGTACAAGAATCGTTGTTATGAAAGACGGATATGTACAACAGATAGATACTCCACAGGCACTCTATGAAAGACCATGCAATATGTTCGTTGCAGGATTTATCGGAAGTCCTCAGATGAACTTCATAAATGCAAAGGTTGAAAAAAGAGGCGAATCAATATATCTTACTTTCGGTAAAGATTCAATTAAATTGCCAGAAGGAAAGGCAAAGAAGCTTGAAGGAACAGATTATATAGGTAAAGAAGTTATTTTGGGTATCAGACCTGAGTGCTTACATGATGAGCCTGCTGTACTTGAGCAGATGCAAGACAGTTTGGTTGAAGCAAGAATCGAGTTGACAGAAAACCTTGGTTCCGAAACTTACCTTTATATGGTAGTTGATGATGTTGACTTTACAGCAAGAGTTAACCCAAGAACTAAGGCAAGAGCTGGAGACATCATTAAGATTGCTTTTGATGCAAACAGAATACATCTTTTCGATAAAGAAACAGAAAAGACAATAATGAACTAAATAATTTTTCAAATTAAATTAATTATATTGAGAGGAAGATTAAAAGGTCTTCCTCTTTTGATTTTTTGATAGACCTTTTAGGGGGTAAATTGACATTGCGGTTTTTTTTAATTAGTGTATAATTATAAAAAAGGATGTATAATCAACGACATAATGTTTTCGTAATTCATTTTGCTGAGGTGGCTAGCTATGCAGTCTAAAATATATCAGAACATTGTCTGCCAAATTAGAGAAACCATAGATACCGAGTTTGGAGTATTAGACGACAAAGGCACCATAATTGCATGTTCGGATGAAACTAAGATTGGTGACAGTGATGAAAATGCATTGGAAATAATTAAGTCCGATGAAAAAATAAATTGTGCAGCCGGATATTCATATTATAAGATAATGAATCGCCAAAAGCTTGAGAATATAGTTTTTTTAGCTATGGATGGAGAATTGGGGATAAAGTTTCTTTCATTAATTACGATAAATATAATGAATGCTAATTTGGCTCACGAAGAAAAGCTGGACAAGAGCACCTTTATTAAGAATATTATACATGATAATATTTTGCCCAGCGATGTTCTGCAGAAAGCAAGGGAGCTGCATCTATCCAATAATGTCCTAAGGGTTGCCCTGCTTATACGCATTGAGGATACCAAGGATATTTCCGTATGTGAAATGGTTTTTGATGTTGTATCAAAAATGTTTCCGAATAAATCCAAAGACTTTGTTGTTGTTGTAGATGAATTGAATATTGCTTTAATTAAAGAATTGAAAAGTAAGGATGAATTAAAGGAAATTGATACCATAGCAAAGACGATTTTGCATACAGTGAGTGCTGAATTAATGATTAATGTAAGTATCGGGATAGGTTCTATTGCCGATAATATAAGGGATATTAAAAATTCTTACAAGGACGCTCAGTCGGCTATATCAATAGGAAGAATTTTTGATAGCGATAAAAACATAGTGAATTATAATAATTTGGGAATAGGAAGGCTTATTTACCAGCTTCCGCCTACTCTGTGCAAGTTATTCTTAAGTGAAGTGTTTTCGGGTGAAATGAAACCCATTGATTACATGGAAAATAAGAATGACGCAAAGGGTGAAACAAAAGAGAAACTTGATAACGATACCATATTAACCGTGCATAAGTTTTTTGAGAACAATCAGAATGTATCGGAGACTGCGAGAGCTATGTATTTGCACAGAAACTCCGTGGTATATAGGCTAGATAAGGTTCAAAGATTGACAGGCCTTGATATCAGGGTATTTAATGATGCTGTAATTTTCAGCATTGCTTTAATGGTTAAAAAGTACTTGGATTATTGTGAAGATCAATCAAGAAATAACAGAAATTAACTTGTACTTTTATGTTTTACAAAGGAGAAATTAGAGTGATTAGTTTTGAAAATGTAACTAAAATATATCAAAATGGCACTTTAGCACTTACAAATATAAACTTGAAAATAAATAAAGGCGATTTTGCGTTTATTATAGGTCAAAGCGGATCAGGCAAATCCACCATGATAAAGTTGATTTTAAAGGAAGAAGAGGCTACAGAAGGTATTATCACTGTTAACGGTTTTAATGTTACGACAATGGGAAGAAAGGAAATTCCGTATTATAGAAGAAGTATCGGTGTTGTTTTTCAGGATTTCAGGCTGCTTCCCGGTAAAACGGTATATGAGAATGTTGCTTTTGCCATGCAGATAGTAGAGGCATTACCAAAGGAGATTAGAAGGCGGGTGCCCATGATATTGGGCCTTGTAGGGCTAAGCAACAAGGCTAAGGTTTACCCCAATCAGCTTTCGGGTGGAGAGCAGCAAAGGGTTGCATTAGCGAGGGCTTTGGTTAATAATCCTGCACTTTTGGTTGCGGATGAGCCTACGGGAAATCTTGACCCTGAGACTTCATGGGAAATTATGAAGCTTTTGACTGAAATTAACCAAATGGGTACTACTGTTGTTGTTGCAACCCATGAAAAGAACATAGTCGACACAATGAAGAAGAGGGTTATAGCCCTGTCAAAAGGAGAAATAATAAGAGATCAGGAGAAAGGGCAGTACGAAGATGAAGATACGAACCACCAAATATATAATTAAAGAAGGTATAATAAATTCATATAGAAACAAATTGATGTCTCTTGCATCTATAATAATAGTAACTGCATCGCTTTTGGTGTTTGGTATATTTTTGATAATTAGTGTAAATTTTCAACATAAAATTAACGAGATGATGGAAAGTCAGCTTCAAATTGAAGTTTATTGTGATGCAAATCTTGATGAGACGCAGGTCAAGGATATTGAAGCCCAAATAAAAATGAACAGCTTTGTTTCAAATGTCAGAAGGGTTACAAAGGAAGAAGCACTTGAGAGATGCAAGGCACTTTTAGAAGAGGATGGTAGCATACTTGAGGGATATGACGGAAGTTTTCTGCCGGAATCATTTATAGTTAAAATAAACAATTCAGATAATATCAAAAGAGTAGTTGAGGAATTTAAAGCCTTAAAAGGAGTAGAAAGTGTAGGCTTTCTTGAGGATAACGTTAACCAATTATCCAGTATATCTTATTGGGCAAGATTTATAAGTATTCTGCTTCTTGTAATACTATTATCGGTATCCATCTTTATTATATCAAACACAATTAAATTGACGGTTTTTGCTCGAAGAAGGGAAATCGGCATAATGAAATATATAGGTGCAACAGACTGGTTTATACGCTTGCCATTTATTGTGGAAGGTATTATAATAGGCATTGTGGGGGCTATAATTTCATTTATAGTGACCTACTATTGTTATAGTACTATAGAAAGCCAGCTAAGCAATGGTGTTTTAGGTGAAACTCTTGAGTTTGTAAGCATTAATTCCATAGTACTTTATGTCATCGGTTCCTATAGCATTATTGGAACTGTTGTTGGCGGCATTGGAAGCGGTATATCTATAAGAAAATACCTTCGTGTTTAATTTTGAATGACATACATTTGACATATATTTAACATATAAGTTATATGCTGTAAAAATTGAATATAATTTTACAGATGATAAAACGGTGTGGTGAGGAGGCTGTTATGAAGAAGAGGTTTTCTATTGTTTTGATACTGGTTATGCTTTTATCAACGGCAATGTCATCGACTGCAGATAAACTTAGCGATACGAAAAAGCAAAAAGAAACAGTGAACAACAAAATAAACAGCATTAGCAGTCAGAAGAAACAGGAAGAAAAGAAGCTAAAGTCCGCAATAGAAGAGAAGAAATACATAACTGAAGTTGAGAATGCTAAAAATGCTGAGTATAAAAAGCTTGTGGCAGAAAAGGAATCTCTAGAGAAGGAGATTGAGGAAATCCAGAAGTCAATTGATGAGACTTTGGAGGAATATAAAGAGCAGGAAGAGCTTTTTAAAGTAAGACTTAAGGTGATGTACGAAAATTCCAGCTATGGAAAAACCAACACTATTCTTAAATCAAAAAACTTGACTGATTTTTTTGCAAGGCTTAAATATATGCAAGCCATATCAAAAAAAGACAAAGAGCTTATAGAAGACATTAAGAAGGCGAAAGCCGATATTGAGTATAAAAAAAGTCTTAAGGAAAAATTGAAGCTTGAAAAGGAAAACATGATCGACACCAAAAAGAAGCAGATTGAAAACTTGAAGGCTTCAAGGTCCGATGTGGAAGAAGAGATCAGGGAGATAAATAATAAACTTAAAAAGCTTGAAGAGCAGGAAGATGAATTAATCAAGAAATCTAAAGAACTTGAAAATCAAATAAAGTCTCTTCAAAGAAGTAATGTGAAATATATTGGAGGCAACATGGTATGGCCTGTGCCGAGCACCCATGTTATAACTTCCTATTACGGCAACAGGTTTCATCCTATTCTTAAGAAGTATAAGATGCATACAGGTATAGATATTGGGGGAGCATCGGGAGCATCCATTGTAGCTGCAAATAAAGGGGTAGTCATTTATGCAGGATGGCAAAGCGGCTACGGTAATACCGTAATTATTGATCATGGTGGCGGGATTACAACTCTATATGCTCACTGCAGCAAGATTTTAGTAAGTGCGGGACAAAGTGTGGATGCTTCGCAGGTGATAGCAAAGGTTGGAAGTACCGGACTCTCTACGGGGCCACATTTGCATTTCGAAGTTAGAAAGAATGGATCGACAGTTAATCCGTTGAGCTATACGAGTTAATATTTTATCAAGGTCAAGGTATGATTGATATATTACCATATATTGTTGTCACAAAATATAAACCCAGATAACTCTGGGTTTATAAGTGCTTTATTGTGCATATTATTATATTAGGTGTAATCAAATAATTGACCAGTGTCCTTAATAAACTACCTAAGGAGTGTTACGTTTTGAACAATGAAAAAAGTATAATTGCCGGAATGGTATCTTTGGTATTTGTGACAGCAGTGATTTCCTTTATATTGGCATTTTTTTTGTTTAACGGGCTGGATTTGACCGGAGGCAAAAGTTATGTTTCATTTAACAGAAATGAAGTTGAAAAAGGAAGCGTTGAAAAGTTTAATCAGATAAAAAGAATACTTAAAGATACATATTATGACAAGGTTGACGAAAATAAACTGCTTGAGGGAGCTATTTCAGGAATGACAGAATCTTTAAGGGATCCTTACACTGTTTATTTTACAGCAGAACAAATGAACAGCTTTTCTGAACGTGCTGATGGCGAATATGTGGGTGTAGGCATGCATGTAATTATGGATAATGACGGTATTCTAACTGTTGTAGATACATTCGAGGATTCACCGGCAAGAAAGGCAGGTCTTACAAAAGACGATAAAATATTGAAGGTTGACGGAAAAGATGTTACATCAATTAAAGATGAAAATATTATAATTAGTATGATTAAGGGAAAAGAGAATACAAATGTAAAAATAACTGTTTACAGGCCTTCTGAGGAAAAGTCCATAGATTTTGATATAGTCAGGAAAAAAATAAAGGTATCCAATATAGAATGGGAAATGTTAGAAGGCAACGTGGGTTATATCAGAATTCTTATGTTTGATAATGATGCGTATTCTTATTTCACCAAAGCGTTGGATGAACTTGCAGCTAAAGGGATGAAGGGCCTTATTATTGACGTTCGAGATGACCCTGGAGGTGATTACGAACAGGTGGTAGAAATCGCTGACAGGCTGTTGCCTAAAGGCCTTATTGTATATACGGAAGACAGAAATAAGAAAAGGGATGAAAAGATATCCGATGAAAGGCAGTTCGATAAGCCTTTAGCCATTCTTGTAAACGGAAACAGTGCAAGTGCCAGCGAGGTATTATCCGGTGCAATTAAAGACCATAAAAAAGGCAAGCTTATAGGGACAAAAACTTTTGGAAAAGGCCTTGTTCAACAGGTTTATGGCTTTAAGGACGGTTCGGGCTTGAAGCTTACCGTGTCGAGATATTTTACACCTTCAGGCCAGTGCATTCAGGGTATTGGTATAGAGCCGGACATAAAGGTGGAGCCCCTTGATGAGTATAAGGATTATCCTGTATCCAATATACCCAGAGATAAGGATGTTCAGCTTAAAAGAGCACATGATTATATTAAACAGGAAATAAAGTAGTTCATGATTTATAAAAATTGTATAAAACCTACATATATTCACATAATAAGTAATACAAAAGCTAATGTTAAAGCAGTTGTAGAAACTGTATTTCATGTATGTTTTTGGAGTTAGACAGCAAAAGAAGGTATTACTTATGTGGAGGTGAATGTGTGGAAAAAATTGAAGACGTAATTAAAAACCAGGTTATAGCTGAGCTTGGTTTAAGTGAAAAGGTTAAGAAGTTGGGATGGAAGAGTCTTACTGCAAAAGAAACGGGAAGAATAGGTGGTATAGTCTCAAAAAGAATGAAATTATATAATTTGGCAAAAAGTCAGCAAGCGTAATTTGCTGACTTTTTAAGTATAAGATGTTATTTAAAAGGGGGAAGTGTTATTTATAATAATTTTGCATATATATATGACAAGCTGATGTATGATGTGGACTACAATAAATGGTCGGATTATATAGAGGATATTTTTAAAAAATATAATGTTAAGCCTTCTCTTATGCTTGATTTAGGTTGCGGTACAGGAAGTGTTTGCATCAATTTTGCAGAGCGAGGATATGATATGATTGGCATTGATATGTCATGTGAAATGCTTTCATGTGCCACTGAAAAAAGCAAGGAAAAGGGATTGGACATACTATATCTGAACCAGGATATTACACAGTTTGAATTGTATGGAACGGTAGATGCCGCTTTTTGCTTAATGGATACATTAAACTACATAACCGACAAGAGAAAAGTTAAAGATTTTTTCAAGCTTGTAGCAAACTATTTAAACCCCAATGGATTATTTATTTTTGACATAAATTCGGAATACAAGCTTGAAAAGATATTGGGGAATAATGTTTTATATGAAGTAGGTAAGGAAATAACATACATATGGGTTAACAGTTATAGCAAGAAAAGCAGAATATGCGAATTTGATTTGACGTTTTTTGTAGAAAATCAAGGGAAATACGACAGGTTTGACGAATTGCATTATGAAAGGGCCTATTCAATAATGGAGCTCGAAAAGATAATTTCTTCCGTCAAAGGTTTGGAGATAATGGGAATATATGATCAATTCTCTTTTAAAAAACCCAAAGAAGACAGTGAAAGAATCTTCTTTGTTTGCAGAAAAGCATGTTAAAGTGTCAACATGGTTATGGGGGGAGTCGGAAAATGGGCTTTTTTGAGAATGTTTATGAAATAGTCAGAAAGATTCCAAAAGGTAAAGTGGCAACTTATGGTCAAATTGCAAAACTTGCAGGTGAACCTAAAAAGGCAAAAATTGTCGGATGGGCGTTGCACAAGAATCCATATCATGGAGATGTGCCTTGTCACAGAGTTGTAAACAGGCATGGTGAGCTTGCCGGAGGATTTGCATTTGGTGGAAGAGAAGTCCAAAAAGAACTTCTAATTAAGGAAGGTATAATATTTGATGCGAATGAAAAAATAAATTTAAGCATATATTTATGGAAGACTAATGAGGAAAGTTGACTCTTGACTCATGTTCTTTTATTGTTCTTGACAAGCTGTTGATTAGTGTGATAAAATGTTGGAGAATTGATAAGGCATTTAGTGTGCCTACAAAACTAGTATTATTTCAGGAGGAGTTTTAGATGGAAAGAGGAAGAGTTAAGTGGTTTAATGCCGAAAAAGGATTTGGATTCATCGAAAGAGATGGCGGAAATGACGTATTTGTTCATTTTTCGGCAATAAACATGGACGGCTTTAAGACACTCGAGGAAGGTGCAGAAGTTGAATTTGAAGTAGTAGAAGGAGCTAAAGGCCCTCAGGCTGCAAAAGTTCAGAAAACTAATTAATTATTAGTTCTACACCGAAACAAAAACGGAAATGAGCCTTAACACCCCGGTATATTTATATCGGGGTTTTCAATTTTAAAATATAAATTCTAAATTTAAAAAAGATATTTTAATATTTAGATTAGTATAAAGTATTTAATAGTATTTAATTTAATAGAGAATATTTAACTAAATAGAGAGTTTTTAAATATAAATTTTGAAATATAAAATAGTTTTGAAATTAAAAGGTAGTTTTAATTAAGATATAATATTTGAAATGGGAGACAAAATTTAGATTTTGAAGAAAGGATTATGAAATAGCATGCAGGATTATATCATAAGTGCCACAGCAGCGAAGGGCAAATTGAGAGTGTTTTTTGCGAATACTACAAATATGGTGCAGGAAGCAAGTACAATGCACAATTTATCTGCCATTGCATCGGTAGCATTGGGCAGAACATTGACTGCGGCAGCACTGATGTCCAAAACACTTAAAGGTGAAAAAGATATTATAACCATACAAATCAAAGGCAGCGGTCCTATTGAGGGCATAATAGTTGTAACAGATTCCAAATCCAATGTAAAAGGGTATGTATACAATCCACAGGTAGATAACGTTTTCACAGAGGATGGCAAATTTGATGTTGGATCTGTTGTAGGTAAACCGGGATATCTTAATGTAATTAAGGACATTGGACTAAAGGAGCCGTATGTCGGTTATGTAAATCTGGTATCGGGTGAAATAGCTGAAGACCTGTCTTGTTATTACTATTATTCCGAGCAGATTCCCACTATTGTATCTTTAGGAGTGCATGTAGACCCTGATGAGAGTATAAAGAGTTCCGGAGGTTTTTTTGTCCAGGTAATGCCGGATGCTGATGATAAGATTATTGATGACCTTGAAAAAAGGATTAAAGATATTCCACCTGTTTCGGAGCTTTTGAAACACGAAAATTCTGAAGAAATATTGAATATTATATTGGAAGGGTTAGATCCTAAGATTACCGATAAGGGACAGTGCAGATACAAGTGTAACTGTTCAAGAGAGCGTATGGAAGCGGGTCTTATAAGTTTAGGTAAGGACGAGATTACTGCTATAATAGATGAGCAGCATAATGCAGAGTTGGTTTGCCATTTCTGCAATAGTAAGTATCAATTTTCAGAGCACGAACTAAAGGAAATAGTTGATAGAATATAAAGTCATCCAGTGGTTATTTGCACTGTAAAATGTACGGCGTATTAGTATTTTGTGTAATTAGAATTTATGCGTATGAATAAGAAATATTAAATAATTAATAGATTTAGAGATATATTTTCGAATAATCATAGAATTTTGTATTGACATTATCTTATTATTTGAGTATACTATCAATTGTCGCTTGTGACTGATGTAATGTGAAATATAGTCCATGTACGATGAAAACTATGGTCACAGATTTGACAATTAAAGTTTGGCCCGGTAGTTCAGTTGGTTAGAATGCCAGCCTGTCACGCTGGAGGTCGAGGG
>ERZ795060.608-NODE-608-length-47903-cov-8.550535_pt1 | contig 47903 bp, 39 predicted proteins | sample MGYA00375144_ERZ795060 | MGnify/ENA primary metagenome ERZ795060 (study PRJEB30189, sample SAMN05720157) | activated sludge metagenome | isolation source: anaerobic digester from wastewater treatment plant | place: Japan | collected 2015-05-15 ... | reverse complement strand
TTGCCTGGTTAAATTGAATCGGAACAAGTGGTTAAATTCATCGGATTATGCATCTCAGATTTTGCCAAATAATTGGATATAATTTTCCAGCCTTATATATATGACGTACGGTAATGAAAAAGGTTCGAAGATTTTAAAACTTTTTTAAACTTTTTTTGCACACGCTCGTCTGAAAAATGCGGGAAGGCACAATGCAGGCCGTTGATAATAAACGCTTGACAGCGGAATGGTATAAAAAAAGGACGATCTCTTGGGTCGATCATCCTTTTTTCATCGCTATATCCTTTTGTCAGTCGATAACCCGTCTTGCGCCGTAGTAGGGAGCAGGATATTCTGACAGGGAAGCAACAACGACTTTACCCTTGGTGGTGGAGGCATGAATGAATTTGCCGTTGCCAATATAAATCCCCACGTGGCTCACGTCCCAGTTACCCCCGTCTGTGTCAAAGAGCAGGATATCCGACGGCCTCAGGTTTTCCCTTGAAACTTTCTTGCCGAAGCCGGCGTAATCGGCCGAGCTTCTTGGGACATTGATGCCGAAATGGGCATAGACATACTTGACAAAACCGGAACAGTCAAAACCTTTGGTGCTGTATCCGCCGTATACATACTTCACACCCTGAAGGCTCATGCTGTAATCCACAATCTGTTGCGCCAGCGGTGTTACCGCGCTTGAGCCGGCTGTTGGAATGGATGAGGCCCGATCCACTTCACTTTCGCTTTCCACCAGGTACTTCAGCAGCATATAGCCGGTTTTCCCGGATGGCGTCAGGATCCTGGCCCATTCGCCCTCGCTGGCGAAATAACCTATCTTTGCGCCGCGGGAGAGCGTTTCGATCTTTTCATATTCGGTGCCCGGTCCGCTGCGCACATTGAGCTGATTTGCGTTGATATACCAGTAGGCGATGGGTTTTTCGGGTTCTACCTCCGCTTCGCTGTTCACAAGATACCTTGCCACCACATAACCGGTGAGTCCGGATAGTGTCCGGATTTTTGCCCATTCCCCTTCCATCCGTATCAGACCGACCTTGTCGCCCCTCTTGAGTGTGGTCAGTTTGTCATAATCGGTGCCTACACCGCTTCTGACATTGAGCTGGTTCGCGTTGACATACTTATAGCCTGTGACCTGTTCCGTCGCCGCCATGGTTTTGCCGGCATCCCGGGAATCGCCGGCAATACCCCTTGCCACCGAAGCCGTCAGCATGGGTTCTTCGCCTGCATCGCTTTCTGCTGTGCTGGCTGCAAGCGTTTGATCAGGTTGTTCCGCGGATTGGGTGGAATAGAGGGCTATGATTTCCTGGGACTTGGCCTGGAATTCCAGTTCCCGGGTGATCGCTGAAAGGTTCTTATAAGGCAGGGAATAATCGAATGAGGTATTGGAAAGCGTTGCGTCAGAAGCTTGGTAGGATATATCGGTCATCGCTGCCGGGGTTGGATTCTTCAACCCGGCAAGGATAAATACGCTGATAGTCAGGGCAAAAAGAAAGCATATGGTCACTAAGGTGTATTTATCGGATTTTTTGGATAAATGCATCGTTAGTCCTCCTATTTTAGGCTTCCGGAGTTAGCTGACGGGCTCGGGAAATAGGGAACCCTACCTTGAGGGATTAGCCCCAGAAAACTTGGTTCCTCCGTACTCTTTTCAAGAGATTCAGCCTGTTAATCATGCCCGCGTTGCGGGTATATATATTTCTTGCGGCACAACGCTTCTATTTATTGGTTATAATTATATCAATAACGCGTTTCATAAGCAATACAAGGTAACAATTACCAAGCCTGAGGGGTCTCGTGCAAGGGTTGCCTGCAGAGGAAAGTCTGAGCTGAAGCGAAGAAAGCCGTTTTTTGCCATGCGGCTTACCCGGGGCCATTCAGCCCTTCCGGCCATTGCGGCTTTTCTTCTGCCGCAGATGAGCGATCTGAAGCGATACGCTTTCTGATTCCTGCCTGGATGCGATGAAGAAAACCTATTCCCGATCTTGCTGCATTACCAGTATATGCTCAGGGCGCGGTCTGTTTCCTTTCTATTTCCCGGGCTATTGCCATGCCGATTGCCGGGGAAAATTTGATTCTTCCCTTTCATCCCATGCGTTAAAAACTGTCGGATGCGTATATGAGCGCTTTCTGACAAACAGAGGGGTTTGCCAATTTCAGGTGATGAACTAAAAGGTCTTGAATTTGAAAATGGATCGTGCTATACTTTAATGCGTCGGTTGGGTACCGACAAGATAACGACGCGGAGTGGAGCAGTCTGGTAGCTCGTCGGGCTCATAACCCGAAGGTCGTGTGGTTCAAATCCCACCTCCGCAACCAGAAAAAAACCGCCTGTCAGAAATGACAGGCGGTTTTGCTGTTTCTACCACGAGGCATTTTTCCTTTTACACGCTCCACAACTGTGTTACAATGTTTTTATATTTCTTGTACTGCGACGGAGGACAACATGGATATCAAACAACTCCTGGAGCGCATCAACAACGAACCGTCCATTCTCTTTCTGGGACAAGCCTACCTGGGCATACAGGAAAAGAGCGATCTGTTCCTCCGGTATGTTAACGAGTTTGTTCTGGACAATGCCATCGAAGAAAATGCGCTGACCTACAACGCCTTACTGGACCACCTTGAACCTTCGCGAAAGAACCAGACCATCAAAAAACTCCTGGAAGTGTCGGAAGCCATTCCCGTTCCCGAATGGCTTCTTCATGTTTCCAAGCTCAGATGGAGTTCGGTGTTTACTTCGGCCATCGATTCGATCACCCAGAAGGCTTTTTTCTCCTACGGAAGGCAATATAAAAGCATTTTCAGCAAGAATGACAACCCCCGCAACTATATGAGCAAGTCCATTCTCCATGGGACCTATCTTTTCGGGAATGTTTGCGGCGAAGACAGGTACATGCCCCCGTTCTCCGAAGAAGACCTGGACGACAAGCTTGGGGATGCCTCCATCCTGTTCGGACGCATAGCGGAGCTGATCGGAAACTATGGGCTTTTGGTGATCGACGGCTATGATCCCGACAACGACTGGCTGGATCCGGTAACGCTGGCAAGCGTGCTGTCCCATTTCTCTCCCGGCAATGTCTTTGTGTTCAGCGCCAATGAAGCCTTTATGGCCAACCCGAGGCTGGCGCGGTTTATCAAAAGCGGCCGAATCACCGCAGAAAACAGGAGCCTTTATGAATGCCTGCTGGAAGCAGGGGCCTTTGTCGACGACGAGGAACCTTTTGAACCCATTGAGGATGAGGGCGTCCCCCTTACCGTCAACAGGGAACTGAAATATCTGCCTTTTGACATATACAATGATATATCCCAGAAGTACATCCTTCTGGATGACCGGGTCCTCAAAAAAGCGCCCGTTAACAATTTGGAGGAAGCTTTCCTCAAGTTTTTGAGGGAAGCTTCAGTACGCCCCATCTGGAGCGCCTTTCTCCAAGGGTTCTATTTCAGGCGGGTCTTTGATGATGCCCTGAAGCAAGCGGTGGAGACCGAGCTGGACAGCGAGGTACTTGACAGCCGGACCGTGATCCTCCGCGGACAGAACGGCACGGGAAAAACCGTATCCCTCTGTCATCTGGCCATGGAAATCAAGCGCGGCCTGAAATACCCGGTCATTTTCATTCCCCGGGAAACCACGCCGGATGCCGCAGTCCTGGATCGGTTCATCTCCTGGCTCGAAAACCGGCTTGGTGCTGAAAGAACCGTCATCATCTGGGATATGGGTGCCTACAGGAGCGAAATCTACGAAATGGTTACCCTCCAGAGGACACTGAACCACGGAGGCAGGAAGGTCCTTGTGGTGGGCAGCAGCTACGCCAATGGCGAGGAACCCAAGAACGCCGTATTTATCGACATTGCCCCGGAGATCGATCCGGAACGGGAGATACCCGCTCTCCGTGAAGTTCTGCAAAGGATTAACTCGGCCTATGTTCACCGGCTTGACAGCGCGCTTCCCCAAATCGGCGGGCACGGCAACCTGTTCCTTGCAGCCATGTATGAGCTGTTCCATGATCTACACACCAACCTGGCCCAGGGTGTGGCCAAGGAGGTGGATAAGGCTGAAAAGGCGCTGAGCCGGCAGGTTAACAGGAAGCGCCGCGTGGTTAGCGACAGCCCCTTTGCCAAGCTGAGAACGGCCTTCGGCCTTGAGGAGATATGCTATTACACCGAGATGAGCTACGAAATCGAACGCGCCATACAGGAAGTGAGCGATCTGGTCTGCGTGGCCAGCCAGTACGGTGTGGATCTGACCCTGGATCTTCTGCTCAGGGTAACGGATATCAGCGACAAGTATGAATTCGTGAAAGACCTTTCCCAAAACAGCATGATCGCGGTCATCCAGGACGGTGATTACAATTACCTGGTCCGTTTCCGCAGCACCCTTGAGGCCCAGCTCTATATCAAGGACCGGTTTGCAGGCATTGAGCAGGAGATAGACTGTGTCAGGCGAATCATCGCCAACATCAAGACTTACTCAAACCTGAACGACAACGTGGAGCTGACACAGCTTCTGAATCTGCTGTTCAACTATGGTCCCAATGGTCCCCACAAAAGCAAGTATAAATCCTACTATCTGACTCTTGCCAATACGCTTAAGGACCTTAGGGAAAAACAGAACTTCTTTGTTCCGTCCCTCGTCCTCCAGGAGGCCAACTTCATCCGCGAAAGTTTTAAGGGCAGCGAGAACAGCGAAGAAAAGCGCAAGTACCTGGAAATGGCCCAGAACATCCTGCGGGAAGCTATAGACATGATGCGCCAGAACGGTGAAACGCGTCTCCAGTCCTATGCGTCCCTGCTGGTGGAACTTGCTTCCAACCTGTCGGAGTTCGTATTCGCCGACGGCCAGGATTACAGGGAAAGCCTTGAAACCTACCGGGAGATCAAAACCAACCTGGATAAGGCGCGCTCCATCAGTCCGCAAAACTACCACCCTGTGGACGTGTACCTCAAATCCTCCATGCAGGTATACGAAAACGCGGAGAATATTGATGAGAAAAACAACATTCTGACTGACATGCTCAAGACCATAGACGACGCAAGGCATGCCAACACGGAGTTTGAGGATCGGCCCGAGTTCCAGAGCCGTGTGTTCCGGATCAACCAATATCTCAAAAACACCGAGATTGCGGAAAGCTATTACCAGGAACTCCTGAAAAAGGGCTCGGCCACAGGCGTATACCTGCGGGCCAAGAAAATCCTGGGGGACTACATGATCACCGCATCCCCCGACGCGCAACAGTATGAAAAGATCGAGCAAGCCCTCAATCTCCTCACCGAAAACCAGGCTGTTGTTTTCAGAGATGCGCGCAGCCTTCTTCTCCTGATCCAGCTTTACTGGATCAAATACACGGGAATTCCCATCTTCTCCGTGGAAAGGCTCTGCCCGGCACTGGGAAAGGCACAGTGGGACTATCTCGACAACCTCTGCACCCGATATCTCAGCATGGAAACGGCCGTACCCGTAGCCCTTCCCCTGTTCCTGAAAGCCGTCCGCCTGTTCATCAACGAGGATGACTACAAGTCCATGGAATACTTTGAGCAGGCCAAAAAGGCTCCCGGTCCGAGCCGTGTGCCCATTTATCTCATCCACTGCGACGAGATGGGCAAACCGAGAAAATACAAAGGAAAGCTCGACACCTTCAATAACGGAAAGGGTAAGATCAAGCTGCTGCACCGATCCATCAAGGCTCATTTCACCGCTCGCTCCTTTGATATCGCCACCATAGAAAAGGAACAGGAATTCAAAAATCTGGCAATAGGCTTTAACCTGATGGGGCCTGTGGCCTTACCTCTGGAAAGCTTCGGAGACTGAGATGCATAAACCCACCCTGTTGGACATCCGGGCGATCAGCGAGCTTAACGGTTTAATGAGCAACAGCGGCAGGCACTTCATTATTTTCTGGGAATATTACCCTTACCCTTTTACCAACACCACCTGGGGTACGGCCTTTCTGGAATGCGTCCTTGCCCTTTACCGGCTGTATGTGGATTGCGGCGCGGGACGGCTGAAATACTGCTTCGACCAGCACAGGCACGGGCGCAGCGAGTTACTGGAGATCATGCAGCGGCACTACAACAATGTGTGCAACCTGCGGACCTTCTTTGCCCACAATGTTTACCTGTCCAACGAGGTGAACCGGGCAACTTATGAAAAAGCGTCAAGATGGTTCCAATATGCGTGCGGTGAAGCCTTCCCCTCCACGGAGGCTTCCTGGAAAAGCTGCTATGATACCCTTGTTTCGGAGGCAGACGCCTTCCATCAAAGGCTGCTCACCAGGATAACCCAGATGACCACCGGCATCAACCGAAGGATCCTCCTTGAGGAAGCTTTCAGATGGTATGCGGGGAATTTACCGGAGAACCAGCTTTACACAGCGCTCCAGTACGCCGTCGGCAGCCATGGCCTGAGATGGTCTTCCGAACAGCTGAGGGAGTGCATCCGAAGAAATATGGAAAGCTGGAAATCCACCTACAGGGACGGGGTCCTTTACCGGGATGATCCCTACATATTCCTGCTTTCCATACTCTCGGACCATGTTTCCGGCGTCGCTTGAGGGAACACGGAAACGCTACAATTCCTTAAAAAAGAACCGGGCCAGGATGGTGATCCTGGCCCAAAGATTTTCCGGACATGTTTTGATCCGCACCTTCGGATTTAAAAAGCTTATTCAACCACCCGGCCTTCAACCGGTAACCCATGGCTTTACATGCCTCTTTGCGCGGGGAGGATCGCTGACAAAGCGTCCTGTCCTGAATGTGGAAAGCAACACGCCGATAAGGCATAGGTTGACCAGTATAAAACCGTTGCCCCGGGAGATCAACGGAAGCGGGAGGGGCGAAGCAATCGCCAGCCCCAGGTTAAACAGGATATACAGAATGGTCTGCATGGTAAAATTAAGAACCACCGACAATGAAACCAACTGGGCCAGGACGCTTTTCAACCTGAGGCATTTGGAAAAAGCGGCAGCAATGAACGCAACCAGCAGGGATGCTGCAACCAGGAATATAATCCACCCGAACCGATGGATGGCGTAGGCAAGCAAAAAGTCGCTTTCTATTGCAGGGAGCATCATCCCAGCCGGATAGATATCATTAAAAGTGCCCTGTCCGATAAACCTGGCACCTGACAAAAGCTGTTTTATGATTCGCGCAAAATCATCCATAGGCGAATCAGCGGCAGCAATCTTCAGCCCGTCCCACACCCTAATCATGGCACCTGCCAGGCCCAAATGGAGCAGCACATAAATCAGCAACATGGAGAAAAGCCTGTTGGATCCGAACCAGTTCTTCCAGATGGCCACCGTCAGAAGCACAAGGCCTGTAACCCAAAGAATCAGAAAGCTTGCCTTGAATGGTAATAAGAACGTGACTGAATTCAAGGACATGATGAAGGCTATGGTAGAAGGTATGGCCAGACATACACCGCATAACAGGACCCCCCAATAGCCCTTTCCTCTCATACGGAAAACAACGCCTGCAAAAGCGGTGGGGAAAAGCATCAGGATATAGATCAGATGCTAACCCCCTTCAGCACCTTGTTGACCGCAGAGGAAAACAGCTGCCACTCCGCCTTTTTTTCGGCAAGAAGCCCTCTGCCCTTTTTGGTGAGGCTGTAATACTTCCGCATTTTGGCACCACCTGCCGAGTCATAATAGGAAGACACCATCCCCTGCTGTTCCAGGCCATGAAGGAGGGGGTAGAGGGTGCCGGCTTTCAGCGCAAAGGTGTTGTCAGAGCGCTTCGCCAGTTCCTCGATCATCTGGTAACCGTACATGTCCCCATCCTCAAGCAGCCTCAGGATCAGCATGGCCGTGCTGCCGCTCAAAAGGCTTTTGTCAATTCCCATAAGACCATCTCCAGCAATATATAGATCATCTATATAAATATATATCGAAGATCTATATATGTGTCAAGGCTGATGTTCCGCGCCCTCTATGCAGAACACCTGATACGATCATGAAAAACTGCGGCAGGTCAAATTTTCAGTTCATTACGCGAACCATAATTATCCTTACGCGTCTAATAGAGCAGAAGAGACAAAAACATCGGAGGTGCACAACCATGAAAAAAAGGTTTATTTCATTTACCATTGCATTTGTCCTGCTGATGTCCCTGCTGGCATTTCCGGCTTTTGCACAGAAGGATGCCAATCCTCTCATCTCGGCAAGCAATAGGCACTGGGCCCAGGATTACGTGGATGATTTGGCTTCCAGATCCAATATTGACGCAATCTTCAGGAATAAAAGCCTTAACGCCCCCATCACCGTGGAGGACTTCCAGAACCTTGTCCGGCTGGTGATTGACGAGACCTATGACGGCGCGCCGGATTCAACGCTCAGGGAGGCCATTGTATATGAATGCGCGCGGATCTGGGCTGAAAAGACAGGCAACAACCTGGACGAAATGGTCTTTATCCAGGTGGTCTTCTATTCGGACATGGACCAAGTAGATGCAAAGTACGTTCAGGGCATCTACGCCGCTTACACGCAGGAGATCGCCCGCGGCAGGGGCAACGACATCTTTGATCCCAAAGCCCAAACCACTTACGGCGAACTGGCCACTTTGATCAGCCGGACTGTGCAAGCCATTGAAAAGGCATCGGTCCAGGCTCCCCAGCCCATTGTGGCAGGGCGGTTTGAAACAAGGGCCACATACGCGGTCAAAGCGGATAAAGTGGTGTTTGATTTCGAATTGATGAGCCACTACACCGAGCCCAGGGATATCACCTTCTCATCGGGGCAGCAGTTTGAGCTCACCATCACCGACGAAAGCGGGAAGGAAGTTTACCGGTATTCGGACGGCAGATTCTTCACCATGGCCCTTATCCTCAAAACCATCAATCCCGGCGAGTCCCTGAAATGGCAGGACGAATGGGACATGACCGACAAGGATGGCAACAGGCTGACATCCGGAAATTACAAGGCCGTGATCACCATCCTGGCCTATCCGGATGAGGGCGGGGAAAAACTTGACGAAAGTCAGTTTACAGCCACCATTGACTTTTCCCTCTGAAATTTACATTAATCATCCCTTGAGATGATTCGGTAAAACAGAACGCCCGTTTTATTGAACCGGGCGTTCTGTTTGCCTTTCGGTTTTTCGTTAAAAGGCTTTGTAGGCATCCTTCTTGGCCCCGCAAACCGGGCATTTGTCCGGCGCCTCATTGAGGACGGTATGGCCGCAAACGGGGCAGATATATACCTTCTGGAACTCCATGTCCTTGCCGGCCTTGGCAGCATCCTGGGCCTGCTTGAAGAGTTCGGCATGGATTTTCTCAGCTTCCAGCGCAAAGTGGAAGGAACGTTTGGCCCCCTCTTCCTTCTGGAACTCGGCGGCATTCAGATAAACCGGATACATCTGGTTAACCTCATGAAGCTCGCCGTCGATGGCTCCCTGCAGGTTGTCAACGGTCTTGCCCACTCCGAATACGGCGCCGGCTACCACTGTCGCATCAGCGGTATCGCCGCCGATTTCCTTGAAGTGGTTGCTGGCATGAACCTGCTCGGCATAAGCAATCGCTTCAAAGAGCCTGCCTATGTTCGGGAACCCCTCTTTTTCCGCCATTTTGCCCCAAATGAGATAGCGCATGTGGGCCATGCTCTCGCCGCCATAGGCCGAATGAAGAAAATCATTGGTCATAGCATTTTTTACTGCCATATTTATCCCCTCCATCTTACACTAATTATTTCTTCAGTCTTTCAATCCACCCTATGGGCAGAGATCAGAAGTCCGCCTTCCACAGGCCGTGAATATTGCAGTACTCATAAACCGTACCCGATTCAGCCCCCTCAAACTCGGCTATGGGTTCCTCGCCGGGTTTCAGGTACCTGAATTCCACCCTGTTGCCGGAAACAAGAGCGATCCATTCAATGTAGTGTTCCGGCACCATGGGATGCAGGGTTGAGCCGACCGCAACCTTGATCTTGCCATTCTCCCTGGTAATAGCAGGAACATGCTTTTCCTTGGAAGCGTCCGTCGTGTTGGCTTCAAGGCGGGTCATCTCCTGATCACAGCAGACCAGGGTTCCTCCTCCCTCTTTGAGCAGCGCAACAAAATTCCCGCACTTTTCGCAGCGATAAAATGTAACATCAGACATGATTTCCTCTCCTTTCCCCGTCTATTCCAGCCCGCAGGCTGTTAAGCGGTCAAACCGCTTCAGTTTTATTCAAACACAACAATAGCCTGGCTGCGTTTGATGCGCAGCAGCACGGTTTCCAGCACGCGCAGCCTGTGGTTGAGTTCGGTCTGTTCCAGATAGGCCGTGGCCATATCCTGCCCAACAACAAGATCCATATTTCTTTCGTCGGAAGCTACCAGAACAGCCTTGCCCTTTCCCAGGACCGGAGATTTGAAGACATGCCCGCCCACAAGCTTGCTCACCCTGTCAATCTCGAGAAGGCCGGTCCCAGGCTGGATCCGCTGCATCTGCATATACAGGTCAGGGCTTAAGGCAAGGGCGTATGGACCATAAATACCTTTTTCGGTGAGCAGTTCCAGTGCTGCGGCAATATCGGAGAACGCGTTTTCCCCGGTGCTCCAGTCCTTCCTTTCAATCTTGTTCGCGCCGGGAACTGTCAGCAAGCCGTCATATCCAACCCGGTTGTCCCCGAAAAAGATCAGCTTGTCTTCTTTCAGGGCGCAGGCTTCAGCCGCAGCGGCAGCTTTTGAGAGATCCACAGGGAAGCCCGACCTGTCCGCAGCTTCCAGATCTCTTGCATACAGGAGGAAATCGTCGTAGATCATGGGAATCTCCAGGACTTTTCTGCCGCGGGTTGTGATAAGCCCGTCCTGGGCCACCTGTTCCACATGATCCGCATCATCCACCGAAATATGCTGCACCCCGATGCCAAGGGGGCCAAAAAGCTTCAAAAACCTTCTGCCAATGAGAACCCTGGTTGCCGCTCCGACAACCGTGGAATCGATCTGTTTCCATAACGCTTCGGGAAGCGGAGATGCTTCTCTGGACAAGAAATCCATACGCGTACCCTCCTTCTTGGTATGATGACCTATTTCCCAATCAGGCTGCCGATGGTAGTACCTCCATTATTCTGTGTATTGAGCTGAGGTTCCTTGATTCCCAGTTCGGTAAGCATTTCGCGAACCTCTTCTTCGCCGGACAGGAACAGCTCTGCTTCCTTGGGATCCAGAAGCCTTAAGAGCGTCATCAGTTCGCCCACATGGGCCTTCTCCTCATCACGGATGTCCGCAATGATCTTTTTGGCCACTTCATCGTCGGTTGCCTGCACATGCGCATCATAGAGAAAGATGGCTTCCAGTTCGCCGGCAATATCCAGCCTGATAGCCTGGATGAGTTCTTCTTTGCTCAGCTTTCTTGGAATATTCCCTTGAAACGGATTCGGAAAAGCGGGCATGATTAAACACCTCCGAAGAATAATAAGAAAAGCTTGTCAACAACACGATTTCGCGCCGGATTGCAAAGTCCAGCGCGGAAAAGTCATTATCAGTTTTATTTTATCTTGGCAAAGAGCTGCGAAAAACCCGGATGGTTTATTACCTGCTGTCCGGCATTTCTTCCGGTCCGTTGCACTCCAGGTCCTTGCAGCCCTCGGAAAACTCCGGCGAGCAGCAGGTCTGTTCGCATACAACCATATTGTCATGATTGTCCTTTTTGTCCACTCTATGTAATTTGTTTACTTCCGTCATAACCTATACCTCCCAAATCATGGTAATCCGTTGTGTATAGTATATATCATTTTTGTAATGATTTCAATACAATTTTTTCGCGTTAATCCGCCATATTTTTTGATGTGGCGGGATTATTCCCGGTCTGTGTCGCCTGAGCCCTGTATGCTCGGCCGTTCGCTCCCGGACGGAGCTTTTTGGAGCCCGGGAAATAAATACCCATAGGGTGGTATGAGATGGCAACCTGATATGGTAAAATGATAGGGCTGGAATTCCGTAATCAGGCAATTACAGATGAAGAGGTGCACCAATGAAATGAATATCGGGTTCTTTGATTCGGGAATCGGCGGATTATCGGTCCTGCGCGAGGCACTGGCCCTCATGCCCAATGAGAACTATCTCTATTATGCGGATTCTGACAACACGCCCTATGGCACAAAAACCAGGGATGAAGTAAAAAAGCTTGCCTTCAGGGCGGTTGAATTCCTCATATCCAAGGGTATCAAGGCGCTCGTCATCGCATGCAACACAGCCACCAGCGCATCCGTTGAAGACTTGAGAAAAGCATACGATTTTCCAATCATCGGCATGGAACCGGCAGTGAAGCCGGCAGTTGCCAGGAGCCTGAACGGCGGCAAAAGGGTTCTGGTTCTGACCACGCCGCTGACTTTGCGGGAAGTCAAGTTCCGCGAACTGGTAACCCGGGTGGATCCGGAGCATATCGTGGATGGCATTCCCGCGCCGAAACTGGTGGAGCTGGCGGAACGATTCACCTTTGACGGACCTGAGGTGGAGGAATATTTCCGGGAGATCCTACCGTGGGACAAAATCAGCTGCTACGGCACCATCGTCCTGGGCTGCACCCACTTCCCGTTTTTCCGCGACACCCTAGCCCGGATCCTGCCCCAAAGCATCGACATCATTGACGGGAACCGCGGCACGGTCAATCATCTGTATGACGTTCTGAAGTCGAAAAACATGCTGAATCCATCCAACAAACCAGGCCGGGTGCTTTTCTTCCGGTCCGGCGTTCCGGTGGAAGATCCTGAAGCGGTGGAAAAATACAACCGTCTGCTCCGGCCCTGATGCAGGCAGAAGCAGAAGCGGCCGGGCTTTACGGGCTCCCGGCCTGAAAGATTGCCGCACACCGCTTACGCGATGCTTGCAATGACCACACAGGTATGGCTTGCGGGCATAATGGGAATACCGCATTCACTTCACACACAATGAGCGTTGCGCTTATAGAGCATTCACACAATCCTTGAACCGGTTGCCCCGGATTTCAAAGTTTTCATACTGATCCCACGACGCACAGGCCGGGCTGAGCAGGACAACATCTCCGGGACTTGACGCGCTGTAGGCTGCGGCGACCGCATCATCCAGCACATCGACCACGGTGCAGGGTATGCCCAGATCAGAAGCAAAGCGGCTGATCCGTTCCTTGGTTTCACCAAAGGCCACGATTCGTTTCACCCATTTTAAGTATTCTTTCAGCCCGTCAAAGCTGTGCCCCCTGTCCAGACCGCCCAAAAGGAGAATGGTGGGCCTGTCAAAGGAAGAAAGGGCTATCTGGGTTGAGGTGACATTGGTGGACTTGGAATCGTTATAGAAATCCACCTGGTTGATGGTCCTGACGTATTCCAGGCGATGTGCCACACCGCCGAAGGTTTTCAGCACCTCCACAATGGGCTGGTTCTCCACACCCAGCTCCTTGACCGCCGCAATGGCAGCCATGGCGTTTTCGTAATTGTGCATTCCCTTGATCTTCACATCGCTTATGGAGATGATCCTTTCCCCGTTATAATAGATCGCTCCGTCAAGCAGGCAGCATCCCGGCTGATCCGAAGGATGGGCCGAGAAGAACCGTTTCGTTGAACGAATGTCCCTGGCAAGCTCCAGCACTTCCCTGTTGTCCAGGTTGAGGATGGCAATGTCTTTTTCAGTATGGTAATTGAATATCCGTTTTTTCACTGCCTTATACGCCTCATAGGAACCGTGGAAATCAAGATGTGCCTCATACAGGTTGGTCATGACCGAGATATGGGTCTTGAACCTGTCCACATTACATAGCTGGTGATCCGACACCTCCATCACGGCAATATCGCCGGCCTTCAGCCGTGAAACAAAGGAGCACACCGGAAAGCCGATGTTTCCCATGAGCCAGGCCGGTTTGTCCGCCTTTTTCAGCATCTCATAGATGAGGGTGGTGGTAGTCGTCTTGCCGTTGGTACCGGTTACGCCGATAATGGTTACACCGCTCGGGAAGTAGCGAAAGGCCAGTTCCATCTCATTGATGACAGGCACCCCGAGCCTTAAGGCCTTCTCCACATAAGGATGGCTATTGGGAATGCCCGGGTTCTTGACCATGATATCCACGGAACCATCCAGCAGATGCTCGGGATGGCTCCCCAGAACCACTTCCACGCCCAGCGCCTCAAGCTCTTTCACCTGTTCCGGATTCTGGTCAGCCCTGGCATCATTGATCACAACGCCGTACCCCCTGCTGACCAGGAATTTGGCAGCTTCATAGCCGCTACGGGCCATTCCCAGTACGAAAGCCTTTCTTTTATCGCTCATATCCATGCACGCTCCTTCCCTGCTCCTGTATATTATACACCAGACGGCTTATCTGGTTACATGTCCCTGTGCCGGTTTGATGAAGAAATTGAAAGCAGGGGGAGAATAAAAGGTCCTCCTTCCATCAAGGAGACCTGAGCTTTGGAACCATCATTCCTGCATGTTCGGCGGGTTTGGAGCGGCCAGCGTGGCAAACCGTACGTCATGGTCATGGAGAACAATACCGTTGAGCGTGGTTTCCCCTTCCACAAAATGCACGTGTACCTGTTCTTCCGGGGGCGCGTCGGGATTGACCGTGATGCCCGGTCCGGTTCTCAGGATGACCTCATGGAAGTGTCCGATATCAAAGGTGGTGTTTACCCTTAATTTATGGATATGGTTCTGGCCCACAGGTATCGCCTCACCGGTTATACCGGCAAACCGGTGATTATGCCTCAAATCGCCCTTCAGTTCCAGTTCGGTTGAGGCGGTGAATTCATGGGTATGGGTCTGCGCCGGAGGATTGGGCTTGCATTTCTTGCAGGGAATCTCGGTCGGCCATACGCGATAGCTGTTTCTCTTGCAAAGTTCAAGCGCAGTATTGTAATCCATTGCATGACCTCCTTTCTTTGATCGGATACTACATGCTATTCTTGTCCCGGCAATATGGTTACGGAGGCCGACCATCAACCGGTTTGACAACTGAGGGACTTTGCAATATCCTTATCATGACAGGCCGGCAAATTGCCGCTTCTCACCGCAGGAAAGGCCGCGGAACCGAATGATTGCGGCAAATCACGACAAAGGCAGGTAAAATAGCATGAAGTCTCCTCTTGAACTTGGTCTGGAACGCGAGCTCTATTCCATGCTGGACGGAAAAGCGCTGGAGGTGGCACAACTTCTGGCGGAAGACGAAGAGATCAACGCCCTGCAGGAAGTCGCCAACACGGTTTCCATACGGCGTCTCGGCTTCAACGATCATGGGCCGGTGCACATGCGGAAAGTGGCCGTTAACGCCATGAAGATGTTCAACATCCTCACGGAGCAGGGCATTGTTCCGAACATCGTGAAGGAAGGTTCAGGAGCCGAGGAGGACAGCCGTATCGCGGTGCTTCTGGCATCCTGGCTCCATGACGTCGGCATGGCAATCGGCCGGCATGATCATGAAAAAAGTTCCGTCACCCTCGCGGCACCCATTATTGACCGCATCCTCCTGACGGCTTTCCCCAACGAGTTGATGCGTCGCACCGTTATAAAAGCCGTCACCCTTGAAGGCATTCTGGGACACATGACCCATCACCCCACTACGACGCTGGAAGCGGGCATCATCCTGATTGCCGACGGCTGCGATATGGAAAAGGGGCGCTCCCGCATTCCCCTCCTGGTCAGCCAGGGATCCCAGGTGGGAGATATCCACAAGTATTCCTCATCGGCCATTGAATCGGTTTCCATCGAAAAGGGATCGGAAAAGCCGCTGAAGATCACCGTGAGAATGACCGCATCGGTAGGCTTTTTCCAGGTTGAGGAGATCCTGATGGGAAAGATTTCAACAAGTCCCGTCAAACCCTATATCGAACTGTATGCCTATGTGGTGGGCCGGGACGTAAAACGTTACCTCTAGAACCGTATCCCATTTGCGGCTCAGGTTTTTGAAACCGGCATTCAGACAGGCTTGCATGCCTGGATTAAGCAGCATCCCCTGCCCGACAAGGCAGGGGATGATATTTTTGGAAGTCTGACTTACCTGTTGGCCATGGCATAGATCTGATAGACATCGTCGCGGCCAAGCACCCTGAAACTGCCTATGGTGCGCTGGCCAAAGTATACGCATCGGTCGGCCAGTTCCCGGACAACCTCATCAGGCTGGATCCCGATGCCCAACTCTGAAAAGCATGTGGGTGCTCCCACTGAAGCGAAAAAGGCTTCCGTTCTTTCAATGGCAGCCTTACCGATGGCCTCGGCACTTCCCTCGGAGATTCCCCATACCTTCCGTCCAAACTGGGCAAACCGCTCCGGATTGACATTGAAGCAGTAGCGAGCCCAGGAGCCCCAGACAGCCGACAGGCTAGCGCCGTGGGCCACATCAAACATGGCGCTGAGTTCATGGCCCAGCTGATGCGTGGCAAAGTCTCCCTTGCCGCCAAGACCGGTAAGCCCGTTATGGGAAAGGCTTCCGCACCACATAATTTCGCTCATGGCGTGATAATCTGTGGGATTTTCCAGGGCTATCGGTCCGTTTTTGATCATCACCCGCAGGAGGGATTCGGCTATCTCGTCCGTGAGATCGTTGCCCAGTTCCGGGGAGAAATAGCGTTCCATGGTATGCATCATGATATCCACAATGCCGCACATGATTTGGTACCTGGGAAGCGTACAGGTCAGTTCCGGGTTCATGAGGGCAAAACGCGGACGGTTGAACTCGGTGCTCAGCCCGCGCTTTGAGCGAATCTCGTCATTGGTAATCACAGCAGAATCGCTGGTCTCGCTGCCTGCCGCCGACAGGGTCAGGACAACGCCCACCGGAAGGCTTTTCTCCACCACGGCCTCCCGGCTCCAGAACTTCCATACATCGATGTCCGGGTTGGCAACACCATGGGCTATAGCCTTTGCCGTATCGATAACGCTGCCGCCGCCTACGGCCAATATGAAATCGACTTCGAATTCAAGGGCCTGTCTGATACCTTCCCTGGCAAGGGACAGCAGGGGATTGGGCTTGACACCCCCCAGAGTGGTATATGGGATCTGATTATCCTCAAGCTGCTTGGTGATTTTCTGCAGCAAACCGCTCTTCACAACACTGCCCCCGCCGTATACAACCATAACCCGGGTTCCGCCAAAGGCTTTTATCTCCCTGGCTGCATGCATCTCGGCGTCCTTACCGAAGATCACTTTGGTCGGTGAATAAAAGGTAAAGGAATTCATCTGCACCATCCTTTCTCTTGCGTCTTTACCTTTATCATAACATTATCAATCCGGGTTTTACAGGATATAACCTGCTAATTTCCCTTGCGTCGGACCTTGAACGGAAGGCTTCCGGATGTGCCTCCCCTTAGAATGCATACCAGGATGCCCCTGTATCGCTGCCCCTGGGCCGGGCTGCTGCCAGCAACTCAGCGCTTTTTGACGTTTTACCTGTAAAAACCGTGCCTGAACAGCCGTAAAAGCACGGCAGAGGGTTCCCTGCCATTCGTTTTTTTCCCATAAATATGTTATGCTTATGCATTAGTGGATCAAAGGACATCGTCTTCGGGCATACAGGTTCCTGGCCTTAACCCTCCCATGTCAGGACGAAGTGGGCCTTGTTGTCACCGGACTTTCGCAACCGAACCCTGATGAATCCCGGGTATGAAACAGCAAGGCGGGGTGCCTGAAAAGCGAAGACAGACCAACGATAGCCATTACGGCGGATAAGGGGAGATCGAAATGAAGCTGTTTGTCCTGATACTCAACCGCACCGAAAAGCTGGACGAACTCATGTTAACCTACGCCAGGGAAAAGATCTGCGGTGCGACAATCATCGACAGCACGGGCATGGCCCGTGAGCTTGCCAGTGCCGAACACCATGAAGAAGAGATTTCCTTCCTGGGATCGATCCGCAAGTATCTGAACGGAAGCCTGGATAAAAGGAGCAAGACCATCCTGGTTGTCATCCGCGATGACCAGCAGGAGAAGATCATTCGCCTCACCGAAGAAGTGGTGGGGGATTTCTCCAGACCGGATACGGGAATCATGTTCACCCTGCCCCTGGATTTTGTCCAAGGAAAGGGGTTGGACAAATGAGCCCTCTTTTTTATGCCGGATTGATGCTGTTTTGCGGTCTGCTGATGGGAAGACTTGCAAAGCTTGTCGGACTGCCGAATGTCACCGGTTATATTGTAGGCGGCTTGATCATTGGGCCCTATGTCCTCGGAATCGTATCATCCGGGATGGCGGAGGGGCTCAATATTATTTCGGAGATGGCCCTCGGTTTTATTGCCTTGTCCATCGGCGCCGAGTTTGAACTGTCCTATTTCAGAGAGGTGGGGAAAGCCCCTGTCATCATCGCCGTTCTCGAAGGATTATTTGCAATAGCCTTTGTAACAGCAGGACTGCTCATTATGGGCTTTGAGCTTCCCCTCACTGTCATTCTCGGCGCTATTGCCTCGGCCACGGCGCCTGCGGCCACCATCATGGTGATTCGCCAATACCAGGCGAATGGTCCTGTCACCAAGACCCTGCTCAGCGTGGTGGCGCTGGACGATGCCGTGGCGCTGATCGCGTTCGGTTTCGCGGTTGCCATCACCAAATCCCTGACCAATGCCGACGGGGATCTGTTAATGGGCATACTCGATCCTTTCATCACCCTCTTGTTGTCCATTGTAATCGGCGTGGTATCAGCATTAATCCTGCTCATACCCATGCGCTTTTTCAAAAAGACATCCAACCGGACATGCGCGGTGGTGGGTATTGTCTTCCTCACCCTGACGCTGGCCGATTATTTCGGCGCATCGTCACTTCTGGCATGCATGGTTTTGGGCGCGGTCTTTACAAACATATCGCAGGATGCCGCGTCCGTTTTCCGGATCGCGGACAATCTGACGCCTCCCATCTTCATGCTGTTTTTTGTGCTTTCAGGCGCACGGCTTGATGTTACGCTCATTCCTGCCATAGGTGTCATCGGGGTGGGCTACATCCTCCTGCGCGTCCTCGGTAAGCTGAGCGGAGCCTGGCTGGGAGCTGTTATTTCAAAGGCGCCAAAAACCGTCAGAAAATATCTGGGGTGGGCACTGGTTCCCCAGGCCGGTGTAGCCATCGGTCTGACCCTCGTGGCCGATCAGGTTGTGCCGGAATACGCACCCCGGATCCGTACGGTTATCCTTTGTGCCACGCTGATTTATGAACTGATCGGTCCGGTCATATCCAAGATGGCGCTGAAAAAAGCGGGAGAGATTCAGGAATCGACAACCGCGCCGGCCTCTGACGCACATGCCGGATAAGAAGGCATTTTAAAATGGTATATATTATAGTGACGGAAAAACCTGTCGGAACACGAAAATATCCGGCGACGGCCGGATCAGACCCGCACGGGAGGATTTTGAAAGATGCAAATCAAGTTTTTGGGGGCGACCACATCGGTAACAGGCTCCTGCCACCTGATAACGACAGAGAACCATAAACTTCTGCTGGACTGCGGCTTGTTCCAGGGAAGCAACGAACTGGAGCAACTTAACTGGGAACCCTTTGATTTTAATCCTGAAGAGATTGAATGCGTATTATTAAGCCATGCCCATATCGACCACTGCGGCAGGATTCCCCTCCTGGTCAAGCGCGGCTTCAGGGGAAGAATCTATTGCACCGACGCAACGGCCGATCTTTTGACCATCATGCTGAGGGACTGCGCGTCCATCATGGAAAAGGAAGCCGAATGGACCAACCGGAAGAACATGCGCGCCGGTGGACCCCTGGTGGAGCCCCTTTACACCATGGCAGACGTGAAGGCGGCCTTAAGCCTTGTAACGCCCGTGCTTTACAACCAGCTGATCGCGCTCAACGGCTCTTTAAAAGCCGTGTTCAATGATGCAGGCCATATCCTGGGATCTGCCATCATCGAACTGTTCATCCAGGAAGGCGATGATGTGACCAAGCTGGTATATTCCGGGGACCTGGGCATGAAAGGCCGCCCCATCCTGAGGGATCCCACCTTTATCAAAAAAGCGGACTTTGTCATCATGGAGGCGACGTACGGCAGCCGGGTCCATGAAAGCAATTCGGACAGCATTGATAAGCTCATCGAGATCATTCTCAAAACCGTGCGCAGAGGAGGCAATGTAATCATCCCATCCTTCGCCGTCGGAAGGACCCAGGAGCTGATCTACCAGCTTAACCGGTTTTATGAGGGGCATTCAGAGTATCAGAAAGAGCTGAGCAGCATCATGGTTTACGTGGACAGCCCCATGGCCACCTCGGCCACCGAGATATTTCGAAGAAACGCCCAGGTCTTTGACGAGGAAACCAGGGAATACATCCTGCGGGGAGACCATCCGTTGGACTTTAAAAACCTTAAGTTCACCCGGTCGGTTGAGGAATCGGTGGCGCTGAACCATGATCAGAATCCCAAGATCATCATCTCGTCCAGCGGGATGTGTGAGGCGGGGCGGATCAAGCACCACCTCAAGCACAACCTGTGGAATCCCAAATCCAGCATCGTCTTTGTCGGCTACCAGGCCGAGGGTACGCTTGGCCGTTCCATAGTCAAAGGCGATAAGCGGGTAACCATCTTCGGCGAGAAGATACAGGTGGAGGCCGAAATCTACAACCTGGAAGGCTTTTCAGGCCATGCCGACAGGGATGGGTTACTGGAATGGGTGTCCGGGTTCCAGAAAAAACCGGGGCGCATTTTCCTGGTCCATGGCGAGGAGGAAGCCAAGAAGGCTTTTGCAAAAACCGTTAAGGACGCTTTGGACATTGATTGTACAGTCGTCAGGGGGAATACGGAATATACCCTTTCAAAGGATAAGGTGATCTCCGCCGAGGAAGCTTTGGATGAAAGAATCTCACCCGAAGCCTTAAGGCAGATTAAAAGCAGGATTTCCTCCATACACGATGACCTGGAAAGGATACTTTATCATACCCATCTTGCCATGGGAAGCGATTTGTCTCCCCAGCAGATCATCGAGATTGGGAATATCGTGATGGAGCTGGAGAAGCATACCCTGAACCTGGGTTCGGTAGTCGCCAGAAAAACCGGCTAACCGACGGGAAGATGTACTTAAAAAGCCACGGACCCGAAAGCGCAGCGGAACGGTCATCGTTCCGCTTGCATGCTCATAGCGGAAGCTTTTTCAGACCTCAAAAACACTGAAACTTTCTGGACAGAACATTATAATAATATTTATTGCTTTTAAAGAGAGGAGTCATCCCGATTTGCTTCGTCTGATCAGCAGCCTGAGCCATTCTGTTACACGTTTTTTCGGCCAGGGATTGCGGAGGGAAGTCATTTCCATCACCTGGCCTGCTTTTATAGAGCTTGTCATGTCAACCTTTTTTGGCATGGTGGACATGATCATGGTCGGCCGGCTGAGCTCGGCCGCCATAGCGGCGGTAGGGCTCACCAACCAGCCCTTTATGCTGCTTCTGGCCATCTTTGCAGCCGTCAACGTGGGCACAACTACCCTGGTGGCCTGGAATATCGGGGCGGGAAAGCCGAACAAAGCCTCCGAGGTAACACGTCAGATCATTGTACTGAACATAATCCTGGGCATCCTCGTAAGCATCATCGGTATCGTCCTTGCACGGTGGATCGTCCTGTTCATGGGAGCCAGGGAGGATACCCTGCAGGATGCCACCGTATATTTCCAAATCGTTTCAGCCGGGCTCATGTTCCAGGCCCTGACCATGGGAATTACCGCGGCGCTCAGGGGTGCGGGCCAGACCAAGCTTCCCATGTACTACAACCTCGGCAGCAATCTTCTGAACGTTTTCGGCAACTATGTGCTGATATACGGAAAACTAGGCTTTCCCCGGCTGGGCGTTTCGGGAGCGGCCATATCCACTACCCTTTCCAGGGTTGTGGCCTGCATCGTCGGCCTTTATATTGTCTATTCGGGAAAAGCCATCATCCACATCGGCAGAGCCACCCGATTCCGGTTTGATTTCGGAATTATCAAAAAGGTCATGTCCATTGGCATCCCTTCCGCACTGGAGCAGTTCGTCATACAGAGCGGACTCATGATGTTTGCACGGACGGTTTCCGGTCTTGGGACCATACACTTTGCGGCTCACCAGATTGGCCTCAACATATCCGGATTATCCTTCTCCTCCAGCATGGCCTTCGGCGTGGCGTCCACCACCCTGGTGGGGCAGAGCCTGGGTGCCAATGACAAGGAAAAGGCCAGGCGGTGTGCCGATGTGGTCCATCATATGGCCCTGGTGGTGGCTATCTTTGTGGGGATCCTGTTTTTCCTGTTATCCCACCCCCTGGCAAGGCTGTATAACAAGGAAGCAGAAGTGGTGGTCCTTGCCGGCATGGTTCTCAAAATACTGGCATTGATCCAGCCGGGCCAATCCACACAGCTTTCCATTGCGGGCGCTCTGCGCGGCGCAGGGGATACCATGTACCCCCTTTATGCCTCCATTTTCGGCATATGGATCTTCCGGGTGTTCGTCGCCTATGTGTTTGTGAATGTCTTCAACTGGGGGCTTGTGGGTGCCTGGGTGGCTTTTGTGCTTGACCAGACCACAAGGGCACTGTTCGTTTATTTCCGGTTCCGGTCGGGAAAATGGCTGGATGCCAAAGGAAAGCATTTAAAAGAAAGCCTCAAAAAAGAAGAAGTGTAGCATAAAACCGGCGAAAGGAAGAAAAACGGGCGGGACTCACGTTCCCGCCCTTCGTTTGGATTTATGGATGAGCCTTTCATCTGCAGTTGTCAAAATCTATCACTGCGCCCTGTTCCCTGAGGGTCTTAACCAGTAAAGGAATGTCCATTTTGCTCATGGCCAGGCCCTTCTGGGCAGCGATGGCTGCAGCGGTTCCCGCAGCCTGTCCCATGGCCATGCAGACCGCCATGACCCGGACAGTTCCGAAGGCCGCCCTGTCGGCGCATACGCTGCGGCCGGCCACGATGATATTCCTGCTGTCGTAGGGCACCATGATGCGGTAAGGGATATTGTATTCCTGCTCCAGTACCACCAGTTCCTGATCGATATTGTCCGGCCTGTGGATATCAATGACATGGGCACCTTTGGCAACGGTATCCGGGAAGGGTTTGGGATGAATCACATCGTCGGTCGTGAGCTGGTACATCCCCACGATATGGTAGGTTTCCCGGACGCCGGTCTGCGTACCCGATTTCAAAATCCGGCAATTCCTGAATTCCGGGAAGTTCTCCCGCAGGATGGTTACAACCTTGAACAGGCTTTCGCGCAAGCTGCATTCGGTTTTTGTGAACTGCTCGGGGTTACTGGCATCCGTGGCTTCCCGCAGAAGATTGATGCTCACCGAGCCTTCATTGAACCCTCTGCTGATCCATGGTCCGCCAAACAGCGGCATTTCACCCTTTTTATGCAGCTCGCCCAGGCGGTTCCGGATAACATCGCTAATGGGTAGCTGATCGTTCACCGCATCCCCGAACAGGCCTTGTTCTTCGAGGGATTTGGTATCCACACCGCTGAGCTGGAACCACAGGGTTGCCGGCTGCAGGGTATTTTCCTTAACGGTCTTGTAGCCTGCGGCCCGCACCACATCCGCATCTCCCGTACAGTCCACGATCACCTTGCCCTCATAGGCGACGCGTCCGATCTTGTTCTGGACGATGACATGACTGACATGCCCGTCCGTTGTGATGCAATCCGAAAACCAGGAATGGTAAAGCAGTGTGACGCCGCTTTCAAGAAGCATCTGCTGGGCTGCCAGCTTGAAAACCTCATCATCGATGGGATAATTGCCGCTCTCGAAGGCAATGTTTGCCCCTCCCAGCCGGTTTGCGCGAACCATCAGTTCATAGGGCATTCCGCCGATGATTTGCTTCCCGTTCTTCCTGAATTCGCTGATGGGCGTAACCAGCGCATTGGTCGCCATGCCGCCCACAAATCCGTACCGTTCTATCAACAGGGTTTTTGCACCGTTTCTTGCCGCCGCCACAGCAGCGATGATGCCGGACGGCCCCCCGCCGCATACGATGACATCGTAGCTTCCGGCAACCGGGGTCATTCTTTCTGGCTCACGAATATGCATAAAACGACACTCCTTAAAAGCCTAACACAAATGGCCTCATGTGGCCTGTACGCAGATCCTGCTCGGTTCAGTTTTCAGACGCACGTAAAGGCGCCATCTATGACAAAGTCTGCCCCCGTGGTAAACTTGCTGGCATCCCCCGCAAGGTATACGGCGATCGCCTGGAGCTCGTCGGGCCTTCCCAGGCGGCGAACGGGGGTCATCTCTTCCCATTGCTTGATCAGGGGTACAAGGAAGGGAGAGTTTGAGATCAGCTCAGTACCGATATAACCCGGACTGATGGAGTTGACCCGCACCCCTTTCAGCGCCCATTCCACCGCAAGGGACTTGGTCAGCAGGATCACGCCTGCCTTTGAAGCATTGTATGCACACTGGGGCTGCGGATAATTGACAATATGGCCCGACATGGAGGCCGTCGTGATGATGGAGCCTCCTCCTTGCCGGATCATCACCTTTCCGGCAGCCTGGGCTGTCAGGAAAACGCCGGTCAGGTTGATATCGATAACCTTCTTCCACTGCTCAAAGGTCATTTCCTCAGCGGGCGCGTTGATGCAAATGCCCGCGTTGCAGAAGGCCGCGTCTATCCTGCCGAATTCCTTCAGTATGGTCTCGATCATCGCGTCAACCTCATCGGGCCTGGTCACATCGGCGCGGATGGCGATGGTCCTGCGGCCCGTATCTTCGGCTATTTTTTGCGCAGTCTTTTCCGCTTCCTCGATGTCGATGTCCACTATGGCCACGTCTGCTCCCGCCTCGGCCACGGCGTACGCTATGCTCTTGCCTATGCCTCTTGCTCCGCCAGTGACGAAGATCTTCTTCCCGTCAAGGCGCATTCTCTCCATTATTCCCATGCTATTCCCCCCATAATGTTGTTTCAGACATTGTATGTTTATTTTCTTTTATCAAGAGCCAGAATGCTCAGTCTGCTTGTGTTTCCTTCGCATAATGTGAATTTTGACACATATATATTCCCGGGTTTCCCTATGTAGTTTGTCATCTGTATTTTCTAAGAACATCCTTGATTCGTTCCTTGATAAGTAATTCTGCTGTAATTTTGGTCTTCATGGTTAACAACCGTTCTTTCTGATCCGGGAAATATTGTGATAAAAGCCCAAAAGGCAGTTCAACCGCATTGATATTCCTAATAAGCCGTGCAATGGACGCCTTGATAATCGGATCGTTAAGATAGTAACGACACCTGTCCGAAAGGCTAAAACTCCGCGCATAGGCTTTTTCCTGCGGACTACCGCGATAATACTTCTCCCAATATACGGGATTGCTCATGAGTTGTCCCTCAAGAATATTGCTAAAGTATGAGTATCCGCCATCAGGTGAAAATGGATATAATATTTGCTCCATGCGCTCCAAGTCAAATAACGCCTCACGAAGCGCAAAGGTTAAGGCCGGTCCGACCTTCAGGATTGCAATACCGTCACGGCGCATCATGTCAAGAGCCGCTTTGGGCTGATAATCGGTGGAGTGACCTTCCAACACCACATTGTCCAAACTTCTTGCATAGTCTATCAATTTCGCAGCTTTTACCGGATCGTACTGGATAATGGAATTGTCTGCAAACTCAACACCCGGTTGTACCACAACCGCAACGACGCGGCGCCATGCTTCATGCAGTCCTGCTTCATGAAATGCCTTTCTGAATGCCTCCAGAGTTGATTCCAGATCCTCCGGTTTTGTTATTTCAACAGAATCTTCATTCTCCATTGCGCCACCGGGAATTGGCACCTCGCTGCCGATTACATAAACTGGCTTGTCTTCGCCTGCAGATGCTTCTGCAGCATCGCAAAGCCAGGCGGCCCGCCTTGCAATAACGCTGTCAGGCAAGCGCCCTGTTTTAGGGTCATCTGCCAGGCGCATGGTGGTATCAATATGTATTTTTGTAAAACCCGCCTCGACATATTGGCTGACAAGAGTTGCCGCCTTATCCATCGCATGCCGTTCTTCTTCATCACTCCATACCAGGGGGCCTAAGTGATCTCCGCCCAGAATAAGCGATTCTTCCGGAAAGTCAAGTCTGCGGGCAATGTTTTTGACAAAGGATACAAAATCTTTCGGCTTCATGCCTGAATAACCGCCAAATTGATTTACCTGATTGGCTGTCGCTTCTATCAGCACGGGCCGACCGCTCTCTTTACCATCCTCCATCGCTGCTTCCAGCACAAATTCGTTTGCACTGCACACTGAACATACAGCAGTATCCCTGCCGCTTTTCTGTTCCCTAATCAAATTATTGAAGAATGTCACTGTCTTCATGAAGCTTTCACTCCCAGGTGAAACCGTAAACATGTAGTTGACGCTGTTTTAAACTTTTCTACTGGTTGACCAGAAGTATTTTTCCTTTTACTGCGCCGGGGTTTTTGAATTTTAAAAATGCTTCTTGCGCCCTGGACATAGGTATCCGATCGTCAATAAGATTTTCATCGAATTTAAGCCTGTTTGATACAAAAAACTCCGCAGTCATTTTCCACTCTTTTCCTGGAAATGGAGCGCTATAACTCATCCATGAACCGGTTAACGTGAATTCCTTACGGTTGATGTACTCCCATTCGGCAGGCTGAAAACATAATTGGGTATGGGGCGTTCCTATAAAGCAAACTTTTGCCTTGGCAGCGGCAAGCTTGAAAGCAATCCTCATTGTAGCTGTCGCCCCCGCTGTTTCATAAATATAATCAAATCCAATTCCGCCGGTTAAGGACATGGCATCGGCAAGAAATTCTTCTTTCAGAGTATTTATTGTTTCGTCAGCGCCCAGCCGTTTTGCGAGTTCAAGCCTTTCATCACTTATGTCAAAAGCGACCACTTTTCTTGCTCCCATCAGCCTGGCCCATTGAATAGTAAAAATTCCAATGGTTCCTGCCCCGAGAACAGCCACAATCCCATCACCCCGGTGTTGGTTCTGTAAAACCCCGTGCAGCGCCACCGTGGAAGGCTCAAACAACGCACCCTGTTCAAAGCTGACAGATTTGTCCAACACTACTACATTGCGCTCAGGCAACACTACATAATCGGCGTTGCTGCCGTTTTGACGGGAGCCTATAAAACTGTAGTGTTTGCATAGGGCATAATTCCCCTTTTGGCAATCGACACAAGCCATGCACGGTACCAGGGGCACTCCTGCCACTCTATCTCCGACTTTTACACTGGATACGCCATTCCCGGTTTCCACAACCTCGCCCGAAAACTCATGGCCCAGCACAATCGGATAATAATGAGCCCCATTATATAGCACCCGCGGTATATCAGAACCGCAAATACCGGATACGGCTACCTTTACTTTTACCGTACCATCACTTACATCAGGCTCCTTTATATCCATGTAACGAATATCTTCATTTGCAACCAGAACAGCAGCCTTCATATTCAGGCCCCCTTATTCATCAGCTTTTCAAGCGAGGAGTATAGCTCCAGATAAATGCCATAAACTTTTTCATACACTTCCTTATCAATATCTGAAGGCGCATAACGACGTCTGACAGTAACAGTCTGTTTGACCGCATCATCAAAATCACGGTATAAACCCACGCCAACACCTGCAAGTATTGCCGCGCCGAGAGTGGTGGCAGTGTCTGTAGCCGTAACTTCAATGGCTTTCCCGGTAATATCCGCCTTCATCTGGGTCCAGAATGATGAATTGGCAGCGCCGCCTACGGATCTCAGCGTTTCCACGTTTGCTCCGGCATTAGAAGCAATTTCCAGGTTATGCCTGAGGGAAAATGCCACGCCTTCCATCACTGCGCGTGCCATATGTGCACGCGTCTTTGAATAGTCCAAGCCGTAGAAAACGCCTTTTGCTTTATCGTTCCATATTGGCGTTCTTTCTCCTGCCATGTACGGCAGGAAGACCACACCGTCGCTTCCGGCGGGAACCGTCCCAGCCAGCTCATCGAGCAGGGCAAATTCGGAACTGCCTGTTTGCAGGGCTTTCTGCAGTTCTTCATATCCAAACTGCTCGCTGAACCAACGTAGGGCTCCCCCGCCGCCTGTTGTTCCGCCTTGTAAAAGCCATCTGTCGGGTACCACGTGGAAACTCAGTATCAGTCTCGGTTCCGCACAGTATTTGTCCATGCAAATGCTCATGCCGCCGGCTTGTCCGCCCTGTTCCTGGGTTTGTCCGTCGTGAATGACACCTGCACCCAAAGTTGCACATGCGGCATCAAGTCCTCCCGCCACAACGGGTGTACCTTCAAGCAGCCCCGTGCTTGCCGCGGCACCTCGTGTAACTGACCCTACTACTTCATGACAGGCATAAATATCGGGTAATATATCAGGGTTTATTCCAAGTGACCTGCACATTTGAAAATCCCAGCGGCCTTTTTTCATGTCAAAACAATGAATACCGTATCCCTGGGACATATCCTGACTCACGACACCTGTCAGGAGGTAAACAATATAACTGTTTGATTGGAGTATCTTGTTTATCCTTTTATAAACTTCCGGGATGTTTTCCTTGTACCAAAGGATTTTTCCCGTGGAATACTGGGGTTTGAGCAGGTTGCCTGAAACCTCAAATATCCTCTCTGTACCCACTTGCTGGTTCAGCCGGTTGCAAATTGATGCCGAGCGCGTATCAAGCCAGATAGGGTTTTGTGCAAGTACTTCACCATCCCCATCCACCGCTACTGCAGCCCAGCTCTGCCCATCTACGCCTATGCCGATAATTTCAGAAGGGTTGATATTGTTATTGCCAAGAAGCCGCTGAATTCCCAGGCATACGGCCTTCCACCAATCACGCGGATCCTGCTCGATGAATCCGTCTTTCAGACAATACAGCGGATATTCCACCGTCTCCGAACATATTACTTTCCCATCATGTTGAAACAAAGCAATTTTACATCCGCTGGTCCCAATATCTATCCCCAGCAACAATTCCCTACCCATTACAACTCCATGGCTCCTTGTTGTAAAAATGGAACACAAGCAGACCGATGCTCACTTTAAGCACCCTGCAAGCGCTTCACGGAGTCGATCAGTCAAACAGGTCCACTCCGCGGTCCAGCAGGACTTTCTGAACTTCTTTATAGTCTACCTCCCGGGGATTGATCCCTTTCAGTGCTGCCAGCGCAGCCGCCACACCCGATGCCTCGCCAATCGCCATGCATATGGACATAACGCGGTAAGAAGCATGGGCTCTGTGGGTGCCTGAAATACACCTTCCCGAGAGAACCAGGCCGTCGATCCGTTTCGGTATAAGGCACCTGAGCGGAATATCGTAAGGAACAACATCTTCTTCCACTTCTTCCGCCTGTCCGCTGCCTGTAGGATTATGTATGTCCACCAGAAAACTTGCTTTATGGACAACCACATCTTCGAACCTGCGCCCGTTGCGAAGATCATTGTCTTCAAGAATGTATTCTCCGATGAACCTGCGCGTTTCCCTGACACCCAGTGTTTCCGCGGTGCTCTTCACATAGCAATTCTGGTAGCCGTCCACGAATTTTCGCAGGAACTCCACAACCTTGTCTATCTGGGCACGGAGATCTATTTCGGCCTTTGCCACATCCTCGCTGTTTACGGCAAATATGCCATTTGCCTGGGTGGTATTGACGAGGCGTTCTCCGGGAATCAAAGTGCCGAATAACCGAACAGACGCCGCATTCGGAGGAAGGTGCCCTTCATTGCAAAGCCTGGTGGTGTAATCAAGAAATCTTTCGCCCTTATACTGAACATAATCAATCTCCCCGATGCATTTCAGCGCATCCTCTTCAACGCCCTGAACTGTGAACATCAAGGTCACAGGCTGCACCAATGAATCGCCTTCCCGGCCCATTTGGTACTCGGCCCCTGCATAATAGGCCACATCCCCGTCACCGGAAGCGTCAACAAACGCTTTCGCCCTGAGCACCTTAAGCCCGGTCTTGGTTGAGATAACAACCCCGTCCACCCGGTCGCCGTCCATTATCACGTCAACTACGGGCGTCTGAAGGTAGATTGTAACCCCTGCTTCATGTACAAAATCCACAAGCACGCGCTTGGCCTTTTCAAAATCGTGACACTGATGGGTGGCGCCGACCCTGTCGCAGCCCGGCACTCCGAGGCGCTCCAACAGTTCATCCCTCATAGTTCCCTTTGAAACGCTGCCAAGGATAGGAGCAACGGCGCCAACCGTAAGATTGCCACCCAGCACGCCATACCGCTCCACCAGGGCTGTCCTGGCGCCCATCCGGGCCGCGGAAACCGCAGCGCAAACTCCGGCTGGGCCAGATCCCACGACCACAACGTCAAACTGATCTTTAATGGTTAATTCTTTTTTATAGGATATTGTTCCAGTGCTCATATCACATAGCTCCTTCATACATGGAGGTCAGGGGTCGGAGGTTGGATGTAAGAGGGTTTAAGGCGAGACGTATCTCACTTCCAAGCTGCACTTATTCTCCAACCACCTTCCCCTTGCTTTCCTCATTTATTCTCCAAGGTAAGCCCCCTGCTCCTTAAGAATTTCGCGAAGTTTTTTCACGTCAACATCCGCCGGAATCCTGCCGTCCCTGATGGCAATGGCTGCCGCAGTACCAGCCGCCTGTCCGAAGACCAGGCAGCAGGGAATCATGCGGATGGCGGAACCTGCCATGGCGTCAGCCGAAATGGCCCGTCCGGCCACCAGCAGATTGCTTATGCCTTTGGGCACAAGGCAGGGATAGGGCACGCCAAAATAGGGGCCTTTTTCAAGGGTGTAATAGGTGCCCCCCGGGTCGCTCTTGTTATGGGTATCCATATTGGTAGCCATCACGGCGATGGTATTCTCGGGAACGCGGCAATTGATCACATCGTCCGCGGTCAGCCTGTACAGGCCCTCAATATGCCGGGTCTCGCGGATGCCTATGGTGGCTGCCGTTCCCATGAACTTGGCGTTTTCGAATCCTACGGCATATTTTTTAAGGAAGCTGAAGACCTTGTGGACCTGTCTTAAGCCTTCCAGCTCAGCCCGCGTCAAGTCCTCGGCCCTGGTCCCGTCCACATCCAGAATACGGGTCACGTTCAGGCGGTACTCGCCGGGCTCCGGGCTCTCAAACAGGCAGACCTCGGCACGGGGCACATCCCCCCATTCGGCCTGCTTCTCCCTGATAAGCCAGCTGAAGGGACCATAGAAAGGCCGGATCTCATGCTCATGCTCCTTGATGTGGGCTGCAAGCCTTTCCGTGTCCACGTTGCACACCCGGAAGAACAGGGTGGCCGGCTGCATGTTGCCGTCCTCCACGCGTCCGAGTTCAAAATTGACGCCGGCCCGGGCTGCAACATCCGCATCCCCTGTGCAGTCGATGATGATCTTCGCCCGGATGACCGACATGCCATCCTTGTTGGCAATGATGACACCGGTTATTCTGTCGTCTTCCCTGAGCACATCCACAAACTGGGTGTGCAGCAGAAGCTCCGCTCCCGCCTCCTGGATCATTTCGGTCGCCACGAGCTTAAAAGCCTCATGGTCAAAGGGACCTACGTGATCGTGGCCGATGAGATAGAATCCGGCCCGGGATGTTTTCGACCTGACTTCATCGGGATGAATGGCCCCGCCGATCCGGATCATCCGCTGGACCATCTCTTCGAATATGCCTTTGATGATCTGCTTCTCACTTTTTGCGTCATACACGGTCATAAAGGGGCCTACCAGGCCATTGGTGGCCATGCCGCCCACGCAGCCCATACTGTCGAACACAAAGGTTCTGGCCCCGTTCCGCGCCGCGCAGACCGCCGCGCCGATACCTGCTGGCCCGGCGCCCACCACCAGGACATCCACATCACGGTATACGGGAAGTTCTTTTGAAAATTGTACTGTACTCATCTTGATTCTCCTGCCTTCTTATAACCTCGCCGCAACAGAAATCATAGATTTCGAACGGCCCGAGAGCATTGATACTGCGTATGAACAATCGCAGCAGTCCCTTTTGGGGACTGCCGCAATCTGTTATCCCTGGTCTATGGCTTATTTGCCGTAGAACTCGTCATACCATGCCTGCATTTCGGCTCTGACCTTGTCGCCGCCGTTGTTCTGCCAATCCTTCATGAAGGTGGGCATGTCGCTCAGCTTCTTGGTTCCGGCCATCAGCTGGAGGACGAAGTCGCTGGTGCTCTTGAACAGGGACTGGTTGTACTTGGCGTAGTTCTCCAGCGAAGGCATGAACGCAAAGGTGTTGGGTACGAAGATTTCGGGAGTATGCTTGTTGGCATAGTTGGTTACCGCATCGAAAGGCTCCCACATGGCCTGGCTCTTGCGGACGCGTGCCGGCCACTGCTTGGCGAATGCAGCCTCATCGGTGCTGTTCAGATACCAGAAGGAGTTACCGCGCTCTTCATTGAAGATGGGGTTGATGGGATTGATTTCGCCATTCTCGTCATAGGTGAAGTGCACGCCTTCAACACCGATGTTGAGGTAGAGCTGGTTCTGCTGCTTGGTGTTGATCCAGTTGACAACATGGGCAGCGTTCTTGGCATTCTTCAGGATGCAGGTAACCTGGTTGATGGCCTCTGTCCTCATGTATGTGCAGGTACCGTCGTTGCCGTACAGAGCGCCGATGTAAGCCAGATCATCCCAGTCAAGGCCGAGACCGTTGGGATCCATCATAACCGGGGTGGTCACCAGGGTACCGGTACGGTTGGAGCAGGCGATGATGGCCTTGCCGGCAGAGAATTTCTCGTTAACCGTCGTGGTGTTGTTAACGGCCCAGTCACGGTCCAGGAGACCTTCGTTCATGAGCTTCTGCATGAACTCGATCATCTTCGGGAAGTTTTCATGCTCGGTCATGTAGATGACCTTGCCGTTCTCGTCCACCATCCACATGAACTGTACCAGGCACCTGGGAGTAGATGGCAGCAATGTGCTGGATCTGACCCGTGCTGAAATCGAAGGACATCTCCAGATCCCCAGGCTGGTGGAGGCCCTGAAGAAGCATGTGCCCGGCTTTGAGAACTGCTATATCACCAATATCTATTCCAACATCGGCGTCCGTGAAACCCGGCGTTTTGTCGGCATGAAGGAACTGACCGAGCACGAGATCATGGACGGACAGGTTCCTGAGGATACGGTCGCATTAGGCGCCTACATCATCGATATCCACGACGGCCAGGGCGGGGGCACCGTGGTCAAGCATATCAAGCCCTATGGCATCCCCTATGGCTGCCTGGTCAGCAGGGATATCGACAACCTCATGTTCAGCGGCAGATGCATCTCGGTAGACGCCGTTGTCATGAGCTCCATGCGCATCATGCCCACCTGTATGGCCATCGGCGATGCAGCCGGTGTGGGCGCTGCATGCGCCGTGAAGCACGGGATTCTGCCCGGAGAAGTGGATGTCAGCGAGGTCAGGGCAATCCTCCGCAAGGCCAATGCCATCCTTGAACCTGCAAAATAGCATTCAGGCCAGGTCCGCCGGATGCTCCTGTGCGGAGGCATACCCATTACGGCCCGCCTTTGATATACGGGGCGCGCCTTCTATGGCGTACCCCGGCTATGATCATTTCCAAGGGTTCATGTGCCATAGATAACCGGATGAAAGAAAGGAATGATGTCCATGAAACAAGCAATCATGTTGGAACCCGGGCGCATTGAATACAGGGATGTGCCCGTACCAGAGGTCGGACCCGGCCAGATAGAAGTAAAAATCAGGAAGATCGGCGTATGCGGATCGGATATCCATGTATGGCATGGCAAGCACCCCTACACCTCCTATCCCGTTGTACAGGGCCATGAGGTTTCCGCGGTGGTCACAAAGCTTGGAGAAGGCGTTACGGAATTCAAGGTCGGCGACCTGGTCACCATTCAGCCCCAGGTGGTCTGCGGCAAGTGCTATCCCTGCACCCACGGCCTTTACAATGACTGTGAGGAGCTCAAGGTCATGGGATTCCAGACCACGGGCATGGCCAGCGAATACTTCGTGGTGGACGCGGTAAAGGCCATAAAACTACCCGATGGAATGAGCGATGAGCATGGTGCCATGATCGAGCCCCTGGCAGTGGCATGCCACGCCGTCAGGCGCTTTGGCGATATTGCCGGCAAGAACGTGGTGGTCATCGGCGGCGGTCCCATCGGCAACCTGGTGGCCCAAACCGCCAAAGCCAAGGGGGCAGCCAAGGTCATCATTACCGAGATCAGCGACTACCGCCTGAAAGTGGCTGAAAAATGCGGCCTGATTACCGTCAACCCCACCCAGACAACGCTCCGGGACGCTATCAGAAGCGCCTTTGGAAGCGACGGCGCCGATGTCATCTTCGAATGTATCGGAAGCCCAAAAACCCTTGAGGAAGCCGTGGAGGTCGCCCGGAAGGGCAGCGACATCATTGTGGTGGGCGTTGTGCCGGATCTGTGCCCCATCAACATGGGATTTGTGCAGGACCATGAACTGCGCCTGATCGGCAGCGCCATGTACCGAGTGGAAGACTACCTGGAGGCCATCGAGCTGGTAGGTAAAGGTCTCATCGAGTTTGACGCATTGATCACCCACAGGGTACCCTTCTCTGATTATGCCGGTGCTTACAGGCTGATTGAGGAGCAAAAAGACAAGGCCATGAAGGTAATGATCGATATGGAGAAATAGGAGGGCATCCCGTTATGAAATACGGCATCTTTTACGCCTATTGGGAAAAAGAATGGAAGGGCGATTTCATCACCTATATCGAAAAGGTCAAAAAACTTGGCTTTGACATCCTGGAGGTGGGCTGCGGCGATTTTCACAAACAGCCCGACTCCTATTTCCATACCCTCCGGGATGCGGCCAGGGAATACGATATTATCCTGACGGGTGGTTATGGCCCCCGGGCTGAGCACAACCTCTGCTCTCCGGATACCGCCGTTGTGGAAAACGCACTGGCTTTCTACAGCGATATCTTCAGAAAAATGGAGATTGCAGGCATACGTTCCATCGGCGGTGGGCTTTATGCCTACTGGCCTGTAGATTACAGCAGGGAACCGGACAAGGCAGGCGACCTGGAGCGAAGCATTAAGAACATGCGCAGGCTGGCGGACATCGCCGAAAGGCATGGCATCACCCTGAACATGGAGGTGCTTAACCGCTTTGAGGGCTATCTGATCAACGATACCAACGAAGGCCTTGCCTATATCCGCGCCGTGGACAAGCCAAATGTCAAGCTGATGCTGGATACCTTCCACATGAACATCGAAGAGGATTCGTTCACCGAGCCCATCCTCCAGGCCGGAAAATACCTGGGCCATGTCCACGTGGGCGAGCCCAACAGGAAGCCGCCCCGCGAGGGCAGAATTCCCTGGGGGGAGATCGGAAAGGCCCTGCGCCAGATAGGCTATGATGGCCCGGTGGTCATGGAGCCCTTTGTGACCATGGGCGGCCAGGTGGGAAAAGATATCCGCGTCTGGCGCGACTTGTCCCAGGGAGCTACGGAAGAGGATCTGGACAGGGACGCTGAAAAATCCCTGGCGTTCCTCAAAGGCATGTTTGAAGCATGAGCAGCAGGCATTCATGATATACGTTTCAAGTGTATCCTCCTTATAAATATGATTAGTCCCGGGATCCCTTCAGGATCCCGGTTTTTTTATTCCTGTCATTTCCGGATCCGTTGTGGTAGAATGAGTAGAAAAAAAGAAAAAGAAGGCTGCAACATGAATCTTTCAACTATTGTGATGTTCCTGATCATCCTCTTTCTGCCGCGGCTGATCATGCTTTTGGTGAGCAGGTCGTCTTTCCTGGCTACCCTCGGCCCGGTTTTTCTCTGCTACCTGTTTGGCTTGTTGCTGAGCTTTCCCTTGAAGGCCCTGGGCGCAGATATCGTCCTGGCTTCAGATTTTTCGTCGGTCCTGGTTTGCACCGCCATGCCGCTGATCCTGTTCTCTGCCGATATCCCAGCCCTGAAAAAGCTCGCCCGTCCCATGGCCGCATCCTTTACGATGAACACCGTATCGGTCATCCTCATCGCTACTGCGGCCTTCTTCATTTTCAGGCAGTCCGTTCCTGATGCCGCCCATATCAGCGCTATGCTGACAGGCACCTACACCGGTGGTACGCCCAACATGATCGCCATAGGTCACGGGTTGGGTTCCGGAAACGACCGCATTCTCCTCCTCCAGGCTTCAGATATGATTGGAGGAGGCATTTACTTTTTTCTGCTGATCTCCGTCATGCCGCGCCTGATGAGGCATGTCCTGCCCGAATATACGCCTGTCGGTAATACCTTCAGCCAGGAAGACACCCATCGGTACATAGAAGCTTTCAGCGGAAGGAAGCAAAGCGTCAAACCCTTCAGGATGTTCCTGAACCGCTGCGGATTTGTGCTGCTCTCGTTGGTCTGTGTGGCCATTGCCATGGGCATCTGTCTTTTGCTGCCCTCAGGCTATGGCAATACCGGTCTGGCCAAGCTGGGCGAATATACGGCCCTCATCATGCTGATCGTAACCACCCTGGGTATCGCCCTGTCCTTTGTGAAGAAGGTCCGCACCGCGCCGGGTTCCTACAGCTCAGGCCAGTACTTCATCCTGATGTTTTCGGTGGTCATGGGCCTGTGCTTTGATCTTTCCGCCGTTACCGGCGGGCTTCTCTTGTTGGGCATGCTGCTGTTCATCCAGTTTGTGACAGTGATTTTACATATCATCATGGCCCGGATCGCCGGGATCGACTACCATACCATGATGATCACATCCACGGCAGGGGTTTTCGGACCCGCCTTCATCATGCCCGTCGCCAGGGCCCTGCGCAACGATGAGATCGTCCTTCCCGGAATCCTGTGCGGCATCCTGGGTTACACCATCGGCAATTATCTGGGTATCGGCCTGGGAAAACTATTGCTTCTGTTCCCATAAAACGCATGGAAAAAGCCCTGCGCCGCGGATCTTTGCCCGTAAGGCAGGGCTATTTTATATCAAAAGCACAGACAGGGTATCAGTAGATGGTTCTTCCCTTTTCATCCGGTATGCCGCTCTTTCGGTAGAAGTAGCTGTTGACCACATCCCGCCATTCCCTGGCATCCTTCAGTTGGATGTCCAGCCTTTCCAGGACGGATTCAAACCTTTCCCTGTCGATCTTTCCTTCCAGGCTGAGCCATTTTTCGCGGAACTGCTCAACCTCCTCCACGCCCTCAAAATGGGTATCGTAAATGTGCTGGATCAGGGTTTTTCCAGATTTGAGGCGGTGTCTGTATGCCACCCGGTGGAAGAACAACAGCAGCTCCTCGGGGCATTTATCCATATCCTCATACATGTCCGCGTTGGGTTTGTGGTACCTTCCCGCAAAGCCCGTGCCACGGGCAACGGTTCGATCCACGCCGATGGCACGCCAATCGGCACGGTGGTAGGTTCCCCACGGGGAGTATTCATACCCGTCCACATTGGGGCCATAATGATGGTTCGGATTGACCATCCACCCGATGCCCAGCGGACTTGTGTATTTTTCGTAGGTCAGCCAGGACTTCAGCAGGATATCGCTGATGGTGCCGATAATTTCCGGGTCGTTGGAGAAGGTCAGCCGAATCCATTCTTCAGCTATGGCTTCGCTGGACAAGTCGGGATTCCATGTCAGGCGTCCGTAGCCGTAGAGATTTGCCTGTGCCAGCACATGCCCGGTCCAGTTGGCGTTGTCGCCAATATTGGAAACGGCGGCAAAACCGCAATGTTTTTGCGGATAAACCTTCCCACAAACCAACTTTTTCACCGTGGATCCAGGGCCATTGGACCAGGTTTCGAAGTCCAGGACTTCCTTCCACTGGGGGATCAAAAAGCAGACATGTTTCTGCTGTCCGGTGTATTCCTGGGTAATCTGCAGTTCCAGGATCTGGTTGGTTTTTGTCAGACCGCCGAAAAGCGGAGAGACGGGCTCCCGGACCTGGAAGTCCATGGGGCCGTTCTTGATCTGAAGCACCACATTGTCCATGAACTTCCCGTCCAGAGGCATGAAATGGTCATAGGCCGCGTTGGCGCGATCGGTCTTCGTATCCCGCCAATCCTGCCTGCAATTGTAGACAAAGCAGCGCCAGATCACGATCCCGCCGAAGGGCTCAAGTGCTTTTGCCAGCATGTTGGCGCCCTGGTCATGGGTTCTGCCGTAGGTAAAGGGTCCCGGCCTGAACTCGGAGTCGGCCTTGACGAGGAAACCGCCCAGATCAGGTATGTATTCATAGATTTCAGCCGCCTTTTTGCACCACCAGTCCTGAACGGCTTTATCCAGCGGATCGGCAGTTGAAAGGCCGCCCAGCTCAATGGGGCTGGAATAGTTGATGGAAAGATAGACCGATATGCCGTAATTGCGGAAGATCCCTGCAAGCTCGGCCACCTCCGGCAGAAGCTCCCTGGTGATCAACCGTGTTTCCCGGGCATGGACGTTCACGTTGTTGATGGATATGCCGTTGATGCCTACCGAGGACAGGAGCCTTGCGTAGTCCCGAACCCTGCTTTTGTCGGCGATGAATTGATTGTCCCTGAAAAAGATGGAGTTACCCGCATAGCCTCGCTCTATGCTTCCGTCCAGATTGTCCCAATGGTTGATCATGCGGATCCCGGCCGCGGGATTTTCCATGCGGCTGAGGTCCTCCGGTTTTATCCCCACCTGCAGACAACGCAGAAAGGCGAAAGTGCCGTAGAGAACGCCCCTGTCCGTCTTTCCTGCTATCAGAATGGCATCTTTACAGGTTTTCAGGATGAATCCTTCATCACCCAGCGCATGCATGTCATCAGCCGTAAGCTCCACACCGCTTTCCGATCCGATAAACAGCGCCCGGGTATCGGATTTTGCATAAAGGACCTCCGGTTCAACGCCCAGAATGCCTTTCAGGCCCCTTTTCAGCTCATCAACAGCCGATTCCATGATGGCCGATTGACCCGCAACGGCAACCTTTTTGCATATCGTTCGGTATTGGTCCGCGACGGCGTTCTCCAGCGGCCGGTAGGCCAGCCAGCAATCATATGCCCTGCCCTGCTTTTGGGCATCTCCAGGCTTTATCATAGCTATCTCTCCTTCATATCTCCCCAGGAATCTTCCCCATCATTTCTTGCTTTATTTTAAAATATATTAATATACTACTATATCAATTATAATATGATGCCTGTTTCGAGGCAACCCTGCAGGCAGTAAGAATCTGTGTTTTGCCAATAAGGCAGGCATCAGATTCTCCCCATCCACTTTAAATGGCTTGTGGCGACAAATCCTCATATTCTTCAGGCTCTACGAAATTTTAACACAGGAAGAGCTTTTTCTGCATGGCTGGATTCCTTTGGTAGACGCTTGCCACATTCAGGATGTATAATGAAGGCAGGTCCTACAAAAATAAAGAAGGAGGAAAACCCCATGAAGAAGCTGAGAACCCTGTCTTTCATCCTTGTATTTGCTCTGTTGTTCTCCTTTGCAGCCTTTGCTGACAATGGCACTTCTTCTGCGACCGGTTCCAAATCCATTGTCATCATCCACACCAATGACGTCCATTCCAGGGTTGATGAGAACCCGGGTCTCGGTTATGCAAAACTGGCTGCCCTGGCTTCAAAACTGGCATCTGAAACGGGCGTTGACCCCATTCTTGTTGATGCGGGCGACGCTTTTCATGGCCAGACCATCGCTACCCTTGCCAGGGGCGAGAGCATCGTGAAGATCATGAACGCCGTAGGCTATGATGTGATGGTGCCCGGAAACCATGATTTCAACTATGGCTACGAAAGGCTTCTTGAGCTGGCTTCCATGGCAGAATTCGGTGTGATTTCCGCCAATGTGAAGAAAAGCGATGGCTCCAGGCTTTTTGAACCCTACACCATCATAGAACGGGACGGCGTTAAAATAGCCTTCTTCGGGCTTTGTACTCCTGAAACCGCTTACAAGACCAACCCCAAGAACGTAATCGGCCTGACCTTTGCCGATCCGGTGGCCGAGGCTAAAGCCATGGTGGAACAGCTGGACGACATGGCCGACGTGATCGTTTGCGTATCCCATCTCGGGCTTGACGAATCCAGCATTGAGACCAGCAAACTGGTGGCTGAGAAGGTCAGCGGCATTGATCTGATCATCGACGGTCACAGCCATTCGGAACTGAAGGAACCCCTGAAGATTGGCAACACCCTGATTGTGCAGACAGGGGATTACATCCAGAATGCAGGCGTGGTCAGGATAAGCCTTGATCAGAACAACAAGATTCATAGCGTTTCCGGCTCCCTCTATCCTGTGGAGCAGGCTGCCGAGTTGACACCCGACGAGGGTATCCTGTCGGTCATCGACGCCTTCAAGGCCGCCCAGCAGCCCATCCTTGCCGAAGTCATCGCCACCAGCGAGATCGACCTTGATGGCGAAAGGGAACATGTCCGCACCAGTCCTACCAATCTGGCCGATCTCATCACTGCATCCATGCTGGCCGAAACAGGAGCCGATGCGGCCATCACCAACGGTGGCGGCATCCGGGCCAGCATTAAGGCAGGAAAGATCACCCGCGGCGATATCATTACGGTTCTGCCCTTCGGCAACTACATCGTTACCAAGAAGATGAAGGGCTCCGATATTGTGGCCGCCCTTGAGCACGGGCTTTCAGCTTATCCGGCACAAAACGGGGGATTCCCTCAGGTAGGCAATATTGAATACCTCTTTGACCCTTCAAAGCCTGCCGGTCAGCGGGTAACCTATGTATGGGTCAAGGGTGAAAAACTCGATCCGAACAGGGAATACATTGTGGCCACCAACGACTTCATGGCTGCCGGCGGAGATGGATACCCGTTTGCCGATCTTCCGCTGGCCAATGAATTCGGAAGCCTTGACGAAGCGTTGATCGCCTTTATCCAGAAGAATCCTGGGGTCCTGAAGTATGACAAATACGTCATCCAGCCAGGGGACGCCATCTGGAAGATAGCCCGGAAGACCGGCACCAACTGGGAGGTCCTGGTCAGGATCAACAATCTGGAAAACCCGGATCTGATCTATGCGGGCGACACCCTGCTGGTACCTGCATGGTAACCAACTGAAAAAGGGGTGGTACACAAACCCCTCAGGATGTTATATAATAGTGATGAAACTGAATACCGGTTTGGATGAAGGATGCGGAAGAGCTCTGCCCCAGGGCAGACACCGAAGGAGAAAACGGCAAATTGTCGGGTTTGTCGTGAAGCTTTCAGGTTAAAGGACCGTATCCGGACAAAACTCTGGAAAGCCGCAGGTTATCCTGGGCACCGAAGGAGCAATGCCCGACCGTCGTGAAGTCTTGTGCATGGCTGCGCGAAGGGTCGCGGTAAGAAACTCTCAGGTCATAAAAACAGAGGAAGACGACAGACTATGTTTTGTTGTCTTCCTTTTTATTTACCCCGGCATGCTCAGGGCATCATGCCATTATCCCGGCAATCGGAAAAATGGCCGCATAAACGGTCAGGGAGGCATATGGATGAAGAAAACACCGCTGTATGATAACCATCTGGCCTTAAACGGCAAAATGATTGAATTTGGAGGCTGGCTGCTTCCGGTGGAATACACCGGGATCCTGGAGGAGCACAGGCAGGTGCGCGAGGCTGCCGGTCTTTTCGATGTGTCCCACATGGGAGAGATCCTGGTCAGGGGAAGAGACGCCGGAGCTTTTCTCCAGGAGCTTCTCACCAATGATCTTTCAAAGGCGCCGGACAGCAAGGTCATTTATTCGCCCATGTGTTACGAGAACGGAGGCGTGGTGGATGATTTGCTGGTTTATAAATACGCAGACGACCATTATCTCCTGGTTGTCAACGCAGCCAACACCGACAAGGATTTTGCCTGGATAAAAGACCATCTTTCAGGCCATGTGGAAGCCGTCAATGTTTCGGATGCCTGGGCGCAGCTGGCCATCCAGGGTCCGAATGCCGAGAAGATTCTTCAGGAGGTCACGGATTTTCCGCTGAGCGATATCCGGTTTTACTCCTTTATCCCGGAAGTAACAGTATGCGGTGTTCAGGCCATGGTATCCCGAACGGGATATACGGGTGAAGACGGCTTTGAGCTCTATCTTCCTGCAGATAAGGCGCCGAAGGTATGGGAATCCCTCCTAGAGCTGGGTCGCGCCATGGGACTGGTGCCGGTGGGGCTTGGCGCAAGGGATACGCTGCGCTTTGAAGCCGCCCTGCCCCTTTACGGTCATGAACTGTCGGCCGAAATCACCCCGCTGGAAGCCGGCCTGGGCGCATTTGTCAAGCTGGACAAAGACAGTTTCATCGGAAAGGATGCCCTGCTGAACCAGCACAACCAGGGGCTGAAGAGAAGGCTGGCAGGATTCGAGATGGTGGGAAGGGGCATCCCCAGAAGCGGTTATGACATCGCGGACAATGGCAGCAGGATTGGTTTTGTCACCTCGGGCAGCTATTCCCCGAGCCTTGGCAAAAACCTGGGCCTGGCCATGATGGACAGCCGCTACTGCCAGCCGGGAACCGAGTTTGACGTGATCATCAGGAACAAGGCTGTCCGGGCAAAGGTTATTGAAATACCCTTCTACCGTAAAAAATACCGGAAATAAATACCTATACAAAGAACGTATAATTATAAACCTGTCTTGCGGAGGTTGGAATCATGAAAGTATTGGATGGACTGAAGTATTCCAGGGAGCATGAATGGATCAGGGTTGAAGGCAATAAGGCCTATGTGGGCATCACCGATTATGCCCAGCATTCCCTGGGGGAGATCGTCTTTGTGGAACTGCCCGAAATGGATGCCTGCCTGGAGGCAGGGGACGTCCTGGGTGTTGTGGAATCGGTCAAGGCGGCTTCTGACGTATATGCCCCTGTGGCGGGAAGAGTAGTTGAGGTCAACGAGTCCCTTGTGGACGATCCGGCCGGCCTGAACCGGGACCCTTACGAGAACTGGATAGCCGTCCTGGAAATCACCGATGATATCTCGCTGGATGAGCTCATGGACGCTTCCGAATATGAAGCCTATTGCGCCGGGGAGGAATGATTATGAAACCCTACATCCCCAACACGGAGGAACAGCGGCAGGAGATGCTTCAGGTAATAGGGGTTTCCGATATGGATGCGCTCTTTGCGGACATTCCTGAGCGCATCAGGCTCCGTCGTGATCTGGATCTTCCGGAAGCCCTCTCCGAGATGGAGTTGGTCAGGCATCTTCGGGACCTGGCATCAAGAAATGTGACCACGGAGACTCATACCTGTTTCCTGGGCGCCGGCGCCTACGATCATTATATCCCCAGCGTGATCCGGCACCTGACAAAGCGGCAGGAGTTTTATACCGCCTATACGCCGTACCAGCCCGAAATCAGCCAGGGAACCCTCCAGGCCATTTTTGAATACCAGACCATGATATGCCGCTTGACCGGGATGGACGTGTCCAACGCCTCCCTCTATGACGGCGCCACCGCTGTGGCAGAAGCCGCCACCATGGCTGTAAGAGCGACGGGACGGACCGGGATCATTGTGTCGAAAACCGTACATCCCCAGAGCCGGGAGGTTCTGAAGACCTATTCCCGCTTTACCGGCCGGCCGATTGCCGAATGGGATCACAGGGACGGAAGGCTGGATGTTGATGCGCTTGAAAAGCTGCTGTCGGAGGATACGGCCGCCGTCATCGTGCAGAACCCCAATTTCTTCGGCCTGATAGAGGACCTGGGCGATCTGGCGGACAGGGTCCATCAGAAGGGAGCCCTGCTCATCGTCAGCTGCAATCCTGTTTCCCTGGCCCTGCTGAAACCGCCGGGCGACATGGGAGCCGATATCGTGGTGGGCGAAGGCCAGCCCCTGGGCAATCCCCTCAACTTTGGCGGACCTTACCTGGGATTCATGGCTGCAAGAGAAAAGTTTATGCGGAAAATGCCCGGCAGAATTGTGGGCGAAACCAGGGATCGCCAGGGCAGAAGAGGCTATGTGCTGACCATCCAGACCCGGGAACAGCACATCCGACGCGAGAAAGCTACCTCCAACATCTGCAGCAACCAGGCCCTGAACGCCCTGACGGCTGCCATCTACCTTTCCGCGCTGGGAAAGACGGGCCTGTCAAAAGTAGCTGCCCTCTGCTGCCAGAAATCCCGCTATGCCTGTCAGCAACTTTTGAAAACGGGAGCCTTCTCCCCGGTATTCGACGGTCCCTTCTTCAACGAGTTTGCCGTAAAATACCGCGGAGATGTGGAAAAGTTGAATCAAAAACTCCTGGAACACGGCATAATCGGCGGCTATCCTCTGGAGAGGGATTATCCCGAACTGAAAGGGGCATGGCTCGTTGCAGTCACCGAAAAGCGTACGAAGGCTGAGATAGATCATTTTGTGGAAAGGGCGGGAAGCATATGATGCATAAGGACAAGGCCCTGATATTTGAATTGAGCCGGCCGGGAAGAACCGCCTGTTCCCTGCCGGAGTGCGATGTTCCGGAGGCAGAGCTGTCCGACCTCATACCTGAAGAGCTTCTGCGCGCATGTCCGCCGGACCTGCCGGAAGTCAGCGAGGTGGATCTGGTGCGCCATTATACCCAGCTCTCCCAGAGAAACTACGGGGTGGATGCGGGATTCTATCCTTTGGGGTCCTGTACCATGAAATACAATCCCAAGGTCAATGAAGATATGGCGGATTTGTGCGGCTTTGTCAACGTTCATCCCTACCAGGACGAAAGAACCGTGCAGGGCTGTCTCGAACTGATCTGGAAAACCGATCGCCTGCTTTCCGAAATAACGGGCATGTCCCGGTTTACTTTCCAGCCGGCGGCAGGCGCCCATGGCGAGATGACCGGTCTCATGATCATGAAGGCATGGCATGAGAGCCGCGGCGATCACGCCAGAACCAAGATCATCATTCCCGATTCGGCCCATGGCACCAATCCGGCATCTGCAGCCATTGCGGGCTTTGACGTCATCGAGATCAAATCCGATGAAAACGGCCTGGTCAGCCCGGAAGAGCTCAAAAAAGTGGTCAATCATGAGACGGCCGGTCTCATGCTGACCAATCCCAATACCCTTGGGCTGTTTGAAAGGCACATTCTCGAAATCGCTGATATCGTCCACGATGCGGGCGGCCTTCTGTACTACGACGGCGCCAACATGAACGCCATCATGGGCATTGCAAGGCCCGGCGACATGGGTTTTGACGTGGTCCACCTGAACCTGCACAAAACCTTCAGCACGCCCCATGGCGGAGGCGGTCCGGGAGCCGGCCCGGTAGGCGTGGCGGAAAAACTGGTGCCCTTTTTGCCCGTACCCGTCGTGGAATATACGGCCGGCTCCTATCATGCCGATTACAACAGGCCTCTTTCCATCGGAAGGGTCAAGTCCTTCTACGGCAATTTCACAGTCGCCGTAAAGGCCTATGCCTACATTCTTTCCATGGGGGCCAAAGGTTTAAGACTGGCATCAGAGACGGCCGTGCTCAACGCCAATTACATCCTGGCAAAACTGCGTGATGTTTATCATTTGCCATACAACAGACCCTGCATGCATGAGGTGGTCTTCTCCGGGGAGAAGCAGAAAAAGCGGGGGGTATCCACCCTGGACATTGCCAAGCGGCTTCTTGATTATGGGTTCCATCCGCCCACCATTTATTTCCCACTCATCGTAAAGGAAGCGCTGATGATCGAACCCACGGAAACCGAGAGCAAGGAGACCCTTGACGCGTTCATCCAGGCCATGCTGGATATAGCCAGGGAAGCGGAAACCGATCCGGACCTGGTAAAGGGCGCGCCCTATGCCACCGTGGTCTCCCGGCTGGATGAGGCCATGGCGGCAAGACAGCCAGTCATAAAATATCAGCCCCTTTGTGAGTAAAACGTCCAAAAAGGTTTCTCGTAACCTGCCTTATGAAGGAAGTGCAAGATTTTTTTGCATTTCCTTCATTTTTTTGTGTGGCCATAATGACATTTTTCAACTAGCAATACCATAATTAACTATACCAATTAGTATTTTACATTACCGGGACCTGGATGCCTATGCATAAACCCTGAGATGCGTAAAAACAAGCATTTGAGCAGGTTCCAGGCAAAACTCCTGCATAAATATTCAACTTGAATGTGTATGGAAAACAACATATAATAAACGAGACAAGGTTTTCAACTTGTTTTTGCGGCAGTCCCCTTTTTGGTGAAATGAAAGTTTGGCTCTGCTAACTGTCATTTTTATTTTGTCGGGCGGTGAAACGTTTACAAAAATGAACTATTGCGAGCTGTTTTCATGCCTGGCTTCTTTGGGGGCAACAGCCGTTTTTGACATAAGTAAAAACCGAACCTGCATTTCGGAGATCTGAGATACGCACGGCAGCATGGCAATGCAGAGACAATATATACACCAATGCAGATGACTGCATAAAACAGACAGAAAAGTATTAGGAGTGATATTGTGGGGAGATACATTGTTAAGAGGGTTTTTCTCGCGGTTGTTACCATTTGGCTTGTTGCAACCATAACCTTCTTCCTCATGTTTATGGTTCCCGGCGGTCCATTCCTGGCGGAAAAATCGCCCTCACCCGCCACGCTGGAAGCGCTGAACAGAAAATACGGGCTGGATCAGCCAGTTATCGTACAATACAAAAACTATATGCTCAATCTCCTGAAGGGTGAACTGGGTGAATCCATCAAGCAGCGCGGAAGAACAGTCGGGGATATTATTTCCCGTGGATTCAAGGTCTCTGCACGTGTCGGAGGTATTTCCATCCTGGTGTCCGTTCTGATCGGCGTGCCCGTACCCGGACAGGCCAAGGATGTGCAGATTTCCGACGACGGTACGGTGTATACCTTCACCCTTCGCGACGGCCTGAAGTGGAGCGATGGAAAGCCCGTAACAGCCAGTGACTTCGTGTATGCATGGAATCGCGCCATCGATCCCGAAACAGCCGCAGACTATGCCTACATGTTTGAGGTCATTGAAGGTTACGAAGAAGGGAAGCTGAACGTGACCGCGCCCGATGACAAGACCGTCGTGGTCAAGCTGAAGAACAGGGTTCCCTACTTCCTTGAACTGACCGCGTTCCCGGCTTTCTCACCTGTTCGCAAGGACATCATTGAGCAGCACGGCGACGCATGGGCAACCAAGCCTGAGACCTACATCGGCAATGGTCCCTACAAGGTAACCGAATGGGTTCCCGGTTCCCACATCACCATGACCAAGAACGAAAATTACTGGAACTACAAGAATCTTGGCATGCAGAACATCAAGTTCGTGCTGATGGATGATCCCGGTGCTCAGCTCAACGCTTTCATCAAGGGTGAGATCCTGTTTACGGATGATATCCCCAATGATGAAATCGATACCTGGAAAGATAAGCCTGAGTTCCATCTGGAAGGCCAGCTGGGTACCTATTATGTATCCTTCAATACCCAGAGGGAATACCTGAACAATCCCAAGGTACGCCAGGCTCTGATTCTCGCCGTCGACCGTGAATTCATCGTACGTGAGATAGGTAAGGCCGGACAGGTTCCTGCAGGCGCTTTCGTACCGATTGGACTTTCCGATGCTGATCCGAGCAAGGAATTCCGCGATGTTGGCGGCAATTACTACGATCCTTCCGATTATGAAGGCAACCTGGAAAAGGCCAAGCAGATCCTTGCTGAAGCCGGATATCCCAACGGTCAAGGCCTGCCTGCCTTCGAATACCTCTACAACTCTGAAAGCGAAGGCCACAGGCTTATCGGTGAAGCCCTCCAGGATATGTGGGGCAAGCTTGGCGTCAAGATCAACCTGGTTTCCCAGGAATGGGCTACATTCCTGAACACCAGGAAGAACGGAGACTATGACATCGCCAGAAACGGATGGCTGGGTGACTACAACGATCCGATTTCCTTCCTGGATATGTGGATTACCAACAGCGGCAACAACGATGCCCAGTGGTCCAATCCTGAGTATGACAAGCTGATCTCCCAGATCAAGACCGAGACCGACACCGCAAAGCGCTTCGAGCTCATGCATAAGGCTGAGGACATGATCTTCGACGATTGGATGCTCTGCCCCATCTACTACTATGTGGATATCTTCGTGCTCAACACGAAGGTTGAGAACTTCTGGTCCTCACCGCTGGGCTTTAAGTACTTCATGTACGCAACAGTCAAAGAATAATAATATGCTGAGTTTAAAAAAGAGGGGTTCTACGTCAATTGTTGGGGTGGAACTAGTAAAATGAAGTAGCTTATGCTTT
>ERZ795060.607-NODE-607-length-47986-cov-8.311114_pt1 | contig 47986 bp, 41 predicted proteins | sample MGYA00375144_ERZ795060 | MGnify/ENA primary metagenome ERZ795060 (study PRJEB30189, sample SAMN05720157) | activated sludge metagenome | isolation source: anaerobic digester from wastewater treatment plant | place: Japan | collected 2015-05-15 ... | reverse complement strand
TTCGAACCCAGGACCCCATCCTTAAAAGGGATGTGCTCTACCTGCTGAGCTACTAGATCAATAATAAAAATGTCTGTTTTTTTTTTAAAACGCTTGCAAAGGTACAATTTCTTTTCGAATTTTCAAAAAATCAATGCAAAACTTTCTGCTAAATTCACACTTCTAAGTTGAACTTAGCAGTGAAGTAGAAAACGGGAAAAAACTTATTGCAATGACCCGCCTATCAGGTCAAGGATTTCATTTGTTATGCTTTCCTGTCTCATTTTGTTGTATTCGAGCGAAAGTTGTTGTAAAAGGTTTTCGGCATTTTCGGTAGCTGCTTGCATGGACAGGGTACGGGCTGCACATTCCGAAGCATAAGCTTCGAGAGCTGCCGTGTAAATATGATAATGTAAAGCCAATGGAATTAATTGTTGTTCAATTTCTTCGATAGAAGGTTCAATGAGATAATCGTTACGAAATTCGCCTTTTTTTCGATAGTTTATTTCGATTGGCAAAAAGGTTTCAGCTTTCATGATTTGTGTGGTTTTGTTCACATAATGAAAATATATAACCTTTATTCGATCGATTTTGTGTTGGAGAAAAAGCTGGATAAGAGTATCGGCTATCTGAGTGGTGTTTTCGATATTGGGATGAGCAGCCACATTTTGAAATTCCCCAGCAATAGCCAATTTTTTTTCTTTGCAAAAATCCTCCACTTTTTTGCCGATCGGAAAAATTAGGATATCTTCCTTTCTTACGTCACGATGGGTGGTAATAGATTGTTCCAGTCTTTTGATTATGTTTGAATTGTAGTTACCGCAGAGAGAAGAATTGGAAGAAAATACCACAATGCCAACATGATTCACATGCCTGATTTCTCTGAAAGGCGATCTGTCAACAATTTGGCTACTTAAATAATTTCTCAATATATCCGTTAAGGTTTCCCGATAAGTCAAGAAATTGTAAACGGCTTTTTCTGCCTTTAAAAGTTTTACTGAAGAGACCATCTTCATGGCTGAAGTAATTTTTTGAGTAGATTTTACCGATTGTATTCTTGATTTAAGTTCCTTTAATGAAGACATGATGTGTGAAATTGATTTTTTAAAATAAAGCTTGTTGGGAGATGGCTTTAATAATTCATTTGTTTTTTTAATATTTCTGCTGCCTCTTCAATGGAAGAAGTAACTTTTTCGTCAAAATTTCCTTTTTTTATTTCATTCAGAATTTTTTCCTTGTAAGAATAATCCAAAAGATTAATGAAATTTTCTTCAAATTCTTTAACCTTATGGAGTGGTATATTTGCCAGCAATCCATGTGTTCCACAATAGAGTAGCGCTACCTGTTTTTCCACAGATAACGGCCGATGTAGGGACTGAATAAGCAATTGGGTATTTTTTTGCCCCTTATCTATGGTCATAGCCGTCACCGCATCCATTTCACTTCCAAATTTAGTAAAAGCTTCCAGCTCGCGAAATTGTGCCTGATCGGTTTTTAATGTGCCGGCTACTTTCTTCATGGGTTTAATTTGTGCATTCCCTCCTACACGAGAAACGGAAATTCCTACATCAATAGACGGTCTATTCCCTTCGTTGAACAAATCGGTATCGAGAAAAATCTGGCCATCCGTAATAGAAATAACGTTTGTGGGAATATACGCCGAAATATCGCCGGCTTGCGTTTCTATAATGGGCAATGCCGTGAGCGAACCACCCGGTTTCACTTTCCCTTTAAGGCATTCAGGCAAGTCATTCATTTGTTTGGCAACTTCCTGCTGATTAATGATTTTTGCAGCCCTTTCCAGTAATCGGGAATGCAGATAAAAGATATCGCCAGGATAAGCTTCTCTACCGGGAGGACGTCGAAGAATCAACGAGAGTTCTCGATAAGCGATAGCTTGTTTGGACAAGTCATCGTAAACAACCAGTGCATGTCTTCCTGTATCGCGAAAATATTCGCCGATGGCAGCTCCGGCATAAGGTGACAGATACCGCAAAGCAGCAGAATCGGCTGCTGTAGCCACCACCAGAATGGTGTAAGGTATTGCTCCAAAATCTTTTAGGGTGTTGAAGAGGGTTGCTACAGTAGAACCTTTCTGCCCTGTGGCTACGTAAATGCAGTAAACGGGATCTCCTGCTTTAAAATTGTCCAATTGATTGATGATGGTATCGACCGCAATGCTTGTTTTCCCTGTTTGACGGTCGCCAATTATTAATTCACGTTGTCCACGTCCAATAGGAATCATTGAATCAATGGCCTTCAAACCTGTTTGTAATGGTTCTTCCACAGGCTGTCGAAAAATTACTCCCGGTGCTTTTCGTTCCAAAGGCATTTCGAAGAATTCTCCATCTATTTTACCTTTGCCATCAATAGGTTCACCCAAAGGATTGATAACACGCCCCAACATTTTTTCGCTAACTTTGATGGAGGCAACTCTGCCGGTTCTTTTTACAGTGAAACCTTCTTTTATCAAGTGGGTGGGACCAAGCAACACAGCTCCAACATTATCTTCTTCCAAATTCATGGCAATGGCTTTTACTCCATTTTCAAATTCAAGCAATTCATTGGCTTCTGCATTTGTCAATCCATATATTCTGACAACTCCATCCCCTACTTCAAGTACTTTTCCGGTTTCTTCATAATAACTCTCGATGTCGATTTGTTGGAGTTGTTTTTTTATCAGCTCCGATATTTCACTTACCTTAATAGTCTTATTATCAGACATATTCTTATAATTATATTTTTAGGTTTACGAAAAGAATTTTTTCAGGTTAAAAGAATATTTTCGTTCAATTCTTTTTGAATTTTTTTTAGTTGCGTTGCCAAGCTTCCGTCCCATCTTCGGTTTCCAATTTCGATGATAAAACCTCCAATAATTTCAGGAGCAATTATTTTTTCCACCTTTAATTCTTTCTTAATATAAGTTTTGATTTGAGAAATCAATTTTTTTTCTGTTTCGGCATCCATAGGAGAAGCTGTAGTCAGTTTTACCAATGCCAAGTTTTTGTTTTCGTAATAATAATCGGAATATTTTAAACCTATATTTCGCAAAAGATATTCACGACGGTTTTGCAACAATACATCCATAAAACGCTCTAAAATGAAATCAGATTTGTTACCACAGGCAAATTGGATAAGTTGCTTTTTTGTTTCCCTTGTCAACAAAGGATTTTTTAATGCCTGCGCTAGTTCTGCATTGGCAGAAAAAGATTTTTCAAGTGTCTGAAAGTTGGCAAAAACAATTTCCTGCGCATTCATTTCAGAAGCGAATTCATACAGGGCTTTTGCATAACGTGAAGCTATCAAACCGGTTTGCATGCATATAATTGTTACAATAGATAATAAAATTTTTAAAGTGGAGTTTTATTGCTGTTCGGAATAAATAAATTTTTCAATTTCCAAATTTACCGATATCCATCTTTTCCAACATCCGATTGATAATTTCCATTTGGGCGGGCTTATCATTTAATTTCGATTGTAACAGCTTTTCCGATACCGCAATTGAAATCTCAGCAACCTGTTGTTTTATCTCCTGTAAAGCCATCATTTTTTCATACCTGATTTGTTTTTTTGCTTCTTCCATGATTTTTTCAGCTTCTATAAAGGCTTTTTCCTTTGCTTCTTTTATTAAAGCATTTTTAATTTCAGTAGTTTCATCAAGTATTTTTTTCCGGTTTAAAAAAGCTTCATCCTGTATTTTTTTTGCTTCTGTTTTAATTTCTTCGAGTTCTTTGCGTGCATTTTCGGCTTCCAACAAAGATTCTTCGATGTAAGACCTTCGTTTTTCTATCATTTGAAGAATGGCAGGGAAACCAAATTTAACAAGAATAAAAACAACTATTCCGAATGAAAGCATCATCCAGAAAAATAAACCAAAATCGGGCATTAGAAGAGACATAGCATTTTTTTAATGATTAAGCACACAATTAATAGAATCAAATACTTTTGATTTTTCCAATATTATCAATGAATAACCCTCCTGAGACAAGCCTTGAAAAATTTTTTTGATTAAAGAATAAATCCACAAACTACAATGGCAAACAAAGCAACTCCTTCAATAAGAGCCGCAGCGATAATCATGTTCATTCGAATATCCGAACTCATTTCAGGCTGACGCGCAATACTTTCCATAGCCGATCCGCCGATTTTCCCGATACCAATACCCGCTGCTATAGCTGCAAGACCTGCCCCCAATGCGGCTCCAAATTTTGCCAATGCATCACTTGCGGCAACTTGTAATAAAATAGATAGTAACATCATAACTTCTTGTTTTTAAATGAAATTTTTATAATGATATTGAATTAATTAAAGTCTAATATTAGTTTTTCGCATTTTCAAATTGTTCAAACTTGTTTAACTACTTCCTTTGCTGCCTGTTTATGGGAAGGCTCTACTCTTGCCAATCCGATAAACACAGCCGAAAGCATGGTAAAAATATAAGCCTGAATGTATGCTATCAGCAATTCTATCAGGTCAATGAAAACCGTAAAAATCACTGAAAGAGCCGACATGGTTACATTTATGGTTGTTCCCAATTTTACCGTAACGAACACCAGACAAACCAATCCGCCAACTATAGAATGCCCTCCCACAATATTGGCAAAGAGACGAATCATTAAAGCAAAGGGTTTGGTAAAAATTCCAATAAACTCTACAGCCGGCATCAAAGGAACAGGAACTTTCAGCCAAGCAGGTACTTCAGGCCAAAAAATTTCTTTCCAATATTCCTTTGTTCCTGAAAAGTTTACAATTAACATTGTAAAAAGAGCCAGCGTAAATGTAATGGCAATGTTTCCTGTTACAGTGGCTCCAAAGGGGAAAAACGGAATCAATCCCATCAAGTTATTGAGAAAAATAAAGAAAAAAACCGTCAGCAAATAGGGCGCATACCGTCGGTAATCATTCCCGATACTTGGCTTGATAACACCTTCGTAAATGTCAACAATCAGCATTTCCATCAGGATAACAAATCCTTTTTTGGGGAAAATTCCATCTTTTTTGTAATAATGAGCTATACTCATGATTAAAATAATCAGCAAAACGGAATTAAAAATAAGCGCAGTAGCCGTTTTTGTTAAGGAAATATCCAAAGGCCTTATTTCTTTACCATTTTCATCGAGTTCCACAATTTTATCCTTGTATTTTCCTTCTTTTGCAATATAGAAACCCTTGTAAACAGGTTGTTCTTCAAATTTGGAAGACATAAAAACATGCCATCCCGAATTATTGCTGTGAAGAATGACAGGCAAAGGAATCGAAATTGATTTGCTTTTCCAGGTAGTAATATACCATTCATAGGAATCACTCACTTCTGTAAGAATGATTTCCCGAACATCAATTTCTTTTCTTTTCCCCTCATAATTATTGTTCTGGGCAAGTATTTTAAAAGGGGAAAAAGCAAGAAAACAAATAATATAGACAAAACAGCATTTCATTTACTTTGCCGAACTTGACGTTTTTCGTTCATATAAAAACAAGCAGTCTCAAAAATCAGATAAATTAGATAATAAGCACCATAAAGGAGACCAAACATCCTTCGTTCTGTTCTAAAAACCAACAAATAAACAAAAGCTACGATTCCCCATAAAATCATTTTTGAAAGCTTTAACAGTAAAAACAGATAAATTTTTTTAGTAGATGAAATATAAGAAAATTTTTGTAGCACAAGCATTAAAGTCAATCCAGAAAAATAAAACAATAAAGGCAACAAAAAATAATTTTCGATAGTCGTGGAAGAAAATTTTTTCAAGAGCAACCAGAAAAATAGCCCTAACAACAATGTTAGTAAAGAAAAAAAAACTAATGAAAAAAGAAGATTATTTTTCATTTTCTGGAATTTGTTCAGCACAAATAACGACCTTATCGTTATTCAATTCGATTAGTCCGCCATTAATAAAAACATTGTTAACACCGTTTTTGAAACGAAAAGTAACATTTCCTTTCCCCAAAATGGCAATCAAAGGAGCGTGATGAGAAAGTATGGTAAATACCCCCCCCTTACCCGGTACTGTTACAGATGAAATTTCACCATCGTAAATCAATTTATTGGGCAAAACAATTTTCAGATTCATTGATCCTCAATTTTAAATGTTTTATTCAAATTGTGAGCTTCTCTTAGCAATGCATGCCCCTTATTTAAGACATCCTTAATGGTACCAACATTAAGAAAAGCCATTTCGGGAAGGTCATCGAGCATACCGTCCAATATAAGTTTAAAGCCGTGAATGGTTTCTTCTATAGGTACCATTACTCCCGGAACTCCTGTAAAATGTTCTGCCATAAAGAAAGGCTGCGAAAGAAAACGTTGTACTTTTCGAGCTCTTTGCACTGTTAAACGATCTTCTTCAGAGAGTTCTTCTATACCCAGAATGGCGATAATATCTTGCAACTCCTTGTTTCGTTGAAGAATTTGCTTCACCCGCTGAGCTGTTTCATAATGTTCCTGCCCGACAATAAGCGGATCGAGAATTCGTGAAGTAGAATCCAGTGGATCGACAGCAGGAAAAATTCCCAATGAAGCAATTTGCCGACTGAGAACCGTTGTAGCATCCAAATGTGAAAAAGTAGTTGCCGGAGCAGGATCGGTTAAATCGTCCGCTGGAACATAAATAGCTTGAACAGAAGTAATTGACCCACTTTTAGTGGAAGTAATGCGTTCCTGAAGAAGCCCCATTTCAGTAGCAAGTGTAGGTTGATAACCAACAGCAGAAGGCAATCGACCCAACAGAGCCGAAACTTCAGAGCCTGCCTGAGTGAAACGGAAAATATTATCAATAAACAATAAAATATCATGATTCTCACTTTCATCACTGTCGCGAAAAGATTCAGCTACCGTAAGCCCCGACAAGGCAACGGAATATCGTGCTCCGGGAGGTTCGTTCATTTGTCCAAAGACCAAAGTCGCCTGAGATTTTTTTAGTTGCTCATAATCAACTTTCGATAAATCCCATTTCCCTTCTTGCATTGCTTTGTTAAATTCTTCACCATAGCGAATAACTCCTGCCTCTATCATTTCACGCAACAGGTCATTCCCCTCACGGGTTCGTTCACCAACGCCGGCAAAAACCGAAAATCCTTTGTGCCATTTGGCTATATTGTTAATAAGCTCCATAATGATAACCGTTTTGCCAACACCGGCGCCGCCAAAAAGTCCAATTTTTCCACCTTTAACGTAAGGAGCAAGTAAATCGACAACTTTAATTCCGGTATATAAAATTTCGTCGTTGTTTGCAAGTTCATCAAATTTGGGGGGTTCTTTGTGTATGGGAGCCGACTCTACCCTTCCCAGTGGGCTTAAGCCATCTATCGATTCCCCTATGACATTCATCAATCTTCCCTTTACTTGATTCCCTACTGGTATGGAAATTGGCGAACCCAAATCGCTTACGGGCAGACCTCGACTTAACCCATCAGTGGAATCCAGCGCAATTGTTCGGACAATATTCTCGCCAATATGTTGTTGAACTTCTAAAATGAGATTTTTCCCGTTGGAAAGCGAAATACTCAAAGCGTTATTTATAGGAGGCAATTCAAATTCATTTTTCTCTTCGAGAGGGAAAAAAACATCCACTACCGGACCAATTATCTGCCACACCTTTCCCTGTATTGATAACATGAAAAAATTATAATTGTAAATACATTTTGTGAGAAATTGCGTGGCAAAAGTAAATAAAAGATTCTTCTTAAAAGAAAACGAATGTTTAAATTAGTTCAAAAAAACAAATCTTTCTGTTAAACAATATTATTCAGTTGTTCAATCCAACTTCAAAACAGCTAAAAAGGCCTTTTGTGGTACTTCAACCGATCCGATTTGCTTCATTCGTTTTTTCCCTTTTTTCTGTTTTTCCAGCAGTTTACGCTTTCGTGAAATATCGCCGCCATAACATTTGGCAGTAACATCTTTTCTGACGGGTTTAATAGTTTCTCGTGCAATAATTTTGGCCCCGATAGCTGCCTGGATGGCAATTTCAAATTGCTGACGGGGAATCAGTTCCTTCAATTTTTCGCACATTCGCCGCCCCAATGAATAGGCATTATCGGCATAAATCAATGAAGAAAGTGCGTCGACAGGCTCTCCGTTGAGCAAAATATCCAGCTTTACCAGTTTGGAAGCTCTGTAGCCATTCATGTGATAGTCGAAAGAAGCATAACCTTTTGAAATGCTTTTCAACTTGTCGTAAAAATCAAAAACTATTTCGCTTAGCGGCAGGTCGTAAATCAATTCAATCCGATTGCCCGAAATGTATTCCTGCTTGATCAGTTCTCCACGCTTACCCAGACATAAAGTCATAATGGGACCGATATATTCCATCGGAGTGATAATGGAAGCTCTGATATAAGGCTCCTCAATGCGATCTATCAAAGTCGGATCGGGCATTTCGGAAGGATTATGCACCTCAATAAGTTCTCCCTTTTTGGTATAAATTTTATAGGAAACATTTGGAACGGTGGTAATAACATTAATGTTGAATTCACGTTCCAGACGTTCCTGAATAATTTCCATGTGCAACATTCCCAAAAATCCGCAACGGAATCCGAATCCTAAAGCTGTGGAAGATTCCGGCTCGAAAGTGAGCGAAGCATCGTTTAACTGCAATTTTTCTATGGAAGCCCGTAAGTCTTCAAAATCCTCTGTATCAATCGGATAAACACCGGCAAATACCATAGGCTTAACTTCTTCAAAACCGGCAATTGCTTTTTGACAGGGACGTTTCACATGTGTTATCGTATCACCTACCTTTACTTCTTTGGATGTTTTGATTCCGGAAATAATATAGCCCACATTTCCGGCGCTCAAAGTTTGTACAGGTTGAGGTTCGAGCTTCAGCACTCCAATTTCTTCGGCATAATAATCTTTGCCAGTAGCAACAAATTTTACCCAATCTCCTTTGTTGAGTGTTCCATTTACAATTTTAAAGTAGGCAATAATTCCCCTGAAAGGATTAAAAATGGAATCGAAAATCAAACATTGCAATGGCGCTTCAGGGTCTCCTTGTGGTACAGGGATGCGTTCTACAATAGCATTAAGAATTTCTTCGACTCCTTGCCCCGTTTTTGCACTAGCTCGAATAATTTCTTCCCTGCTACAACCAAGCAATTCTACTATTTCATCTTCCACTTCTTCCGGTCTTGCGCTGTCCATATCTATTTTGTTGATCACCGGAATAATGGTCAAATTATGATCAAGAGCCATGTAGAGGTTCGAAATAGTTTGCGCCTGAATGCCCTGCGTTGCATCCACTACTAGCAAAGCTCCTTCCGAAGCAGCTATGGAACGCGAAACTTCATACGAAAAATCTACATGTCCCGGAGTATCAATTAAATTCAGAATATAATCAATGCTTTGATACTGATAATTCATTTGGATAGCATGGCTTTTTATAGTGATGCCACGTTCACGTTCCAGCTCCATATTGTCGAGCACCTGTTCCTGCAAGTCTTTTCCCACAACCGTTTTGGTATATTCCAATAAACGGTCGGCAAGCGTACTTTTCCCATGATCAATATGAGCAATAATACAAAAGTTTCGGATGTTGTTCATTCGATTTTCTTCAAATTTTAAGAACTACAAAAATACATGAAAATTCAAAATTAACATACAAACGGATAAAAATAGATTTGTAGAATTGTTTGATTTGTATTAGAAGAAATAGATTAATCTAATGATATAAATCAAATTATCGAATGGCGTACATTCTTATAATAAATTGAAAATCAATGCTTTAGTTATATTAAACCTTTTTAATTAACGTTTCGATAAATCGTTGTAAAGCATTTGAAGATAGGCTTCACCTTTTTTCTTGTTGGCATTCGGTTGTCCCCAATTCCAAAGCACTTTGTTTGTACTGCAGTCAAAGACGTAATGATTTTCAGGGGTTAAAAAACCGAAACCATTAGGGAACGTGTAAAAAGCAAAATGGGGAGAAGCTGGATTCAGGATATTTTTGCTGAAAGTAAAATCTTGATGCGGTAATTCAAGTTGATAAAGTAGGGTTGCAGCAATATCTATTTGGGACGCATACGTATCTATTTTCATTGGCGATTTTACAGCACCACCAATAATGAGCAGTGGAATTTGATACCTTTCAACCGAAGAAAGTAGAATATTTTTTGGATAATGCATGGCATGGTCCGGCACAAGAACCAAAACAGTATTTTCCCAGTATTTGGTTTTTCTGAATTCGTCAACAAATGCGCCCAAACAACTATCGGTATATTGAACCGAATTTAAATAGGGATCGCTGTTTTTATAAAAGGGGACATCGAAAGGCTCGTGGCTGCTGAGTGTCTGAAGAATTTTCATAAAGGGTTCCTTTTGTTCTTTTTTCAAATCATTGGTTAAACGCTGAAAAACGATGTGATCGTGCGCACCCCATTTCGTTGTTCTGTCTTTGAGCGGAAAATCTTTGTCAACAACCATTTTGTCGATGCCTTGAGCAATCAGGTAAGCTCTCATGTTGGTGAAGTCCACATCGCCTCCATAGTAGTATTGCAAATCGTAACCTGCAGTTTTCAAAGTTTTGGGAATGGAAGGCAAAGACTGGCTTTTCTTGGGATATTTCATAATGGAAGTTGTGGGCTGAGCCGGATAGCCGCTGAAAATGGAAATCAGTCCGCGATCGGTACGAAAACTGTTTGCGTAAAAGTTGGTAAACAGGATGCCTTCATCGCAAAATTCATTCATGCGTACCGCAATTCCGGGAAAACCTCCCAGCGGCTCAAGGTTGTTGGACATGAAACTTTCCACCACTACAAAAATAACATTTGGTTTCGGACTGGTAAATAATTTAGGTAGTTCTTCCTGTACCGGCTGGTCGATTAAATTATTAAATTCTTTTTGAGCCTCTTCTTCAGACATGAAGCGGTATTGTTTGTCAAAATTTTGTGTTTTGAATGCCGATTCCAAAAAATTGAACATGGGATTAATGGCAGCATGATTCAACTCATTTTTCGGGCTGAAATAAACCTTGCTCACATTCATGGTGGAAACGTTAAATCCGCCTCTGATGGGAATAAACAGCAGGCAGGTAAACAAAAAGAGCAAGCAGGCTGTAGAAAGTTTGTTTTTGACCTGTTTGGATTCTTTGTTGATTTTGATAAGCAAAAAGTAAAAAATTGCGTACAAGGTTAAAGCAATCAGAATGATAGCCAATAGCCCGACAACAATCATCCAAATATCGATGCTTGCCAATGCTTCTTTCGGCCATTTCATGTAAAACAGTACAGTGGAATCGAGACGAAAACCCCAAAATGGATACAGTGCAGCGTCAACCACAAAAACAACGGAAATGATAAACGAAATAAGACCAAAATATATTTTTTGAAAGTATTCGTGAACCGAAGGTTTTGCCCATAACGAAACAATTAAGAAAATTCCCGGTAAAATAGTGAGATAAGCCGACATGGACGCATCCAGCTTTATTCCGTGTAGAATAATTAGTATTAAATCCTGAAAACTTAGATTACTGTAAATTTGATGATTATAAAGAATGAAAAATGGCTTTTGAAGCACAAAAACAAAAAGTATCAACAAATAAATTTTAAAAAATTGAATTATTTTTTGCAACATTAGAAGTTATTTGAAAAAGTTGGAAATTTGGAAAAAAATACTTTCAAGCCTGATTTTAAGAAAAATCGGACAAAGTTAAACGATTCCTTTCAAAAGAATAGATTTTCTGAAGATTTTTTTGGAATTATATTTTAAACTCGATAATATATGAAACCCACATGTATTACATACACAAACACGAATGAATATAATATTCAGACATGTGGGTTCCATCAGACCTTTAAAAAATAAATTATATTCTGATGAAAATTGTCAAAAAACTTTTTTAAATATTTTTCTTCCTTTTTATCTCAATGTCTTAAAAAAACCAATTCTCTTTGAGTAACTTTTCAGAGGAGACTCTTCCTTTAAATCAGTTATGAGCCGAGTATAAAGACTTTTTTATTCGTAATAAAAATTACCAATTTAAAATGCGATAAAAATTATTTCAATATGGCTGTCAATATGTCACCGGAAAAAGCATTGGCATTTTTTTTGCAAAAAATCGGCGGGAAAAGTTGGGAATCAGAGATTTTTTCGCTTTTCCAACGCATAAAAGGAATTTAAAAACTTATTAAATCCAAAATAAACATGACAAAAGGGACTATAGGGGTTACGAGTGAAAATATTTTCCCCGTGATTAAGAAATTTATGTACAGCGATCATGAAATTTTTCTGCGCGAATTGGTTTCCAATGCTGTAGATGCTACCCAAAAGCTTAAAACTTTGGCTTCAGTGGGCGAATTCAAAGGAGAATTGGGAGATTTGAAAATCCGCATTTCTGTGGACAAAAAGAAAAAAACCATCACCATCAGCGACCGCGGAATAGGCATGACCGCCGAAGAAATTGACCAGTTTATCAATCAAATTGCTTTTTCCAGTGCCGAGCAATTTCTCGAAAAGTACAAGAACGATGCACAATCCATTATTGGTCATTTCGGACTTGGGTTCTACTCTGCATTTATGGTTTCAAAAAAAGTGGAAATATTCACCCTGTCGTACAAGGAAGGTGCGGTTGCCCAACACTGGTCGTGCAACGGAGACCCGGAATATGTACTTGAAGATACCATTAAATCGGACAGAGGAACGGATGTCGTTTTACATTTGGATGACGATAATCTTGAATTTTTGGAAGAATCGAAAATTCGTGAACTACTTTTGAAATACTGTCGTTTTCTCCCTGTCGAAATTGCCTTTGGAAAAAAGAAGGAATGGAAAGACGGCAAATATGTGGAAACTGATGAAGATGAGATTATCAACAATACGCAGCCTGCATGGATTCGCAAACCGAGTGAACTGACGGAAGAAGATTATCTGAATTTCTACCGTGAATTGTTTCCCTATAACGAAGATCCGCTGTTTTATATTCATTTGAATGTGGATTATCCTTTCCACCTGACCGGAATCCTGTATTTCCCTAAAATAAAAAACAATATCGACATACAGCGAAACAAAATTCAACTTTACTGCAATCAGGTATTTGTAACCGATCATGTTGAAAATATCGTTCCAGAATATTTAACTCTGCTGCATGGCGTTATCGATTCTCCGGATATTCCTTTGAATGTATCCAGAAGTTTTTTGCAAAACGACTCGAATGTTCGCAAAATTTCCAACCATATTACCAAAAAAGTGGCCGATCGCTTGCAGGAAATCTTTAAGAATGACAGAAATCAGTTCGAACAGAAATGGGACGACCTGAAACTGTTTATTCAGTATGGCATGTTGACCGACGAAAAATTTTATGAACGAGCCGAAAAATTTGCCTTGTTCAAAAATGTTGATGGCAAATATTTCACTTACGAAGAATACAAAACCCTGATTGGCGAAAATCAGAAAGACAAAAATGGCGATTTGATTTATCTGTATGCAACCAACGCCGAAGAACAATACAGTTACATACAACACGCCAAAGACAAAGGCTATGATGTTCTGCTTATGGATGGTCAACTGGATATTCATCTCATAGGTCATTTGGAGCAGAAATGGGAAAAAACGCGTTTTGTACGGGTTGACAGTGATGTGATAGAAAAACTCATTCAGAAAGAGGATACCGCCAACGTTTCATTAAGCGAAGCACAACGCGAAGCATTGACTGCAATTTTCAATTCTCAGTTGCCTCCAATGGAAAAAACAAACTTTATCATTACTTTTGAACAACTGGGACCCAATGTAAATCCGGTACTGATAACTCAAAACGAATTCATGCGTCGAATGAAGGAAATGTCGGCCATGCAAGGCGGAATGATGAATTTCTACGGAGAAATGCCCGATAGCTATAATCTGGTGGTAAATACTACCCATCCGTTGATCGAAAAATTGCTGAAGGATGAAGAAACGGCTTGTGCCGAAGAATTGGCACCGATTGAAGCCGAACTTTTGGAATTGAGCAACAAACTCCAACAACTGAAAGAGAATCATAAAAACAAAAAAGAGGAAGAAATTCCGGCAGAAGAAAAAGAGGAGTTGACAACGTTGGAAAAAAGGATTGATGAACTGAAAGAAAAAAGAAAATCGGTTCTTGCAGCCTTTGCAAGCAACTATAAAACAGTGCGTCAGTTGATCGATCTGGCACTTCTGGGCAACAACATGTTGAAAGGAGAAGCTCTTGCCAATTTCGTGAAACGAAGCATAGATTTAATGTAAAAATTTCTTTCTGCTTTACTTGTTGAAGCTCGTCGGATTTTCCTAAACTGACGGGCTTTTTTTGTGCAGATATTTTGAACATGCAGTTTTTTGTATTACTTTTGCAACTTCATTTTATGTAACTAACTGATTACTAAAATAATGAGAAAGAAAACGACTTTATTTTTCGCCTTTTTACCGCTGGCTGCTATGGCTCAGAATTTTCAACTGCATTACGATTTTGGACAGGGGCGACATTACGTTACAACGACTTTCGAAATGTTCAAACCCGATGATTGGGGAAACACTTTCTTTTTTGTGGATTACGATTTCAACATGGATCAAGATCATAATGCAAGCCTTTCTTATATGGAATTGGCACGATGTTTTTCATTGGGTAAAACGTCTCCTTTCAGTGTTCAGGTGGAGTACAACGGCGGTTTGTTTGCTATGGAAGGATCTGCTTATCCCATTCAAAACGCTTTTCTGATCGGACTCGACTATGGCTGGCACAACAACAATTTCGATCGTTTTCTGAATTTTAAAGTGCTTTACAAAAATATTGTTGGCAAACATCCTCTCTCTTTCCAACTTACGGGAGTTTGGGATTTAAGCTTTTACAATAAAAGAATTTCCGTTTGTGGTTTCGCCGACTTTTGGTGGGAAGATAATCTCAATTTCACAGATGCCGCCGGTAAAAATCTCGATTCACCGGTGCTTACTCGGTACGTCTTTATTTCCGAACCACAATTCTGGTACAACATTACCCCACATCTTTCTGCCGGTTCGGAAATAGAAATAGCAGCCAACTTTTCCTCCGTTTATGGATTAAAAATTTGTCCTACATTGGGAATGAAATGGAATTTCTAAAATGAATTTCCCCTGAAACATTTTAGAAAAAAGCATACCGAAAAATTCATTTCAATTCATTATCTTTGCTGATTGTAATCTCATTTTAAATAGAAAATGAAACTGTTGAACAAAAATGAGCAGCAAATTTTTATCGCAGAAAAACAGCATTCAGTGAAAAATTTTTTGGTATTTATTGTAATGGCCGGATTTTTGGTGTCCTGTCATTCGGCAACCCAAAAATCTGCTAATGAAGAAAAAGTCATAAATATTCCTGTGTTTGACTCAGATTCGGCTTTTTCGTTTGTTCAGCGTCAGGTCGATTTTGGACCCCGTGTTCCAAATACGCCCGCACACGATGCTTGTGCCAATTTTTTTGTTGCAACACTGAAAAGTTTTGGGGCACAAGTTACAACTCAACAAATGGACTTGCGGACTTTTGATGGAACTTTGCTTCATGCTGTGAACATTATTGCTTCCTATCTACCGGAATCGGAAACAAGGATTTTGCTTTTTGCACACTGGGACTCGCGCCCCTGGGCCGACAACGACCCAAATCCAAAAAATCGGGAAAAACCCGTTTTGGGAGCAAATGATGGGGCAAGCGGAACGGGAGTTTTACTCGAAATAGCTCGACAATTGGGGAAAAACCCGGCAAATGTGGGAGTCGATATAATTTTTTTTGATGCCGAAGACTGGGGAGCATCCAATGATGACCAAACTTCCAATACGGAAAACTCGTGGTGCTTGGGCGCTCAGTATTGGGCAAAACATCCTCACAAGCAAGGTTATCATGCACGATACGGCATTTTGCTGGATATGGTTGGAGCACCACAGGCAACTTTTTATCGGGAACAATATTCGGAATATTATGCTGCTCATGTTGTGGACAAAGTTTGGTCTCAAGCGCAAAATCTCGGTTTTGGTCAGTATTTTATCAACCAGAAAGGTGGAGGAATCATGGATGATCATGTTTTTGTGAATCAAATTGCAGGAATCCCGAGCATCAATATTATCCATTTTGATCCCAATACTTCCTCGGGGTTCGGAAATTACTGGCATACTACGCATGACGACATGAGTAATATTGATAAAAATACCCTTTTTGCCGTAGGAACTACCCTGATGAATGTAATTTACAACGAAAAATAATATATGGAATTTCGTTTTAAAAGAATTGCGATAAAAATTGGAAGTAATGTCCTTACCAAATCTGATGGTACGCTCGATACCGAAAGTATGTCGAATTTGACAAATCAGATTGCCACACTGTATCATCAAGGAATAGAAATAGTTGTAATTTCTTCCGGAGCAGTTGCTTCGGGTCGAAGCATCCTGGGACTGAACAAAAAAATGGATATCGTTGACCAGCGTCAATTATATTCCACTGTAGGCCAGGCAAAACTCATCAGCTTGTATTGGGATTTGTTTGCCAAGCACCATATTACCATTGGACAAGTGCTTACCACCAAACAGAATTTCGACAGCCGAAGAAATTATCTGAATCAACGCAACTGCATGCGCGTAATGCTCGAGAACAAGGTTTTACCTATTGTAAACGAAAACGATGCAGTTTCTGTTTCTGAATTGATGTTTACCGATAACGACGAACTTTCGGGTTTAATAGCCTCCATGATGGGGATGGAAGCACTTTTCATTCTCAGCAACGTGGATGGCATTTATCGTGGTTCTCCTTCCGACCCAAAAGCAGAAGTTATTCGGGAAATAAATAGAGGACAGGATATTTCCGATTTTATTCAGACCACCAAATCAAGTTTCGGACGTGGAGGAATGCAGACCAAAGTTTCCATTGCCCGAAAAATAGCCGATCAGGGCATTGAAGTATTTATTGCCAACGGCAGAAAGGAAAACATTTTGGTTCGCTTGATAGATGCCGCTGACGATGTGGTTTGTACACATTTTATCGGATACAGGGGCGAAGTATCGAGCGTAAAAAAATGGATTGCTCATAGTGAAGATTTTGCCAAAGGCGAAATAAAAATAAATACCAATGCCGTAAAAGCGCTGATGGGCGATAAAGCCGTGAGTTTGCTGCCTGTCGGTGTAACGGAAATTATTGGAGATTTCGAAAAAGACGATATTGTGAAAATTGTTGATGAAAACGGGCAGTCGATTGGAGTTGGAAAAGTTCGCTACGACAGCAAAAAGGCAAGAGAATTAATAGGAAAAAAGTATCAGAAACCTTTGGTACACTATGATTATCTTTATCTGGAATAAATTGATGAAAAAAGTTTCTAAAAATGTTGATTATTTGACATCCAGTTTATTAAATTAATTTTTTACCCGTATCTCATTCATTTTTTGCATGAGTTACAATTTTGCGCACAGATTTTGAATGGTGAAGGATTAAATTGGTTTTGTGAGAGAAAAAAGCAAGGCAGCGTCTATGCGAAACATAAAAATAAGACTTAAAATTGAAACGATTGCAGTGGCTTTACTGCTAACGGGATGTAACACAACAAAATTCGTTCCGGAAGGAGAATATTTGTTGGACAAAGTGAACATAAACATAGACACGCGGAATGTCAAAAAAATCGAATTAAAAGAATATTTGCGTCAAACACCCAATTCTTCGGTTTTTGGTCTTTTCCGTACCCAACTTGGCATTTACAGTCTTGCAGGAAAAGACACTTCAAAGTGGATCAACAAAACACTCATGCGCATTGGAGAAGAACCGGTAATTTATAATCCTGCCCTGACGGAAATTTCCTCACAGCAACTTCAGCTTTTCATGCACAATAAAGGTTTTTTGAGAGCGAAAGTGGAAAACAAAGTTACACTTAAGGATAAAAAAGCCGAAGTTGAATACCAAATTCTTGCTCATCAACCCTACCGTATCCGGAATTATTCGGTACAGTTGAACCATCCCGAACTGCAAGCTATTGCAGCCGACACTTCCCGCTCGCTCATTCGGCCGGGAATGCTTTTTGACGTGGATATGCTCGATGCCGAACGGGAAAGAATCACTTCTCGTTTTCGCCAAACAGGCTATTACAATTTCAGTAAGGATTTTATAGTTTATTCGGCCGACAGCATAGAAAAAACGCATCAGGTGGATTTGTCCATGCAATTGAGAGATTATCTGAACGACAAAAACGACTCACTTTCCCAAATCATATTCAGAAAATTTTATGTGAGAAACGTGTATTTCGAAATTAACCCCACTGACCTTCCATCACTGAATCAACCTATGGAAAAGGATACGGTGTGGTTCCGAAATTTTGCCATGATAACTCCACACAAGCAAATTATTAAAATTGACGCATTGGTTCAGAACACATATATTGATCCACAAGCTTTATTTAACGATGCCAACATAGAAAAAACTTATTCAGGACTTAATTCGCTGGGTGCCATAAAGTTTGTCAATATCGGTTTTGAACAGGTCGATACGGGTCTACTCGATTGCCACATCAGCATTATTCCGGGGAAAGCCATTTCTCTTTCTGCTGAAGTCGAAGCCACTTATACGGATGGATACTGGGGTGGAGCAACCAATTTGAACCTTGTCAATCGAAATATTTTTAAAGGTGCCGAAACTTTATCCCTGCAGGTTCATGGAGCTTATGAACTTCAGGAAAAGGTGTGGGCACAGGAATGGGGAGGGCAGATTGGGCTGCAATTTCCTCGTGTGGTTTTACCTTTTGCTTCTTATGATTTCAAGAGAAACCTTCGGGCTAACACGGAATTTTCCGGTTCATACTATTATCAGTTTCGACCGGGCGAATTTCGAACAAGCAACTTGGGTGCCGGCATGAGATATTTTCTCAACAGAAGACAATATACCCACATTTTTGATTTGTTTGAAGTCAACTATGTATATTTTCCCGAAATTTTCCCTGCTTTCCGCGACAGTTTTCTCACAACCGGCATTTTTAATTCTTACAATTACGAAAATCACTTTATCATGCGAATGGGTTATTCAGGCTCTTCCACAAACTTTAACGCCAATCAACCGTTACGGAACTACCGTACCATGCGTTACAGCATAGAAACGGCCGGAAATATTCTATACGGACTGGATCATTTGCTGGGCAGCCGTCCGGCGGAAGATGGAAATTACCGCCTGCTCAACATTGCGTATGCTCAGTATTTCAAAACAGAATATAATCTAACTTATCATCAAATTTTCGATGAAAACAATCGTTTTGTTTACCATGCCGGATTAGGAATAGCTATTCCTTACGGAAATGCCGATGCAGTTCCGTACGAAAAACGATTTTTCAGCGGAGGAGCCAATGGCGTCAGAGGTTGGAGTGAAAGCACATTGGGGCCGGGTGTTTATAAAAGAATCAATACCCAACGCAGAGATTTCAATCAGACCGGCGACATCAAACTCGACATGAATATGGAATATCGCGGAAAATTGTTTTGGTTGCTCGAAAGTGCGGTTTTTATGGATGCAGGAAATATATGGACTATCAAGGATTATGATACGCAACAGGGTGGATTGTTCAAATGGGATTCCTTTATGAATCAAATTGCAGTTGCTTACGGAGTCGGACTAAGATTCGATTTTTCCTTTATCGTTGCCCGTCTGGATATGGGAGTAAAACTTTACGACCCGGTACTGAAACGCAGCGACCGATGGAGGGTTTCGCCGCAATGGAACGACGTGGCTTTCCACATTGCCATTGGTTATCCTTTCTGACGAGCATTTTTCCGGTTGCAGTTCTGTTTGGTTAAAATGGTTCCTCCTTCAGCAGACGAAAACTTAATCGGTGATACTCCGTGCAGCCATACCGACGAATCATTTCACGATGCTCTGCTGTAGGATATCCCTTGTTTTTCTTCCATTCATATTCAGGAAATTTCTCCCCGAGTATTTCCATCAGTTCATCTCTGTGCGTTTTGGCCAATACCGATGCTGCTGCAATGGAAAGATACTTGCTGTCTCCTTTTACAATGGTTTGAAACGGAATATCGGCATAAGGCTTAAACCGGTTTCCGTCAACAGCAATAAATTGAGGTTTGATCTGCAAACCGTCGATGGCCTTGTGCATGGCTAAAATAGAGGCATTCAATATGTTAATTCTGTCTATTTCTCGATTATCGACCGAGGCAACCGACCATGCAAGTGCTTCCTTTTCTATTATTTTTCTGAATTTTTCTCTAAGCAACGGGCTCAATTGCTTCGAATCGTTCAATTGAGGACAAATGAAATCCGGAGGCAAAATGACTGCTGCAGCCACAACCGGACCTGCCAAACATCCTCTGCCGGCTTCGTCGCAACCACATTCGTATTGAAAAGAAGAAAAACTCCGAATGAGGCTGGGTTGTTTTCTATTTGTTTTGTCGGGGTACAATTTTATTTTGCTGATGGGTATTTTGTTCATTTATCGATTGCTTGTCCTTCACTTCTTTCCAAAGTTCCGGCCCAGCTTTCAAAACAAGGGAATAAGTCAACGATTCTTCTTTTGTGGCTTTATTTATAAGGTGAAAACGTTCGTCCATTGCATCAAAAACATTCAGTAAAACGCTTAGAACGAGTAAAAATTTCAATCCGCCTACTATAGCACCAAGAAATTTGTTCAATCCACCCAACTGAATGATTGACAAGGTTTTTTCAAACAGCTGAGCCAAAAGAAACATAGCAATGGCCAAAAGAATGAAACTGAATAAAAATGCCAACGGATGAGCCATTTGCGGAGAAAAAGAAGCAACACTTTCAAGCATTTTTGCAATAAGCGGACTCAGCAGCTTGGCTCCGTATATTCCCACAATAATGACGGCAAAAGAAGTCAATTCTTTTACTAATCCTCTAAACAAGCCCTGAATGATTCCGAAAAAAACAGTAACCAAAATAACCAAATCCAGTGTGTTCATCTTTTGCCTTTACATATTTTTACTGCAAATTTATGAAAATAGCTTTCTTGTTTTCATGTTGAAGAAAAAATTTTAAAGAAAGTTTCAAAAACAATAAAAAATTTTCACCTAATTTATTGCTATTCTGTCAATTGTATTAATAGGATATGGATAATTGAAAATTTGGCATGTGTTTTGACTTTAATTTATCACCATGCATGAGTGCCTTTTAAAAAGTAAAGAAATTTGAATTATCAAACTTAAAAAAGCTGCGATTATGAAAACGAAAATATTGGGTTTGGCTGCTTTATTACTGTTTGCCACCCAGACGCCGGCACAAAGAACTTTTACTGTTGAAGCTCGAAATTACGATATAAGCGATAATCTCGATTTACGCGCAGTTGCTTCCATTTTTGCAGAATCAAGAGACTTGTCGGATTTTGAAATGAGACTGAATGACGCTCGGTATCAGATTTCAAATCTTGACTTGAACAACGATGGATGGATTGACTACCTGCGCGTGGTGGAAACATCGGGCGGGAATTTGCATCTTGTGGTTATTCAGGCAGTGTTGGACAGATATACTTATCAGGATGTGGCTTCCATAGTGGTTGAAAAACGAAATTCACCTCAAGTATATGTACAAATAATAGGTGATCCTTACCTTTTTGGTGTAAATTATGTTATTGAGCCGATATTTGTTCGCCAACCTGTAATTTTCAGTTTCTTTTGGAGTAAAAATTATCGGCCGTGGCATTCACCGTATTATTGGGGATATTATCCAAGACATTATCGACCGCTCAGACCTGTAGAAGTTAATATTTATCTGGGTCATGTACACCATATCATACCGCGCGACTACAAATTTCATTATCACAACTCTGTCAATATCTATTACAGAGATGCTTATGTGAGGCTTCACCAAACGGTAAGAAGAAATGATTTTGAGCGGACACATCCCGAAAGAGGTTTCAACAGCAGGAACAAGAATGTTGCCAACAAAGCCGAGTTAAACAATTCCAGCAGAAGATCGTCAACCGAACAGGAACGCAGAATTGTCAATCAGGATAATGGAAGTAGAAGAATATCTACCTCTTCGAGCGACTCACGCTACAACAGCGAGAACAATTCTTCAAGAAGAAGTCAAAATACCGGAAGGGTTGAAACACAAAACAATGCCAGAAGAATTTCAAATTCAGGTCGTTCGGTAGAAACGAGAACGTCTTCACAAAACGAAAAAAATTCATCTCGAACCGAAACCCTACGCCGATCGGAAAATTCTACCGTAAATACATCGCAAAGAACTTCTGAAAACAATTCAAGGGGCACTCGTTCCACCAACTCAAACTCCGAAAATCGTTCAGGCAGAAGATAAAAACAACTTTTGATTAAACTTTTCAGACCGGCAACTCAGCAACAAAAAATGCGAATTTGCCGGTCTGATTTTTTGTAAAAGCTTCAGGATTTTTCCATAATTTCCATTTGATGTCGGATAGATTCTTCGTGAATGGCAATAAGAACGGTTTTCATGAATTCACCATCCATTCCCATCTCAATGGCTTGCTCCACACGATTGTGCAAAATTTCATCATATCGCTGTGCCTGAAGAATAGGCATGTTGTGTTCCTTTTTATATCTGCCAATCTCTTCAGCCACACGCATGCGGTGAGCCAGCAATTCGAGCAAATTGTTGTCCAATTCATCAATCTGACGACGTAAAGCAGAAAGATTTTCGGTTGTTTGCATGGTGTCGCGAATAACCAGTGATTCTAAAATAAATTCAAGCACCTGCGGAGTAATCTGCTGGGCAGCATCGCTCCAAGCTTTTTCAGGATTGCAATGCGATTCAATCATTAATCCATCGAAGTTTAAATCCATAGCCTGTTGCGATAATGGAGCAATCAGTTCGCGTTTTCCGCCAATATGACTCGGATCGCAAAAAATAGGCAAATCAGGCATTTGTCGGCGCAATTCAATGGGGATGTGCCATTGAGGCAAATTTCTGTAAATTTTTTTGTCGTACGAACTGAAACCGCGATGAACAGCGGCTATTTTGTGAATTCCGGCATTATAAATTCTTTCTATAGCACCTATCCACAACTCCAAATCAGGATTCACCGGATTTTTAATAAGTACCGGAATATCGACGCCTTCCAGCGCATCTGCAATTTCCTGAACAGCAAAAGGATTAGCTGTAGTTCGAGCTCCAATCCAAAGAATATCAATATCGTGTGCAAGGGCAGCACGAACATGTTTGGCGTTGGCAACTTCCACAGTGGTGTACAATCCCAATTCCGATTTCAGTCTTTTCAACCACGGAAGACCTTTCTCTCCTACTCCTTCAAAACCGCCGGGTTTGGTACGAGGTTTCCATATACCGGCACGATAAATTTTTATACCGATAGAAGCCAGCCCGCGCGCTGTTTCCATAACCTGTTCTTCGGTTTCGGCACTGCAAGGCCCCGCTATGACAATGGGACGTTTGGCTTCGATTCCCGGCAGTAAAATTGATTCAAATTTCATAATTTTGCTTGTTTTAATAAGTTTACAATTCCTTTTTCTAAAAAATCCATATCAATGTTCGATTCTTCTTACCACTTCCTCCAGTGTAGGTTCCGGACAACATAAAGAAATGCGAACATAACGATTTCCCTTGTCTCCAAAAATAAATCCGGGCGTAATAAAAACGTTTTTCCCATACAAAATTTCGTCGGCCAATTCTCCGGCGTCTTTGTAACGATCAGGGATTTTACCCCAAACAAAAAGTCCTACCTGCCGAGTATCATAAGTACATCCGAGTAAATCCAGAATTTTAAAAGCAATGTTTCTGCGTCGTGCATAAACAACATTTATTTGATCGTGCCATTCCTTTGGATTTTTCAAAGCTTCGGCGGCGGCTATCATCATCGGACGGAACATTCCTGAATCGACATTTGATTTAACTCTCAATACCCATTCCACAAATTGGCGATTGGAAGCCAGCATGGCAATACGCCAACCGGCCATGTTGTGCGACTTGCTCATGGAATTCATTTCGATGCAAATATCTTTGGCTCCGTCAACAGACAAAATGCTCAACTTTCGGTCATTAAGAATGAAACTGTAGGGATTGTCGTTACAAATAATAATATTGTGCTTTTTGCCAAAAGCCACCAGTTTTTCAAAAAGTTCCACAGAAGCATTGGCTCCCGTAGGCATGTTGGGATAATTGGTCCACATTAATTTCACACCTTCCAGATTCATTTTTTCCAATGCATCAAAATCGGGCTGCCATTCATGGTTTTCGTCTAAATCGTAGGGAATAACTTTTGCTTCGCACAAATTGCTGACGGAAGTATAGGTGGGATAACCGGGATTGGGAACGAGTACCCCATCACCGGGATTGAGAAATGCCAACGAAATGTGTAGAATTCCTTCCTTCGAGCCTATCAACGGCTGAATTTCGGTATTGGGATTCAGCTCTACGCCAAACCATTTTTTGTACCATTCGGCAAAACCGTTGCGCAATTCGGGAATACCTATATAACTCTGATAACCATGAACATTTGGCTTGTGCGCTTCCTTGCAAAGTGCTTCGATAGTAGCTTCCGAAGGAGGAAGATCCGGACTTCCGATTCCCAAATTAATCACATCTTTACCGGCGGCTTTCATCGCGTCGATTTCTTTTAGTTTGGTCGAGAAATAATATTCCGAAACATTATTTACTCGCCTGGCAGGTTCAATCTCCATTTTTAATTGTTTTAAAATTATAATAGTTGAGTTATAAATAAGCTGTTAATTTTCCGCATGATATTCCCCCATTATTTGAAATTCGTCGATTAAGGGAAGAATGGCATCAATGGCTTGTTTATATCGCGAATAATCATTAAATGTCAGGTTGATATAAAATTGATATTCCCATTCTTTTCCAATGATCGGCAAAGATTGAATTTTGGTAAGATTCATGTGATAGAAAGCAAAAATAGAGAGAACCTGCGAAAGACTTCCCTCTACGTGCGGCAATGTAAAAACCAGAGAAGCTTTGTTGATTTCATCGTTTTTGGTCATTTCCAACGCCAGTGTCGGTTCAGCAACAATAAGGAAACGGGTAAAATTTCGTTTGTTGGTTTCAATGTTTCTCTCCAAAATTTCCAATCCATATTTTTCGGCGGCAAAAAGGCTGCAAATTGCAGCTCGCTTATAAATCTGACCATCAGCGATTTCTTTAGCCGACAAAGCCGTGTCTTCACTTTCTACCGCTTTCAAATGCTTGTGAGATTCCAGGAAGTCTTCACATTGCATCAAAGCAATGGGATGCGAATGAACTTCTTCAATTTCTTCGAGCTTCTGATGAGGCAATGCCACCAAATGATGCTCAATGTGCAACTTTTGTTCTCCTACAACAAGACAGCCGCTTTCGCGTAAAAGATTGTGATTTTGCAACAGACTCCCGGCAATGGTGTTTTCAATGGCAATAATTCCCAAAAGTGATTTATCGGCCTCTATGGCTTTAAAAACATCCTTAAAGGTCTCACAGGGAATAATCTCAATTTCTTCTCCCTTAAAATACTCACGCGCTGCAATTTCGTGAAATGCTCCACTGATACCCTGAATGGCTACTCTTTTCATTTTATATGCCTTAAAATAAAAAATCCTGCTCGATTGACTTGAGCAGGATTCTATATTGTTTTAAAAATTTCATTTTTTCATGCCATTTTTTTACATATCATTATCCTGCTCTTACCTTTTAAAGTAAAAGTAAAAATAAAAATATGTAAAGAAACGGCTTTTCATAAAAAATATCTTGAAGTGTTTTTGTTTAACGGTGCAAAAGTAAAAATAATTTTGAGTTAAAACAAACAAATTGATAAAAAAGTTTCAAAAAATAATGAATTTGTTATTTAGACGGAAATTCATCAATAAATTTCAGCGCTTTACTCATGGCAGCCGAAAGCCCTGCAGCATTCTTTCCACCGGCTGTGGCAAAGAAAGGCTGTCCTCCCCCGCCCCCTTGAATTTCCTTTGCAATTTCTCGAATTATTTGAGCAGCATTCAATCCTCTGCTTACCAAATCGTCAGAAAGTAGCAATGTTAACGAAGGTTTGCCATCCATCACATTGCCTGCGATGAAAAAGAGATTTTCGTTCTGCAGATTTTTAATCTGGAATGCCAACGTTTTAGCCTGATCAGCAGTCAAATTTCCTTCGTAGCGAACAACATGAATCCCATTTGTTATCTTCGCTTCAGCCATAAGCCGGTCGCGAAGTTGAAGCAATTTTTCCTGTTGAAAGGTGTTGACCTGTTTTTTCAGTTCCGTATTTTCTTCCATCAGCTTTCTGACGGCGTTTACCAAATTACCGGGATTGTTCAATATTTCTCTCGTTTCCGAAAGAATGTCCTGCTGCTCATCCATCAATTTTTCAACAGCTTTTCCTGTTATGGCTTCTATTCTGCGAATTCCTGCCGCAATGGAACTTTCGGAAATTATTCTTACCATTCCGATTTCTCCGGTGGCTTTTACGTGCGTTCCGCCGCAAAGTTCTTTAGAACTGCCAAACTGAATCACTCTCACCGTTTCGCCATATTTTTCGCCAAACAATGCCATTGCACCCATTTCTTTTGCTTCGCTAACAGGGACTTCCCGCATTTCGTTAAGTGGAAGATTTTCACGGATTTTCCTGTTGGCAAGCGCTTCAACGGCACGAATTTCTTCTTTGGTCATTTTTTGAAAGTGGGAAAAATCAAAACGCAAGCTGTCCGGTCCAACATACGAACCTTTTTGCTCCACATGCGTTCCCAAAACTGTTCTCAGAGCTTCGTGCAGCAAGTGAGTTGCCGAATGATTACAGGAAGTGGCTTGTCGGTTTTCAAGATGTACAACGGCTGTGAAAGTTCCCGTAATTTCTGACGGAAGCTGTTTGGCAATATGAACCGCAAGATTATTTTCCTTTTTGGTATCAAGAATTTCTATTTTTTCGTTTTCACCCACTAACCAGCCGCTGTCGCCTACCTGACCACCCATTTCGGCATAGAATGGCGTAACAGACAAAACAAGCTGATAAAATTCCTGATTTTTCTGTTTTATTTTACGATAACGAAGTATGTTCGTTTCGCACGAAGTGCAATCGTAGCCAACAAAGTGGCTGTCGCCTTCACGCAAAACAATCCAATCGCCCGTTTCGATATTGGCTGCATTTCGGGCTCGCTCTTTCTGCTTTTGCATTTCTGCATGAAACTCGTTCATGTTGACGGTAAAATTATTTTCCCTCAAAATGAGCTCGGTTAAATCAATGGGAAATCCAAAAGTATCGTACAGAACAAATGCATCGGCACCGGAAATTTCTTTTTTGTTTTCCAATTGAGCCTCTTCCATTTTTCTTTCCAGCAATCGGATACCGGTTTCAAGCGTACGTAAAAAAGATTCTTCTTCTTCCTTTATTACTTTTTCGATCAGTGTCTTTTGACTGATCAGCTCTGGATAGGCTTTCCCCATTGTTTCGCACAGAACGTCAATCAACCGATACATAAAAGGAGCGTGTTGATGCAGAAAAGTATATCCGTACCGCACGGCTCTGCGGAGAATGCGTCGAATGACATATCCGGCTTTCATGTTGGAAGGCAGCTGCCCATCGGCAATGGAAAAGGCAATTGCCCTTATATGATCGGATACGACACGCATGGCGATATCGATTTTCTCGTCTTTACCGTATTCTGTACCACTGATTTTCCCTATTTCGCGAATAATGGGTTGAAAAATATCGGTATCGTAATTGGAAGTTTTTCCCTGAATAACCATACACAGACGTTCAAATCCCATTCCCGTATCGATTACTTTGGCGGGAAGTTCTTCCAAAGTGCCATCGGCTTTTCGGTTGTATTGCATGAAAACATTGTTCCAAAGCTCAATCACGAGTGGATGTCCCTGATTGATAAGCGAAAGCCCGTCAAGTTTTGCGCGTTCTTCCTCGCTCCGAATGTCAATGTGAATTTCGGAACACGGTCCACAGGGCCCTGTTTCTCCCATTTCCCAAAAATTGTCTTTTCTGCTGCCATTGATGATTCTATCGGCAGGCAGAAATTGCGACCAAATGGCGGCAGCTTCTTCATCTCTTTCGAGCCCTTCAGATGGAGAACCTTCAAAAACAGTTACATATAATCTGCTTTTATCGATTTTCAACACTTCGGTGAGATATTCCCATGCCCATTCGATGGCTTCTTTCTTGAAATAGTCGCCAAACGACCAGTTGCCGAGCATTTCGAACATGGTATGATGATAGGTATCGTGCCCAACCTCTTCCAAGTCGTTGTGTTTTCCACTCACCCGAAGACATTTTTGCGAATTGGCTACGCGTGGATATTTTACGGGATCATTGCCCAAAATTATGTTTTTAAACTGATTCATACCTGCATTGGTAAACATCAAGGTAGGATCATCTTTGATAACCATTGGTGCCGAAGGTACAATTTTATGGCCTTTCTCTGCGAAAAAATCAAGAAAAGATTGTCGAATTTCCTGTGAAGTCATTTTGCGAAATTAATTAAATCCATTTTCCTTTGAGTGAATGCAAATTTTACCGAAGGTTAATAATCTCAAATAAAGTCTGCAAAAATACGCCAAATTTATTATTTTTGCACTATCATGCTTGATAAAAAGTTGAATTTGGCTCATTTATCTATTCTTTTTTCAAAATTTTAGCGCTTTTTTTATGTTCCTAAATCGTTTTCTATGGCAAAGAAAAAATATCATTTCAATCCCGATACTTTAAGTTACGAACCGATAGAAAATTCACTGTGGTTCAAAATACGTCGTTTTTTGTTTCACGCTTTTACCGGAATTGCAACAGGAACGGTTTTTTTCTTCATTTTGGCTTCAACAGTTCAATCTCCTGAAGAAAGAGAATTGAATGCAGAAAAAAACAAAATGGAGGCTCAATACAAAGTGCTTCAACGCCAGTTCAATGAAGTACAGGATGTTTTGACCGACTTGGAAGAGCGGGACAACAACTTGTATCGTGTTGTACTTCAAGCTGAACCGATTCCGTTTACCGTAAGAAAAGCCATTGCATCGAATACCGATTATTACAACCAGCTTTACGACATGACGAATTCTGAAATTGTAGTCAGCACAACCAAAATGCTGAATACCCTGAAAAAGCAGCTTTATATTCAATCGCGTTCTTACGACGAATTGGTAACCCTTACAAAAAACAGGGAAAAGATGTTGCAATGTCTTCCTGCCATTCAGCCTGTGCTGAACAAAGATTTAAAAAGAATGGCATCAGGTTATGGTTGGCGCATCGATCCTGTTTACCATACGCGTCGCTTTCATGAAGGGATGGATTTCGTTGCTCCTACAGGTACCGATGTGTATGCAACCGGCGATGGCACTATTGTAAATGCGGGCTGGGAACAGGGTTACGGAAACTGTATAGTAATTAATCACGGATTTGGGTACGAAACACTATATGCCCATTTAAGCACCATCAAAGTGAGACCGGGTCAAAGTGTTAAACGAGGAGACATTATCGGACTGGTAGGCAGTACGGGCAAATCAACTGCTCCTCACCTCCACTATGAAGTACATTATAAGGGACAGGTTATGAATCCTCAAAATTATTATTTCCTGGATTTGTCGCCTGAAGAATACGACAGAATGGTACAAATGAGCAACAATTTCGGAGAAGTTCTGGATTAATAAACCATTTTTTGAAAAATTTCACAGAGAATGAATGAATTACAAGGAAACAAAAATTATTCGCTTACGAAGTTGGAATTATCATCGTTGCCCGGTCCGATCGGCGTGTTCGATTCGGGATATGGCGGCTTGACCATATTGGAAAAAATCCGTCAAAGGCTTCCCCATTATGATTACCTTTACTTGGGCGACAATGCGCGCACTCCTTACGGAACTCGTTCTTTTGAAATCGTTTATAAATATACGCTGGAATGTGTCGTTCGGCTGTTCGAATTGGGTGCCCATTTGGTGATTTTGGCTTGTAACACAGCTTCTGCCAAAGCATTAAGAACCATTCAGCAAAATGATTTGCCGAAAATTGATCCCCGCAGGCGCGTACTGGGAATTATTCGACCCACAGTAGAAATAATTGATAAACTGACACACAATGGTCATGTTGGATTATTGGCCACTCCGGGCACTGTTCAGTCAAATTCCTACGGACTCGAAATACAAAAGTTGTACGGAAATGCTATTACCCTTTCTTCCGAAGCTTGTCCCATGTGGGTACCGCTCATAGAAAATTTTGAACACAATTCTCCCGGAGCCGATTATTTTTTTCAAAAAAATATCAATCACTTGTTACAAACCGATCCACAGATTGATACGGTAATTTTGGGCTGCACTCATTATACTTTGCTTCAGGATAAAATTAAAAATCTTCTTCCGCCCAACATCAATATCGTTTCGCAGGGAGAAATTGTGGCGTCAAGCCTTGATGATTACCTGAACCGACATCCCGAAATCGACGCACTTTGCACTAAAAATGCTTCCTGTCGGTTTCTGACAACCGAATCGGTGGAAAAATTTTCGGCTTCTGCTACAATTTTTCTAAACGAACCCGTACTGGCTGAACATATTGACATCGATTAACAGCATTTCTGTTTCAACTCTATTAAAGATTTTTCATGGAAGATGAACGATTTGCTGGGAAAACAATAATTTCATTAACCGGAAATTAATTTTTATGCCGATTTTTCTTTTGAAATTCAATGATTTAACTTGTGTTTTAAAACAATGTTTTATAACATAAAAATTTTATCTCCAAATTAATGGACTTTTTATACCTTGTCGATTCGATTTTTACAAAGTTAAAACATAATTTTATAGTATTAATCAATTAAAAATTAATAAGTTATGAAAGTATATCAGCCTAATGAAATAAAGAATATTTCTTTATTGGGAAGTTCTGGGTCGGGTAAAACCACCCTTGTGGAAGCTATGCTTTTCGAGGGTGGAATCATTAAACGCAGAGGCACCATTGCCAATCAGAACACAGTATGCGACTATTTTCCGGTAGAAAAGGAATATGGATATTCGGTATTCCCAACACTGGCACAGATTGAATGGCGTCAACATAAACTTAACATCATTGATTGTCCGGGTTCTGACGATTTTATAGGTGCTGTGGTAACATCACTTAATGTTACCGATATGGGATTAATTGTTGTAGGAGCTCAATATGGAGTGGAAGTTGGCACCAACAACCATTTTTCTTATGCCGAAAAATACAACAAACCTGTCATGCTTGTTGTGAATCAGTTGGATCACGACAAAGCTGATTATGAACATACCCTTGAACAGCTGAAGGAAAATTTTGGAAATAAAGTTATTCAGCTGCAATATCCATTACAGACAGGAAGTGGATTTAATTCCTTGGTTGATGTACTGCAAATGAAAATGCTTCGTTTCAAAACTGAAGGTGGAGCACCTGAAATTACCGAAATTCCCGACTCCGAAAAAGCAAAAGCTCAAGAGCTTCACAATAGTCTGATTGAATCTGCAGCAGAATTTGATGAAAGTCTAATGGAAAAATTTTTTGAAGAAGGAATACTTTCGGATGAAGAAATTTATAAAGGTTTGTATAAAGGTGTGTTGGAAAGGGGCATTTTTCCGGTAATTTGCGTTTCTGCCGCCAATGATGCCGGTGTAAGTACTTTGATGGATTATTTGGTGCGGATTGCTCCCTCCGTTTCCGACAGCAAACGCCCCTTGACTAAAGATGGAAAAAGTGTAGATCCAAATCCAGATGGGCCAACGAGTATCTATGTTTTTAAAACAAACGTTGAGCCGCATATTGGAGAAATTTCTCTCTTTAAAGTTATGAGTGGAAAATTGAAGGAAGGAGATGACCTTTACAACGTAAACCGCCAAGTAAAAGAAAGAATCAGTCAGATTTTCTGCGTTGCCGGGCAAATTCGCAACAAGGTGGAAGAAATTTCAGCCGGAGACTTCGGAGCAACGGTAAAACTGAAGGATACCCGCACAGGAAACACTTTGAACGGCAAGGGTTGCGATTATGACTTTGTCGGAGTAGAATATCCCGAACCCAAATACCGCCGGGCTATTAAAGCCAAATCGGAAGCTGATGAAGAAAAATTGAACGAAATACTCACTCGAATGCACGAAGAAGATCCCACATGGATAGTAGAGCAGTCGAAAGAACTGAAACAAACCATTTTGCATGGTCAGGGAGAATTTCACTTGCGCACCTTGAAATGGAGAGTCGAAAACAACGACAAAATAGAAATTGAATTTAAAGAACCAAAAATTCCGTATCGCGAAACCATAACCAAAAAAGCCCGAGCCGATTACCGTCATAAAAAGCAATCCGGCGGTGCCGGACAGTTTGGGGAAGTTCATCTAATTGTTGAACCGTATTTCGAAGATGTTCCCATTCAGGATGTGTATCGTTTCAATGGTCAGGAATACAAAATAAGCGTTCGTGATGTTCAGGAAATAGATTTGGAATGGGGCGGAAAGCTGGTATTTGTCAACAGTATTGTAGGCGGTGCCATTGATGCACGATTTTTACCGGCCATCCTGAAAGGTGTAATGGATCGTATGGAACAAGGACCACTAACGGGTTCTTATGCGCGTGATGTTCGCGTCATTGTTTATGACGGAAAAATGCATCCGGTTGATTCCAACGAAATTTCTTTCCGATTAGCCGGAAGAAATGCTTTTGCACAAGCTTTCAAGGACGCCGGCCCTAAATTGCTGGAACCGGTTTATGATGTGGTGGTAATGACTCCATCGGACAGATTGGGAGATGTGATGAGCGATTTGCAAAGCCGTCGTGCCGTTATCATGGGTATGAACAGCGAAAAAGGTTTTGAAAAGTTGCAAGCAAAAATTCCTTTGAAAGAACTGAGTAATTATTCCACAACCTTGAGTTCTTTAACCGGTGGAAGAGCTTCGTTTGTAATGAAATTTGCAAGTTACGAACTCGTTCCTATCGAAATTCAGGAAAAACTGTTGAAAGAATATGAAGCTTCTAAGAAAGAAGAAGATTAACTTCTAAATTGAATTTTAAAAAAAGGGGCAATTTACTTTGAAAGTAGATTGTCCCTTTTTAGTATTATAATTCAATTGTTGGATTAACCGTAAATAATTTTGCCATCGTGAGTTTGACTTCCTTCAAAGCTTTTGTTGTACTGCTGCAATGCACGATAACTCATACCCATGCTCGAAAAGCCTCCATCGTGGAAAAGGTTTTGCATGGTTACCTTGCGTGTCAAATCGCTAAACATTACTACACAATAATTGGCGCAATCATCTGCTGAAGCGTTTCCCAGTGGCGACATGCGTTCCGAAAAATCCATTAAACTGTCAAATCCCTTCACTCCGCTTCCGGCAGTAGTAGGAGTTGGCGACTGAGAAATAGTGTTGATACGCACATTGTGTTCTCTTCCGTAAATGTATCCGAAGTTTCGGGCTATCGATTCCAGCATGGCTTTGGCATCGGCCATATCGTTGTATCCATACATCGTTCGATGAGAAGCAATGTAGGAAAGAGCAACAACCGAACCCCACTCATTGATGGCATTCATTTTTTTGGCAGTCTGAAGCATTTTGTGAAAAGATATGGCTGAAATATCCAATGTGGTGTGCATCAAATCATAATCCAAATCATCATAGGGCCTCTTTTTCCTCACATTTGGTGACATGCCAATGGAATGGAGAATAAAGTCGATTTTACCACCCAAAATTTCCATCGATTGAGAGAAAACTTGCTCCAAATCATCAAGATTGGTAGCATCGGCGGGGATAATTTTGGCATTGATTTTTTCTGCCAATTCATTTATGGTTCCCATACGTATGGCAATTGGCGTGTTGGACAGGGTAACGGTAGCTCCTTCTTCGACAACGCGCTCGGCAACTTTCCAGGCAATCGACATATCGTTCAGAGCTCCAAAGATGATTCCTCTTTTTCCAACTAATAAATTATTACTCATAGTCTTTAATTTTAATCGTACCGGGAAAAATTGAAAATAAACCGGTATGAAGGTTGTTAATGATAAATAAGTTGGCTGCAAAAGTAATCAAATTGTTACATTTTAGCAATTTTGATTTTGAAAGTGATCTTTTTATAATTGTAAATACCTATAAATGAATTGATTGAATAAAATTAGCGCCGTAAGAACTTCCAACTCTAAAAATAGATAATCTAAATTATTTGCTCAAAATAAAATCACATCTTCTATTCATTCTATAGGCTCTGGGAGGTTGAGGGATTTTTCCCTTTCCATTGGAAATAATTCTCTGCGGATTGATGTTATGGGTGAAAACCAATTCCGCTTTTACGCGATTGGAGCGTTCCTGACTTAATCTTTTGTTGTATTTGTTACTTCCCACATTATCGGCATATCCTCTGATTTCTACCAATAAGGTTGGATCAGAATTTAATTTTTCTGCCAGTTTTTCAATTTCTATTAATGCTTCTTCATCCAAATTGGTTTTGTCAAAGTCAAAATACACAGAGGCAAAAGCGCATGGTTTATCTTGAGCTATGCTTCTACCCCAAAAATCGACACACAGATTTTTTGGTGAATTAGGCTCTTTGTCTCGGTTGTCGGGGACACCATCTTTATCTTCATCTTTTGTTGAAGCACTTATATATTGAAGATATTCAGGATGAATCTCTTGGGTTTCGGGGATTACTTTTATTTCAGGAATGCCACGTCCGTTATAATCAATGTAAAGCCCCTTTGGTGTATTGGGCTCCAAATCCCTGCTATTGGGGACGCCATCGCCGTCATCATCCGGTCCCGGTTGCAAACTTAATTTCAACTTATCGAGTTCTTGAGCCAGCGAATCTGTTTTGATGTTTGCGCGATTTGCTAAAGTGAAAACATCTCCTAAAGTAATTCTTGTTTCGTTGTTGCGTATGTGATTTTTACTTTTTGCTCCAATTTTCCAACGCAACGAAAGAGCTGCCATTGCAATATTGTCGTTGGTAACACCTTTAAAATTATATCCTCCGGCTTCTTCTTTCAAATTGGTTCCTTCAAAGTTATCTTTATTCTGCAAACGATACTGCACTTTTGCACCTATAGCAAATAGTGACGAGATATTATACTCTATCAAACCTCCTACCGGGAAAACTGCAGCCCATCCATCTCTTATTCTGTCAAACTCAATGCCATTTTTATACAAAGTAGAATTGTAATAGGCCACTCCAGCGCCTACCGTAGCATAAATATTCCATTTGGAATGATTATTTTCATTACATAAATTAAGCAGATTCAACGAAAGGTAAGGAGTGAAATGAAATACATCTGCGTTGAATTTTTTGGCAGCATCTTCTGCAGAAACGGGAAAATAAAAAAATTCAGTTCCAATGCCCCAAAAAGGACTAAGAGTAAGCTCTGTTGAAAATCCAAAGCTTGCCTTTGCTGCAGAATTCGGTATAATCTGGTTATAATTTTGATTATTGTCTCCGTCAAAATTATTGATTCCTGCATCCAAGGTTATTGACCATCGCCTGTAATCATTTGGTTGTCCATAAGAGGAGATGAAAATGGACAAAATGAAAAAGCCAACAATAAATTTTTTCATGGTTATAAGATTTATTCCAACTGAATTTAGAATTTAATATTAAAACTTGTATTCGCAACAAATAAAATAACTTATGCAAAACTACAAAAATAATATTAAATTTCCAAAAACAAAATAATTTTAATCACTATTAACCGACAAAAATCAGAATTTGTCAATTTTAATTTCTAAATAATTGAATAATAGTTTATTAATATGTTTTCTCTGTTGACTATAGTCAGTTTATGCGAAAGCATAGATTTCTCCATCACAAATGAAAAATCTTTACAATCCACCCGACTCATTCCCCAATCCATGCGTTTTCAGGAATGGAGAGAATAAGGATAGTTCTTGTCAAATTTTTCTTCAGCTTATTTGATTTTTCTGCCTAAATGACCATATTTCAGCCAGTTGAAATTGCCAAAATGACTAATTTCCACGTTTGGTATTTATTTTGTTTTTAACTTACGAGCAAAAAATATGTTTAACTAATCAAAGTGATGGAGGGCTGATATATGGCAACCAACAGACTAACCGAACAATTACCATCAAATTTTGACCGTTATTTCGATAACGAATGGGAAGATTATTTCTGGACTGACAGGGAATTGGCGGCAAATCATACTACTTTACCGGCAGTTAACATCAAAGAAAATGGTGAAGCTTTCGAAATTGATGTGGCGGCACCCGGTTACGAAAAAAGCGATATTAAAATCGAAATGAACGAAGATTTGCTGACCGTTTCTTCCAACAAAAAACTTGATGAAGAAAAAACGGAAGGTGAATATACAAAGCGCGAGTTCAGTTATCAGTCGTTTTTACGAACATTTACTCTACCCAAGACAGTTGATGCAGAAAAAATTTCGGCAGTATATGAAAACGGAATTTTGAAAATCACCATTCCGAAAAAAGAAGAAGCCAAAGTAAAGCCGGCGCGGACGATTGATATTCAATAACAAAAGGAAAAAATTAGATTTTTTAGATCAGCTTTTTTACTATCGAAACAAGAAAGAAAAATATATGGAAACATTTCAGGATATTATCAACGGAGATAAACCGGTATTGGTAGATTTTTTTGCGACGTGGTGCGGACCATGTAAAGCGATGGCTCCGGTGATTGAAAGTCTGGGCAAAGAAGTTCAGGGGCAAGCCCGTGTGCTAAAAGTGGATGTGGACAAAAATCAGGCATTGGCTGCCAAATATGGGATTCAGGCAGTTCCTACCTTTATGCTGTTCAAAAAAGGAAATGTCATTTGGAAACATTCCGGAGCAACAGATAAGAACACCTTGATGCAGCAAATAAAATCTGCCGTATAACAAGATCAAAACAATTATGGAAAGAAGGTAAGATCATTTTGAAGCAAGAAACATTCCGCGGTTCTTCAAAATGTCCTTACCTTTTTCTTTTAAAAAAATCCTGCATCAATGTAGCACATTCTTCTGCCAACACTCCAGACACTACTTCTGTTTTAGGGTGAAGAGCATCTGGAGCAAATTTTGAATATCCGCGTTTTTCGTCGGAAGCTCCGTAAACAATTTTCTTGATTTGTGCCCATCCCAGGGCTCCGGCACACATAACGCAAGGCTCTATGGTAACATACAGGGTACAGTCGGACAGATATTTACCTCCCAAATAATTGGCAGCTGAAGTAATAGCCTGCATTTCGGCATGAGCCGTAACGTCATTCAAAGTCTCGGTGAGATTGTGGGCACGAGCAATTATACTTCCCTGACATACAATGACGGCACCTATGGGAACTTCATCTTTTTCGGCTGCTCGCCGTGCTTCCGCAAGCGCTTGTTTCATATATTTAATATCCTGATTTTCTTCCATTTGTTTATCCTTTCAATAAAATATGAATTTTGAAAGCAAAGGTAAAAAATTTTCTTCCCGTTTCAATTCAGATAGACCGTTTGATAATTTTTGCTCTTGATAATTCTATGAGTTTTAGATTTAACAAAAAAACCGAAATTTTATTCGTCGGAATTTTTGTAATTTTGTAATTTGAAAAACTTACATATGAAAATCATAATTGTCGGCACAGCCTATCCTTACCGAGGCGGGTTGGCTTCGTTCAACGAGCGTTTGGCGCGTGAATACGCCAGAGAAGGTCATGAAGTGGAATTGATCACTTTCACTCTTCAATATCCAAATTTTCTGTTTCCGGGAAAATCGCAATATTCAACGGAAAAACCACCCGAAGACCTTAAAATTATCCGCCGTATCAATTCGATAAATCCATTTAACTGGATAAAGATTGGGAAAGAAATCAAGAAGAAAGCTCCCGATTTGGTCATATTTTGCTACTGGACTTCTTTTATAGCACCCTGTTTTGCAACTATCGCACGATATGCGCGTTCTCCACAAACTAAAATGCTCGGTTTGGTTCACAATATGATTCCTCATGAAGCAACACCACTGGACAAGTGGCTGCCGGGATATTTCGTAAAAAATATGGATGGTTTTCTGGCAATGGCAAATTCAGTGAAAGAAGATATTCAACATTTTGACAAAAAAAATAAACCAAAAATTGTTGTTCCTCATCCTGTTTACGACCATTACGGTGCAATTGTATCGAAAAGCGAAGCAGCATTGAAACTCGGCTTGCCCCCCAAAAAAAGATATGTGTTGTTTTTCGGATTCATTCGCCATTACAAAGGCTTGGATTTACTCCTGGAAGCTTTTTCCGATAAAAGATTGAAAGATATGGAAGTGCAACTGGTTGTTGCCGGAGAATTTTACGAAAATCCCGAGCCTTATTTAAAACAGATTGCACAATTGGGACTGGCCAACAGAGTTGAACTAAGAACCAATTTTATTCCTGAAAATGAAGTTAAATACTATTTCAGTCTTGCCGATTTGGTTGCACAGCCCTATCGTTCAGCCACTCAGAGTGGAGTGAGCCAAATTGCCTATCACTTTGAAAAACCAATGTTGGTTACCAATGTGGGAGGCTTGGCCGAAATTATCCCAAATGGAAAAGTTGGCTATGTAGTAAACGGACAACCCAAAGAAATTGCCGACGCCATAGTTGATTTTTTTCAGAACAACCGGGAAGAAATATTTTTGCCCAACATAAAAACAGAAAAGATGAAATACGGTTGGGATAAAATGACTGCTGCCATCAACAAACTTTTTTTCAAGCTCTGAAAAATTTTTCCCCTGCCCCGACTTTTCATAATTTCAATTAGTAGAACATAGAGAAAAATATAGAGAAATAAATTGCCGATATATGTCTGAACCAATTGTAGAAACGCCTCTAATGAAACAGTATTTCGAGATGAAATCAAAACATCCCGATGCCATTTTATTGTTTCGTTGTGGAGATTTTTACGAAACTTTCTCAACTGATGCTATCGAAGCTTCGGAAATATTGGGAATTACACTCACGCGCCGTGCCAACGGATCGGCAAAAAGCGTAGAATTGGCAGGATTTCCCCATCATGCGTTGGATACTTATCTGCCAAAATTGGTGAGAGCTGGGAAAAGGGTAGCCATTTGCGACCAACTGGAAGATCCCAAACTTGCAAAAAAAATTGTAAAAAGAGGCATCACCGAACTGGTTACGCCAGGTGTTACTTACAACGACACCATCCTCAACCACAAGGAAAACAATTTCTTAGCGAGCGTTTACCTCAACAAAAATCAGGCAGGTGTAGCCTTTCTTGATGTTTCTACCGGAGAATTTCTGTTGGCTGAAGGAACAAACGAATACGTAGATAAATTGCTGAACAGCTTCTCTCCCAAAGAAATTATTTTCGACCGTACCAAAAAGAAAGAATTTGAAAATTTATTTGGAACCAAATTTTATTCCTATCCGCTCGAAGATTGGGTATTTACCCTTGATGCAGCCAAAGACAGGTTGCTGAAGCAGTTTGAAACGAAAAGTTTGAAGGGTTTTGGTGTGGAAGGACTTGCCAACGGAGTGGTTGCAGCCGGCGCCATTCTTTATTACCTCGACCTGACCCATCATCAACAAACGGGACATATTACCCAACTCTCTCGCATTGAAGAAGACCGCTTTGTATGGCTTGACAGATTCACCGTAAGAAACCTTGAACTTTTTGAAGCTATCAACGAAGGAGGAAAAACCTTGCTCGAAGTGCTGGATAAAACCATCAGCCCGATGGGCAGTCGACTGCTGAAACGTTGGATGGCTTTTCCGTTGAAAAATGTAAAATCTATCAACGAAAGGCTGGATGTAGTAGAATATTTTTTCAAACATCCGGAATTGAAAGAAGCTTTGGCTCAGAATATTGCGCTGATTGGCGATTTGGAACGTCTGGTTTCTAAAATTGCTGTGGGCAGAATCAATCCTCGCGAAGTGGTTCAATTGAAAACGGCGCTCAAAGCCATCGAACCAATAAAACAATTGTGTACTCATACAGAAAACATCACTTTGCGCACCATTGCCGACCAGCTGAATGCCTGCTCCATTATTTCCGAAAAAATTGAAAGAGAAATTCAAAACGACCCTCCCATACTCATTAATCGGGGAAATATTATTCAAAAAGGTGTAAATGCCGACCTCGACGAATTGAGAGAACTGGCTTTTTCGGGAAAAGATTTCCTGCAAAAGATTCAGGAACGTGAAAGCCAAGCCACAGGAATTCCAAGTTTAAAAGTTGGATTCAACAATGTTTTTGGCTATTATCTCGAAGTACGAAATACCTACAAGGAAAAAGTTCCAGAAACATGGATTCGCAAACAGACACTGGTAAATGCCGAACGCTACATCACCGAAGAATTAAAAAAATATGAAGAAAAAATACTCGGGGCAGAAGAAAAAATTATTGATATTGAAACCCGTTTGTTCAACGAACTGGTGTTAAGTCTTTCCGAATACATTCCTGCCCTTCAACTCGATTCGAACTTGATAGCCCAGCTGGATGGTCTGCTTTCCTTTGCGAAAGTTTCGGAAGAAAACCGTTATGTTCGCCCCGAAATCAACGATACTGAAGTGCTGGAAATTCATCAGGGCAGACATCCGGTTATCGAAAGACAACTTCCTTTGGGCGAAAGCTATGTGGCCAATGATGTGTATCTCGACAGCTCGAAACAGCAAATCATGATTATTACCGGCCCCAACATGTCAGGCAAATCGGCTTTACTTCGACAAACGGCTTTGATTACTCTTATGGCGCAAATGGGATGCTTCGTGCCGGTAGAAAGCGCCAAGATTGGCGTTGTGGACAAGATTTTTACTCGTGTTGGAGCCAGCGACAACATTTCTTTGGGCGAATCGACTTTTATGGTCGAAATGAGCGAAGCCGCGAGTATTCTCAACAATCTTTCCTCTCGCAGTTTGGTGCTTTTTGATGAGCTGGGAAGAGGAACAAGCACTTACGATGGCATTTCCATTGCTTGGGCAATAGTTGAATATATTCACGAACATCCTGCTCACAAAGCAAAAACGCTTTTTGCTACCCACTATCACGAGCTGAATGAAATGGAAAAATCCTTTTCGCGGGTGAAAAACTACAATGTTTCCGTAAAAGAAGTGGACAACAAGGTGATTTTCCTCCGAAAACTGGTGCGAGGTGGAAGTGAACACAGTTTCGGTATTCATGTGGCTAAAATGGCCGGTATGCCGCAAAGCATCGTTAAACGCGCTGAACAAATTCTTAAACAGCTCGAAACGGATAACCGGCAATCCGATATTTCCAAACCGGTAGATAAAATTGCCCAGCACAGGGAAGGTTATCAACTCACTTTTTTCCAACTCGATGACCCTGTACTCGAACAAATTAGAGATGAAATCAAGAATTTGGACATAAACAACTTGACTCCTATCGAAGCCCTTAATAAACTGAACGAAATCAAAAGAATTATTATGGGAAAATAAAATTTATCTGTTCATAACCTTCGATGAATTTTAAAGATAATCATAATTGGTTTTTTAAAAAATTTCATCTTGATTATTGACTTATAATTCTAAATTTATGAGTTTTTAAAACAAGTGTTTTTATTTGCTATTTTAAACTAACCTGTTCCAATATATCTACAACGTCTTCACGAGTAATTCTTCTAAAATGTTCTTCAACGGGTGTAATAAAAATACCGCTCATTTCTACGGTAGCCGGACTTACCATTAATTGCCGGCTTTCTTCAGCCGAATATTGCCACGGACGGAATGCTTTTCGCGGAAAAACAAAAACGATCCACTTCTGATTTTCAAACAGGCAAACTACATTCATCATGGGTTCTTCGTTTGCCTGACAATTCATTTTTTTCTGAAAATCTTCATAAAGCCGATTGAATTGGAAGGACAAAACTTGGCTATCATCCGACTCCATACAATAAACCGTGCGTAAATAATTTTTAAAAAAAGATAAACTGTAATGGTTTTCTTTCTCCAATATTTCGGCATGCGTGGCTTTTAATCGGCGATAATCATTGACCAGAGGCAAAAAATTTTTTGTCCCGGCCTGAAAATGCATGTGATCGGGAGCAGAAGCGCCACATTTTGGGCCATTGTAAAAAACAACAAACTCGTCCAGCGACTTTGCCAATTCGAGCATATCGGGGAAAAAAGGTTTTATTTGCTGCGGAATATGTTCTTTGCGGGGAATGGTAAAATGCTCGGGAAAAATAGGGTAGGGGTTTACCAAAACAGTATAATCCTCTGCATCGACACATTTTTGTTGTGGTGGCAGATTCTGACGACACAAAAAACATTTCCTTTCCTTTATGGTCTTTTCATCTACTTTTGCACCCGACGAAACAATGCGTGCCGGGTTAAACTGCACTACAATTTCAAAATCGCCAAAAGAAAAAACCTTAATTTCAACTTTTTTCAAATCTTCGTAATTCTTTTTGGCCAACTCCCATTCGGAAACTTGTTCACAAAACAAGCTCTGCACCTTAAAATTCAAATTTCCCATCAAAAATTATTCTGTCTAAAAATTTATTTCCTCAAAAATTGAAATTGGACCTTAAGCTTTTTTTCTGTAACTATTGATAGCCCAAAAATTGAAAAAAATAGCAAAACCGACCAAAGCCATAAATTGATGCCACAAATCCATAAAACTGCTGCCTTTGAGATAAATGGAACGCAGAGCTTCAATCATGTAACGGAGCGGACTGAAAAAGCTCATCGTCTGAGTCCACTCCGGCATACTGGAAATAGGCGTGTAAAGCCCACTCAGAAATATAAATGTGATGACAAAAAAGAACATCATAAACATTCCCTGCTGAATAGTGGTAGCATAGTTGGAGATAACCAACCCCAGACCTGAGAAAGCCAATACAAAAACCGCTGCGAAAAGATAAATTTGCAGATAACCTCCTTTTGAAATCATTCCGTAAAACAGCCATGCCACAAAAAAACATATTGTAAGAACGATAAAACCAATGACCCAATACGGAATAAGTTTTGAAAGAATGAGCGTGAACTTATTTACCGGAGTTACATTCATCTGCTCAATAGTTCCTTTTTCTTTTTCCCCTACAATATTCAATGCCGGTAAAAATCCGGTTATCATGGCCAGCATCATCATCATAATGGCCGGAATCATGTTGTACTTATACTCCAGATGAGGATTAAATCGGTATTGCGGAATAATTTCGCAGGCTGGAACTTTTAGTTTTGTACCACTCTGAATCCATTCTTCTCTGATTTCACTGCTGAAATCGGTTATTATTCCGACTAAATAGGCACTGCTTAGTCCACCTTTCATTCCGTTTACGGTGTTTGCTGAAATCAGCACACTGGCAGTAAGGTTATTTACTAAGTCTTTTTCGAATTGAGCCGGTATTTCGAGTATAACATCAGATTTGTTCTGTTCTACACTTTTCAGTGCATCTGAGTAATTATGCGAAACATTTGTCAGGATAAAATGCCCCGACGAAATGACCTTCTGAATCAGACGTTCGGAGTACTGACTATGGTTGTTGTCAACCACAGCAAGATTAATGTTTTTAACATCGAAGTTGGCTACCAATGGGAATAGCGCGAGTGCAACAAACGGCAAGATGATGACCATACGGGGCAAAAACTTGTTGCGCATAATTTGCTTGAATTCTTTTTCTAATAAATATTTCAGCATAATTTTGTCTCCTGTTATTATTCCAACCTATACTTGAAATTTTTCAGACTTGCTATCACCAACACGATTCCCATTCCTAATAAAACACTCATTTCCGGAATGATGGAAGATAAACCAAGTCCTTTAATCATGATTTTTTTGACCCCTATAATATACCATTTCGCGGGGATAATTTGCGAAATCCATTGAAAGAAAACCGGCATATTTTCGACCGGAAACATCATTCCTGATAGCATAATGACCGGTAACATAAGCACCATTCCCGAGATAAGCAGAGCCACCAGTTGCGAGTCTACTATCGAAGAAATCAACAACCCCAACGATAGATTTACAAAAATATAGACCAGCGAGAATGCAATCAACCAGAACAAGCTCCCTGCAATTGGAACCTTGAGCAGGAAGACGGATAAGAGTAAAATGGTAGCTAAATTTACCAGCGACAAAACGAAATAGGGAATGATTTTGGAAAGTATGATATAGATAGGTTTCATTGGTGATACAAGCAAAACTTCCATTGTGCCAAGTTCTTTTTCGCGGGCAATGGAGATGGAAGTCATCATGGCACAAATCAGCATAAGTATCATACCCATTACACCCGGAACAAAATTGTAAGCACCTTTCATTTGTGGGTTGTAGAGCAATTTTATTTGTGGATTTATTTGAAACGGAATCTTATCAATTTTAGATAGTTCCAGTTGGTAAGCTCCAATAATACTGGTTGCATAAGTCACAATTGTTTTGGCCGAATTAGGATCACTGCCATCAACAATTAGTTGTACTTGTGCGTTGCCCGTATGTGCCAGATTTTCATAAAAGTTATCACCGAAAACGAGTACCATATTCAGTCTGTCTTTTTTGAATAAATCCTGAATTTCGGACGGATTATTTACCATTTTCTTGACTGAAAAATACTCGCTGTTCCTGAATTTTTCAATAATAGCGCGTGTTGCCACATCATTTGAAGAATCTAGTATGGCAATTTTAGAATTCTTGACTTCGGTGCTGATTGAATATCCAAACAACACAAGCATCAGAATGGGTAAAATCAACAAAATAGCCATTGTTGTTTTATCCCTGAAAATATGGTAAAATTCCTTTCGAACGAAGGACATGAATTGTTTCATACTAATCTGCCTTTCTTGAAGCGCGTCGCGCAAGTTGTTGAAAAACTCCATCCATATTGTTGGCTTTAAACTGGTTTTTTAGATTTTTTGGAGAATCGAGAGCGTCAATTCGTCCATCAACCATAATGGAAACCCGATCGCAATATTCTGCTTCGTCCATATAATGCGTGGTAACAAAAACGGTGATTCCGCGGTCGGCGGCTTCGTAAATCATTTCCCAAAACTGACGACGCGTTACGGGATCCACTCCGCCTGTTGGCTCATCAAGAAAAACTATCTTAGGCTCATGAAAAATGGCAACCGAAAAGGCAAGTTTCTGCTTCCATCCCAAAGGAAGCGATTTCACAAACGAATTTCTTTCTTTTTCAAATCCAAGTCGTTTTAATAACTCATCTGTTTTTTTTATAATTTCATCTTCAGGCACGCCATAAATTCCACCATACAAACGGATATTTTCCCAAACCTTCAAATCCTCGTACAATGCAAATTTTTGGCTCATGTAGCCGATGTTTCTTTTCACTTCTTCCGATTGGGTATGAATATCGAAACCGGCAACAAGTCCTTTTCCCGAAGTGGGTGGCAAAAGTCCGCACAGCATACGCATGGCAGTAGTTTTTCCAGCTCCGTTGGCGCCGAGGAAACCAAAAATTTCTCCCTTGTACACCTCAAAGGAAATATGATCAACAGCCGTAAAATCACCAAATTTTTTGGTCAAATTTTGTACTTCAATAACTTTTTCCATTCTCAATTATTTTCTTCCTGTTGTTTGGAAAGCTCCATAAAACAATCTTCAACAGTTGGTTCTATCTTGGCAATTTCGATTTGTTCATGTCCGTTTTTTAAAAGAAAATTCTGCAATTCCTCTTCTGAAATTTTTTTGTTTTCTACCGTAACGTGAATACTGTCACCGAAAGCATAACAGCTCGAAACCTCCGGCAAACGACGCAAATCGGTCAACAGTTTTGAGCGCTGATTGCTCTGAACCGAAAATATTTCCGGTTCGAATTGCTGCACAATATTTTTGGGGGTGTCAATTTTTAAAAACTCTCCGTTCAATATCAAAGCAATGGTATCGCAAAGTCCGGCTTCGTCCATATAAGCTGTAGAAACCAAAATAGTTATTCCTTCATTTTTGAGATTTTGAAGCATTTCCCAGAATTCCCTTCGCGAAACCGGATCGACGCCGGTTGTTGGTTCATCCAAAATCAGAAGCTTGGGTTTGTGAATAAGCGCACAACTCAACGCCAATTTTTGCTTCATTCCACCGGAAAGTTGGCCGGCTCTTCGGTTTTTAAAAGGTTCGATTTGCCGATAAATATTTTTAATTAAATCGTAATTTTCTTCTACTGTGGTTCCGAAAACGGAAGCAAAAAATTTTAAATTTTCTTCTACCGTCAAATCCTGATAAAGCGAAAAACGACCTGGCATGTAACCAACATATTTTCTGATTTCCTGATAATCATTCACCACATCATAGCCAAGCACCGTCGCTTTTCCTTCGTCAGCCAAAATTAGCGTTGTGAGCATACGAAACAAGGTGGTTTTTCCCGCTCCATCAGGACCAATAATACCAAATATCTGATGGGGAGATACTTTTAAATCTATATTTTTTAGCGCCTGAATATCGGGTGGATAAGTTTTTGTAATGTTCTCACAACAAACCGCAAATTCTCCGTAATTTCCTGTCATTCTCGATTTTCAATTAAGGAAAATATCAAAAATTATTAATCATTAATTTTCGGCAATAAATTTAACATCAGCATACTGACCGATTTTCAGCAAACCATCACTTTTTACGTTGATTTTTACGGCATAAACCAAATTGGCTCTTTCGTCGCGCGTTTGAATGGTTTTGGGTGTAAATTCTGATTCGCCGGAAATCCAACCGACTGTTCCTTCATATTCTTTTTGATCATCTTTGCCAAAATCGACAAATACTTTTGCTTTTTGACCAATTTTCAGTTGAGTAACCTGATCGGCTGTAACATAAGCTCGCAGAATCATTTTTTGCAGGTCGCCAACTTTAAAAAGCGGTTTGCCGGCACCAGCCAATTCCCCTTTTTCGGCATATTTCACCAGCACGGTTCCATTAATCGGACTGGTAATTCTGCATTTTTCCAATTGATTTTGTATTTGCTCTATCTGAATATTCAAAGCTTCTTTTTCATTCAAAATACTATTACTGGTCGATTCAAGATTCGATTTTGCAGCCACAAGCTGTTTTTCGAGCACCGAAACTTGCGCATTGACATCGTCGAGTTGCTTTTGGCTGGCAGCATTGGCGCTGAATAGATTCTGAATCCGTTTTTGTTCTTTCTTCGCTGTTTCTATTTGTTGCTGAAGAACGGCAATTTGCTTTTTAATATCCGGAACTCGACTCTGAACAGATTTTTGCGAAGCCAGTAATTGTAATTTTGTCAGATAAAGTTGCGTACTGTCTATATAGCCAACCTCCTGATTTTCGGTCAACTGTTGACCTTCTTCGAGGTTGAAATCCATTATTTTACCGTTAGCTTCAGCTGATACGACCACTTCCGTAGCTTCAAAAGTTCCGGAAGCATCGTATTTGTTTTCCAAAAGTCTATGACACGATGTTAATCCAACAATCAAACTCATTAACACCAAATTCTTTTTGTCAAAAATTAGAGCTTTCATATTTTTCAGATGGTTTCAAATTTTAATTATTTGTTGTATTTTTCAATTGATAAACAGCCATATATAGTTGAATTTCGTGAAGTGTTCTGGTCTGACGTGCGATATTTTCTGCATTTATTTCACGTAAAAAATCGGTTGTGGTAATTGTTCCATTTTGAAATTTTGATTCCGTAGCTTTTTTTATATTGTTCCGCAAACGTATAATTTCTTCATCGTTTTTCAATGTCACACGAAGCTTGTCTATTTCGTTCATTTGTTGCTTGGTAAGCAGGTTGGCATTGAAAAGAAAAGTTTCTTTCATAATATCCACATTTTTCTGACTGGTTTCGATTTTTTTCAATTCATTTTTCTGTGTATAAAATCCGGCTATATTCCATGAAAGTCTCACACCTCCGATATAAAAGGAAGTAAAATCATTGTTGAAAAAATCAAATCCCGGTCGCCCGTAGCCACCTTGAATAAATAATCCTATTTTAGGCAAGTTTCCAGCTAAAATGGTTTTCTTTTGACTTTCCAATAAATTTTTCTGTGATTCAAAAAGCGAAAGTTCCGGACGTTTATTTTCAATATTCTCATTTACAACAGGTAAAAGTGGTTTTTCAAGCTCTGTTTTTTCATTCACAGTCATGCCGGTAAACACCGACAACATTTGACAATACGATTTCAGAACACTTTTTAAATCGGTTTCCTGTTGTGCAGCATTGATTTGTTCCACTTTCACAGCATCCAAGTCGGCTTGTTGTATTAATCCGTTTTTTAAATAAGCCTCCATTCGCTGATAATTGCTTGCCAATTCTT
>ERZ795060.601-NODE-601-length-48208-cov-6.424605_pt1 | contig 48208 bp, 41 predicted proteins | sample MGYA00375144_ERZ795060 | MGnify/ENA primary metagenome ERZ795060 (study PRJEB30189, sample SAMN05720157) | activated sludge metagenome | isolation source: anaerobic digester from wastewater treatment plant | place: Japan | collected 2015-05-15 ... | reverse complement strand
GGAAAAACGCGGCAGCCACCAGCGAGACCAGAGGCGGCTTGTTCAAGTGAACGTCGCGGTAGAAAAAATACCCCTGGTAGATCAACCGCCCTTCCGACCAGTACACGCCTTCGTCCACATTGGTCCCGTAATGGATGGTCGCGGCCCGGAGGAAGGCGGCCAGTAGAAGGATCACCCCAAGAAATTTGGCGCCGGCGGACATGGCCCTATCCCGCGGATAGTTTCGCGGGCGGCGGAACATCCAGGATGGTTTCAGGGATGGCGCTGTTATGCCGCGGATCATATAAGTGACAAGCAACGGCGCGTTCGCCGATTGGAATCAGGCGCGGGTCCTCCTTGTCACATGGATCGAACCGGTAATGGCAGCGGGGATGAAAATGGCAGCCGCTCGGAGGATCGATGGGATCGGGCACGTCGCCCTCGAGGAGGATGCGTTTTTTCTTGGTGAATGGATCGGGCACGGGAACCGCCTCCAGCAACGCGCGCGTGTAAGGATGTTTAGGCGCCTGGAACAGCGGTTCGGTTTCGGCGAGTTCGACGATGCGGCCCAGGTACATGATAGCCACGCGGTCGCTGATGTGCCGCACCACGGAGAGATCGTGGGCCACGAAGAGGTAACTGAGTCCCAGCCGTTCCTTCAGGTCCATCAGCAGGTTAATGATCTGGCCCTGGATGGAGACATCGAGGGCGGAGACCGGCTCGTCCGCGATAATCAGTTCGGGCTGCACGGACAGCGCGCGGGCGATGCCGATCCGCTGACGCTGACCGCCGGAGAATTCGTGGGGATAGCGGGACAGGTGCTGCTCCTCCAATCCCACCCAATTCAGCAGCTCGGCGCAGCGGCGGCGCGTTTCCTCGCGGGAGGAAGCGAGTTTAAATACCTTGATCGGTTCACTCAGCGTACTGCCTACGGTAAGCCGCGGATTGAGAGAGGAATAGGGATCCTGGAAGATGATCTGCATCTTCTTGCGGTAGGGACGCATCTCTTTTTGAGTAAGAGTTAAAAGATTCGGGGAACCGTTGAAATAGACCTCGCCGCGGGTGGCCTCGAGCAAGCGGAGGATCACGCGGCCTACCGTGGTTTTCCCGCAACCGCTTTCTCCCGCCAAACCCAGAGTCTCTCCCCGGTGGATGGTGAAGGAAACTCCGTCCACGGCCTTGACATGATTGACGACTTTGCCAAACACTCCCTTACGGATGGGAAAATGTTTGACTAGATCAATGACCTGCAGCAGGGGCTCTTTCTTCACGCCTCCCCGGGATCCTTTCTTTCGGTAAATCATGGAAGCCAGGCCGGAACTGCCAGACTCTCCGAGGATGATCTTAAAAGCGATGACCTGGATCGCAAAGGGACGCTTCCGGCCGCGAGTCAATCCCCGCTACGATGCGGAAGGCCTGGAGGTTAATCACGGCTTCCGCGCCGAGACGGATAAACTGGTGACATAATTGGAGATTTTCTCACCGGCCGGGAGATGTTCGGCGACCTGGCGGTAGAGGGGATCGTTGATCGTGGTCATGGCGTCAATGTATTCAGATTTGGTATCAAGTTGAATGTCCACCAGACCGGCTTGCCGTGCCATGCGCTCCGTGTCCCTGACCAACACCGCGCCGGCAATACAGCCCACCAGGGCTTCCACCATTTCTGCAACGGCGGGAGGCAGAGGCTGGAGCAACGCGAGATCCGACACCGCCACCCGGCCGCCCGGTTTGAGGACCCGGGCGATTTCGTTCCAGACGCTTTGCTTGTCCGGGGAAAGATTGATGACGCAGTTGGAAATCACTACATCCGCGCAATGATCCGCCAAAGGCAGATGCTCGATTTCTCCCAGGCGGAACTCGACATTATCCAATCCGGTGCTTTCGCGATAGGAATCGATGTTGCGGCGCGCCTTGGCCAGCATCTCCGGTGTCATGTCCACACCGATGGCGCGGCCCGTGGGGCCCACCTTGCGGCCGGCAATGAAGACATCGAATCCTCCTCCGCTGCCCAGGTCGACCACCACCTCGCCGGGACGCAGCGACGCCAGGGCAACAGGATTTCCGCACGAGAGGCCCATGTTGGCCCCTTCGGGCAGCGCGGCCAGTTCGTCCAGGTCATAACCGATGGTCTGAGCCAGCTGCAGGGCGGACTCACCGGCATCCGCCCCGCAGCACGAGGAGGGCCCACAGCATGAACCGCCGGACTGGGCGATGGCCGCGTAACCTTCCAGCACTTTCAGGCGGATGTCTTCGGGATTGATTTTCGAATGGTTCTTACTCATCAGGCTTTTCCTCTATTTATTTCCATGTTTGATGGCAACGCGTCCGGCAAGGAAGCAATGTATTCGCGAATTTCATCCCGCACGCGGCGGTAAATATTCATGGCTTCGTCTTCCGTACTGGCACTCAAGGCCAGCCGGGGCGGATCATCGAAGCCCCGATGAATCACTTTCGTCGTTCCGGGGAAGACCGGGCAGTTTTCATCCGCATGACCGCATACAGTGATGACATAATCAAACGGAATATCCAACAATCCCATCACGTTTTTCGATTTTTGCTGCGAAATATCGACACCCGCCTCCGCCATGACCTGTACTGCCTTGGGATTGAGGCCGCAGGCCTCGAGGCCGGCGGAGTACGCTTCAATCACATCGCCCTTCAAATGCCTCGCCCAACCTTCGGCCATCTGGCTGCGGCAAGAATTCCCTGTGCAGAGAAAAAGGATTTTCAGTTTGGACATGGCCGATTCTCCCGAAATAGACGGCGATACAATTCATCAGTGTATCCAGGTTCTGCTGCTATTCCAGACCGGAGCGGATGATCACCCACCTCCCTCCCCGCAAGTCCACCCGTCCCTCGACGGAAAAATGAGATTATCGAACAAAGTGGTTTTCCCTTTTCATTGAAACCGGAAGTGGCGGTTAGAACCGGAAATACACGGAACATAGGATCCGTTGCCCTTGGATAAAGTGGAATATCCCGGGCATGTAAGGTTATTCGCTTTTCGAATTCCGGAAGCGAAAAATCACTCATTCCGCGCGGCAATTTCAGGGCCTGATTGTAGCCTGATCCCGGTAACGCATTGAGCAACGCGGCGCTTCCATGTACTATGATGATTGAAACCCTGGAGCAGAGGAGACACCCCCAAAAATCCATGAAAATACAACGTCCCATAGGCACCTATGATGTCACGCCGGACGAGGCGGCGGTGTGGTCAATGCTGGAAGACCGGATCCGCGCCTGGTTCCGGAGTTACAACTACGGCGAAATCCGGACGCCGGTTTTCGAATACACCGATCTGTTCAAGCGGGGGGTAGGGGAAGCGAGCGACATAGTCGCGAAAGAAATGTACACGTTCGAGGACCGGGGAGGCCGCAGCCTCACGCTCCGCCCGGAAGGGACGGCCAGCGTCGTGCGGGCGTATATCGAGAACGGGCTGGCGCAAAAAAGCCCCGGGGTGGCCAAACTGTTTTATTTGGCCCCCATGTTCCGCTACGAACGGAAGCAGAAGGGCCGTTTCCGGCAGCATGTGCAGTACGGCTGCGAAGTGTTTGGCGCGCCGGGACCGGATATCGACCTAGAACTGCTGGTGATGGTGAATCAGTTTTACAGCGAATTGGGACTGGATGAGTTGGACTTGCAGATCAACAGCGTGGGGTGTCCGAAATGCCGCCCGGCGCACCGGGAAATCTTCGTAAAATGGGCCATCCCGTTTCTCGGCCAGTTCTGCGGGGATTGCTGCCGCCGGTTTGAAGTGAATCCCCTGCGCATGTTCGATTGCAAAGAAGAAAGATGCCAGGAGTTGTTGCAGGAGGCCCCTCTGCTGCGGCATCACCTCTGTACGGAATGCGAGACGCATTTCGCGGCATTGCGGGAAGGGCTGGATGCGTTCGGCATCCGGTACATGGAGAATCCTAAACTAGTGCGGGGATTGGATTATTATACCCGTACGGCCTTCGAGATGAGCTACGCGCCATTAGGTTCCCAGGGCGTGTTGATGGGGGGCGGGCGTTACGATGGCTTGACGGAATACCTGGACGGACCGCCCACGCCAGGCATCGGCTTCGGCGCGGGGATGGAACGCTTGCTGCTCATTCTGAAGGAAACCGGCAAAGTGCCGGCCGTCTCCACCGGATTGGATCTTTTTCTTGTCACCCTGGGGGAACGGGCCGCGCGGGAAGGGGGAAAACTGCTTCTGGCGCTGCGCCGGGACGGTTTCCGTTGCGACCGGGATTACACCGGCAAGTCGTTGCGCAAGCAATTCCAGGCGGCGGACAAACTGGGGGCGCGCTACGCGGCGGTGATCGGGGACAATGAACTCGAGAAACAGGTCATTGTCTTGAAAGACTTAAAACAGGGCACGCAGCAGGAGATTCCCTGGAAGGACGGCTTTGCGGAACTGAAAACAGTGCTGCATGTTTCCTTGTTCCGGTGAATTCGCGTGCCCCAGGGTTTCACCAGAATGCCATGCCGCGGTCCATACTCCCTCTACAGCCAGAAACCAGTCCGACGCCATGGGAAAACAGCCGGAATTGTAACCAACCTCCTTCCTCCCTGGGCGAGGGTCAGGGTGAGGGAAATTGATTTTCTTGGTAACATTCTGAAACTGCGATCGCGGCCTCGAGCCGGCAGAGGTTGGGCGGCCCGTTCCATTCAGCAGGAAGAGAGGATGCACGCATGAAAACAGGCAAGTGGTGCGCAATCGGTTTGGTGGTGTTAACAGGGTGGATTGCGGATTCGGCGTATTCATCCACGTTCCGGTTGAAGAACGTACCGGAGGCGTATGCCCGCTTGGAAGGAGCGATTGTGGAAGAGGACACCGCGTCGATCACGATCATGACTCAGGACAACGTGCTCGTGAAAGACCGGGACTCGATTGAAATCGTCCAACGCACACCGGCCGAAGACAAGCAATTCATCGCCCAATACGGGCCGTCCAACGCGGTGTACCAGGAATATTTGAAGCAGAAGAACAAACTTCCCGTCACGCCCGCGGCCGAGACGAAAAGCGCGGCCCAGCCCGGTGAGAAATTCCTCCTGCGGTACCGCTTCAACAAAGGCGAAACCAGTTACTTGATTTACCACGCGACCGGGGAGATCACTACAAAAACCGGAAAACTTGATGTACCGGTCGGAAACAACATCAAGATCATTAAGACGATTCTCACCAGGGATATCAGTCCCGATGGATTCGCCACTCTCCTCCTTGGAACCAATCTGTTTATCGTGGAAACGCAGACCGGTGCCAACCGGCGGAAGGTGGATCAGACCAGCCAGTTCAAGGGCAAGGGCGAAACCGTTGAATACGACTCCCGGGGTGTGCGGAAGACCGGAGAAAATTTTTTGAAAGCTACCCTGGAAGGGGGAACCGGATCCGCCACGGACCAGATCAATCAATTCTTATTCACGGTCCTTCCGGGGAAGGAAATTGCCATCGGTGAACGTTGGACCGATGAATTGAAATACGACATTCCCGGAGGCGGGCAACCCTTTGTGTTTCAAATTGAATCGGTTCTGGATGATGTGATCATGGAAGACGGAGCCAAGGTCGCTCTGATTACCACCACCACCAGCCTGAACGTCAAAGACTTTTCGTTGGATCCGCAAAAAGCAGGCGTGGGCAGCAATTTGCCGCAATACGCCGGGCAAAAGATCACAATCCAAAATATGACGATGCGGCAAGTGGCGAAATCGCGCTTTGGGATAGAACGCGGCCAGTTGTCGACGGTGAATGAATCCAGTGATATTCAAATATCCATGACTCTGCCCGGCAATCAAACGGTCGTAACCGGCATCAAAATGGAGGCCACCCGGACCTACACAAAGCAGAAACCATCGTAAAGGACGATATCTGGGATTTTGGATTCACTGGCACTCGGGGAACTGTGACCAAGAGATAAAGGTTCGACGCCTTCTCATTTTTCCCCGGAGGGAGAATAAAATCCAGTCTTTTCTCGCAACGTTTTCCAGCGAGGTCGCCCAAGGTGTTCCTCCGAGGTTGCCCGAGGTGAAGGAGAAGAGTCATCCCGGCCGGACAGACCTTCAAGGGAAGGCGGCTGGGATGGATCCTACGGCGTTCCAATCCTGCTCCATTCTTCTTCCGCTCTCTCCTGTCACGCGCTTTTCTACTACAATATCCCCATTCCAAAGCGCGAGAATATTCATGAAGAATCCCACGTGGAAAATCGTGCATATCGGTTTTCTCCCCAAAAACCGCAAACCCAAAGGCATTCCTTCCTGGGAAGACCAAGCGTGCACGTCCACGTTGATCGAAACCGAAACCCGGCGGATTCTGGTGGATCCCGGCCTGCGCTCCACCGGGGAATTCCACCGTTTTCTCTATCAGCAAACCGGCTGCGAACCGGAAGAAATCGACACGATTTTCCTGACCCACTTCCATCGCCACCACTGGCAAAGCCTTCTGTTGTTCCGGAAGTCGGCTTGGTTGATGTCCCGGTCGGAAATCCGCTGGTGGCGGAAGAATGCCTCGAGTGAGGAAGAGCAAGACATTCTGGCACGCATCGTGCCGGTGGAAGATCATCCCTTGCCGGGCATCGAAATCCTGCGCACGCCCGGCCACGTGCACGGATTGACCTCGCTGATGTTTGAAACCCGGGAAGGGATTGTAGTGGTGGCGGGTGACGCCATCTTGACGTTCGAGCATTTCGACAACCGCGAACCGTCCGAAAACGCGGAAGATCCCCGCGAAGCCCGCCGGTCCATCGACCGCATCGCCAAGATGGCCGATATCATCGTCCCCGGGCACGATAATTATTTTGTGGTGTGAAGGATTTATGATGTCTGCTTAAAATGGACCACGGTGACGCCGGAGCCTCCCTCATAATCCATTCCGCCTTCGTAACGCAACACCACCGGGTTGTCTTTCAACAAATGGCGCACGGCTTGACGGAGCGTACCCGTGCCATGGCCATGAACGATCGTCACGGAAGGGAGGCCGGACCGGAACGCCTGGTCGATGTATTGCTGCACCACCGGGGTCATTTCATCCACGGTCATGCCCAACACTTCCATCCGGCTCTCCACATGCGCGGGCCGTTCGACTTGAAAACCAGGACGTGCGGCGGACGGTGCGGCCGGTTGGGGTTGCAGCACCGCCTGGATCCGGCCGGCTTTCACCCGCAGGATCAATGAACTGACATTGATTTCCACTTCCTGTTTCTGGGGCCAGGTTTTTTGAACCACGCCCGGTTCCGACAGTCCTTGCACCCGCACCCGTGTCCCCGGCTGTAATTGGTCCCAGGTCCAGTGGGGGCGCTCCTTGTAGGCATCTTCGAACCGGGGCTTGACCTCTTCCAATTCCATGCGGGCGATTTGCAAAGTTTCCCGTAGATCGTTCAAGGTGGAATCAGGCGGCGCGGCTGTGGAGCAGGTTTTATCCAGCAGACCAGCCAGTTTGGCTTTCCATTGTTCGCGGAATTCTTTTTCCTGCCGGTCCAACTCTTCCAGCCGCCGCTCCAGTTCATATATCAGGTTTTGGGCTTTGCGTTCCGAGCGCTGGATAACATCCTGGGCCTCTCGGCGGGCTTTTTCGTACCGTTTGCGCGTCTCGTCCCGCCAATGGGCGGCCTTGGCGAGCTCTTCCGCCTGTTGTTCGCGCAGAGTTTGGGCCAAACGCAATTCATCGCCCAGCCGGGCCAGCAATTCCTCGGGCGCGTCCCCCTGCCGCTCCACTGCCTCCCGGGCGCGTTGGATGACCGGATGGGGCAGGCCCAGGCGGCTGGCGATTTGAATGGCGTTGCTTTTGCCAGGCAGGCCCAGTTGGAAATGGAAGGTGGGTTGGAGGGTTTGCGGATCGAATTCCATCGAGCCGTTCTCCACTCCATCCGTTTGATAGGCATACAATTTCAGTTCGTTCAAATGGGTCGATACCAGAAACACAGCCCCCTGGTACCGCAATTGCTCCAGAATCGAGCAGGACAACGCCCCGCCTTCCACCGGATCGGTCCCTGAACCCAATTCATCCAGCAACACCAGCGAACCGGGGCCGGCGGTTTCCAGAATGCGCCGGATGTTGCCCATGTGCGAAGAAAAGGTAGAGAGATTCTGTTCAAGGCTTTGCTCATCTCCAATGTCCGCCCCTACCTGCCGGAAAACCGGCATTACGCTCGTGGCCCCGGCAGGGATGTGCAGGCCGGATTGGGCCATCAGCACCAGCAAGCCAACGGTTTTCAGGACCACGGTCTTTCCTCCCGTGTTGGGCCCGGTGATCACCAGTCCGCGTGTCTCGGGTCTCATGGCCAGGTTCAGCGGCACCACGGCGTCCCGCCCATGCCGGATCAACAACAAGGGATGGCGGGCATCCACCAGGGTCAACGGCGCGTCCTCGGCGATCCGGGGTTCGTGCATCTGATGCCGGAGGCTGAAACGGGCCTTGGCGGCCAAAAAATCCACCTGGATAAACACGTCGAGGTTTTGCCGCAACTCCTCCGCGCGGCTGGCGATCAGGGCGGTTAATTCCCGCAGGATCTTACGGATTTCCAACTCCTCGTCCCGGAAAAGGGACTTAAGATGATTCCCATCCTCCACGATCTCCAGCGGCTCGATGAAAACCGTCGTGCCAGTGGCGGAACGGTCGTGGATGATGCCGGGAATCTTGTTTTGATAGCGGGAATCCACCGGCAGCACGTAACGCCCTTCGCGCTGGGTGTAATAGAATTCCTGCAGGTATTCTTTCCACGCGCCGCGCATCAGGCGGTTGAGCCGGTTGACCAGGGTGGAGCGCTGCGCGCGGATGTTCTTGCGGATTTTGGCGAGTTCATGGGAAGCGGTATCGCGGATATTTTTTTGCTCGTCGAAGACCCGCGCCAGAGCCGCCTCAAGATCCGGACAGGGGATCAGGCGCGAGGCGTACCGGCGGATCCGGGGGATTTCGGCTTTGGCATCCTTGAGCCGGGCGTGGATCCGGCGGGCGGCAGCGGCCGTTTCCCCGATGAGGATGATTTCTTCGGGTTCCAGAACCGATCCTTGTACTGTACATTTCCGCAACGGGGCGCGCACGTCGTACATGCCATCCAGGGGGGGAGCCTGGTTCGTCTCGTACAGGCGCGCCATTTCGGTGACTTCGGCCTGGCTTTCGCGGATGGTTTCCGGGCACGTGAACGGCGTCATGCCCTCGATGGCTTCCCGGCCGAGGGGTGAGGAGGCGAACTGGGCGAGTATCTCCTTGACTTTATCGAATTCCAGAACAAGAAGCGCGTGAGTGTCCATCCCCCCCACCGGTTACAACATTTCTTGGGGATTGGGTTCGCGGATTTCCTTGCTCCGGAGCCATTGAGAGAAATAACGGAAGTGCCCCAGCAGTCCGGCATGTTCTTTCCATAGATTGAGAAACAGACTGCAGCGCGGGCACGCGTTCTTGGTCGGCGCCACCGCTTTTCCCATCACCACGAACAATTTCTTTTCCCGGTGGCTGGGCATGGCGCGCATGGGAGACAAGATCTCCGGGCAACGGTAATTTCCTTCTACAAACGGGCAGACAAAATCAATGTGTCGCTTGGGCAACGGGTCCAATGGAATCATCCTTCTCTATCAGACAACTTTGTGAATCATCATCAGTATACCATCCCGGCCTTAAGGGCAAAGACGGACCACAAGGCCGCCGATGTTTCCTTTCTTCATCAATGGAAGAAAAAAAGGATTAATTCGTATAAAGTGTTGCCATTTTCCGCATTTTGACCTATATATGGCATGTCCGGCCAGCGAATCCCGGGATGAGATCCCGGAGGATTTCCCGGCACAGGGGATTGCTGCCCCGATGGCGCGGAAATCAACCGGATCGGAAACCGTATCGCATTGAACGGCCGGAGGAATATATTATTTTACAGAGACCTAAGGGAGTGCCAAACATGAACAACAATCTGAAATCGATTTGGATCATGGGGTGTATGTGTCTGGGGTGTCTTGGCATGCTGTTGGGCGCGATGACCGCGGAAAGCGCCACGTGGACCGTCAATCCGGACGGCAGCGGGAATTTTACGACCATCCAGGCGGCCATTGACGCGGCCAGTCCGGGAGACATCATCGAGATCGCCACGGGGATTTACAACGAAGATCTCAGCATCGGGGATATCAACAGCGCGTATAACAAAAAGAACGGCCTCACCCTGAAAGCCGCCAGCGGGGCTAATGTGGAAATCCGCGCCACCAATCAAAAAAGCCGGGTGGGAACGTTGACCGCCCTGGGAGCGGATTTCGGCCCCGCGGACCGCACCGGATTTTTCGTTTACGGAGACAATACTACGTTGGAAGGCCTCAAAATCGTCCAGCCGGATGCCACTGTGAATAACCTGAACATCAACTTGGCCATGATCGTTGTCAGCTCCAATGTCACCATCCGGAACTGTGAATTCGTCGGCGCCGGCGCCACCTCCGCGGGCGATGTGGTCGGCGCGGCGGTTTCTCCCCTCGACGTCATGGGGTTTATGGGGGGACAATCCGTTCTGGCCGTCAACGTGCTCTTCGAAAACTGCAAATTCCACGACTTTCCGTATGCCTTTGCCACCGCCGACCTGCCCCTCGAACTGGGAGTTCCCATCCCGCCTCCGGAGGCAACCCTGATCAATTGCGAGTTCTACAACAACGGCACAGCCGTGGAAATGGACGACGGGACCACCACCATTGTTGACTGTTATATCCACGATTGTGGCGAGGGGATCAGTATTTCCGATGACGCCTCCACCATCCGCAATTGCCGGATCGTCAACAACCTGGAACATGGTATCTCCATCGACACCTCGGAAAACGAGGATGACGAACCCGCCGGCAATCCCGTCATTCTCATTGAAAACTGCTATCTCGCCGACAATGGCGAACAAGACGGACATAACGGCATCCGCTTCGAACAAGGAACGATCACCATCAAGAATACGATCGTGAGCAACAGCGCCGGCCCGAATTTGTTCATCACTCCGGACGACAACCGCGTCAGCACCGCTGGGATCGATCACTGCGATTTCTACAATTCCTTTATCGGCACCGCCGTTGGAACTTCCGCGGCCCCTGAAGGAAGCAGTTCCATTACCATCACCAACAGCATCATCGTAGACGCTGACGGCATTGTGAACGACGGAGGGGATCTGCTGACCTTCAATGTAAGTTATTGCGATATCTTCGTGACGGGGGCGCCATTTCTGGGGGACGCCATTACCTCCGCCAATATCCTGAATGTGGATCCCGGTTACGTGGATCCGGCCAACGGCGATTTTCATCTCCAGGAGAATTCGCCGCTCCTGACGGCGGGTATCGGCGGGACATTCCTGGGCGCGAAGGGCAGTATCACCCAGGTGGAATATTGGATGCTGCAGCAGTGAGTTTCATAACCGTTGCCGCCAGGAGGATCGCGGGATTTACGGGATAATCTGAGGGCAGGCGGGATGCCTGCGGGACCCGAAAACAAAAACCGAAAGGACAGAAGGGAAGGGGCGGACTTTCAGGTCCGCCCCTTCAAAAGGACCAATGCCATGATTCGCCGCCGTTTTTGTACTCTATTGCTCCTACCTTTGGCAGCCCTGTGGATTCCGGCCGGCTGGGGCGATATCGTCGCCCGGGAAGGCCGGGGGTATCTCGAAATCGTGAACGGCCAGCGGGTGCTGCATGTGAAGGGCACACCCCGCGAAATGGGCTATCAGCATGGCAAATTGCTTAAGGACTTGGTTGTGACCAACCTGAAGAACATCATCGATAACCAAACCAAGTTGGGGAAAACCAAAGAATACATGATGTACAAAATGTTGCGGGGGGGAATGCACAACCGCCTCCTGCCGCATATCCCCGAACGGTTCCTGGAAGAAATGCGCGGCTTGGCGGAAGGGGCGGAATTGCCGTTCGACGAAATCCTGGCCGGCAACCTGTTCCCTGAAGCGTTCCATTGCAGCGGCATCGCCCTCATGGGCAAGGCCACGCGGGACGGTTCGTTGTATCACGTCCGTGTTCTCGATTACATCACGGAAGCAGGATTGCAAGACCATGCCGTGGTGATGATCGTGGAGCCGGACGATGGCCACGCCTTCATCAACATCAGCTACGCGGGCTTTATCGGCAGCATCACGGGCATGAACGATCAGCAGATCACCATCGGCGAGATGGGAGGCGCCGGGCAAGGGTACTGGGACGGCATGCCCATGAGCCTGCTCATCCGGGACACGCTGGAACGGGCGTCCACCCTCAAGGAGGCGCTCAAGATTTACAATAATACCCCTCGCACTTGCGAATATTTTTATGTCATTTCCGACGCCAAGATTCCCGACGCGCGCGGCATCTATTCCACGCCCAAGCAGATCCACTTCGTGAAGCCGGGCGAGAATTTCGGGATGTTCGATGTGCCCTTGCCGCCCGCCGGCGACAGCGGCGGCAACCGCCTTCTGGTCAAGGGATTCGAATTAGTCCAGTCCCCGGTCCAGACCTTGATCCAGTCGGCGGACGGCAAGACTCTAGGATTTTTGAACACCCCGCCGGAAGACAGCGTCATCCTTTCCGGCGATGACCGGTACCGGTTCTTCGCTGAGCGGCTGCTGGAAAATTACGGCAAAGTAGACGCGATGTTGCTCCAAGAAATGATCAAGCGCCCCGTGGCGATGAAGGGCAACTTGCACAATGCCATCTTCCATCCTGCCACCTTGGAGGTATGGGTGGCCAATGCCGGGCCGAAGGGCGAACCGGCCTGCGATCAGCCGTATTATCATTACCGGTTGATCCCGGAAAACAACAAGGACACCGCCGTCGAAACCTCGATGGCCAAATAAATCGCCTCTCTCTTTTTCCCGCTTCTTTTTCCCGCTTCGCCTCCTACACCCGCTGCCCCGGATCGGGTACGATAGATCCGGTTTGCTCAATCTTGTTATGCATCCGAAAGGAGTCCGCAAATGAAATGGATTTCCATCGTGTTCGTCGCGTGGTTCACGGTTTTCATCGCCGGGGCGCAGGCTCAATTTCCGGACGCGGCCGGCTATACGCCGCTCTTCAATGGGAGGGATCTGTCCGGCTGGACGGAACAATGGAAAGGCGATTGGTCTGTGCAGAAGGGGATCCTCACTGGAAAGCAAGATCCGGCCGTGGGCCAGGATTCGTGGCTGTTCACGGAGAGCGAATGGGATGACTTTTCGTTCTATGTGGAATTCCGGATGACCTCCAACTGCAACAGCGGCGTGGGGATCCGCATGCCCATAGGGATCGAGGGCCGCCCCTCGCAGCACGGGTACGAGATTCAGATCGCCGATACCGATGACGAATTTCCCACGGGCAGTATTTTCCGGCACGTGGCGGCCAATCAAAAGATGCACCGCCCGGGGTGGAATGAAATGTACATTGTCGCTCACGGGGATCACATCGTGGTATACGTGAACCGGCAAAAAGTGACGGACGCTCGGCTGGAAGGCTCGAAAAAAGGCCGGATTGGCCTGCAAGTCCACGGCGGCGAATTGTTCCGCGGCCAGGTGGTGGAATTCCGGAACATCAAGATCAAGGACCTGAAGCCGCAGTATCAGGCTTCGCCCTCGCCCCTTCAATTCAAAATCCATCCATTGGACACCGGCCTCAGCGAGGGGTGCACGGTGACCGACATCAACCGCGACGGCCGACTGGACATTACCTGCGGTGCGTATTGGTATGAAGCGCCGGATTGGACCCGGCACCCGTTGCGGGAGGTGGCCATCGAGGGTGAATACGCCAGCAACTACGGCGAATATGCCATGGACGTCAACCGGGACGGGTGGCCGGATATCATCTCCGGCGGCTGGTTCACGCCCATCATGTCTTGGTTCGAACATCCGGGCGGTGATAACCTCGATCAACTCTGGAAGCAGCACGTCATCGCCGAGGATCTCAGTTCCACCGAGGGAATTCTGCTTCGCGACATCGACTGCGACGGCCGCCCGGATATCCTGGTCAACCGCTACGATGATACCCAACCCGTGGCCTATTTCGCGTATGTCGGCCTGGATAAAAGTGAATCCGGATTCGAGCGCCGGGTGATCGGGACCGAGGGCCGGGGCCATGGCGCGGGCACCGGCGATATCAACGGCGACGGCCGCGATGATGTGCTTACCCCCGGCGGCTGGTACGAATGCCCCCTGCGGCCCGCGACGCAAAGTTGGACCTTTCATGGCAACTTCAAGGCGCCGCATTCGTGCATTCCCTTCCTGGTGGATGATTTCAACCAGGACGGATTGGCGGATATCGTGTGGGGACACGCCCACGATTTCGGCCTCTATTGGCTCGAACAAACCCGCGACAGCGCCGGACGCCAGGCGTGGATCGAACACACCATTGACAGTACGTTCTCGCAGATCCACTGCCCCATCCTGGTGGACTTGGACGGGGACGGAACCAGGGACATCGTCGCCGGCAAGCGCTACCGCGGCCACAACGGCGCGGATCCGGGCGCGATGGAGCCGTTATGCATTTTCTGGTACAAAGTGGTGAAAGGCGCGGATCCCCAGTTCGTCAAGCACATCGTGAGCTATGACGACAACGTGGGCATGGGGATGAACACCCAGGTGGTGGACGTGGATCACGACGGCGACCTGGACCTGGTCGCCCCAGGGAAAACCGGCCTTTATTTCATCGAAAACCTGAGCCGGTAACCGCGGCCCTTGGATTAAGGATCTTCGTCCCAGATCCGGTGGTTTGCAACGAAAGGGTGAGGAGTGACAGAAAATCGTCTTTCCTTGCCCTGATTTTTTTCATGGCTCTCTTCTCGGGTTTTTACTTTGGGCTGTTGTCGGCGGCCCTTTGATAGAGGGATTTATTGAGCATTGTGGGATGTGAACACAATTCGAGACGTGGAACCACGGCGATGGGTTTATCCCTTATCATGGATCTTATTCATCCGTTCTCCGTAATGGAGTAAACAGTTACCCAATGGTTTTGGGGGAATAGAAACCGCAGGCTGCTGCTATTCCTATTCATCCCTTACGGAAAAGCAATTTGGATTCAATAACAAGGTAAAAATCAGCTCCAAGGGGAGAAAGGAGAGATAATACTTGCAGCCGGCTGGGTGGATTTGTTGCGCGGAATCCTTCATATCCAGGGAGTCCGAAGCATGATGGTTATTAAAAGGATGTACTCTCTGTCCGGGGATTGCCAAGCAAGACAAATCCCAGAATAGTATGCTGTATCATGACGCATTTCATCGGCATAACGGAAAGACCCAAATGATCATCGGTATTTTAGGATCCGGTTCGTGGGGAAGCGCGCTCTCGATCGTGCTCAGCGGCAAGGGGCACACGGTTTATCTCTGGTCCAACGATCCCCTGGAAGCGGAGAAGATCGCCAAAACCCGCCGTCTCGCGCACAAACTCCCCGGGGTGACCGTACCGCCGGAAGTGAAAGTCACCTCCGATTGGTCGTGTTTTATGCCTGGAGCGGAACTGCTGGTCGTGGCGGTGCCTTCCAAGCACATACGCTCCTTGGCCCGGCTACTGGCCGGGGGGCTCCAAGGCCGGCCGAAATTGATCGTCAACGCCACCAAAGGCCTGGAAGCCGGGACGTTGCTCACCATGAGTGAAGTCCTGGAAGAGGAAATCGCCGTCCACACCCCGAAAGCGGACCGCGGCGTCCTGGCGCTTTCCGGCCCCAGCCACGCCGAGGAAGTGGCCCTCCTCTTGCCCACCGCCATTGTGGCCGCGCATGCGGATGGGGCACTTGCCGCCGAGGCGCAAGAAATCTTCCAGACTCCCCGCTTCCGCGTGTACACCAACACCGACCGGAAAGGAGTGGAGATCGGCGCGGCGCTCAAGAATGTCTTGGCAGTGGCCGTGGGTATCTCCGACGGCTTGGGCTTCGGCGACAACGCCCGCGCCGCCTTGATCTCACGCGGCCTGTATGAACTGAGCCTCGCCGGCCGGGGACTGGGCGCGCGTCCCGAGACCTTCACCGGCCTCTCCGGCCTCGGCGATCTGGTGGTCACCTGTACCAGCCGCCACAGCCGCAACCGGAAATTCGGCGAGCTCATCGCTCAAGGGTACAGCCCCGACGACGCGGAAGAAGAAATCGGCATGGTCGTCGAGGGCCGCACCACCGTCCAGGCCGTCCCCGCCCTCCAACAGCGCATCCACGCCGAACTCCCTATTTCCAACGAGGTTTACGCCATTGTCCTCGAGGGCAAGGATCCCCGCCACGCCGTCGAAAGCCTCATGCTGCGTGAACTTAAATCCGAAACCTGGCCGGGATCTTCCGGATGAGGAAGGGCGGATGGTAATCGGATTCTTTCGAAGAGGTCCCGTGTATATTCCTCTCCCCAATCCTCTCCCGAGGGGAGATCGAAAAGTCCGCGTTGCTGGTTTTCCTCCCGCCCAATAACGAAAGGGACACGCCACAGCGTGCCCCTTTTTTACAAGGAGTTGGTCTTTCAACGTACCGGATTCACTTCCCCTCGGAGAAGTAGCATAATTCCGGCAGGAAACTGACGTTCATCCTCTCTTCGAGCCGCCGCGTCTGGCTCATGAGCTTTTTGATCAACGCGGAACACTCCGGTCCCATCTGTTCCATGCATTTTTTGCTTTCCTCCAGGAATTGAGATAAATCCTGGGTCGGAATCACGACCGCGAACGCGGGGCAATCGGGGCCGAAGAGCACCTGGGAAACCTGGTACGCCATGCGGGCTTTTTTGTTTTTGGCCAGGGCCGACAATTCCTTTAACACCGCTTCGGATTCGAACACGGTTTCCGGTTTGAGATAGTAGGTCATGATATACAAGTTATACGGCTTCGTGTAATCGGCCTGGAATAATGGATCATCCGGTTCATACGACAAATCGGGGCGGACCATGAGAATCTCGGAAGCGGAGGACAGGAGATTTTGACCGACATTGGTCATCACCTCCTTGAATTTCCCGGTTCCCGCCTCCTGCTCTATTTTCTGAAAAGCTTCCATGCCTTTGTCCAGATCGGCGAAACTGTCGATCGGGATAACCGAGTAGAACGAGGACAAATGGCGGTAAACCAGGAACGAATAGGGGAAGCCGGCTTGCTTGAACAACGCGTAGGATTCCTGGCACGCCGCCATGTAAGCCTCCTCCTGGCCGACTTTCACATTGTCCTGCATCAGCAGAAAGATCTGCGGTTTCTTTTGTTCTTCCGCAAAAGAAATGATGCCGGAAATCAAGACCAACGCGATGGCACCCAGGTACAACCATCTTGCTTTCATCATACGCCTCCATAACCGTTTTATGGGATTTTCACGAGAGAGAAAACCGGGGTGGAATTGCGTCATCCTAAGTCGAATGGAAGCCTATGAACAGGGGATGCCGGGAACCTGCCTTGAAAAAAAGCGGAAAGGGAAAATGTCCAGAATTTACGCCAGAGTTTCCCCGCCGGTTTCATCCCCGGCCTTGGGCAGTTTTTGACGGTCGAAGAAGTAGGGACTGTGGCTGAATTGCTTGCATATCAATTCCGGCGGAATCTCACGCAAAAACCGGGATGGCACCCGTTTGACCCGCTTGCCGAACTTGTTGCGCTCCTGGGTGAGGCTCAGGGTAAGATGCCGCTGGGCGCGGGTCATGCCCACGTAGCATAGACGGCGCTCTTCGTCCACGTTCATGGCGTCTTTCATGGAGCGGCTGTGGGGCAGCAGGTCTTCTTCCATCCCGCATAGGAACACGTAAGGGAACTCCAATCCCTTGGCGCTATGCAAAGTGACCAGCATCACCGCGTCGGAAGGCTGTTGCTTGGGATGGCCGTTGCGTTCGGGCTCGTCCCCCAGGGAAATGGAGTCGATGAAATCCCGCAGCCGCCCGGCGGGATTCTGCTCGGCATAGGCCGCCGCGGCCGAGGCCAGTTCTTCCACGATGCTGATCTTGTTCTGCAGGGTGATGGGGTCCTCGATGGTGCGTTGCAACTCCTCCCGGTAGCCGGAACGGTCCAACACCAGCCGGACGGTCTGGACCAGCGGAGCGCTTTGGCAGTATTGGTGCAATTCGCCGATCATCTCCACCAGCGCGTGGATGCCCTCGCGCGCCGCCTTGGAGAGCGAGGAATCCCGCCGTGCCTGCCGCAACGCCTCGAACACGCTGATTCCCTGGTTCTGTGCCTGTCCGCTCAGGTACACGATGGTGTGGTCGCCGATGCCCCGGCGCGGATAATTGACGATCCGCAGCAAACTGAGGTCGTCATGGGGATTCTGGATCACGCGCAGGTAAGCGGCCAGATCTTTGATCTCCTTGCGTTCGAAGAACTCATATCCGCCCACCACCTGGTAGGGAATCCGGCACACCCGGAAGGTACTCTCCAGGGCGCGGGACTGCACGTTGCTGCGGTACAAAACGGCAAAACTCGACCATGGAGCCTGGGTCCGCTCCCGGATGGTTTGGATGCGCCAGGCGATGGTCTTGGCTTCATCGTTTTCGTCCTTGGCCAGAAAGGCATCTATGTTGCGCCCCCGGCCGCGCCGGGTCCATAGCCGTTTGTCTTGGCGCTTGGAATTGTTTTTAATTACGTGATAAGCGGCGTCAAGAATCACCTGGGTGGAGCGGTAGTTCTGCTCCAGTTTCACCACCACGGCCTCCGGGTAATCCTGAGTGAAGCTCAGGATGTTGCGCACCTCGGCCCCCCGCCAACCGTAAATGCTTTGGTCGTCGTCACCCACTACGCACAAGTTCTTATGCCGCGCGGCGAGCCGCGAGATGAATTGGTACTGGCCGTGGTTCGTGTCCTGGTACTCATCCACCAGGATGTATCGGTATTGTTCCTGGCAGGCATGGAGAATCGGGGGATGTTCCCGGAACAGACGGATGGGCAGCAGGATCAAGTCGTCGAAATCGACCGCCTGGCAGGCGCGCAACTGCCGCTGGTAACTCTCGAACACATCGCCGAACACGAGATCGTACTTGTCGTTGAAGAGAGGATACTCCCGCGGGCCGTCCGCCAACGTGTTTTTGTAATGGCTAATGCGGGCCAACAGGATACCCGCGTCAAATTTCTCCCGCTTTTGCGGATGCTCTCGGATCAGGGTCCTCACAAGGGCCAGCTGGTCCCCTTCGTTGTAAATGGTGAAATCGCGCCGGTAGCCCAGGGCCGGGCTGTGTTGGCGCAGAATCCGCAGACCCAGGGAATGGAACGTCCCCAGGGTCACGTCCCGGGCCGCGGGGCCGATCTGCTTTTGGATCCGCTGGCGCATTTCATCGGCCGCCTTGTTGGTAAAAGTGACACCCAGGATCCGCGCGGGATCCACCTTCTTCTCGTGGATCAGCCAGGCGATGCGGAAGGTGATCACCCGGGTCTTGCCGCTGCCCGCGCCGGCCAGGACCAACAGCGGGCCGTCTCCATGCGTCACCGCCACAAGTTGTTGGGGATTCAATTCCTTGGCGAAATTCAAAGGACTCCGTCCTGTTTCCTGTATGGGATGTCATCGTTATAGGGGAGGGGAGATTACCCCGCAGAGGAATGAGGATGGTAGCACGAATCGGCGGATTTACGAAACCCGGCGGCGGGGCGCGCGCGGGAGAGGGATCCTCGATGCGGAAAGCGGTTGTGGCTGTAGATCGTCCTGAAAAAATCCCCCTGAAAATTTTCCCCCTTTTTTTCTCCTCCTCGCGTGTTTTTTTCTTGACATTCTTTCTCCTCCCGGGTATACTGAACATTTGTTCAGTCATGGAATGCTTTGGTGAAACTTGGGTGAAGCCTTGGAGAGAGCAGGCGGCAATGCGGCGAATTGCGCGGATCACCGGGATTTACGCCCTCGACGGGCGGACGGGAGAGCGTGTTCCCCTCGTCCAGTCGTTTGTGCCTGCCGGATTTCCCTCGCCCGCCGACGACTACGTCGAAAAAGACCTGGACCTCAACGAATACCTGGTGCGCAACCCGGCGGCCACCTTTTTTGTCCGGGTGGCGGGCGATTCGATGATCGACGCGGGCATCCACCACGGCGACATCCTCATCGTGGACCGCTCGCTGGACGCGGAACCAGGGCGGGTGGTGATCGCGGTAGTGGAAGGCGAGATGCTGGTCAAGCGCCTCCGACGCCTCCGGGGCCGCCTGGCCTTGTTGTCTGAAAACGAAAATTACCCGCCCGTGGAAATCCGCGAGGGCGTGGAACTGGCCGTTTGGGGAGTGGTCACTTATGTCATCCACCCGTTGTAGTTTCGATATCATTCCGCCAAGAAAAGGATGCCATCCCCGCGAAAGCGGGGAACCCGGAGACGGCGGGATTATTTCCCCAACCGGAGGAGAAAAACGTATTTTGGATCACCTCTGCGGCTTCCATCCCCGCCGGAGTTGGATGGGGGTTCAACCCCTCCGGGGTTGGGATTGATTCTTTACGAAACCGTAGGCTGGCGCCTACGGCTATTCACATGGGATCCCTTCGGGATCCGGGCCAGGCGGCCGGCATATCAAGGCAACCCTGGACGCGTGCCTCATGACGCTGGATCGAAACAAATCGCTTCCTTTTTCCTCCGCCGGCCCGCGCCGCGCCGTCCGCCCGGCCCTCGCCCTGGTGGATTGCAACAACTTCTACGTCTCGTGTGAGCGTGTCTTCCAGCCGGCGTTGGAAAACCGCCCGGTGGTGGTGCTTTCCAACAACGACGGCTGCCTCATCGCCCGCTCCAACGAGGCCAAGGCCCTGGGCCTCCAAATGGGTGACCCGTTTTTCAAGGTCCAGGATTTTCTGCGCCGCGCCGGGGTGCAGTACCGCTCGTCCAATTACGCCCTCTACGGCGGCCTCTCCCAGCGGGTAATGGCCACGCTGGCGCGGTTTTCGCCGGAACTGGAGGTGTACTCCATCGACGAGGCCTTTCTCAACCTCACGGGCGTGGTTCAACAGCCGCCGGACGAGGCCGGGGCGCTCGAAGCCTACGCCCGCCGCATCCGCGCGGCCGTGAAACAATGGACCGGGATTCCCGTTTCCATCGGCATCGCCGAGACCAAGACCCTGGCCAAGATCGCCAACCGGGTGGCCAAAAAATCCAAGGACAAACAAGGCGTTTTCAACCTGCGCGACGCCCCCGGCCGTGAGGCCATCCTGGCGGCGGTGGCCGTCGAAGACGTGTGGGGCATCGGGCCCCGCTACGCCTGGCGGCTCCGGGCGCGCGGCGTCACCAACGCCCTCGAACTGCGCGAGGCGGACGAACGCTGGATTCAACACGAGATGGGTATGGGCATCGTCGGCGTGCGCCTGGTGCTGGAATTGCGCGGCATTCCCTGCCTGCCTCTCGACCTGTGCCCGGCCCCGAAAAAGGAAATCGCCTGCTCGCGCTCGTTCGGCGAGCCCATCACCGCCCTGGACGATCTGCGCGAGGCCACCGCGGCCTACGTCAGCCGGGCGGCTGAAAAGGCCCGGCGGCAGAACTCGCTGGTCCAAACCATGGTCCTCTACCTGATGACCAATCCGTTCAAGAACGAGCGCCAATACTTCAACTCGGCCGTGATCCACTTCGCCGTGCCTACCGCCAGCACGCCGGAAATGATCCGTGCCTCCCGCCACGCCCTGGAGGCCATCTACCGCCCCGGCTTCCGCTACAAGAAGACCGGCGTGGTCCTTACCGGACTGCTGCCCGGCGGTTTCTACCAGCCGGATCTCTTCGAGGCGGGAAACGGGCGCGAGCGCCAGACGCGCCTCATGCGGGTCATCGACCGCGTCAACGCCCGCCTGGGCGCCGGCACGCTCCGCTACGCCGCCACCGGCATCCACTCCCGCCCCTGGCACATGCGCCGCCAACACACCTCCCCCGCGTTCATCACCTCCTGGAACGAACTCGCCGAAGTCCGCGCCGATCCCCGCGACTATGAGGAAGGCGGATGAGGGATATTGTGGTGCGGGCATCTGGCCTGCATCATTCCTTCCCCCCCGCGAAGGTAGGATGGGTCAGAAAAGCGGAATCCATCACAACCATCTGCGTTACACAATTCCCTCTCCCTCTAGGAGAATGCCGGGCGGCAGGAATCCAGCGCCCCTTTCAAGGGGCCGCCGAATAGCAGCCCAGGGTTTCAACCCTGGGCGTATGAATCCTGGGCAGAAGACTTTAGAACCAGGGGTAAAACCCCTGGCAAAGCTCACTTCCCGGATCCATCGGCATATCCCACTTCCCCGCTGTTTTTCCTCATGATCACCCGGCGGTTGATTGGGATATCCTTGAACTCTTTTTGCGATCCATCCGGCCAGCGGATCTGGATGCTTTTGATGTGTTGATCTTTCCCCAGGCCGAAATGCAGCGCGGCGCTGCTTTGCGACAAGAAACTGGCGCTGGAATAGAGTTCCACGATCTGGGACCGGGATTCGCCGTTCACCTGGACACGCGCGCCGTATGCCGGCATGCCCCGCTCGTCCTGGACACACACTTCGAGCCAGTTGCCGCTGGGACTCTGGTTCTCGAAGAACAGAGGCGTGGAATCCAGATTGTTGATGATAATGTCCAGGTCGCCGTCGCGGTCGAAATCGGCGGCGGCGCAGCCCCGCGACACGCTCTTCCGGGATGAGACCGGGCCATAGTGTTCAGACACATTTTTGAACCGGCCTTTCCCTTGGTTATAGAATAATAAGTTGTATTGGGCGTAGCCTATAAATAGATCCAGAAGTTGATCGGTGATGGGATACACATGACCGGTGGAGATGAACATATCATCCCACGAGTCGTTGTTGAAATCCTCCAGCAACAAGCCGAAACTGACATACGGCCGCGTCCCCTGGGCGATGCCGGACACGAATGAGGCGTCGGTAAACTGCAAGCGCCCGTCGTTGCGGTACAAAATATTGTACTCGTCCTGGTAATTGGCCACGGCGATGTCCAGGTCGAGATCCCCGTCCACATCCCGGACCGCCGCTCCCATCCCCCCTTGCTCTTCGCCGTTTTCGTCCAACCCGGCGTTAGCCAACAGCGCGATATCCTCAAAATAACCCTTTCCGTCATTCTCGAACAGGTGATTGGCGGTGGTGTCGTTGGCAACATAGATGTCGAGATCACCGTCGTCGTCCAGGTCGGTAAACAGAACCGTAAAACCCCGGCCGGGCGGGCACGATTGGATGCCCCGCGCTTTCGAAACATCCACAAATCGGCCGTGCCCGTCATTCAAGAACAAATTGTCATCCGCCGGTTCGAAGGAGGAGGGGCCGATGAACGCTAAATGCCCATGAAACGGGGCTAGTTTGCCCTTTTTTTCCGCGATTTCGGGCGAGAAGATCGCGTAGTTCGCTACGTACAGGTCCAGAAATCCGTCCCCGTTGATGTCCGCGAAAGCCGCCCCGGTGCTCCACCCCGTGTTCTGTGCGCCTCCCGCGTCCGGAACCGCGGCAAAATGCCCCTGGCCATCGTTGATGTACAACTGGTTGGGTCCGTAGTTGGTCAGATAGCAATCCAGGTCGCCGTCGTTATCTACATCGGCGAAATACGCCCCGGTGCCGAATCCCGTATCCCCCAGCCCGCTGGCGTCCGTGCCGTCCTGGAACGTGCCGTCGCCCTGGTTCATGAATAACTGGTTGCGCGGCTGCGGATCCGGACCTTCGCCTTGCAGCGGCGCGCCGTTGACAAGGTAAATGTCATCCCACCCGTCGCCATTGACATCGGCCACTGCGACCCCCGCCCCCTTGGCCTCCACGATGTATTCTTTTTCCAACGATCCATTCCGCTGCAAAAAATCGATCCCCCGCTCCTTGGCGTTCTCCACGAAATAAAACTGTGGAAATGCGGCGGGAGATGGCCATAACGCGATGAGGACGGTTACGGGAAGTGTATAAATCATCCGGGGATGACGGCCGCTTAGCCTCGACACGAATTGCCTCCGTGATAAATGATGGATTTCCCTCACTGATGTCCAAAGTTGATTCTCTGGGCTGGTTTCTTTCGCGCCGGTGGCGCTTGAAAATGCTTTGCCAATTTGAAAAGAAAATGTCACAATTAAAATCGGATTGGAATTTCCTATAATTCGGAATTCGAATGAGTATTTCGAGTCCCCTTCAGGGGACGACTTTTAAGCAACCCTGGGTTTCAACCCTGGGCAAAATCCGGTGCTTCATCGTTTCCTGGGGGGCACGTGGCGGCGTGCCCCTGCTTTCCCAGGCTGGAGGCGCGTGATACAGAATTCCTCCTGCTATCACGGGCTGGATACCCGGGCCACCTTATCCTCCCTGATCTCTCCCTACGGCCTCAGGGGCTTCGCTTGTTTCAATTTCTGGATCGCCAGTTTCAGGTTCCGCTCCACGCCGGGATCCTGGCTGCCATATTGGACCGCGGTTTGAAACGCCTCCACCGCCTCCGGATATTTATTTTGCATTAAGTAACAGACTCCCAGATTGTTATAAAGATCGGGATTTTGGGGATCGAGGGAGATGGCTTTCAGCAGATGATCCTGCGCCCGGAGGATGTCTTTCTGATTCAAATACAAAACCGCCAGGAGGCTGTGCGCCTGAGCGTTGGCAGGATCCAATTCCGCGCTTCTCCGCAAGGCCTGCAGAGCATTGGGAGAATAGTTTTGCCGCAGATATTCCTTTCCCAACGCCAGCCAGTTTTCGGATTTATTGGGTGCCCGGCGCGTGGCCCGCTGCAGATCCACGATCTTGTTCCGGTCACTTTTGAGTTTTTGATACTTCTGCAAAGCGGCCTGCGCCTCTTGCCTTTTGCCCGCTTGGGATAATCCTTGCGCCAACAGACGGTAAGAGTCGGGATTCGTGGGATCGGCGGCGGCCGCGTCTCGAAAGCATTGCAATGCTTTTTCCAGTTGCGATTCCTTCATGGCGGTTTTCCCCAGCCCCTGCAGCCCCGTTATAGAGCGGGGATTGATCCGCAATAGTTCTTCGAACACCGCGCGGGCCTCGTCATACCGGTGCAGGTTGATGTACAAATCCCCCAGGCGGCCGCGCGCGCGGGTGGAGCGGGGATCGGCCTGGATTGCCAGCCGGTAATGCTGTTCCGCGGCCTCAAAATCGTCCTTGAAATTTTGCAGGTAGATGGCCAACAGCGTATGGCCTTCGGCATGCTGGGGAAACTGCGCCACCAAATCGAGCAGCACGGCGTGCGCCTCATCTAACTTTTCCATGCCGATGAGTTGGCGGGCTAGGGCGGCCTGCAGGTCGGGATCTCTCCCCTTCAGAGTCAACGCTTTTTGGTACCATTCCAGCGCTTCGGCATACAAAAACCGGTTTTCTGCCTCCTGCGCCTTGGCCACACATTCTTCCAACACATACGGTGGAAGATTTTCGGCCGGCCCCGGCATGGGAGGTTGCCAAATGGCCATCATCAGGATTCCCAGCATCCATAAGGGCCTGATCGGATGGAAAGCCATAGAGTTCTCCTGCAATTTCTTTCAACCGATTCTCCCTGAGGACCGATTCCCATGTCAAGCATCCTCCTCGCGTCCGGTCTTCTGGCATTTCCCCCGACTGCCTTGTCAAAGGGCTGGGGCCTGCCGATAATGGCATCAACCTAGGAAGTTCCCTGGAGGAAAAAACATGAAAGCGTATCCGTGCCTCGTTCTGCTTGCCGTGGGATTGACTCCTCTCGCCTTTTCCCAAGGCGAGGCAGGTTTTATCGAAGCCACCCCGGTTTTTGCCAATATCACGGTGGACGGGAATGTGAGTGATTGGGAGGGGATCGAGCCGGCCTATGTCGATGACATCGGTGACAACGCCGGATCCTACTTCGATTACGCCGCGGCCTATCTCGCGAACAACAACAACTATCTGTTCATCCGGATCACGTTCGCGTCCGAGGCCCCGTATGGCGATTATGCCTACATGACCAACATCGTGTTCAATACCGATCTGGACCGCGCCACCGGCTATGGTTTCGCCGGATTGACCGGCTCGGAGTTCTTCATCCAGGCCGGCGGGGTTTATGATCAGCGTTCCGGCCAGAATTTCGTCGATGTGTACGAACAAACCGCCGAAAACAACTACGGCGCGTTCGCCTTCGCCGACGTTGCTCCCTTCGACAACACTACGGAAGTCGAAATCCGCCTGCGCCGGGACCTGACCTTCAGCAATGACGCTAACGGCATGCCGGGATTGCTCAATCCCGACAATGCCCCGCTTTTCGAGTATCCGGACTTCATGATTCTCTTCGAGGCGGAAACTCCAGAATTCAGTGGCGTTGAATTTATGCCCAACGCGGATCCCGCTGGCGGAGAGACGGGCATCTATTACACCTTTGCCGAAGGCACGGGGGTGGAGGCGTGGCCGTTGTATTGACCAATCGGATGAAAACCGCTCTCAGCCTGGCTTATTCGATGCGGGCGCCAGGAACGAAGACGGCAATGTCTCCGATGCTTTTGAGACCGTTGGTAGGGTCGTAGCGTAGGGTGTAATCATCGCCATTGGGCGCGCCGGTCCACAGCCCCAACGTCCCGGCGTTCGGACCGAACGATTTGACATAGGCGCGGGCGGGACATCCCAATTGCGACGAAAGCGACATCGCCTGGTCGCGCATGGCGAAAGGCGGGAAATAGGCCCAATAATCCCCGCAGACCGCCGTGCCGTTCGGCCGTTCCCCCCTGGGAATCATCAGATACCGGTACCAGGTCCATTTGTTGGCGGCCTCGGGCTGGCCGCTGTCTTTCTGGTAGGGCGGAGGGAACACATCGTTGGGAATACTGCTCAAATACGCGACCGGCGTGCTTAACAAGTGCAAGAATCCAAAAGGCGGGTAATCATTGCAATCCAGGTTGTACTGGTCCAAGGCCATCCCGATGGAACGCAGATCCGATTTGCAACGGGCCACCTTGGCGCGGGTCTGCGCGTTCAAAAAATTGGGAACCGCGATGGCCGCCAAAATGCCAATAATCGCGACCACAATCAACAACTCGATCAGTGTGAATCCCCGGGTCCGCCGGTACAAACGTGCCATCTTCCTCTCCCTCTGGATTGCGGTTATCCGGTCTCTTCTGCCGGTCTGGGATTTTACTTAATTCTACCCTGGCTGGTCAACTCAAACGATCACTCGCTACTTCTTTTCATTTTTTCATTTGGTCTATTTTCAAGTCCCGCATGGATGAATGTCAAGGAACCGGAAAGTGATGATTCCTCCTTTCGCTGGGGCATCCCAGTGCGGTTATTGTGTTATTGTGGTTATTGTGTAATGCTGGTTCCCCGGTTCAACAAAAATGGGAAGGAGATGAAAACGATGAGCCATAGACTATATTGGGTTTGTTCATTGGCCCTGTTTTGTTTATGGACTGTTCCAGGTTTTAGCGGGGAAATCCGGTATGTTTCGAACGATTCCTTCCGCCTGGTGGTCTGCCCCGCTTCGCCGGGCAATCCACGCAACAGCGAGGCCGATATCGTTGATCTTAACGATGGATCCCTGCTGTTGGCCTGGAGCCGGTTCAGCGGCAATGAGGACGATGCTTCGGCGGTGATCATGGCAAAAAAAAGCCGGGACCAAGGCCGTACGTGGGACGAACCATTCGTCCTGCAAGAAAATTTCGCCAAGCAAAATGTCATGAGCGTATCGTTTCTGCGCTTGGCCTCGGGGAAGATCCTCTTCTTCTTTCTCGCCAAAAACGGGCCCAGCGATCTCCATCTCTATGTCCGCATTTCAGACAATGAAGCCCAAACCTGGTCGGATCCACGGAAGGTTACCCAAGGCCCCGGCTATCACATCATGAACAACGCCCGGCCCATTCAACTCCGTTCCGGCCGTATCCTGTGCCCCATTGCCTGGACTTCGAACATTGTCACTCGATATCAGGAACAGGTTTGTTTTTGCTATTATTCGGACGACGAAGGCGCTACCTGGCAGAAATCCCAATCCACCGTCCAACTCGGCTCATCACCCGCCATGGAACCCGGACTGGTGGAATTGAAAAATGGAACCGTTATGATGATCATCCGGACCGCCCTGGACCGGATCTACCAAGCGTTCAGCCCGGATGGAGGAAACACGTGGGGATCTCCCGAACCTACCTCCTTGACCGCCCCCGCCGCCCCCTCGACCATTGACCGGATTCCCGCCACCGGTGACTTGCTGATGGTTTGGAACAACAATCCCTTGGGAAACAAAGCCGGCTGGCAAGGCCGCACGCCCCTAACCACCGCCATCAGCACCGACGAAGGGAAAAGTTGGACGCATGTGAAAAATATCGAGGACGATCCCGATTCCGGTTTCGCCTATACCAGCATCACCTGGGCGGACAACCGGGCGCTTCTCACGTATTACCACTGGAAAAAGGGAAGCCCCAATTTTGTGGACACGGACTTGATCCTGCGCTCGGTGCCGGTCCCGGCGCTCTATACGGAGACCCGCGAGAAGTGATGATCTTGCTTCCAGGGGGAGGTTTTCTCCCGCTCTTGTTTGAAGACGCTGATAAACAAAGGCCGGTGGAATGTTTCCTTCCGGCCTTTCCTGGATTTACGTTTTTCAGGAATTGATATGGCAATCTGAGCACCGTTACCCGGGTTGTATCCGATCGAAACTACGAAGCAGGGAAATGACGTACGACCGCCACCGGATTTGGTTTACCCCACCTTTTTGACGCCGACGGCTTTCTGCCCTTTGGCGTCTTCTTGAATCTCGAACTCGACTTGATCGTTTTCGTGAAGTGTTTTGAACCCATCCCCCACGATGCCCGTATAATGGACAAAGATGTCCTTACCACCCTCATGTTCGATAAATCCGTATCCCTTCTGCTCATTGAACCATTTCACTCGACCGACAGACACTGCATTGATCTCCTTTCGTTATTCCAATCCTGCGTGCTCCTGGGGCTTATCTCCGCTCTGATTTCAGCGCGGTCCCTGCTTCCGCCTTGATTGAATCTCACGGGGATAGGCCCGATTCGTGTATTCATCCGCAAAAATCATATGAGGAATCGCACCGGATAGGAAGTCATCTCTGCGAAATGCGACAATGGAATATTTTTTATAAAATTTTCAATAAAATCTATAATCTCCCTTCTCCTTTGAGAATGTCCAGTAGGGCTGTCCTGCCAGCACGATATTCGCTCGTTTTCTCAGCCATCGGATAAATCGGTACCAACAATACAGCCTCGCTCAAGACTAGGTTGGATGTCTCCAGACCGGAGGGAAATTCAGCGGCTGCCGTCCTGGGCAATGGAGGCTAGGCACAGGCGTGGCCCACGCCAGACCGGCGGTTTGGTACTTGTTGCGTTGCCGGGGAGCCGAGGGAACCTAATGGCGGCCAGGATTCGGGATGAATCATTCGTTCTTGCGAATGACCGGCACGAACCTGGGATCTTTTATCCCAGTTCCCTATTCGTCCCCCTGTGGTGTATGAGAAAATGATTTGTAGCGTACTTATTCCTCGTGGCTGGATTCACAGGAAGAAATCCATGGACGAAATCCTGGAAAAAACCATTGAAACACTGGGCATCCAACGGATTCGCCGTCATATTTTCTTATGCTGCGACCAAAGCATCCCCAAGTGTTGCGCCAAAGAAGCGGGTCTGGAATCCTGGAACTATTTAAAAAAGCGGTTGGATGAATTGCGGTTGACGGGCGAAGGCGGGGTATACCGGACCAAGGCCAACTGTCTCCGGATCTGCCATCGCGGACCGATTGCCGTGGTTTACCCAGAGGGAACCTGGTATCATTCCTGTTCGCCTCCCATCGTGGAACGTATCATCCAGGAACATCTCATTGGCGGGCATCCGGTGATGGAGTATCTAATCACCCATCATCCCTTGCAAGCCCCGAGCCGGTTGACCATGACCCCCGAACGGTTGATTCGAAATTTCGCGGTTTTGGACGAATGGGAAGAGCGGTACCGGTTCATTATTGATTTGGGCCGCCAACTAACTCCCATGCCGGATGATCTGAAAACCGAGGAAAACCGCGTTCACGGATGCATCAGCCGCGTATGGATGGTTTCCAAGGTCACGGCCACCGATCCGCCCCGCCTGGATTTTTTGGCCGACAGTGACGCCCAAATCGTCAAAGGCTTGATCGCTATCTTGCTGATCATTTATGCCAACAAGACTCCGCAGGAAATTCTCAGCGTAGACATCGAGGGCTTCTTCGAACGATTAGGCCTGGAACAACAGATCAGCCCCAATCGCCGCAACGGATTTTTTGCCATGGTCAAACGGATTCGAATGTTGGCGGAAAGTCACGCGGAGAGTGCGGGATTGAAAACACCCCGCAATTGATCAGACATAGGAACCATAAAGGAACCATAAGAAGTTCCCCCCGGTTCTCACTGGAACCATTCCTCCACAATGCTAATTTTCACGGCTGATTTTCACGCGCAGGCGGCCGCGAATTCCAACTGGGGACATAGTGCTTGGATCACATCCGCGGCGGAATAGGAAAGATTGCCATTTTGCAAAAATCGTTGAACCAAGGATAACTCCTGCCCCGTAGTGACCAATGGCTTTTCCACATAGCCGGAACGTTGCACTTGGCCTAGTCCGATATTGGCCATCAACGCGTTACAGAGGCACTTCCGTCCCACCGTGTCCTCGGCGCGGCCCGATTTCCGCAGATAATCCTCCACCGGCTCGGAAGGGCACCGGTACTGCACCCGGCCATCCCCGGTTTTGTACGGCGTCCGCAAATATCCCAAATCGCATATCCGGGGCCGCTGGGCGTACAGTTCCGGATTGGTAAGAGAATCTTCCAGCAAAACCACCTTGAAGGGAAATCCTGTTGGGGAAGCGAGGGGATCAGTAAACACCCGGGCGCTGCCTTCCGCGATCTTCTGGAGAATCGACTGCTTGATCTCCGGCTTCAGCCCGGATTCCTCGCATAACGCGAACGGAGTGCCGATCTGCACGCCGGCCGCTCCTTGATCTAACGCTTCCCGCACTTTGCCGGGATCGCCATAGGAACCGGCTAGCCAGTAAGGGAGGCCCAATTCCTTGATTTTGTCGAGATCCACTTCATCCCGTTCGCCATAGATCGGTTCGCCGTTCTCGTTCAGTTGCAGCGGGCCCCGTGGAGGGGCGTTATGCCCTCCCGCCGTGGGGCCTTCGATGACAAAACCATCCACATGGCCGGTGGATTTCCGCATAAGAGAAATCGCCAACGTCACAGAAGCGATAATCGCCAGAAAACTGGGGCGCTTCAACGGATGCCCGATGGGTCCGATGACCTTCTCCGGATTGAAACGCATCCGGAAATCATCCCCCGCGCCGGAATCTGCCACGCTGATTTTCAACGTGGCTTCCTCATGATTGACGTACTTATCCAGCACGCCGGGGATTTCCCGGGGAATCCCCGCGCCCATCAGAATATAGTCCACCCCCGCCAGCATCGCGCCATAGATGGACGCCAGATTGGGCATCTGGATTTTTTCCAGATAGTTGATTCCCACCGGCCCTTTATGTCCTTCCTTTGCGAGAAAGACTTCGATGAAATTCGAAACCACCGTCATTTCCAACAAGGCGCGGCTGGGATTCAAGGAATACATGGGGATCCGCTTGAACGCCCGGTTGATGGCCTTGCCGCAGGGAACGAAATAATTGTCATAAATCCGCTGCGCGATTTCCGGCATGGGGAAATGATCCAACGCCCGGCGCAAATGGCCGCCGGGATCCCCCAACTGCAACCGGCGGGCCATCACGGTATCCAGCGCCGTGCCCGACACGACACCCAATTGCCCCAGTTTGGAGACCGCTTTCGCGAGCACCCAATGGGATACACCCGCTCCCATGCCGCCTTGAATAATCACTGGTAAATTCATATACGCTCTAGATCCTTTTCACTGATACCCGTCAGGGAATGTCCTTCCGTACAATACGGGAACCTAGTTTGATTTGCTATAATATGACAAATCCCGATACAATCGTAGGGCTGTCCACCGGACGATGTGTTGAATACCGGGCATGGTCACCCGGTTGAACCCCGATTTCAAGACCTTTTTTTCCAGGCCCGGTATTCAACCTGCGTTTTCCGCCGCATATTCCAGCGGCCGACGGACCGCTTGTACCACCCGCCGGTCTTGCTGCTTCGTGGTTTCCCGATGAGACACCCTCCTTTGCGCAGGGGAAAACACAGCGTTTTTTAGGGGAGAATCATCCCTTCGCCACCGGTAGAAACACAAACACCAGCATCCCGGGAGGCTCCACGTTGCGGATGGACTCTGGGAGCACCCGGAGAATCGATTGCCGCATCTCGTGATGTCATTACGGCTGACTTGCTCTGCCGTGGGGGAATCCAGCAACCACCAGGCGGAGGAACATCCGCCTATTTATTGTATTTCTTATATTATACTGGTCCCGGGCCGGATTCAAACCTTATTTGTGAGGAACCTTGGAGGGACCGGAACAATCTGCTCGAATTCCATCTGCGGCGGTTGAGGCCGAGCGTTTCCTGATAATTCTTCCTGGTAATCCTTCCTGGCTGTGCGGAATGGTTTGTCCCGGATGAAGATCAACCGAAGAAGAATTCGGGTTCCTTTACCGGCTCCTCGTATCCGATGAAAATAAGGCGGGAAAAACCGGCGGGAAAAGAAGCGGTCCACCCGCTGAATATTCCTGCTCCGGTTTGCGTAAGGATAGTAAGGGCGATCTTCATGAATGCCGTATACAATTATTTGCTGATCGCGTTTTTCGCCATCAGCATTCTCGACTTCGATTATTTCTCGGTTTCGGTGATCGGCATGATCATCGTGATCCGGTATTTCTATTCCCTTTTTTATACAAAACAACCCCGGTCGTACCTGTTTTTTTATTTTACGGGACTGGCGATCGTTCTGGTGAATTGGCGTTATCCCACAATTCAACTTCCCTTGACCTTCATCACCCTGGCCATCTTGGAGTGCATCCGGATTATCATCATGGCGGTTTTACGGTATCCCGACACCATCCAGAATTTCCAGGCGCTCACGGAGGAACTGGAACGGCGGGTCGAACAGCGGACGGCGGAATTGCGCGAAACCAACCTGCAACTGCAACAGGCGAACCTGAAGCTCCTCGAACTGGATCAAATGAAGACCGCCTTTGTATCCCAAGCTTCCCACGATCTGCGTACCCCTTTGACAGCCATCAAAGGCAGTTTGGACAATCTCATGATGGGCGTGGCCGGCGAACTCAATGACAAACAAAAAAAAATCATGCTGCGGGCCACGCGCTCAGTGGACCGCCTGACCCAATTGATCAATGATATTCTGGATCTCAACCGGATCGAGTCGGGCCGTGTAACATTAGAAAAATCTGTTATTTCCCTTCACACGATCATGGAACAAAGCCTTTTGGAGAATCAGCCCGCCGCGGAAAAGAAACAGATCCGCCTGCAGGCCTCCAACGACGCCGGCCCCATTTTTCTGCACGCGGATCCCAGCAAAATCGAACGCGTCTGCGGCGAGTTGATCAGCAACGCCATCAAATACACCCCACCAGGCGGTTGGATTCAGGTGAAATTAGCCCGCTCCGGCCCGCACGCGGTTTTAACTGTTCAAGACACAGGGATCGGTATGACCGCGGAAGAATGTGGTAAGATATGGGAGCGGTTTTACCGCACCACGGAATCGCAAAAAATCGCCAAGGGGAGTGGCCTCGGCCTCTCCATCGCCAAGGAACTCATCGAACTGCACGAAGGATCCATCACGGTGGATTCCACACCCGGCATGGGAACCCGGTTCACTGTCACCTTGCCTCTGGCCCAATCGTTGGATACTGAACATGAACCATACGACAATTCTAATTGTGGATGATGAAGAAGAACTACGCGAGAATCTGCAGGATTTACTGGAATTCAAGGGATACCGGGTGGAAACGTTCGCCACGGGAGAGGAATTTTTGGAAGAATTCGATTCCATCTCCGGCGACCTGGTGCTGCTCGACATCCAACTTCCCGGGGTGGATGGCCTGGAAGTCTTGCGCCGCATCAAGGCGCGGCGGCCGCAAATGCCGGTGGCCATGGTCAGCGCCTCATCGGTCCGCGGCATTCTTGACCAGGCTGAGGCCTATGGGGCGGACCGGATCATTCTGAAACCCTATTCCCATGAAGACATTTTGCGGGCCGTCGAGGAAATCGTGAACCGCGCCGGCGGGTAGAAACACGGCCATGAACGACAAACCCTTGCTGCTGATTGTGGACGATGAGGATGACATTCGCGAGAATTTGTGCGAATTCGCCGCGTACAAAGGCTTTGAGGTGCTCGAAGCCGCCGATGGAACCGAAGCCCTGCGCATTCTGGATTGCCACACCCCCGATTTGATGATCTCCGATCTCATGATGCCCGGCATGGGCGGCATGCAACTGCTGCAGGCTCTCCTGGAACGCCAATGCGAAGTGCCGGTGGTTATCATGACCGCCTTCGGCACTATGCAGTACGCCATCGACGCCATGAAGGCGGGCGCCGCCGACTTTTTGACCAAACCGATCGACCTGGCCTACATGATGAAGGTGGTAGACCGGGTTTTGCAATGCAGCGCCATGCGGCAGAAAATCAAGGAACAGCAGCGGCAATTGGAAGAAGATCTGTGCCACGCCGCCACCATTCAGCGCTGCTTGTTGCCCGAACCGCTCGAAACAGACTGTTTCACGTTGCGGTACCGCTATCAGCCTTTGATTCACATCGGAGGCGATTGCCTGACCGTATATTCCTACAACTCCCGCCGCTTGGCCGTGGCCTTGTCCGACGTGAGCGGCCACGGCGTCTCGGCGGCCCTGACCGCGAGCCTGATCCATAACCAAATCCAGTTCCGTCTCGCCGAGAATCAGCCCCCCGCCCAGGTCATCGATTGGCTGAACCGGTTTATTCTTCAAAACATCAGGCGGGCTAACATGTTTATCACCATGGTGCTGGCCCTCATCGATCTGGATGAAGGAATCCTCACCGCCTGCAACGCCGGTCATCCGGACTTGCTGATCTGGCACGGCCGCACGAATACCTTGGAATCTATCGCCTCCCATACACCACCCATCGGCATGCTTCCCGAAATCCTGGGCGCCCGGAATGTCACCACGCTGGAATTGGCTCATGACGACCGGCTGTTGTTCTATTCGGATGGATTCACCGACAGCCATGGCCCTGCCGGCGACATGCTGGGAATCCAGGGTATGAAGGAATGGGCCGTCCGCCGGCACCACCTGCCTCCCGAGGATTTGATCGATACTCTTTTCGCGGATCTGGCCCAGTTCCGGGCGCATGAACCGGAAGACGACCTCACGCTCGTGGTCGTGGATATCAAGTAGGTTCTTCCCGCGCATGTATTTTCATCTCTTCCGCTCCGAGTCGCTTTTGCCCGTTGCGGCCACCGTTCGCTTGGAAAAAGAAAATGCTTACCTTTTTAGGAGACGGTTTCAAACAACCCGGAATTTCTCTCTTGAGGGGATGACCTCAGGTGTCGGCATCTCCCGGGTGTTTAAAGAAAACACCCTCTTCCGCGGCGGAAAAAATGGGATAAAAGAATTTTAGCGCAGCTGATTCCAGTGTTCGATCGTATAATAGAGAGGAAATTTTTTCACCCGGGATGCCTGCATCGGCTGGAGTTTAACCAATAAACCTTTCAGGCAATAGGATAAGCGCATGAAGATCACCGAGAAAAAAGTCGCGAACGTCGTGATTCTTCAACCCGAAGGCCGGGTGGACCTGGCGGCCATCCCGGAATTTTCCGCCCATCTGAACCGGGCTTTGCGCGATGGTGAAGGCAAAGTGCTGCTGGATCTCTCCAAAACCCTCTATATGAGCAGCTCCTGCCTCCGGTCGCTCCTGGAAGCCCAGAAAGCCTCCATGGCCGAAGGGAAAACTTTGGTTCTCTGTTCTCCCAACGAAAAACTGGCGGAACTCTTCAAAGTGGTTCATCTCAATAAAAGTTTCAAAATCTACAAAAACGACTTCGAAGCCCTCGACCAACTGATTCCCTAGAAATTATAATCCATTCAGTATCTTCAATTTTCTCCCATTCCCATTCCAACGGCCAACTTCTCTTCTCAACACCTTGGGAATTCAGGAGAACCAGATATACTATTTTTCTGTTTTGTCCAGAAGATGAATTCCGGTAAAGGAGTGAGACCATGTCGCGAGTGTGCGAAATTTGCGGAAAAGGCCCGGCGGTCGGGAATAACGTGAGTCACGCCAACAACAAGACCAAGCGGCGCTTCATGCCCAATCTCCAGCGGGTGACCTTGTTGAAGGATGGCCGCCGCCGCCGCTTGGTGGCATGCACGCGTTGTATCCGCACCGGGCATTACCTGTAAAAAAATCACCGCCCTGCCTCGCAGGCCAGGATTCCTGGCGGTTTGTTTTTTCCCCCTTTTCAGCATTATGGAAATAAAATATTTCTCTCAACAATAATTTATATAGTGTTCTTTAATTTTTAGTAATCTTTCCTAATTCAACAGATATGCCTTGAAAAGAGACCCTGCGGTTTGAGCGGGGTCTTTGCTTTTGCTGTCCAATCCGCCGTCCAATCCTCATCTGTACATTTACCTCGAAAAACAGTAGATTTTCCCGTATTCGGGTAAAAAAAATCGCTGGACATTCAAAAGACAGGATATTCTCGAAAAATGAGGGAGACATTCGCGTACGATCTGGTCTCGTTTTTACGGGTGTTGTACCGGCGGCGGCGGTTCATTCTTTATGGCACCTTGGGAATGATGGTGCTGGCGGCCATCGCCTCGCTGGTCTGGCCCCAAACCTGGCGGGCCCATGCCCGGATCTATGTATCCACGCCGAAATTCAAACAAACCTTGCGGCTGGTCCCAGAGCCGTTTGATGTCCTGACGTACGAGGCGATCATGCGCTCGGACCGCTTGTACCAGCAGATCATCGAACGGTTGCGCTGGTACCGGGAGGCCACGCGTCGGCTATACGGCGACCAGGCCTATGGGGATCGGATCCGCGCCCACCTGGGCCCGAAAGCGGAGGGCATGACCCCGTTTCAGTTGATGCAAAATACCAACCAAACGATTCTGGCCGAATTTTTAGCGCCCGAAAACGAACGGAATAATCCGGAATGGATCAACCGGATCAACGGATTGGGGAATCTGAGCGCGGAAGAACTGGAATTGGTATACAACATGACCGAAGCGAAGCTCAACAAAATGAGCGTATTTGAGTTGCGGAAAGTCTTGCTCACCAGCGTGGCCAAGGTCCGGGAAACCAACATGGAGGTCGAATATTCCCGCGTGATTCAAGTCTCGGGCGAATCCGATACCGCCACCGGCGCGCGGCTCATCACCAACATCTGGCTGGATGTGTTCGTGGAACGGGCGGAAGAGACCGTGAAGGGTAACATTCAACGCTATATTCAACTGGCGAAAAACCGGTCCGAAACCCTCGAGCAAGAATTAAAGCAAGCCGAAATCCAACTGGCCGCCTTAAAAAACGAGGCGCAACTCGAGAATTTGCGGGCGGAGATGGCGTCCCGCCTTGTGCATCTCACCGGCCTGAGTCCCAGCCGCCGGCTGGCGGAACAAGTGGAGGAATCATTCGATCTGGAAAATGAAAACGAGCCTTTCATGAAGGAACGCCGGCAACAAACCGATACGTTGTCGTTCGCGTTGACTCCTCTATACGGCGAAGCGTTGCTCCCCGTCAAAATGGAATTGGAGAGAGATCTGGCGGTGGCCAAACAACAGGCGGAAGCGGCGGCCTCACCCGAAGAAAAAGAGCAATATCGAAGCCAGATCGCCGGCATGGAGGCGCAGTGGAAAGCCGTTACCGGGCAAATCGCCGTGGTGACCGGCGAAATCACCCGCCTCCTGCAACAAATCCGGGCTTTCGAAACCGATATCGCCGCGCTGGAACGGGTGGTCAATGGCATCCGGAGCAACCTGTCGGCCATGCGTCCGCTTCTGGATGAAGCCTCGCTTCTGGAAAGTCAAGCACACGATCTCCGGTACGCGGATGTCAGCGTGGACCGGGCTATCAAACCTGACAAGCGCGTGTTTCCCAAGCGTTCGCTCATGACCTTGCTGGGATTGGGGCTGGGCTTCTTCCTTTTCTGCGGCTTGGCTTTTTTCCTGGATATCTGGAATGAAGTAACCCGTCAGCCGGACACCCTTGCCCACAGGACTTCCTGATGGATTCCCCTTGGCGTAGGATTGATTCCACGGTCCCTCCTTTATCCAGAAACTTTTCTCTCCCATGAACCTTGCGGAAGAGAAGCAGGGCGTGAAGGATCTCCTTGGCAATCCCTGCGGATCGCTGCCTACAGGGGCAGGGAGCGCAAGTCCAATCCCATATAGTGGCTGATTTTATGGCGGAGAGACCAAATCACCTGGTCCATCAGATCCAGAATCCGATGCCCTAGGCGGATTTCCGCCGCGGTAAGTTTTTGTGTTTGCAGTTGAGTGAGCAGATAGGCCAAGAGGTGGTCACAATCCAGATAGACCGCAACCGCTTCGGAGGGAATATCGCTGAGTTGGCATCGGTACCGCTCCAGCCAACGGAGAAAGACGAGATTGGTGCGGTGCATGGCGAAGCAATGATCCGTAAGGGATGACAGGTCGTTGGCAACATGCCTTCCGGATTCTTGTGGACGGGAGCGGCCCGGGGGATAAACCTTGAGGTACGGCTCCAAAGAAATCACGTTCCGCTTGCCGCAAACGGGAAACAGGCGGGCATGCAGTGTATTCAGGAGATCCTGCAGCGAAATGTGGGTGTGCGCGGCGGTCAGGGATTTCCAGAACTGATCGTCTTGCAGATTGTCCCGGAGGGCTGCGATCATGTCGATGAATCCGTTGCGGGAACTTTCCTGGGGCGAGGCCGTGAAAGCGCCATGCGGCGGATTGTTTTGAAATTCTTTCAACCGGTGAAGAAAATACAGTTTGTCGGCACATACTTGCTTAATCCGGTGGCACGATTCATACGGAAGAATCCCGCTATACGCCAGATAACCCGCCAGATGCTTGATGGATGTGAGAAGAGACAAAATCCCGGTTTGTGTGGGGAAATGGGTTTTTTGGAAATACCAGATACCTAAAAAATCCCAAATCCTCTCCGGTTTGAGAGCCGGGAGGCCTTCCAGAAAATAGTAGGCATGATACTCGATCAACAAGAGCCGGGCGTTCGCGGTATGCTTGGCCGCCGTGGACGGTTTCAAGCCCCGGTGCTGGAGATAATTAGAAAATCCCTCGATGATTTTCTCAAGAGATTGAATCAGCGCGGCCTGCGCCTGTTTCAGAATGGCGGATGTACGAACCGCGCAGTAACCGTTCCAGGTTTCGTACTGCTGATTTTCTTGGTAATTGGTTTTTTTTCCCATCGGACAACACGCAACGCATTGGATACAGTATTAAGGATAGATTGGCTCCCAGCCTTGCATGAATCACTATGCCATCGCACCAGTTTCCATTAGGGCCATTCTAACAAAAAAATGGAGCCTCTAGGAATGAAGCTAACCTCTTTCCTGCTGATTTTTTTATTGGGGGGGCATTCGATTCACGGCGCGGCCGCCGGAAACCGCCAGGGAATCCTCCCCGTGGATGAACGCTGGAGCCTGGCGGATTCCCCCATGCTGATCGAAGACCATCTCCTCATTCCGGAAGGCGTCACCGTGATCGTGGAGCCGGGCGTGGAGATTCGGGTGAATCCCCGCGCGGTAATCACCGTGCAAGGACGGTTCATTGCGGTGGGGAGCAGCCGGCAGCCGGTCCGGATTCATGCCCATCAATCCGGGCGCTGGGGGGCGGTTTCCTATGAGTCGCGCGGCTCCGGCTGGTTGGAACATTGTGTGCTGGACCGGGGTTCGTACGGGGCCGGTGACCGGATCGGGGTGGTGAACGCGTACCAATGCGTGGCGCCGGTGGTGATCGACAGTTGCACCTTCACGAACTGGCCCGAGGAGTTCAACGCCAAAGCCGTCCAGGGATTCCATTCCACCAGCCTGGTGGTGCGGAATTGTTATTTCGGCCCGGGGGCCAACGAAGCGGTGCATGGGGTGAACTGCCCGGCACTGGTGGAATTCAACACGTTCGACCGGCGGTATGACTACCGCGACGCGGTGGACATCGGGTATACCCAAAATCCAGGCCCGGTGATCCGCTATAACGTGTTCTGGGGCAGCGACGATGACGCCATCGATCTGGACCGCTGCGACGCCTGGGTGGAAGGCAATTGGGTGATCGACTGCCGGCGCGGGAACAACGACCCGATCGGTATCTCGGGAGACAATCTCTCGCGGCCGGTCATCGTGAACAACGTCATCATCGGCTGTGAGAGCGGCATTGGATTCAAGAACGGCGCGGACATCACGGTCATCAACAACACGATCATCGGCTGCGGCCGCGGCATTTGGCTCCATCAGAATCCCACACACGCCACGGTGATCAACACCTTGATCTGGGGTGGAGAAGATCAGGAATCCATCCGCCTGGAACCCGGCTCGACGATCGACGTGCGGTATTCTCTGATCCAGGGCGATCCGGTCTACCCCGGCGAAGGAAACCTGAACGGGGATCCCCGGTTCGCCGATCCCCTGGCCGGGGATTACCGGCTTTCGGCGGATTCTCCGGCCATCGACGCGGGCTGGGGAGGGCCGGAAATACCGGAAGTGGATTATTTGCGCCAGCCCCGGTTCGACGCGCCCGGTGTAGCGAATACAGGGAAGGGAACGCCAAACTGGGTGGATATCGGCGCGTTTGAATTCCAACCGGCGCCCTCGGCGGTTCCCGATTGGCTTACGCAATGAAATCTTCGTCCGGGAAGGGGAATTTGTTGATTTCGGTGCGGGTAGGGAGGGAAGGTTGCGCCCCCATCTTGGTGACGGAAAGGGCGGCGGCTTGCTGACCGTACCGGATGGCCTCCTCGGTTTTGTATTCCTCGGCCAGGGCCACCGCGTAGCCTCCCGCGAAGGCATCCCCCGCGGCTGTAGAATCCACTGCGTTGACCCGGTAGGCTGGATAGGAGAAGGTGCCCAACTGGCAAGCGAGGGCCACGCCATCAGCGCCGGCCTTCACGATGGCATGGCGTACCCCGCGTTGGAACAAGGCTTCGGCCATGGCGGAAGGCTCGCCGGGCGCGCCGAGCAACGCGGCCGCCTCGTGCTCATTGGGCAGGAGGGAATGCAACTGAGAATAGATCTCAGGTGGCAATCCGTCCGGGGGCGCGGGTGCGGGATCGAGAATGACGCAGGCTTGTTTCTCCCAACCGATCTCCGCTGCCCGCAACACGGTTTCCATGGGGATCTCCAGCTGGAGCAGAATGACATCCCCCGGCTTCAAGAGATTGGCGAGGATCTCCACATCATGGGGCTGGAGGTTGGAATTGACGCCCGGTGCCACGGCGATGGCGTTTTCCCCTTTTTTCCCCACCATGATCAAGGCCACCCCCGAAGGGCCGCTGGCATCGATGATCAGGCGGCGGGTGTCGATGCCTTCTTTCCGGTAGGTTTCAAGCGCCGCGCGGCCAAAATCATCGTCGCCAACCCGGCCAATGAAGACCACCCGTCCGCCCAGGCGCGCGGCGGCCACCGCCTGGTTGGCCCCTTTGCCGCCTGGCACGCACAAGAATTCACCGCCCAGGACGGTCTCTCCAGGGGCGGGGATGCGGTCACATTTCACGACCATGTCGGTATTGGAACTGCCCACAACGTAGATGGTGTTCATGCCCGCGTCCTTCTTTCTGAGCCGGGAGTTATTTCTTCCGCAGGCTCAAGTAGCGATAATCGATGACATCCAGCGGAGTGTCGATTTGGTCCGGCACTGCCTTCCCATCCAGGTGATCCTTGGCGGCGCGCACGCCGTATGCCCCCATCAATTCGGGATGCTGCTCGATGGTGGAAATAATTTTGCCCTCCAGGATGGCTTCCTGCACGGCCTGGAGGTTGTCGTACGAGGTGATGGCGATCTGTCCGCTCCGGCCGGCGGCCTGGATGGCCTGCAGGGCCCCGAGGGCCATGTTGTCGTTGGCCGCGAAAAGCCCGCGGATGTTGGGATGGGCGGTCAGCATGTTGGTGAAGGCGCGGTAGGCCTTTTCGGTTTCCCACTCCGCGGTCTGCGAGGCCACGATGCGGATATGCGGTTCGGCCTCCAAAACCCGGCGCGCCCCTTGCTTGCGCAATTCGGCGTTGATGACTCCGGGAATGCCTTCTAGAATGGCCACTTCGCCCACGCCTCCCATCGCCGCGACCAGGTCATGCGCCGCCAAGGAGGCGCCCAGGGCGTTGTCCGAACCGACAAAGGGGCATGTCAACCCGATTTGTTTCTTGACTGGTTCGTCGAGGGGATTGTCGATATTTACCACATAGATGCCCTGCTGCTGGGCCTGGAATAGGATCGGGACCAGGCCGGAAGAACTGGCGGGAGCAATGACGAGGGCGTCCACGCGCTGGGTGATGAAATTTTGGACGATGTTGATTTGCTGCGTAACGTCGGTTTCTTTATTTGTTCCTTGAACCAGCAAGGTGACTCCCAGTTTCTGGGCTTCTTCTTCCGCCCCCACCTGCATGGTGTGGAAAAAGGGATTGGAAAGGGCTTTCATCACCAGGGCGATTTTGTAAGGTTGCGCCGGGGCGGCCGGAGCCAACGAAGCGCCCGCCAGGGAACCGGCCACTGCGCCAAACGTTTTCAACGCCTCTCTGCGTTTCATGGCAATTCTCCCATCATGGACCGCTCAGGTGGAGCGGTACAGTTTGCGCCGGTAATAGTCCAGCAAAACGGCGAAAATGATCATACCCCCGATGACCATTTGTTTCAGGTGATCGGTCACACCCATCAGATCCAATCCGTTACGCAAGACCCCGATGATCAGCGCGCCGAATAAGGTGCCGATGACCGTGCCCTTCCCCCCGAAGAGACTGGTCCCGCCGATGATCACCGCCGCGATGGCGTCCAGTTCGTACCCTTCGCCGGCGTTCGGATCGCCGATGAACAAGCGCGATGTCTGGATGATGGCGGCGATGGCCGTGCACACGCCCGACACCACGAACACCAAGAACCGCGTCCGCCGCACCGGCACGCCGCTGAGGTACGACGCTTGCGGATTGCCCCCGGTGGCCAGCACATGGCGCCCGAAGCGGGTGAAAGCCATCAAAAGCACCCCGGCCAGCACGATGCCCAGGGCGATCACCGCTGAACAGGTGACGCGGAATCCGGACAGAGAAAACCATTCGCCCGTGCCAATCACCATGAAGGCGGGGGGCATCCCGGTGACCGGGGCGGCGTTGGTCAGGTACCGGGCCAGGCCACGGTGGATCATCATAAAGCCCAGGGTGACGATGAAACTGGGCACCCCGAACCGTACCACGATGAATCCCGCCAACCCGCCGCCGAGCAACCCCGGCAAAAGGGCAAGGAACAGAAAAACACCGCCGGACACGATCCACCAGGCCGCCGCGCCGGGCAATAGATCAGGGACATACGCCAGCACGGCATTCGCGGCCCGCATGGGGAAATTCAGCCCTGTTTCCGGATCAATTTGCAATAAAAAAGCGGTGATCATGCCGCAGACCGCCAGCAGCGAACCGACCGACAAGTCAATTTCCGCCGCGCTGATCACAAAGGTCATGCCCGTGGCGATAATGATATTGACCGAGGTTTGAATGAAAATGTTGGAGAAATTCTGACGAGTCAAAAACAGGCTGGATTGCGTTCCAAAAAAAAGACAGAGCAGCAGGAAGATGATCCCGATGCCGAAACTGTCAATCAATTGGCTGAAATTCTTCATGGAAGACGACGCGGTTCCTTCCAAACTGATGGTGGTTCCTCTGCGGGAGCAACCTATCAAATCCGAAACCGCCTGTCAAATCCGGGCCGGACACGGCGAATGGTTCTCCGGTTTTTCCCTGCCGGTTTGGTTCACTGTTTGGCCTTTGGCTTTCCTTGGACGCGGGGCTTGTTTCCCCGGCCACGGCAGGATTATCGACGGATTTTGTCCTGGTATGATATATTTCGATTATCCTACCTTCATAAAGAGGCCAATGATAATGGGCTGGCGCGGATTTATTGTATGGTTTTTGGTTTGTCGATGTGCTGGACTGCTTTCTTCCGTACCCTGGGCCGCGGCGGATGACCTGGATGTGGTTATCAACGAAATCCACTATCATCCGGATTCCGATCTGGAAACAGAAGAATTCGTCGAGTTGTACAACCGGGGAGGCGAGCCGGTGGATCTCGGCGGATGGGCGTTTTCCCGGGGAATTCATTTTGTGTTTCCTCCCGCGACGGTCCTGCCGCCGGACGGCTATCTGGTGGTCGCGCGCGATGCCGATGGGATGGCCTCTTGGGCCCCGGACGCCACTGTACTTGGAAACTATGAAGGAATGTTGGCCAATGGGGGAGAAACCGTGACGCTGTACAACCGGCAGGGGAAGGCCATCGATTCGGTGCCATATCAAGACAACCCGCCTTGGCCCACCAGCCCGGACGGCCGGGGGCCCAGCCTCGAGCGGATATCCCCGTTCGGCCCCAGCTCGGATCCCCGCAACTGGATGGCGGCCACGCTGGACAGCGACGTTTCCGGGAAGGCCATGACTCCCGGCTCGCGAAACAGCGTGTTTTCACTCATTCTGCCTCCTTACGTGGAGCAGGTGCTCTGGGATCCTCCTTGCCCGCCACCCGGCCGGGAAGTCACGGTGACGGCGTCCATTTCCGATGAAACGGATGTGGACCGGGTGTATTTGATCTACCAGCCGGTGCGATGGGGCGCGCAAAATCAGCCGGAACAGGTGCTCCCCATGCAGTTGGTGGCCGGCACTTCGCGGGCTGGTTCCTGGAGTGTGACCGTACCGGGCCAGCTGGACAGGACATTGGTGCGCTTCCGCGTCACGGCGGAGAACGCGGCCGGCGTGGAACGGGTGTTTCCCGCGCCCACCGAAGCCCGTCACACCTTGAGTTATTTTCATTACCTCGATGATGAAATTGCTACAATTCCCATTGTGTTTTTGGACGATTACGGGGCGCGGGATCGGCAAAATACCTTCCGGGGCGATTCCACCTTCATCATCCGGCGTCCGGGCGAAGCGGGATGGGAAGTGTATGACCATATTATCATCACGGACCGGAAAGGCGGATACAATGTTTTTTTCCTGGATCATTATGAATTCGATGGCATGAGCCAGGTTAATGTGGTGTTCGAACGCAAACCCCGTTACGCGCTGGCGGAATGGTTGTCTTACAAAGTATATCAATCGCTCGGAGTCCTGGCCGGGGACGTAGACCATTACCGGCTGATTTATAACGGCCGCGATGTCGGCTATTACCTGATGTTTGAACAACCTAACAAAACCTTCATCCGGCGGAACGGGCTGAACAACAACGGGAATTTATACAAAATTATCTATAATTTCGACCGGAGTTTGACGCGGAGCAATATTATCCGGCAACATCAGAAAAAGACCCATCTTCTCTCAGGTCATGACGACGTGGTCGATATGGTCATGACCCTTAACCAATCCCGGGGAGACGCCCAACGCGTGTATATCGAATCGCATCTCGCCGTGCAGGAAATTATGGATTACTTTGTGGGATGCCAACTGATTTCCGATTGGGATGGGTATTTCAACAATCATTTCGTGTATCATGACACGGAAGGATCGGGACTGTGGTATATCTTCCCGTGGGACAAAGACAAAACCTGGGGGGATTCCGACGCCTACCAAAACATCCTGCCGTATTATCATTTTTATGACATGCCCGTCCTGTACGGGGCCAACGGCACCCCGCGGTCTGGCCGCGATTCCCAAACGTGGTGGCGTCAACCAGGTTTCATCAGCGGCGCGTTTTTAAGTCATCCGGATATTCAACTCCGGTATCTGCACCGGTTGGGGTACGTGGCGAAACATGAATTCACCCCGGAGCGATGGATTCCAGTCATCGACGCCTTGGAACGGCGCTTGGAACCGGAAGTGCGGCACAAGGCAAAAATCACGGGGGCCAATGAAACCAGCCTGCTGACCGAATTTCATAATGACATAGAATCCTTCCGCCGCCAGGTGATCAACCGCCGGTTATTCCTTCTGGACGAAGTGGAAAAGCGGATCGGGCCGGTGCGCGTGGACGATTGGCGGATCTATGAATAGCAGGAGCGGGAGATGATAATCCCCGGCCGCTTCTAAACCAGAACGGCTCCGCCGGCGTGGATTGAGGGAATCACTCCCTTCGGGATAGGAGTTTCTTGTTTCCACCACCGCGGGGGGCCGCCTGCGGCGATGTACGCAACTATTGACCCGGCCGCGGCTCGATCGTGGGCCTTTATCCAGGGGATAAGCAAGCACGGAATCTCGGGACGAATCCCTCCCCCTCACGAAGAGAGTCAGGGGGAGGAAAGCCCTATCGTGTTGCTTTCACTTTTCGAATTGCACATGCCTTCCCCCTTCGTTCCCCCCTTGCCCGGGCTGCTGCACAGCAGCCCGGGATTTCAACTTCGGGCAATTCGAGCATAATACTATCTGTAATATCAACTTAATATTGTTGATTGGTTGTGTTGCGATAGGCCCAATTGGATCATGTTCCGGGAAAGACAGAAAATTGTTATGGAAAATACAAAAAAACTAGACAATGGCTATGGACAAGTATCAGTTCATGTTTATAATGCAAAATATCAATAGTTACCCCAGTTTAGAACTGCATTCCATTACCGGAAGGAAGAGGAGGACAAAATGGTTGCCAAACCAAGCGCGGAGAACATACTGAAATTCTATTCGTTGGATGAATTGCTGAATCTCATCCGGGAGAAGGCGGCTTTGGAGGCGGAAGGCCGGCTGGCCGAGGCGAAGAAGCATCTGAGCGATGCGTTGAATTTGATCGGTGGCGGATGGAAGGAGAAAACCACGGCTCCCCGGGAGACGGAAGAACCTCCAGCCGTGGAACGGAAACCGCGCGGCCCGCGGAAAAAAGCGCCACTGGGGCAATTGATCCAGCAAGTGCTCGGGCCTCAACCCATGAAGATTGATGAGATTCTGACAAGCTTGCAGTCTCTCGGATACAAAAGCAAGTCGAAAGATCCCCGGCGGATCTTGTATCTGGAACTGACCAAGCAAGTTGCCAATAAAACGATCAAGAAACTCGGACGGGGCATGTATGCCAGCAAGTAAGCGCCGCTGAGTTTTCCCGCGCGTGGTCCCGGCTGGATTCCGCTTGCGGGAAATCCGGATGCGGCTGTCCCGGGCAGGAAGACAGTCAGGACCGGTGCCGGATTCCTTCTCCCGCGGTAGCCGGACCGGGGAAAACACCGCCTACCCGGTAATCCTTCTGGGCCGGAAACGAATCCGCTGACAGCAGGGCGGGAAAGGGTATAATGATCCCGGAGGCGGACTTCCTACCCGGACGGGAAAATCTGTCAGGATCGGCCGCCGGACCGGGGGACAATCCTGAGTGGAAACCGGGGAACGGATCGAATCCGAGGGAATGCCCATCCGCCACCCCCGTGATTCCTTACGCCCGGGCGGGCTTGCGACTATGGTACGAGGGACCAAAGAAAAACCCAAACTGAGCGGGAGAAAAAAAGCGGCGATCTTGATGATCACCCTGGGCCCGGACATCGCTGCGGATGTCTACCGCTGCCTCACCGATGACGAGATCGAACAAATCACCCTCGAAGTGGCCAACATCGGCACCGTTCCGCAAGAACTGACCGCGCAGGTCATCGAGGAATTCTACCATACCGCCATGGCGAAACAGTACATTTCGTCGGGCGGTATTTCCACGGCCCGGGAAATTTTGGAAAAAGCGCTGGGACCCGGCAAGGCCATGGAGATCATCGAGCGCCTGCAGGGCATGCTGCAGGGCACGCCGTTCGATTTCCTCAAGAAAGTCGATCCCAATCATCTCCTCAACTTCATCCAGAGCGAGCATCCACAAACCGTGGCCCTCATTCTGGCCCACCTGGAATACGATCAATCCGCCGTGATCATGTCCGCCCTGCCGCCCGAAATGCAGACCGAGGTGGCGTTGCGCATCGCCACCATGGACCAAACCTCGCCCGAAATCATTTCCGAGGTGGAGCGGGTGCTGGAACGCAAGATCGCCACGGTGCTGTCGCAGGAATTTTCCGTGGCGGGCGGCATCGAGGCGTTGGCCGAATTGCTCAACCGTGTGGACCGCGCCACGGAAAAATCCATCCTGGAAACGCTCGAGGAAGAAAACCAGGAACTGGCGGCCGAGATCAAAAAACTCATGTTCACCTTCGACGACGTCGTCCTCCTCGACGACCGCGCCATTCAGCAAGTGTTGCGCGAAGTGGACATGAAGGAACTGGCGATTGCCCTGAAAGGCGCGACCGAGGAGGTCAAAACCAAAATCTTCAGCAATGTGTCCTCCCGCGCCGCCGACAACATCCGCGAAGACATGGAATTTATGGGTCCCGTCCGCGTCAAGCAAGTGGAAGAAGCGCAACAAAAAATCGTGGCGGTCATCCGCCGCCTGGAAGAATCGGGCGAAATCATTATCAATCGGGGCGGGGAAGACCAGATGGTCACCTGAAACAGCCGGCGTTGATCCTTTC